>Ga0116170_10001563_pt1 | contig 23015 bp, 11 predicted proteins | sample AD_JPNHW1_MetaG_FD_89797 | JGI IMG/M metagenome (GOLD analysis project Ga0116170, IMG submission 89797) | Active sludge microbial communities of municipal wastewater-treating anaerobic digesters from Japan - AD_JPNHW1_MetaG | ecosystem: Engineered > Bioreactor > Anaerobic > Digestate | place... | reverse complement strand
GCTTCGGGACGACCTCGCCGGCGACGGCTGGACCGTCCAGACGTTGACCGCCCTGCGCACCGACGCCGCCGCCAACGTCAAGGCGCAGATCAAAGCCGTCTACGACGCCAACCCCGCCAACGTCAGAATGGTCTATCTCCTCGGCCACGTGCCCGTGCCGTACTCCGGCAACATCGCGCCGGACGGTCATCCCGACCACGTCGGCGCCTGGCCCGCCGACGGCTATTACGGCGACATGGACGGCGTCTGGACCGACACTTCCGTCAGCAACACGGTGGCGTCCAGAAACAACAACGACAACATTCCGGGCGACGGCAAATTCGACCAGAGCTACTTGCCCAGCGCGGAAGAGCTCATGGTCGGGCGCGTCGATTTCCGCAACATGACGCGCGCGCCCTCTTCCGCCGCCACTGAAGTCATGCTTCTGCGCCGCTACCTGCGCAAAGCCCATGACTTCCGCCACAAGCAAGGCGCCTACGCCGCCATTCCGCGCCGCAGCATTCTGCGCGACGGCTTCGGCCAGTTCGGCGGCGAGGCCTTCTCCATCGCGGGGTGGAGCTGGATGTTCACGGCGGTGGGGCTGACGGTCGATGAGGCACCCAGCGGACAATGGTTCTCCTCCTCATATGCGGGCGGCAAGGACTACCTCGTCGGCTACGGCAACGGCCCCGGCAGCTATGACAACGCCAGCTCCGTCGGCAACACGATCGACTTCGGGCTCCGCCCCAGCCGGGCGGTCTTCACCAGCCTTTTCGGCAGTTATTTCGGCGACTGGGATTCGGACAACAACTTTCTGCGGTCGCCGCTCGCCGGCAACGCGACCGGCGATTCGCTGGCGCTCACCTGTTTCTGGGGGGGGCGCCCCAACCGCTTCATGCATCACCTCGGCATGGGAGAAACCGTCGGCTTCGCCACGATGATGTCCCACAACGCCAACTTCTGGTCCGCCAACTACCAGCCCAACAGTTATGCCGGCGTGCATTGCGGCCTCATGGGCGACCCGGCCCTGCGCCTGCATGCGGTGGAACCGCCCCGCAACCTGTCAGGCGCCAGCGCCAACACACGGATCGCGCTCTCCTGGACAGCCTCCACCGAAACGAACCTGCAAGGCTATGCCGTCTACCGCGCCGCAGCCTCGGCCGGCCCCTTCACGCGGCTGACCGAAGATCCGCTGACCGGCACAGCCTTCACCGACACCGACGTGACCGCCGGCCAGACCTACGCGTATCTCGTCCGCACGCTGAAACTCGAGACTTCGCCGGGCGGCACCTATTACAACTTCAGCGTCGGATCCCCCATCACGCTGACGGCAAGCGCCGCCGCCACAGCCGCGCCGCGGAACCCAACCGCCCTGGCCGTCGCCCAGACCAGCGGCGTGAACGCCCTGCTCACTTGGACTGACAACGCGAGCGACGAGACCGGTTTCCGAATCGAACGCAAAACGAACGCGGGCGGAACGTTCGCAGCGATCGCCACGGTCTCCTCAAACGTCGCCACGTTCTCCGACGCAGGGCCTTTCACGCACGGCAACGTCTACTACTATCGCGTTCTCGCCACCAGCGCCGAAGGCGACTCGGCACCCTCGGGCGAGGCTTCCTTCGAAGCCCTCGCCGGGCACTTTGACATGCCCGCCACGCGGATGAAGGTCAGCAAAACGGCGGGCAACGCGATCATCACGGTCAACCGCTTCGGCGGGCTGACCGGCGCGGCCACGGTGAACTACGCCACGAGCGATTCTTCCGCGATCGCCGGCACCCACTACGCGGCGACCAGCGGCACGCTGAGCTGGGCGGACGGCGAGACCGGCGCGAAAACGATCGCGGTGCCGATCATCAACACCGCCTCGCCGCAAGCCGCGCGCCAGTTCAAAGTCTCGCTGAGCGGTAACTCCAGCGGCACGGGCCTCACGGTCAACAATAAGGTCGCCGTTCTCATCGAAGACCCCACCGCCACGCTGACGGCCCCGTGGAGCCAGACGGTCCTCGGCGGCATGACCGACTACGCCTCGGCCGTCCTGCTCGACGGCATGTTCGGCTCCGTGACGATCGGCGGTTCCGGCGTGTCATCGGGGGCCACCAGCGAGAATGGGCGCTTCATCTATCAGAGCCGCACCGGCGACGGCATCCTGACCGCCTACGTCCCCGCCGGACTGCCGTCCGACGGCAACGCTCGCGTCGCCCTGATGATCCGCGCCGCAGCCGACAGCACGGCGGTCATGGCGGCGGCGGTTTCCAGCGCGAGCAGCGGTTTTGGCGCCAAGCTCGCCTACCGCTCCTCGGCGGGGGGCGGCGCATCCGTCCTTCCCGCGGCCAACAACACGCTTCTCCAGCCGTGCTGGTTGCGCCTGACCCGCGCGGGCGGCGTCTTCACGGCCGAGGCCTCCCCGGACGGGTCCGCATGGACCGTGCTGGGAACCGCCACCCTCGCCGGGATGCCGTCAACGGCCCTGTGGGGCATCTTCCATTGCTCGTCAGACTGGAACATCAGCTCGCTCGGCAACTACCACCTCGCGTTCGCGCAGAACCTGACCTTTGCCGACCTGCCCCTGCCGGCCACGCCGACCGGGCTGACCGCGACAGCGACATCCCCCACAGCCATCGCCCTCACCTGGAACAGCGTCGCGGGCGCCTCCGGCTACCGGATCCAACGGCGCAGCGAAACCAACGAATTCGCGCAGCTCTTCGACGTGGTTTCGGTCGCCGGGACCACCCAGACCTACACCGATGCGGGCTTGCCCTCTGACACGGCCTACGCCTATCGCGTTTCCGCCTACAACAGCAGCGGCGCCAGCGGGAACTCGGACATCGCGTACGCGAGCACGCCGCTCCCGTATGCGACGGCAACGATCACGACCGACGACAGCGGCGGCGCCGACGCCACGCTGGGACGGGACCTCGCCGACGTGCCGCTGGGAACAAATTCGGTCGTGACCGTCGCCGGCTATTATTACTATGACGGGATCACGTGGACGTCCCTCACCAATGCGGCAAAGACCTATCTGCGGTTCAACCTCGCGAATGTGGGGACTCCGCTGACCGCGCAACTCAAGCTGTCCTTTGCGGACGCGCGGCTCTTCGAACTTTACGGCTATTACGACATCGGCGCGGTCTTGCTTTCCGAAGCTTCCGATGCGTGGGACGAGAGCACCGTCACCTGGTCGAACGCGCCCCAGAACGGCACGTCGTCCTATTGGTTCACGGGCACGGTCCAATCGCTCGGCAACCTTTACGAAGAGCAACTCCCGGCCGCTGGCGAAGTCGTTTCTGCCAGCCTGAACGCGGCGACGCTCTTCAACAACCGCGGAGCGAACAACCAGGTCACGATCGCCCTCGACCAGTACTATGGAGCCAGCATGGACTGGGCCTCGCGCGAACACGCGTCCTATGCGCCGCCCACGCTCGAAATCTCCTATACGAACCCGCTCCCCAACCGCGCCTCGTTTTTCACTGCCACGCCCGGAAGGGGCTTCAGCATTCAGCTGGGGTGGCGCGACAACGCGGACACCGAGACCGGTTTCGAACTGGAGCGGAGCGAGAACGGCGTCGACTTTCTCCTGCTACAGACATTGGCGGCGAACTCGGCCAATTACACGGACGCCTCCACGCAGCCAGGCGTAACCTATTTTTACCGAGTCCGCGCCATCAATGCCGCCGGAGCCTCCGTCTGGTCACCCGTCGCCACACTCGCGACCCCGGACATTTTCCATGCCTGGGGCACCGTGTGGGATGGAGACGGGGTCGACGCGCTGTTCACCACGCCCGCCAACTGGGACCTCGATGCGATCCCGCTCTTCGACGGGACGGCCCACCTCAACTTCGCCACGGGCGGCAGCCTCGCCTTGGTCAACACGAACGTGAACGTCGACGGGATCAGCCTCCACAGCGCAAGCGACTTCACGCTTGGCGATGGCGGCGGCACGCTGAGGCTCGGCACCGGCGGCATCCGGGCTGTCGCCCCGGACGCGGTCACATCCCGCACCTATACCGTCGCTTCCGACATCACGCTCGCGGCCAGCCAGACCTGGGGCGTGACCAACAACGGCGCGGGGATATCCACGCTTGTTATCTCCGGCGCGGTGGCTGACGCAGGATCGGCCCTTGGGATCACGAAGTCCGGCAACGGCCCCCTCGTCCTCGCCGGAAACAACACTTACGGCGGCGCAACGCTGGTCACCAGCGGCGGCGTCGTGCGCGTCGCCCATAACAATGCGCTGGGCAGCACGTCCGGCGGCACGACCGTCAACAACGGCGCTTGGCTGGAAGTCAGCGGCAACGTGACCGTCCCCGAACCGCTCACCCTCAATGGCGATGCGGCCGTAGGCTACGCGGGCACGCTCCGCTCCACCGGCGGAACCAACACCTGGAGCGGCGCGGTCACGCTGGCAACGCTCTCGCGCGTCAGCGTTCTGGCGGGAAGCAGCCTCGCACTGACGGGCGGTGTCACCGCCCCGAACATCTACCTTTCGCCCGACCGCGACGCCTGTCTCGCCGTCGCCGGCCAGCCGCTTAAGGTCGGCTCCGGAAAGGTCTACGTCCACGGGCCAGGCATCGTGTCTTTCGGCGCGACAAACAACACGTGGGGCACCCTCGAAATCGCAGGCGCCACGGTCCGCACGGATATCCCGAACGCTTTCCCGCCCGCGACGATTCTGACGATGGGCACGGCGACAGCCCTGGATGCGACGCTCGACCTGAACGGCCACGACCAGACCGTGTCCCAACTCAAGCGCGGCCTGACGACGACCGGCAACCGACTTGTGACCAGCGATGGGCCTGCCACCCTGACGGTGAACCAGACGAGCTCGACCTACTATTACGACGGCAATCTGGGCGGGGCGCTCAGCCTGACGAAGAGCGGCGCGGGAACCCTGCAGCTCCTCGGCACCAACAACACCTTCACCGGCACATTAAAAGTGAGCGGCGGCACGCTGACGATCGACGCCGCCGCAAAGCTCGAAAATTGCACCAACGTCGTGGTCGAGGGCGGCCTTCTTAAGCTGCCCGCCGCATCAAAAATCTCGGACCTCGCAACCCTCAGCATCGCCGATGCCGGGAAAGTCAATTTAGCTTCGGGGTTGTTCGAGACCGTCCGCACGCTTGTCCTGGGCGGGGGACGCAAGTGGAAAGGCACGTGGGGCGCCACCGGCAGCGGCGCGGATAACATCGACGACGTGCACTTCTCCGGAACGGGTATGGTCAACGTGCCCACCGGCACGAGTACGGCCTGGGACGGCGGCGGCACCACCCCGGACATCAACGCGCCATTCAACTGGGACTACGACAACTTGCCGCCGTTCGACGGTTCGGCGATCCTCTCCTTCGGCGTCGGCGGCGCGCTCGCCACGGTCAACACCAACGTCAGCCTCTACGGCATGGCGCTGAACCGCGACGCGGACTTCACGTTAGCCGCCGGCGGCGGTTCGATCTCGCTCGGCGAAGGCGGGCTCACAGCCGGCCTCCCCGGCGAAACTCCCCATACGTATACCGTCAGCGCAACGTTGATGCTGGCAACCAGCCAGACATGGTGCATCACGAACACGGGGCCAGCCGCAACCACGGTCATCGTGTCCGGTTCCATCAGGGACGATGGCTCAAACTTCTCCCTTACGAAAGCAGGAAACGGGATCCTTTCGCTGGCGGGCAACAACAGCAGCTACGGCGGGGAAATAACGGTTCTGACCGGCAGCGTCTTACGCGTCGAACACGCTCTGGGGTTGGGCAACGGGACCGGCATCACCACCGTCCAGAACGGCGGCTGCTTGGAGGTCAGCGGAACCGTTGCGGTTGCCGAGCCTCTCAGCCTCAACGGCGATGCCGCCGGCGCCAAAGGCGCACTGTGTTCGGTCAGCGGCACCAACATGTGGGCCGGCACCATCACGCAAAGCAGCCTTTCGCGCCTCGGCGCTTCGGGCGGTAGCACGCTCTTCCTGTCCGCCCCGATCTCAGGCCCCGGCATCTATCTCTCCCCGGAGGTGGGATCCTGCATCGCGCTTGTGGGGCGACCTCTCACGATGGGATCCAATCCCGTCTACGCGCACGGCTCGGGCACCGTCGCCATCGGCGTTTCCGGCAACAGTTGGGGGACCCTCGAAGTCGGCGGCGCAACGGTGCGGACCGACGTCCCCAACGCCCTGCCCCCCACGGCTGCGCTCGCGTTGGGCTCAACATACAACCTCGACGCCACCGTGGACCTGAACGGCAACAGCCAGACCGTCGGGCAACTCAAGCGCGGCCTGCCGACCCCCGGCAACCGCCTCGTGACCAGCGCCAAACCCGCCACACTGACGGTGAACCAGTCCAGTTCCTCATACTATTACGACGGCAACTTCAGCGGAGCCGTCAGCCTTGTTAAAAATGGCGGCGGCACGCTGTATCTCACCGGCACCAACAGCACCTACAGCGGGGCGACGGTCGTCAGCGGCGGCACGCTGAGGGTTGAGCCCAATTCAAGCCTCGGCAACAGCACGCGCGTCACGGTCACGGGAGGAACCCTCCGGTTGCGAAACGGGTCCAGCATTTCCGACGCCGCCGACCTCGCCGTCTCGAACGGCGGCGCGAAAGTGTATGCGGACGCGGGCGTCGTCGAAACCGTCAGGACGCTCCATCTCGGCGGCATCCTGATGCGGCGCGGCACCTACGGCGCAACCGGCAGCGGGGCGGACACCATCGACGACGCGCACTTCGCCGGCGCCGGCATCATCAACGTCCTGCGCGGCACCGAATCCGTCATCACCATCCGATGACCGCCACAGAACGCTTCTTCACGGCCTCTGCCGTTCGCGGAGCGCGATCAAATCCTTCATCACATTCGACATTTGGCCGCGCCACGTCGCCGTGCCAAAGCCGTCGTGCAACTGCCGGTACAACGCAAACAGTTCACGGTACACCGTCACATTCGAAGGGATCGGCCGATAAACGCGCTCCAGGACGCGACAGGCCTTCGCCTGGGCAGATTCAATGTTCGCGAACGCGCCGGCAGCAACCGCGCCAAACAGCGCCGCGCCCAACGCGCTGGCCTGGCCCGATGCCGCCACAGCCATCGGCATGCCGAGGATGTCCGCGTAGACCTGCATCAGGAAGGGGTTCTTCACCGCGAGACCGCCGCAGTTGATCACCTCGTCAACCGGCACGCCATACTCGCGCACGCGGTTGACGATCATCAGCGCGCCGAACGCCGTGGCCTCAACCAGGGCGCGATAGATCTCCGGCGCGGAGGTGTGGATCGTCTGTCCGAGCAACAGGCCCGACAAGCGCACGTCGGTCAGCACGTTCCGATTGCCGTTGTTCCAGTCGAGCGCCAAAAGTCCGTTCTCGCCGGGCTTGAGTTTCGACGCCGCCGCATTGAGCGCAGTGAACTTCGCATCCACCGATGCGCCAAACGAATCAGGAACCAGGTTGTTCACGAACCAGATGAAGATGTCGCCCACCGCCGACTGGCCGGCTTCGATCCCGTAGTAGCCCGCAATCACAGAACCGTCCACAATCCCGCACACGCCGGGGATGTCTTTCAGCGGACGGTCGTTCTTCGCGACCATGAGATCGCAGGTGCTTGTGCCCAAGATCTTCGCCAATTTGCCGGTGGCGCAGCCGGCGCCCACCGCACCCATGTGCGCATCGATCGCGCCGACCGCGACGGCGATGCCGGCGCGCAGGCCCAGCAGTTTCGCCCACGCTTCGCAAAGGCCGCCCGCCTTGACGTCAGCCGTGTAGGCCTTCCCGTAAAGTCGGTCGCGCAATTCGGCCAGCGCCGGATCGAGCGCGCCGAGAAACGCCTTGTCCGGCAGCCCGCCCCACGGCTCGGCGTACATCGCCTTGTGCCCCGCCGCGCACACGCCGCGCTTGAGCGTCAGCGGGTCCTCGATGCCGGTGAGCAACGCCGGGATCCAGTCGCACAGCTCCACGAAGCTGAAGGCCGCCTCGAAAACGCGTGGCGCCACCCGCCTGCAGTGGAGCACTTTGGACCAGAACCACTCAGACGAATAAGTGCCGCCACATTGGGCCAGATACTGAGAACGGATCTTGGCGGCCAGAGCCGTGATCTCCGCCGCCTCGCCGTGGCTGGTGTGGTCCTTCCAAAGCCATGCCTGCGCGTTCGGGTCGCCCTTGAACTCCGGCCGGAGTGCCAAGGGCACGCCTGCGCGGTCCACCGGCATCGGCGTGGAGCCGGTGGTGTCGACGCCGATGCCAACCACGCGGTCCGGCGCGAAGGCCGGGTCGGCGGCCTTGGCTTTCGCGAGGCCCTGGACAACGATCGCGATCAGGCCCATCCGATAGTCCACTGGGCTCTGGCGCGCGACATTCGGGTCGCGCGGATCGACGATCACGCCCATCTGACCCGAAGGGTAGTTGTAGACGTGCGACGCGATCTCCGCGCCGGTGTCGAGATTCACGATCAGCGACCGGCACGAGTTGGTGCCGTAATCCAGACCTATCGCGTAATTCGCCATGAGAGCCCCCCCTTTCCGAATTGGCCAGGCACGCGGCTCACTCCGCCTTGATCCGCAGGAGCGTCAGCGAGTACGGCGTGAGCGCGAGACGCGAAACCGTGCCGGGCACATCGAGCGTGTCCTCCTTGGGCGAGACGCGCGACGGCTCCTCCAGCGTGTTGACGCCGTCCGGATCCCCCGACAGCGTGACGCGCAACGCCTGCTGGGCCGCGACCTTCGCGCCCGCGAGATCCAGCACCACGTCCAGCGCTTCGGCGGACGGGTTGACGCATTTCACCACGATCTCGCGCGATCGCTTGTCCAGCCCCGCCACCGCGTAGACCCGCTGCACGAACTCGTTCTCGATCACCTGATCAAAAAGCGATCCGCCGTCGAGCCACACCTTGACCCGCGCGCCTTCGAGCTGGATTTTCACGTTATACCAGCGTCCGACCTCGATACTTCCGGGCCGTCGCGTGAGCGGGTGCATCGGCCCCAGCTCAAGCCCGTGTTCCTTGTTATTCCAACCGCCCAGGTTCAGGTGGATGCACTGCTGCCGCCGGTCCCGGAAACGGATGATGAACCCTTCCTGTCCCGCGAGTTTACGCGCCTTGAGCTCAAGCGTGTAGTCGGACCATTTCGCGCCGTCGATGAAAGAAATCACCGTGTCTTGCGCCGCATCGTCCGCCTGCCGCAAAGCGCCGTCCTTGACCGACCACGTCCCCTCCTTCGCCTTCGACCAGCCTTTCAGCCCCCGCTTCGGATCAAAGGCGTAGAGCGTCTCGCCGCCGCGCGTGACGCGGATGTCCTTGAACTCGGCCGCACTGTGCCACGTGTGCAAGCCGACGGTCCCGTCCGGCGGAAGCGGCGTCCCGTTGGCGGCCACATCGACCGGCAAGAGCACGTCGGGCAGGTTGTTCATGAAAAGCTTCTGCACGTGGTACGACGGTGTGCCGAAGGCCCTCGCGTTGTCGAACCAGATCAGATCAACATTCCACTGTGTGCTGCCGATCTTGTTGAAGAGCGGCGCGTAAGCGGACATCTGCACGACATCGGAGTTGCGCTCGAAGCCGGTCATCGCGGCCGCTTCGCAGAGCGCAGCCTGCAGGTTGTTCTTGCGGTCGCGCGTGTGGCAGGCGTACTCGCCGATGTAGACCTTGGGGCCGTCGCGGTCGTATTTGTCATAGCGGTTCGCCTGAGCCAGAAACCATTCAGGCGACTTGTAAAAGTGTTCGTCGACCAGTTCCGCCTTCAACTCCGGCAGGCGCTTCCAAGCCCACTCGAACGTCGGGCCTTCCGGCGCGGCCCCGGCCGAGGAGATGATCGCGATTTCGGGATGCTTGGCCTTGACGGCTTTGGCGATGATCGCATAGCGGTCCAGAAAGACGTTGTCCCAGTTCTCGTTGCCGATGCCCACGTAATGGAGGTTGAATGGCGCGGGATGCCCCATCGCGGCGCGGACGCTTCCCCACCGTGAGTCGGCGGGCCCGTTGGCGAACTCGATCAGATCCAGCGCGTTCTGGACCACGCCGTCCAGGCTGCCCAAAGGGATGCATTCCAGAGGCTTGTGGAACTGACAGGTCATGCCCGCCGAAAGAATCGGCAGCGGCTCCGCGCCGATGTCCTCCGCCATCTGGAAGTATTCGAAGAAGCCCAGCCCGTGCGACTGCCAGTAACCCCAGCGGTTCCAGTTGATCGCGCGCCGCTCCAGCGGGCCGACCGTGCGCTTCCAGTGGTAGAGCGTCTCAAAATCGAATCCTTCCACCACGCACCCGCCCGGAAAGCGCAGCGTCGCGGGACGCATCTCCTTGAGCAGCCGCATGAGGTCGGGACGCAGGCCGTTCTTGCGGCCGTTGAAGGTGTCCTGAGGAAAGAGCGAGACCAGATCCAGATCCACCGTGCCCCGCGCGTCCAGCAGCACGACGAGACGGGCGTTGGTCACGGTCGAACCGGGCGAGAAGACCGCCTCGTACTTCGCCCACTCCGGCGGCGGCGGATCGAAGGGGGCATGCGCCGTTCCCGGCGTGTCATTCCGCGGCCTGTTCGTCCAAGTTCCTTTTCCGATGCGGTATGCGGCCAGGGGCTCTCGCTCCGAAGTCTCCAATCGCACCGTCAGCCCTCCCGCGTAGTTCGCGTGCGGACGGGCGTAGAACGACAAATCATACTTGGCGCCCCGCCGCAGCGCGATGCCGCCGAAGCCGGCGTTGGCCACGCCCGCGCCCTCGCCCGGCGCATAGCACTCGATGCGCAGGTATTGCCAGGTGTTCGGATTTACGGGGTAGCCGCCCTGCAGCGAGACGCGGCCCATCGCTTCGCCGCGCCACTCGCGCGTCCAGCCCTCGGGCTCACGGGTGCGCCAGTCGAAACCGCGGTTCGCGATCAGCTCGGGATAAAGGCCGCCGTCGGCGGCGTAGTTGATGTCCTCGAAAAAGATGCCGTACAGCGTCTTCGGAATCGCGTGGCCTGGCCGGTCCGCCCGCACGGTCACCCGCAACGGATCCGACGCTGAGGCCGCCAGAGCCGCCCCAAACACAACCGCCAAAAACAACGCTCTCATTTCTCGTCCTCCTTCTCCCTGCCCTCGGCCGTAACGCCTCTTCCAAAACTTCCGCCCGCTTATTCCGTTGCGCATTATATCAGCGCTAAACCGACGCGTCCAACGCGTATATTGCTTGCAAAAGCTCCAATGTTGTTTTACCGTATTGCTGTTCATATAAACGTTTGGACTCTCTAAGGTGCCACAGGAAAGGGGTCAGCATGACGAGCGACATCAAATCTGTGGTCATGAAGATCTGCAATCGCTACGGCAACACCCGTATCCGGCTGATCGATATCGTCCGCGACGTGCAGCAGGAGCTTGGGCATGTCCCGCGCGAGGCTTTTGAGTGGATCGCGAAAGGTGCGCACACCCACACGGTGGAAGTCGAGAGCGTGATCTCCTTCTACGCCTTCCTGTCGGAGCAGAAGAAAGGGCGATTCGTGCTCAGGCTCTGCGACGACATCATCGACCGCTATCAAGGCAGCGAAGCCGTCGCCGCAGCTCTGAGCCAGGCGTTGGGCATCGGCCCCGGCGAGACGACGCCCGACGGCCGCGTCACGCTGGAACGGACCCCCTCCATCGGGATGAGCGATCAGGCCCCCGCCATGATGGTGAACGATGTCATGGTGACGCATCTCACGCCGGAACAGGTTCCCGGCCTTATCGAACGGCTGCTTCGGACAAACGACCCCCAATCGCTGGTCGAGACCTACGGGGACGGCAACAACGCTCACCCCCTCATCCGCTCCATGGTTTGCAACAACATCCGCGAGAGCGGCGCGGTCGTCCTCGCCGATTACGGGCACGAAAGAGGCCTGCAGAAGTCGCTGGCCGAATCTCCCGAGGAGGTCATCGCGGACATCAAGGCGTCCGGCCTGCGCGGACGCGGCGGCGCGGGTTTCCCGACCGGCCTGAAATGGGAGATGACGCGCCAGTCGCAGGGAACCGAGAAGTTCGTGCTTTGCAACGCGGACGAGGGGGAGCCGGGCACCTTCAAAGACCGCGTGTTGCTGACCGAGCGCGCCGACCTCATGATCGAAGGCATGACCATCGCCGGTTACGCCATCGGCGCGCGGACGGGCATCATCTACCTGCGCGGGGAATACGCGTACTTGCGCCCCTATCTAGAGGACGTTTTGGAGCGGCGCCGCTCGAACAACCTGCTCGGCGTTGAGGTCCTCGGCACGAAGAGCTTCCGTTTCGATGTCCGCATCCAGATGGGCGCCGGCGCCTATATCTGCGGCGAGGAAACCTCCCTGATCAGCTCCTGCGAGGGAACGCGGGGCGACCCGACCGACCGCACGCCGTTTCCCGTCGCCAAGGGATATCTGGTCTCACCGACGGCGGTGAACAACGTGGAGACCTACTGTTGCGCCGCGCGCATCATGGACCAGGGTGCGGGCTGGTTTTCCGCCATCGGCACGCCGCGGAGCACCGGCACCAAGCTGCTGAGCGTGTGCGGCGACTGCGCCCGCTCCGGCATTTACGAGGTGCCCTTCGGCACCTCCTTGAGTGAGGTGCTCCGGCGCGCCGGCGCCGAGAACACCGCCGCCGTTCAGGTCGGCGGCCCTTCGGGCCAGATGGTCGGCCCCGCGCAGTTTGACCAGCTCATCAGCTATGAAGCGCTCTCGACCGGCGGCTCCATGATGGTTTTCAGCAACGAACGTGACATCCTCGAGATCGTGGAGGCCTTCATGGATTTCTTCGTGAAGGAGAGCTGCGGCTACTGCGTTCCCTGCCGAGTCGGGAACGTCCTTCTGAAAAGCCGGATCGAGCGCATCCGCCAGGGCGAGGGCTCGCCTGCGGACCTGGTCGACATGCAGAAGCTCGGCGAGAGCGTCAAGCGGATGAGCCGCTGCGGCCTCGGCCAGACGTCGCCCAACCCGATTCTTTCGACCCTGCGGAATTTCCGCCCGGTCTACAACGCCCTCGTGCGCACGAACACGACCGGCATTCAGAAGTCCTTTCACATCATGCGGGCGGTCGAGGCCGCGAGCCAGATCGCCGGACGGCGCTCGGAGGTCTTTCACGCGTAGGAGGTCGCCATGAACCACACCATTCGAATCACGATCGACGGCAAGGCCATCCGCGCCCAAGAGGGCCAGACCATCATGGAGGCGGCTGACGCGGCGGCCATCTACATCCCGCGGCTCTGTTCCCACAAAGACCTGCGCCCGATCGGCAGTTGCCGCCTCTGCACCGTGATCGTCGACGGACGCCCGCAGGCCGCCTGCGTGAAGCCGGCGCTGGACGGCATGGTGATCGAGAACGACACGCCCGAGCTGCTGCAACACCGCCGTAACATCATCGACATGATGTTCGTCGAAGGGAACCATTTCTGCATGTTCTGCGAGAAGAGCGGCAACTGCGAACTTCAGGCGATGGCCTATCGCTTCGGCATCACGGTTCCGCAATACCCCTTCCAGTTCCCGCTAAAAGCGGTTGACGCCTCCCATCCGGAGGTCATGCTGGACCGCAACCGCTGCATCATGTGCGCCCGCTGCGTTCGCGCCTCGCAGGACCTTGACGGCAAGAACGTCTTCCAGGCTATCGGACGCGGCTTCAACCGCAGGATCGGCGTCAACGGCGAAAAGGCGCTGTGTGACACGAACATGTCCGCCGATGACCGCGCGGCCGACGTCTGCCCCGTCGGATGCATCATCAAGAAACGGGTCGGCTTCACGACGCCGATCGGCCAGCGGCTGTACGACACGCAGCGCATCGGGTCCGACATTGAAACGCACGCTTCCCGCTAACCCCACACGTTCAGGAGGGTCCCCATGACAAAACCCAGAGTCGCCACGACCTCGCTGGCGGGATGCTTCGGCTGCCACATGTCCCTGCTCGACATGGACGAACGCTTCCTGAACCTGATCGACAGGGTTGATTTCGACCGCTCGCCGATCGACGACATCAAGCACCTTTCCCAACGCTGCGCCATCGGAATAATCGAAGGCGGATGCTGCAACGAGGACAACGTCCACGTTCTCCTCGAGTTCCGCCGGAACTGCGACATCCTGGTCTCGGTCGGCGACTGCGCCACCATGGGCGGCATTCCGGCCCTGCGCAACAACATTCCCCTTCAAGCCTGCATTGACGAGGCTTACCGCACCGGCGTGACGGTTTACAACCCCGACGGCGTCACGCCCCAAGATCCGGATCTCCCGTTGCTGCTGGACCGGGTTTATCCCTGCCACGAAGTGGTGAAAATCGACTGTTTCCTGCCGGGGTGTCCCCCCTCGGCCGACGCGCTGTGGGCCGCGCTCTCCGCGCTGCTGGCCGGCACGCCGGTCGAGTTGCCGTATGAACTGCTGAAGTACGACTGACGGGAGGCGCGCCATGAGTGCTACAACCAGAAAAATCACGATTGAGCCCGTCACCCGCGTGGAGGGGCACGGCAAAGTGACGATCCTGCTCGACGAGCACGGCCAGGTGAGTCAAGCCCGCCTGCACATCGTCGAGTTCAGAGGTTTCGAGCGCTTCATCCAGGGCCGCCCTTACTGGGAAGTGCCCGTTCTGGTGCAACGCCTCTGCGGCATCTGCCCCGTCAGCCACCACCTCGCGGCCGCCAAAGCGATGGACGGCATCGTCGGCGCGGACACCCTGACGCCCACGGCGGAGAAGATCCGTCGCCTCATGCATTACGCCCAGATCTTTCAGAGCCATGCCCTGCACTTCTTCCACTTGGCCTCTCCCGACCTGCTGTTCGGTTTCGACGCCGATCCCGCCGTCCGCAATGTTCGCGGCGTCGCGAAAAAGCATCCGGAGCTCGCCGTGCAGGGCGTGATGATGCGAAAGTTCGGGCAGGAGATCATCAAGGCCACATCCGGCAAGAAGATTCACGGCACCGGCGCCATCCCCGGCGGCGTCAACAAGAGCCTCTCCATCGAGGAGCGCGACCCCTTTCTGAACGACGTGGACCAGATGCTCGCATGGTGCCGGTCGGCGCTCCAGATCGCAAAAGACTACACCGTGAAACACCTCGGGGAACTGGCCGACTTCGGCTCGGTCGACTCGAACCACGTCTCTTTGGTCCGCGGGGACGGCGCGATGGACCTTTACCACGGAAACCTCCGCGCGATCGGCCCCGACGGCCAGAAGATCTTCGATCACGTCAACTACCAGAAGTACTTCGACTACATTTCCGAAGAGGTCAAACCGTGGTCCTACATGAAGTTTCCGTTCATTTCCGCGCTCGGGCCGGAGACGGGGTGGTACCGGGTGGGGCCCCTTGCCCGACTCAACACGTGCGACTTCATCGGCACGCCGGAAGCGGAAGCCGCCCGCCAAGAATTCAAAGCCCTCACCCGCGGGAAACCGAACAACATCACCATGGCTTACCACTGGGCCCGCATGATCGAGCTGCTGCACGCCTGCGAAAAGATCAAGGAATTGCTCAACGACCCCGACCTGCAAGGGACGGACCGGGTCACAACGGGCGAACGGCGCGGGGAATCCGTCGGGCTGATTGAGGCGCCGCGCGGCACGCTATTCCACCACTACCGCGTCGACAAGAACGACCAGGTCACCATGGCCAACCTGATCGTCTCAACCACCCACAACAACACGCCCATGAACCTCGCGGTGACCGACGTCGCCAAAAAATTCATTTCCGGCACGACGATCACCGAAGGTCTCCTCAACCGGGTGGAAGTGGTGATCCGCGCCTACGACCCCTGCCTGTCCTGCGCGACCCACGCGCTGGGCCAGATGCCGCTGGTCGTGGAGCTTATGACGCCGTGCGGCCAGCTGATCGACCGGAAGTTCTCCACATGAGGAAGAAAAAGAAAGACATTACGATCCTCGTGATCGGATACGGGAACGTGGCCCGCCTCGACGACGGACTCGGCCCCGCGTTCGCCGCGCGCATCCAGACCTTGAAGCTGACTGACGTGACAGCCGATTCAAAAAGCCAGCTCACGGTGGAGGACGCCGTCACCATCGCCCAGCTCGACTATGTGCTGTTCGCGGACGCCTCCGTGAACGGTCCGGAACCTTTCGAGCTGAAAGCGCTGAAGGTTCCCCACAGGGGCAGGTTGGGGTTCAGCACGCACAACCTGTCACCCGCCGCGCTACTGGGTCTCACACGAGAGCTCTTCGGATCCGCGCCGAAAGCCTATCTGTTGCAGATACGCGGACACGTTTTCAACGATTTCGGCGACAAGCTTTCCAAACGCGCCCGCGCGAATCTCGATGCCGCGGTCGAACACCTGACGCCGTTGTTACAAACAGGCTTTCGCCACTGCCTTGATCACCCGCCTAAGAACGCATCACCTTCGTTGTCCGAGAGTTCCTGAACCGCTCCGATAACGAATGAGCGCATCTTAATTTTTGGCGCAACCGCAACACCTGTTACAAGGTCGGGCGGTTTTCCCCGAGGCCGCTTCTAGAGAACGGTTTGACTAAAAGTGTGACCGCAGGGGTGTAGGGCCGGTTCCCCCAACCGGCCGCCGCGGTCATTTTAGCGCGAGACAAGCCGTCCTCTTGTTAGCGGTCGTATTCCCGGCAAGCTTCCCGGCGCAGGCCGGGTGCCTGCGCCACGGCGGGGGGGCGGACCCGACGGAAAGCGTTACCTGGTCTTGCCCGCGTAACGGGTGTGCAACAGGTGATGCGACTTTTCGCCGAGCGGCTTGCCCAAGAACTCCCGGTAGAGCTTCTGGACATCCGGGTTCTCGTGCGACTTGCGTATCTTCTTGTTCTCATCCTCGCTGTAGATGGCCGAGATGCGTTTCAGCCTCACCGCGTCGTCCGTGAAGCGCGGCTGACCGCCGCCGCCGATGCACCCGCCCGGACAGGTCATCACTTCAATGAAGTGGTACGTCGACCCCTTGGCCTTGATCTGCTCCAGCAGCCGGCGCGTGTTTCCCAGTCCGTGCGACACCGCGACCTTCAGGTCGACGCCATCGAGGAAGGACCACTCGGGTTTCGTTCCCGTGATCGTCAGCGCGGCCTCCTTCACACCGGCGAGCCCTTCGATCGCCTTGACGTGCAGATTGTCCACCGGCAACTCGTGGCCGGTCACGATCTCGTACGCCGTTCGCAACGCGGCTTCCATCACGCCGCCGGTGTTAGCGAAGATGTCCGCCGCGCCTGACGAGAGGCCCAACGGCGCATCCATCGCTTCGTCCGGCAGTGACCTGAAGTCGATGCCGGCCTCCTTGATCATCTTAGCCAGTTCGCGCGTGGTGAGCACGTAGTCGACGTCCCGCACGCCGCTGGACACCATCTCAGGCCTTTGCGCTTCGAACTTCTTGGCCGTGCACGGCATCACCGAGACCACCACGACTTCCTCGGGCTTGCGCCCGATCTTTTCCGCGTAATAGGTCTTCGCCACCGCGCCGAACATCTGCTGCGGCGACTTGCAGGTCGAGATGTTGGGGAGAAACTGCGGGAAGTAGTACTCCGCGAAGTTGATCCACCCCGGCGAACAGCTCGTGAACATCGGCAAAGCCACAGGCTGCTTGTCAACCAGCGCCTTCTTCAGGCGCATGAGCAGCTCCGTGCCTTCCTCCATAATCGTGAGGTCGGCCGTGAAGTTGGTGTCGAAGACCCCGTCGAACCCGAGACGCCGCAGCGCGGCCGCCATCTTGCCGGTGACGCGGGTGCCCGGCGCGTAGCCGAAGCATTCGCCCAGCGCGGCGCGGATGGCCGGTGCGGTCTGAACGATCACGTGCAGGCGGGGGTTCTCAATCGCCTTCCAGACCTCGGGGATGCACGTCTTCTCGACGATCGCTCCGACCGGGCAGATCGCCGCGCACTGTCCGCACTGTACACAGGCCACGCTTTCAAGGTCGCGCGCGAAGGCCGGCCCGATCACGGTCTTAAAACCGCGCCCCTGCGGGTACAGCGCGCCCACGCCCTGCACCTCGCCACAGACGGAGACGCAGCGGCGGCACTTGATGCACTTCGAGTTGTCGCGGACCAGCGCCGGCGTGGAAGCGTCGATGTGCGCCATGGTCTTGATCCCCGTGAACGGGACCGCCGACACTCCCATTTCCTCCGCCAGGGCGCGCAGCTCGCAGTCGCCGCTGCGGTCGCAGGTCGGGCAGTTGCCGTCGTGCTCGGATAGCAGCATCTCCACGACTTGCCGCCGCGCCGCGCGCGGCAGCGCGCTGTTCGTGCGCACCACCATGCCCTCGGTGACCGGCGTGGAGCAAGCCGCGGCCAACGTGCGCGCGCCTTCGACCTCGACCAGACAGACCCGGCACGCGCCGATCGCCTCGCGCTTTTCCAGATTGCACAGCGTGGGGATCGTCACCCCCACCTGACGCGCCGCCTGGAGAATCGTCGAGCCTTCAGGAACCTGTAATTTCTGTGAATTGATGGTAACGTTCAGCATGAGCGTTCTCCGGTTTAAGCGTGACCGCACTCGCAAGGTTGCTTGCCGTAATCGCAGCGCAGGCACCGCTTGGCCTGCCGCAAAGCCGTCCCCTCGTTCCAAGGCAGTTCGACTTCGGCGAAATTCTGGCGCCGCTTCTCCAGCGCGATGGTGTGCAGCTTCTCGCGCGCATAGGTCACCGGGTCAGCCGCGGGATCGAAGGTGACGCCGGGATCCCGGTAGCCGCGCCAGAAAGCGTGTTCCGAGCCCGTCAGCATTGCGTCGATCGCGACCGCCGTCCGCTCGCCCGCGGCGATCGCTTCGGCCACCGACGAGGGCCCGGAGACGGCGTCGCCGCCCGCGAAAAGCCACGGCACGGACGTGACGCCCGTGCGCGGATCGGCCTTGATCCAACCGCGCTCCGTGCGTTCCACCTCCACGCCGCCCGCCAACGCCTTCTTGTCCAGCGCTTGCCCGATCGCCACGATCACCTGATCGGCCGGGATCACCTCGCCGGCGTCGCCGGAGCCCTCGGGCTTGCGGCGGCCAGACCGGTCGAACTCGCCGAGCCTCATGGCCCGGCACCGGACGCCGGTCACGTGGCCGTCCTCGACCTCGAAGGCCTCCGGATGGATCAGCGTGCGCAGCGTCACCCCCTCCTGAAGGGCTTCCTCGATCTCTTCGGCGTAAGCCGGCATCTCCTCGCGCGTGCGGCGGTAGATCACAGTCACGTTTTCCGCGCCCAGCCGGACCGCCGTGCGCGCGGCGTCAATCGCGGCGTTGCCGCCGCCGATCACCGCCACGCGCCGGCCGACCGGCACGGACCCGCGGATGTTGTAGTGCCGCAGGAACGAGATCGCCTCCGTGACCCCGTGCGCGTCCGATCCCGCCAGCTCGAGGCCCACGCCCAGCGGCGCCCCCACCGCCAGAAAGGCCGCCTCATAGCCTTTCTCGCGCAGCGAGGCCAGCGTGAAATCCCGGCCCAGCGTGCAGCCGGTCTCCACCGTGACGCCCAAATGCTCGATCATGCGCACTTCACGCGCCAGTTCCTCCCGCGGCAACCGGTACGCGGGGATCGCCTGCACTAGCATGCCGCCGGGACGCGGCTCGGCCTCAAACACGTCCGGGCGATATCCGAGCCTGGCCAGGAAGTAGGCGCAGGAAAGCCCGGCGGGGCCCGCGCCGATCACGGCGACCTTGCGCTTCGCGTTGGCCGCGTTCTCGCGCACCTCCGGCACCTGGACCGTCACCTCCTGATCCACCATGAAACGCTTGACGCCCCGGATCGAGACCGGCTCGTCGAGTGAAGCGCGCCGGCATTTCTCCTCGCACGTGTGGAAACAGACGCGCGCGCAAACCGACGCGAAGGGGTTCCGCTCGCGGTGCAGTCGCAGCGCCTCGGCATAGCGCTTCTCGCCGGCGAGCGCGACAAAGCCGGGCACGTTCACGCCCACGGGGCAGGCGCTCAGGCAAGGCGCGCGCACCAGTTCCGCGCAAACGCCCGCGCGGCAGTGCCTGTCGCGGATGTGCTCTTCGTATTCATGCCGGAAATGGCGGATCGTGGACAACACCGGATTGGGCGCCGTCTGGCCGAGCCCGCACAGCGAGGCGGTCTTGATGAAGGCCCCCAGTTCGACGAGGCGCTCGATGTCCCCCTCTTCGCCTTTTCCCGCGCAGATGCGCTCCAGTATTTCGAGCATGCGGCGAGTCCCCACGCGGCACGGGACGCACTTGCCGCACGACTCCTCCTGAACGAACTCGATAAAGAAACGCGCGACGTCCACCATGCAGGTGTCCTCGTCCATCACAATCAAACCGCCCGATCCCATGATCGCGCCAAGCTCCGCCAGCGGCTCGTAATCGAGCGGCACGTTCAAGTGTTCGCGAGGAATGCAGCCGCCCGACGGCCCGCCCATCTGCGCCGCTTTGAAGTGACGGTTGTTCCGGATGCCGCCGCCGATGTCGTAGATAACCTCGCCCAGCGAGGTGCCGATCGGCACCTCGACGAGCCCCGTGTTGCGCACCGTGCCCGCGAGCGCAAAGACCTTCGTACCTTTGCTCTTGGGCGTGCCCATCGAGGCGTACCATGCCCCCCCCCGCTGCAGAATCACGGGGACGTTGGCATAGGTCTCCACGTTGTTGAGCACCGTGGGGCGCCCCCACAGACCTTTGTGCGCCGGGAATGGCGGACGCGGACGGGGCTCGCCGCGCTTGCCCTCGATCGACGCGATCAGCGCGGTCTCCTCCCCGCAGACGAACGCGCCGGAGCCCATGCGGATCGACAGGTCAAAAGAAAAAGACGTGCCGAGGATGTTCGCGCCCAACAGGCCGCAGGCGCGCGCCTGCGCGATGGCGGTGGACAGACGCTCCACGGCCAGCGGGTATTCGGCCCGCACGTACACGTACCCCTGCTGCGATCCCACGGCAAACGCGGCGATCGCCATGCCTTCAATCACGCTGTGGGGATCGCCCTCGAGGACGCTCCGGTCCATATAGGCGCCCGGATCGCCTTCGTCGGCGTTGCACAAGACGTAGCGCATGCTGTCCTGCGTCTGGCTGGCGAGATGCCACTTGAGCCAGGTCGGGAAGCCCGCCCCGCCGCGCCCCCGCAACCCCGATGTCTTCATCTCCTCGACGACCGCGGCCGGGGTCATCTCGGTCAGCACTTTGGCCAACGCGCCGTAGCCGTCCCTCGCGACATAGTCGCCGATCCGCTCCGGGTTGATCCAGCCGCAGTTGCGCAGCACGACCTGCGTCTGACGCTTGAAGAACTCGAGCTCCTGCCGGCACGGCGCAGGTGTCTTGCCGGCCGCGTCATGCACCAGCAGCCGCTCCACCCGCTTCCCGCCGCAAAGGTGCTGCCTCACGATGTCGGAGGCATCCCCCGGCTTGACGCCTTGATAGAACGTCCGGTCCTCGCCCACCAGCACCACCGGCCCGATCACGCACGGCCCCATGCAACCGGTCTCAACCAACGCCACCTGATCGCCGAGATTCTCAAGGTCGAGCGCCACCTGCAACGCGTCCCTCACCTCTTTCGCGCCGGACGCGAGACAGCTGCCGCCGAAACAGACCAGAATCTGCCGCGTCTCCTTGCCGTTGCCGGCCGTCGGCTGAGCGCGCAGTCGGTCGCGCATTTCGTGGAGTTCGGCCACGCTGCAGATCTTCATTAAGGCGGGAGCGTTCATGCTTGCTCCTTTCCCTCTGCCGCCGCAGCGCCGGCTGAGATCCGGTTCACCATCTCGCCCACGCGGGCAGGCTTGACGCGCTGGTAAACGGTATCGTTGACCATCACCACCGGCGCCATGCCGCACGCGCCAAAGCACCGGCCCACTTCCAGCGAGAACATCCGGTCGGGCGTCGTCTGGCCCACGTCGATCTCCAGCTTCTTCTTGAACGCCTCCAGCACGTCCTTTCCGCCGCGGACGTAGCACGCCGTGCCGAGGCAAACGCGCACGAGGTGTTTGCCCCGCGGATGCTGGGTGAAAAAGGAGTAGAAGGTTATCACGCCGGTGACCTCGCTCACCGTTTTGCCGAAACCGTCGGCGATCTTGCGGACCACGGGGTCGGGAAGATAACCGAAAAGGGCTTGTGCGGTCTGCAGGGCCGGGATCAGCCCGCCGGGCTTATCGCGATATTCGCCGATGATCTCGCCGAGGCTGGCATCGAGTTCGGCTTCCGAGGGTTCACGGGAACACGCGCAGCCGCAAGGGACGGGTGCGACGGTTGCTGACAGTGCTGTCATTGACGCCTCCCTGTGTCCCGGGACATCCGGGACAACAATAAAAATGCGGGCTGGGCCTGCGACACGACGTGCCGGGCCCGGTTGCGATTTCAGGCGGAGCAGTTACAGGGACCCCTCGATATATTTTTCGAGGTTCCGTATCATCGCGTCCTGTTCGGACACGACGAACCTGACCAGATCGCCGATCGAAATGATTCCGACCAGCTTCTGTTCATTGTCGAGAACGGGCAAGTGGCGGATGCGCTTTTGCGTCATCAGCGCCATGCACTCGTCCACGGTCGTCTCAGGCGAGGCGTAAACGACTTTTTTCGTCATGACGGCTTTCACCGGCACCTCTTTCGCCGATTTGCCGACCAAGAGAACCTTGCGGAAAGCGTCGCGCCCTGCAAAGATACCCGCGATCTTGCCGTGCGCATTCAACACAAGGAGGGAACCGATATTCTTGGCGTCCATCAACTGGATGCCTTCGTATACGGTGGCCGTGGGGGCAATGGTGGTGATATCGCGGCCTTTCTGCATGAGAAGCTGATTGATCGGTGTATTCACTTCATGTCCCTCCTTTGCATCAACAAGGCATACAAAACGCACCAGGGCATTCACGCACATGTCCGGCTCGACAAGGCAAGATGGGTGCGAAAAGGCCCAGACCCCAGTTAACACGACCGCCGGATCATATCGCCATCATTACCATATTTAGAGTTTAGGGCATCTTTCACCTGAGGTCAAGGATACTTTCCATTTTCATAAATATTCCGCGTTGCCTCACAATTCATGACACCGAAACAAAACAGGTTCGGGGATCGCGACATTCAGGTTGCCTCAAATGAAACGGCACCGAAAATGGGGGCATGGAGATGTCGAAGGAAGAGAAGGCGATGTATGTGGGTGTCATGCGGCGGCGATACGCGGCGGTGCGGAGGAAGAAGGGGCGGGGGCATGTGCTGGACGAGTTCTGCGGGATGACGGGGCTTTCGAGGAAGCACGCGAT
>Ga0116170_10001560_pt1 | contig 23041 bp, 25 predicted proteins | sample AD_JPNHW1_MetaG_FD_89797 | JGI IMG/M metagenome (GOLD analysis project Ga0116170, IMG submission 89797) | Active sludge microbial communities of municipal wastewater-treating anaerobic digesters from Japan - AD_JPNHW1_MetaG | ecosystem: Engineered > Bioreactor > Anaerobic > Digestate | place... | reverse complement strand
GTCCTCATCGCAAGGGAATTATATCTCTGTTGCCGATAGCGAGGACGAGATCAAAAAGAAGTGCCAGAAAGCGTTCTGCCCGCCGGAGATCGCGGAGAATCCCATCCTCCAGATCTTCCAGTACCACGTATTTCCCCGCATTACCAAGCTCACCATCAAACGGCCGGAGAAATTCGGTGGAGACCGGAACTTCGGATCCTATGGCGATCTGGAAACAGCGTATGGTAAAGGTGAGGTTCATCCGATGGATCTCAAGAAGGCGTGCGGTGAATCCCTCATCGAGATCCTTGCCCCGGTACGGGACTATATCAAGTGAACGGCAGGATTCCAGGATGGTGACCTGTTTGTGAGTTCCATAAGAGAGATCGATAAAAAACAGGATCGGTTCGATCAGCGTCTTGAGGAAATGGGTATCCGGATCAAGGATGCGAATCAGTTCAAGGTACGGGAAGACGTTTTTGATGAGGTTACACTCCTTGCACTCTACAAACTCGTGCACAAGAGATGGCTTTCCAGCATAGGGGGATCCATCAGTACCGGAAAAGAGGCGAATGTCTTTTACGGTGAGCGGGATGGTGCTGCAATTGCCATCAAGATCTACCGGATCCAGACGGCAAATTTCACTACCATGAGTTCGTATATTGTAGGTGACCGCCGTTTTTCGCATGTCAAGAAAGCAAAAAAAGAACTCATCTTCGCCTGGACTAAAAAGGAGTTCGCTAACCTTGTCCGCGCCCGGGATGCGGGAATCGCGGTTCCTGAGCCGCTTGTCTGGGACCGGAATATTCTTATCATGTCGTTTATCGGGGAGAGAGAGAGCCCCTATCCCCAGCTCCGCAATGTTGAGCTGGAAGACCCCGCAGGAACCTATGCCGAGATCACTGGAATCATCGATATCCTGTATAACAAGGCAGAGCTTGTGCATGCGGATCTGAGCGAGTTCAATATATTGTACGGAGACAAACCATACATCATAGATATGGGCCAGTCCCTCACTCGCGATCACCCCCGGGCCCTCCCGTTCCTGATGAGGGATATCAGGAATATCAACCGGTTCTTCAAAAACCGCTGTGAGGTACGTACGGATGTTGAACTTTTCAATACCGTAACGGGGCTTCATGAAGCTGAGTCATGATACCGCTTATCAGGGTGGTAACAATACAGCTAAGTGGAGTAACAGGCCACCAATAGCTGGAAAATAAGGTGAATAATGACATGATGCAGGAAGTTAAAATTGCAGGAAGCAGAGTTGGTGTACTGATCGGCAAGGCCGGTGCAACCAAAAAAGAACTTGAGACGAAAACACATACTACTATTACCGTTGACAGCAAGGAAGGTCTGGTCAAAGTGGAGGCTTCGGACGAGAACACCATACCGCTTCTCCGTACGGTCGAAATCATCAATGCCATCAACCGGGGCTTTTCCCCGGAACGCGCCTTCGAAATGATTGAGGACGATGATCTGCTTCTCGATGTTATCGACCTTTCGGTAATGACAGAGGGGCCCCGGCAGCTGGACCGTCTCAGGGGCAGGATTATCGGGAAAGATGGCCGGGCCCGCGAACAGATCGAAGACATGACTGATGTCGAGATCTCCGTGTTTGGCAAGACGGTAGCACTCATTGGGTATCCGGAGCAAATGAAAACCGCCCGCGCTGCAATTGATATGCTCATTGAGGGTGTTCCCCATGAGAATGTCTTTGCCTTCCTTGACAAGAAGAAGAAAGAATCAAAACAGGATATGATCAGTTATTATTACTAAGCTCTGCAATAAAAACACCAATTTATATTTAGGTATTTCCCTAGATTTCCAGTGGAGGGTAATTCCTTTTTATGGTTAGTATTGCTAAAAAGAGGCATAATGCCAGCGAATTTCAGTGGAATTAAAGGGGTCATTGGACGGTTTTTACCATGCTGACTTCCACTGTACCAATCCCGGAAAACCTCAAACAGCATTACCTTGCGAAGGGTATCGTTGAGCTCTATCCTCCGCAGGCAGACTGTGTTCAGAGAGGGATGCTGGAAGGAAAGAACCTGCTCGTCTCCATACCTACCGCAAGCGGTAAAACGCTGATCGCTGAGATGGCGATGCATACCCATGTTGCAAAAAAGGGAAAGTGCCTCTACATCGTCCCGCTCAAGGCACTCGCGAGTGAAAAATTCGATGAATTTGAGGGTAAGGGTGTCCGGATCGGGATCGCTACCGGTGATTTCGACCGCCGGGATGATTCTCTGGGAAGAAATGACGTCATTGTTGCCACGAGCGAGAAGGTCGACTCTCTCTTAAGGAACCGTGCCCGCTGGATACATGATATCACCCTCGTCGTTGTCGATGAGATCCATCTCATAGACTCAGAGAACCGCGGGCCCACCCTTGAGATGGTGATCGCGAAGCTGCGGAACCAGAATCCTGCCATCCAGGTAATCGGCCTTTCAGCTACCATCGGCAACCCCCAGCTGCTCGCCGGGTGGCTTGATGCTGAACTCGTCACCAGCACCTGGCGGCCGGTAGATCTCCGGCAGGGGGTATTCTGGAACAACCGGATCCATTTCCGGGAGGGGGATCGCCCGGTCAGACAGGTTTCGAAGAATTACGAGGACCTCAACCTCTGCCTGGATACCATTGCAGAGGGGGGGCAGTGCCTCGTCTTTGTCTCATCGCGCCGGAATGCTGAAGCATTTGCCAAACGGGCTGCCGTAGCGATCAAAAGGGAAGACAATGAACTTACGGCCTGCTCAGACCGTCTCGGTGCCACTGCTGAAACGGAAATGGCAAAGAGTCTTGCCCTGTGCGTTGCCAAAGGCTCTGCCTTCCACCATGCCGGCCTGAGCCGCGATGAGCGGAGGATCGTAGAAGAGGGGTTCCGGAAAGGATTAATCAAGTGTATCTCTTCAACACCAACACTTGCCGCAGGGCTGAACCTCCCTGCCCGGCGGGTCATCATCCGCGATTACCTCCGGTTTGCTGCAGGTGAAGGGATGCAGCCTATAGCGGCAAGCGAGTACCACCAGATGGCAGGCCGGGCTGGACGGCCCCGGCTCGATCCTTATGGCGAGGCAGTACTCATTGCCAAGGATGAGGGACAGGTCGATGAGCTGTTCGAGAGGTATATCGAGGCGCCGGCTGAGGATGTGCATTCCAAGATCGCCGAACCCTCTGCCCTGTATACTCATGTCCTCTCCCTCATCGCAGCAGGATTTACTGGCACCCGCCACGAACTGACAGAATTCATGAACCGGAGCTTTTACGTCCATGAACATCGCCAAGGCCGTCTGATGCACCGGGCTGTGGATGCTTCCCTGAAGTTCCTTATTGATGCGGAGATGGTGCTGGAAGTGGGCGAACATCTCGGGGCAACCGAGTTCGGATCGTTGGTCTCGCGGCTTTATATTGATCCCCGGAGCGCAGCACAGATCGTTGCAACGCTCAGGGAACGTACGGACTATGCTGATACCGGCCTCCTCCAGCTTATCTGCAGTACACCCGATATGCCCCGCCTCTATGTCCGGAATTCGGACCGGCCACAGCTTGAGCAGATGATTTGTGAACATGAGGAAGATCTCTGGCTCCCCATACCATCCGATGAAGATGAGTCCGAAGAGTATTTCCGGGCGATCAAGACAGCAATGCTTCTCACAGACTGGACCGATGAACTTCCCGATGCCAGGATCTGCGAGCGCTACGCGGTAGGTCCCGGAGACGTATACGGGATGGTCGAGAGTGTCAACTGGCTCCTGCATGCAACGACTGAGCTCTCCCGAATGTTTGCACCTGCCTTCAACCCGCAGATCCGGGAGTACGAGATCTGCATGAAGAATGGTATCCGGCGCGAGCTCCTGCCGCTGGTGAGACTGCGTGGTATCGGGCGGGTCAGAGCTCGCCGGCTCTTCAACAACAACATTACCTCTCCGGAGTGCGTGCGTGCAGCAGGAATCGGGGTGGTAACAAGGATCATCGGCCGTGGGATTGCCGAACAGATCTTCTCCCAGCTTGAGGATACAAAAAGCGCCGGTCCGGTAAAGGCTGCGCGGGATATGAAATGGAAGCCCCTGTCTTCAGATGAGAATAATAATGAAGGACAGTCAACACTCTCTCACTTCCGGTGAACGCATGTCAGATACCTCGGTTGCCAGTGACATCCGGGCTGCCCGGTGCACAATTTCCAACACGGCTGCTTTCCTTCAGGATCTCCGGGCCATTGCAGCGGAACATGACACCCGCATTATCTGTTTCAACGCGGATATGATTGCCGGCAGGGTCCATGCAGCAACTGCGGTTGCACGAGCCGTGCGGGCATTTCAGGAGGGGGCTAGCATCTCAAACACGATTGAGATGGAAGCACTCCTGTTTGCGTCAGGCACCCGGCAATGTAATATCGCGGTTTCTTTCGGGATTCACGATGGCGAGAACCGGGTATATATCTGCAGCTACCCTGAACAGGCGGGTGTCTGGACTGCCCTTGAGCCATTGTTCCACTTCGTTCAGGAAGACTGGGATACCATCGATCCGGTGAAGAGAGAACGACTGATGGAGATATTTTCGATTTCACCTGATGAGATCGCAGCCGCCGGCGGGAACGGGAGGATTGCAGATCTCGTGCTCGAACGCATTACATTGCTACAGGTTATGCGATAATTATTATCGTATTATTTCGGCAATTCTTTTATTGAGAAAATTTTACGGATTCTGCGCACTAAAGATTTGCGTGGCTGATGATATGTGCAATCTCAGGGAGAATCAGTTCCGTCGTCGCCAGGGTGACGGCCGGTGTTGATCCCGGAATACAGAAGACGGCTTTTTTATCAATAATCCCGGCAACCGCCCGTGACAACATCGAAGTAGTACCGATCTGCTGAATACTCTTCATCCGGAAGAATTCCCCGAACCCTTCTATCTTTTTCTCGAAAAGGGGCGAGACGGCTTCGATAGTACAATCGTCGTGAGTAAGACCGGTACCACCGGTGAGGATGATGCAGTTGGCTTTTTTTATGGCAATGAAAAGTTCGTTCCGGATCGTATCGATATGATCCGGGACGATGGCGTAATGCCGGATAGGAATGGATTTTTCTGCAAGGAGTGTGATAATGGTCTTTCCACTGGTATCGGTGTCAATGGTCCGGGTTGTGGAGACCGTAATAACGGCACCGGTGATCTCGATCGATCTGATATGATGATGGGACATGATGGATGAGATGTTGCCTGTTATTCATATTGAGAATTCCGGATCGGCACCTGTTTGAGGTTCTGCAAATTTTTTGTCGCATTCAACAAATCTGTTGCACGGATACACCCCTTTGGTTCCAGTGGAGGTTAGTATCCCGATCGTCGTTTTGATATCAAGATATCACTAAGGATGAAAACCCACTATGGGGTATTGTCTTTTGTAAATTTTGTTTTTGATCTTGGTTCGTTCCTGAATGTTTTACATATCATTCCGACTAATTTATATAGTAGTATGAATAATTTAAACTGAGATCTTTTTTTGAAAATATTTCATGAAAGGGTAACCTTTCTTGTATCAGTTCCACACGAAATGAAGGGGTCCCCCAAACAATCTATATGTTGGTTATCCAACAGATGATTTCTGAAGAGAATCAGAAATCCCAGATAATCTGGAAATTAAATAAGAGCATCAGTGTGCAAAATATAAGATACAGAATACGGAGGAAACAAGGTTATTTTAAAAACAGAGAAATTTTATGGCAGACTCCACTGGAAACACTGGGGGGTTCTTCCGGATAAACCGATCGTTTTTTTATCTCATCACACCAATGCTCAGCTCCACTGTGTAATCATGCCCGAAATAGAAGATTCGTCAACCGGCCTTTTTAAGAAATATCTTACCAATAACCGGATATTTAAGGACCGGGAGGTCCTCCGACATTCGTATCGCCCCCAGATTCTCCCCCACCGGAAACCACAGATCGATGAAGTGGCCTCCATACTGGCCCCCTCGCTCAGGAATGAAACGCCCTCAAATATTCTGATCTATGGTAAAACCGGCACCGGGAAAACCGCATGTGTCCGGTATGTCGGTACCGAGCTTGAGAAAGCCAGCAGCAGCATGGGAACCCTTTGCCGGATTGTTCACCTCAACTGCGAGGTCATCGACACCCAGTACCGGGTCCTTGCCCAGATTGCCAAATGCCTCAATGTTGTTGATGAAATGGCCAGCGACAAGACCAAAACCCACATTCCCATGACCGGCTGGCCAACCGATCAGGTGTATGCAGAGCTGAAAAATCAACTTGAGGCCGGTGGCGGTGTCCTGGTTATTGTGCTGGATGAGATCGACAAGCTCGTCAAAAAGAGTGGTGATGACACGCTCTACAACCTCACAAGGATAAACTCCGATCTCAAGAATTCAAAAGTAAGTATTATTGGTATCTCCAACGATCTCAGTTTCAAGGATTTCCTTGACCCGAGGGTCCTGTCCTCCCTTTCTGAAGAGGAGATTGTCTTTCCCCCCTATAACGCTCCCCAGCTGGTGGATATCCTTGCTCAGCGCGCAGAGGGCGCGTTCATCCCCGGAGCGATTGCCGAGGGAGTCATCCCACTCTGCTCAGCACTTGCAGCACAGGAGCATGGCGATGCAAGACGGGCGCTGGACCTGTTCAGGATTTCCGGAGAACTTGCCGATCGGGACGAGTCCCTGCAGGTTACCGAGGCACACGTCAAGCAGGCACAGGCAAAAATCGAGACGGACAGCATGATCGAGTGCATAGCGACCCTGCCCACGCAGAGCAAACTGATCCTATTCTCCATGCTAATTCTTGAACAGCTCGGACAGAATATCTTTACGAGCGGGGAAGTCTCACGTATATACCAGGATATCGCCCCGTCCATTGAGCTTGACGTACTCACACACCGGAGGATTACGGATCTGATCTCCGAGCTGAACATGCTGGGTGTGATTAATACCCGGGTTGTCAGCCGCGGGCGGTATGGCAGGACAAAGGAGATGTGGTTCGATTCAAACACGGGAAAGATCCGCGAGGTGGTCCTCAAGGATCCCCGGCTTAACGGACTCAAAGACCTTGATGTATCTCAGATGGAAGCAAAGTGGTTGAAAACCCCCTGGTTCAGGTGAAACAGAATGGATGAAAAAGATCTCGAACTCCTCCGGATTCTCGAGGAGAACAGCCGGCTCTCAGCAGAAGAAATTGCGACAATGACCAGCCTTGCCTCAAGCGAGGTTGAATCCCGGGTTTGCGCACTTGAAGCTGCACAGGTTATCAAGGGTTATTCAACCGTGATCAACTGGGAACGGGCAGGAAACGGCGAGGTCTCCGCCATCATCGAACTCAAGGTAAGCCCGGAACGCGATTACGGGTATGACAGGATTGCAGAACGACTCTCACGGTTCAGACAGGTCAAGACCCTGCGCCTTATGACCGGTACTTACGATCTACAACTGCTCGTGACCGGAAAGAACATGCAGGAGGTATCCAGGTTCGTCTCAGAACATGTGGCACCCATGGATCGTATCCGGGAGACTGCGACGCACATCATCATGAAATCGTACAAGGAGAATGGCAATACCCTCTTTGAACAGACGGAACCGGAACGTCTTCCCTATTCCCCGTAAGGTGCCATTATGCGTAACTTTATCTCAAAGAGGGCAGAGGAGATACCGCCATCGGGAATAAGAAAATTTTTCGACCTTGTCCTGACCATGGATGATGTGATCTCTCTCGGGGTTGGTGAACCGGATTTCCGTACCCCGTGGAACATCTGTGAATCGAGCATATATTCCATCGAACAGGGAACGACATCCTATACATCCAATAAAGGACTCCAGATCCTCCGTGATGCCCTCTCCCGGTATATTGCCCTGCATTACAACCTTCAGTACTCCGCTGATACTGAGATGGTCGTTACCACTGGTGTATCCGAAGGACTGGATATCGCGGTACGGTCAATTGTGGACCCGGGCGATGAAGTACTCATTGCACAGCCCAGTTATGTCTCGTATGCACCCTGTGTCACTCTTGCCGGGGGCACCCCGGTACCGGTCCGTTGCACGGAAAAAGATCATTTCAAGCTGAACCCTGACACGCTGGCAGAAAAAATTTCTGCAAAATCAAAGGCCCTGATCATCAATTTCCCGAACAACCCCACGGGAGGCGTGATGAACAGGGACGATCTGAAAGCGATAGCGGACATTGTTATCGATCACGATCTCCTGCTGATCAGCGACGAGGTCTATGCTGAACTTACGTACGAAGGGAGTCATTGTGCTCCTGCAACCGTCAGCGATCTGTGGGAACGGACAATTACTCTGAATGGGTTCTCGAAAGCATATGCCATGACCGGCTGGCGGATTGGCTATCTCTGCGCTCCTCAGGAACTGCTGGAAGCTGCGCTCAAGATACACCAGTACGTCATGCTCTGTGCCCCGGTGATGGGTCAGGTCGGAGCCATAGAAGCCCTCAGATCCAGTGAAGAGGATAAAAACAACATGGTGAACGAGTACCGGCTCCGTCGCAACATGTTTGTGGCAGGACTGAACCGGATAGGCCTTTCCTGTCATGTCCCGGAGGGTGCATTTTATGCTTTCCCCTCTATAAAAAAGACCGGCCTTTCCGATGTTGAATTTGCCGAACGGCTGTTGAAGGAACAGCGGGTTGCGGTCGTACCGGGCAGTGTATTTGGCACCGGCGGGGAGGATCATGTCCGGTGTGCCTATGCGGTCTCCCGCAAGGACCTGAGTACCGCCCTCGGAAGAATGGAAGAGTTCATCAAATCCTTCTGATCGGTTCTATTTTTAACCTCCTTTACATTTTCATGACTGCCGTAACTGCTGAGGGATAGTTTATTTTGGAACTTGACCAATACTACATGAAAGACAATGAGTTGTACAATCATCGTTGGTGGATTTTTTGGGGATGAAGGGAAGGGCAAGATTGTTGCCCATATCGCTTTTAAGGACAAACCCGTAATCATCTCCCGCGGCGGTGTGGGTCCGAATGCCGGACACACTGTTCAGGTCGGGACCAAGGAATATAGTGTCCGGATGGTACCATCTGGTTTTGTTTATCAGGACGCGAAACTCTGCATCGGCAGTGGGGTCCTTGTCGATCCCCGCGTCCTGAAACATGAGGTCGAAACGCTGGGTGTCAGAGGCAGGATTTTCGTTGACCGGCGCTGCGGGATTATCACTGAAGATCATATCACTCGTGATAAGGGCAGCGATCACCTCGCGAAAAAGATCGGAAGTACCGGTTCCGGCTGCGGGCCGGCAAATTCCGACCGGGTCATGCGGGTCTCACCGCAGGCAAAAGACGTTCCCGAACTTGCGGAATACTTGCTGGATGTTCCCAAGACAATCGATGACGAGCTGAAAAAAGACCATACAGTCCTGCTGGAAGGTACCCAGGGTTTTGGTATCTCACTGTATTACGGCACCTATCCTTTTGTGACGAGCAAGGACACCTCCGCCTCGCAGATCGCTGCGGACAACGGGGTCGGCCCGACACGGATTGACGATGTTGTCGTGGTCTTCAAAGCGTATCCTACCCGTGTCGGCGAAGGACCGTTCAGCACGGAGATGACCTTTGAAAAATCCGATGCCATGGGTATCAAGGAATTCGGAACAGTCACCCACCGCAAGAGGCGAATCGGCGGCTGGGATGGGGATATGGCCCGCTATTCGGCGATGATCAACGGGTGTACCCAGGCAGCCATTACCGGTATCGACCGTGTCGACAAGGCATGTTTTGGTATTACAGACTACAACAAGCTGACCAAGAAAGCCAAGGACTTCCTTAAAGTCGCCGAAGACGACATTGGCTGCCCGATCACCCTCATATCGACCGGTCCTGAGGTCACCCAGATCATTGACATACGGGAAGAACTGGTATGAAGCGATCACTTATGGATATTCTCTGCTGTCCTGTCTGCAAGGGAGATCTCACGCTCCAGGTTGACGCGGAGAACGAAAAGGAGATTCTCGAGGGGGTAATCCGCTGTACTGCCTGCCGGGTGGAGTACCCCATTCACGAGGGCATTCCCAATCTTCTCCCTCCCGCAGGCCATTAACCGGTCAAGGTGTCGGTATGAACCTCCCGCTGCCCATCACGATGCTGTTGTCCGCAGGTATGGGATCGGGAGACGGCGGGTATGAGATATACCTCAACCGCAGCGGTATAAACACTATTGATATCCCCCGGGAGAAGATTCTTGCCGAACCCGGTACTGGACTCGTCTTAAAATTCCTGAATCGCGGGGCACCCATCCATATCACCATTACGTCTGCCAATGCCAGTATGTTTACTGAATTTTTTCATGAAAACATGTATATTGTGGATGAAGCAATGCTCAGTATCCCGATCCGGAAGGATTGCGGGGAAGGCGCCTTTGAGCTTGAGATCATTGCCGGGTATGGTGCGGTGAAGGCCGCGCTACCGGTCTCTGTTATCTCTCTCCAGCATACGAGATTAAAAGTCCAGGAAGAATACCCGCTGCAACCGGTAGCGCATGGCAGGCCCCACCTGCTGATGGTCACGATGGGGATCGGGCTGATCCTGTACTGCGCATGGATTTATACGGATATCGCATTCCTCAATATTGCGGCTTTTATCATCCTCATTGTTGGTGCGCTCTTCACATGGTATCGTCAGAGATAGCGCACTCAGTACTCATCCTTCTCGCTGCGCTGGTCGTGGATCGCCTTTTGGGGGATCCACACTCGCCGTATCATCCTGTCGCGCTGCTGGGCAGGTTCATCGGGTGGTGGGGGAGACCGGAGCTGTACCTCCCACCCCTCCAGCGGTGTACGGGTGTGGTATTGTGGGCAATCACCGCAGCCCTCTTTACCCTGCCTTTTTATCTGGTTGCAACAGCTGTCCCATGGTTCCTGTACCTGCTTCTCGCACCGTTCCTGCTGAAAAGTTGTTTTGCCTGGCGGTCACTGGAAGAGCATACATTCGCGGTTGTTGCAGCCTTGAAGGAGGGAGTTGTAAACGGGAGGGATCGGGTAAAACTGCTGGTCTCCCGCGATACGGCACAGCTCGACCGGTACCATATCCTTTCTGCGGGTTATGAATCCATGACTGAAAACCTAACAGACAGCATCGTCTCCCCGCTGTTGTTTTTTTCCGTGTTTGGTCTCGCCGGGGCAGCCGTATATCGTGCAGCAAATACCATGGATGCCATGCTCGGGTACCGCGATGAGCGGGAACGGATTGGCTGGTGCGCAGCCCGTATGGATGATCTTCTCAATTATATTCCTGCCCGGATCACGGCCCTCCTCCTTTTAGGGTATTTTATATTCTGTGGCAGGTTCTTACCGGCGGTTCAGGCAATGCGCCGCGATGGCAGGAAACGTCCCGGGTTTAATGGCGGGATCGTCTTGGCTGCAATGGCGGGGGGGATTGGTATACAGTTTGAAAAACCCGGTGTATATACTATCGGCGATCCGGAGCGGACGCTGGATGAGGCCGGTCCCGAGATCATTTGGGCAGTACGGTGTGTCACCCTGATGGTGGTAATACTTGCCATTTGTACACTGTTTTTATTGGGTGCGCTGATCAATAGTACCGGCATATGAAACTGGAAGAACTGAGATTTGGCACTGAGCTTCTCAAGCGCGGTTTCGCATCCATGCAGAAAGGGGGCGTTATCATGGATGTTGTGAATGCCGAGCAGGCAAAAATCGCCGAGGAGGCCGGGGCAGTCGCAGTCATGTCACTGGAGCGGGTCCCCTCAGATATCCGGAAGATGGGCGGCGTCGCCCGTATGGCAGACCCCCAGAAGGTTACCGAGATAATCGAAGCAGTCTCCATTCCGGTCATGGGCAAGGTGCGGATCGGGCATTTTGTAGAAGCCCAGGTACTGGAAGTTCTTGGCGTGGATATGATTGACGAAAGTGAAGTCCTGACACCGGCAGACGAGCAATATCATATCGATAAGAAACAGTTCAAGGTCCCCTTTGTATGCGGTGCCCGCGATCTTGGCGAAGCACTGCGCAGGATCAACGAAGGTGCCGCAATGATCCGGACAAAGGGTGAAGCCGGTACCGGTAACGTGGTTGAAGCCGTGCGCCATATGCGGAATATCATGGGAGAGATACGTATGGTGCGGGGTCTTGACAAACAGGAGATGACCGATTATGCCCGGGAAATCGAAGCCCCTGCCGAACTGGTTTTTGAATGTGCGGAGCGTGGCCGGCTGCCGGTCGTTAATTTTTCAGCGGGCGGTATCGCCACCCCCTCAGATGCTGCCCTGATGATGCAGCTCGGCGCGGATGGCGTTTTCGTCGGATCGGGGATTTTCAAATCTTCAAGTCCCGAACGTATGGCCAAAGCGATCGTAGAAGCGGTCAACCACTTCGAAGACCCGAAGGTCATTGCAAAAGTAAGTACCGGTCTCGGCGACGCTATGCCCGGACTCGATGTCCACACCCTCAGGGAAGATGAGGTGCTGCAGACCCGTGGACGCTAGGGTAGGCGTACTTGCACTACAGGGAAACGTCAGCGAGCATATTGACGCCTTCCTTCTTGCGCTCGATCGGATGGGGCACGGCCCCTCATCCGAGGTTTTTGAAGTCAGGAGCCTTGGGGATCTTGCGGAGTGCAATGCCCTTGCCATACCCGGTGGTGAATCGACTACCATCTCCCGGCTTATTGAGAAAAATAACCTTTTCGATCCGATCCGAACGTTTTCGGGAGGCATCTTTGCCACCTGCGCCGGGATGGTACTGATGGCGACCCGTGTTGACGATCCTCGTGTCCGCCCGCTGGGACTGATGGAGATGACCGTTGACCGGAATGCGTTCGGGCGGCAGAAGGAATCGTTTGAAACGGATATTGCCATTAAAGGGCTGGATGGGGATGCCTTCCACGCAGTTTTTATCCGTGCGCCGCTGGTAACCACAACCGGGATTGGAGTAAACGTTATTTCCCGGATCTCCCGGGGCATTGTTGCTGTTGAGTGCGGCCGGCATATGGCATTCGCATTTCACCCGGAACTTGGAGGAGATACCCGCCTCCATGAACGGTTTTTAAAGGGTCTGGGCATATAATCCGCGAACCATCCCCCTCCCCGATTAGCTGAGTGCTGGATGCCGGTTTATTTGAGGCCTTGAGATATCCGGGATCTGTAACGACAGACAGAACGGAGAATATCCAAATGAAAAACGGGCCACAGCATCTGGCGGAGGTGTATTCCTTTTTTCAGGATCCGTTGGGAGATCCGGTGTTGAGATTCGTGAATTGGGTGATATCCTGCACTATACCGTTGATGAACACCACGTTTTTGTTCTCGTCGAACTCCGCAAGGGCAGTCACACTCACGCTCACTGGCATACCATCGGGTTTCCTGAGATGAAGTACCTTGTTTTTTACGAACCGCTCTTTCCGTAGTTCTTCGAGAAGCCCCAGTCGCGCAGCGGGATCTGAGAAAACATCGATCACCGGGATGTCCTGCAGGTCCGAGATGGTGGTGTATCCCAGGATATTTAAAAGAGCGGTATTTCCCCAGACAAACCTGCCGCGGGGGTCGCCGGTGCTCCGGTATATCCCGACATTCAGATCTTCAACAAGGGTGCGGTACTGGTCTTCATGCTCCCGGAGGTACTGTTCCATCTTCTCCCCCGTGATATCCCTTGCGATGGAAGATGCACCGGTTATTGTCCCACATTCCCCGAGTATCGGTGAAATAGTGATAAGGACATCGAGAACCACACCGTCTTTTCGCATCATCTTCATCTCAAGGCGGCGGATACTCTCGCCCAGATGAACCCGTTTCAGGATAGCTGACAGATCTTCTTTGCATCCTGCGGGAACGAGAAGGTTCATTGGTCTGCCGAGAGCCTCCTCCTCCCGGTACCTGCAGAGCCGCTCTGCTGCGGGATTCCAGCTGATGATATTCCCGTCAGAATCATTCCCGATAATCGCTTCACCGGATGACTGGACAAGCCCACGGTACCGGGCCTCGCTGATACGGAGCATCTCCTCGTATTTTTTGCGGGAGGTGATATCTTCCACAATGAAGGTAAGCCCATCGCTCCCGTCCTCAAATGCCGTAGGTACCTGCTTTGCACGGAAATGGCGCTCCTCGCCCCGGATGATACAGTCCACATCAGATTCCGATTCACCTTTTTCCCAGGGTCCACGTGCAGTCCAGCCCGCCTGCAGGGCATGGATAAAGGGGTAATCAAGTTCGCGGAGGGTTTTTCCAACGAGCGATTCTTTTCCCGTCTCCAGCAGGAGGGGGACCTGTTCGTTGACCTGGAGGATTCTCTGGTCGCTGTCAAAGACAATCACCAGATCGGACGAGAACTCCAGCAGTGCAGAGATCGGAACCCTCCGTGAAAGGAAGTAGACCTTGGCAGCACCAATCACCTGCATTTCTACCTGACCCGAGATCAGGAGCATGTCGAGGTACTTGGCCACGAGATTTCGGTTTATCTTCATCTCGGAGGCCAGATCCGAGATGGTCATGCCCCGCTGGTGCCACTTGAGCACCCGTTTAATCCTGTCGACTTTCTCCTGGTCGAGTATACCCATAGTTATTCCTTTGGTGGTATGTGTAGTAAATATACTGGTCTGCCAATATTTTATCCGGGATGAAATAAGGTAAAATCCCGTACCCGGCATCAGATACCTGAAACGGAAGACATCTTATAACCACAATTTTCATCCCTTCGTTTTCCGTGTGAAGGATATGCATGGCAGACCTTTGTGCATATCAACATCGCGCTCCTTCGTAGCAAAACCGGTTTGCAAATTTTGAATATATACCCCTGCCTATGGACGGTTATCACCTGCAGGAGGCGGGTCGGACATATGAAAAATAATTCAGGAAAAATGACCGGAGGGAACGAGGGGATCCTGGTACCATCAGTAATGGCGATGATCCGGTTCAGGAGACCCCTTGTTGATTACCTTATCAGTGGTCTTGAAGAAAATGATAAGTGGGTTCGGATCCTTGCGATCGATATGCTCGGGAACGCCGGGGATCCCCGGGCGGTTGAATACCTGAAACCGCTGCTGGTGGATCGTGACCGGGATCTCCGGATCATATCTGCCCAAGCCATGGAGATGATCTATTCGCAGCAGGCTGCAATGTCCCGCTCGCAGCCTGATCATTGTGCTACCTGCATGATCCGGCTCATTGCTGAAGAGGCGCTCACTCGGGCAAAACCGCGGGGAGAGGGTACACGAAAAAAACGGTAATGAGGGGGGACGGAATCAGAATGAAACCATATCACTCTACAACCATACCGCTGGAAGCACAATATCTGTACAGGAGGGGGCTGGAGATGATAAACCAGCAGAAGGATGATATTGCACTGGTCTATCTGAGGCAGGCGGTTTTTATCACGCCGGGATTTTCAAAAGCCTACCGGGAACTGGGCAACACCCTTGCCCGGCTTGGCCGCTCGGAAGAAGCGTCAGCATATCACATGAAAGCTTCGCGGATCGATTCTGTACACTACGGTTCCGCAGTTGAAGAGGTTATCATGATGAAGCAGGATGGGAACCAAACTGTACAGGGTCACTTCCCGACCTGCCTTGTCTGGTAATTCTTTTTTGTGCCTTATCTAGTGAATCAGCAGGAATGACTGCAGAAACAAAACCGCCTGTACCACGGTCCTCGTTCTGCCGGAATTCCACCGGTATTGATGATTTTTATTCTCTAAAAAAACCAGGGTCCCTGCTGAACATCATAACGAAAAAGGGTCGGGGAATGAAAAACCCGATATGGTGTTTATAAAGAACCTGTCGGATTGATGACGCGTCCCATGAACAGGATCGCACCGGTCTCGTCGTCCTGGATGAGGAATATGAAGGGGTGGTCTGCCCTGAAAACCGGTACGGGCTCGGGATTTACAGGAGCAACAGCCAGTCTCATTACGACCCCTGTCGCGGCTGCAGCTTCAGTGCCCTCCTCGTTTACATCAACGAATGCCTGATGGATCACGTCGCTGATGAGAAGGTTTTTTGTCCCGTCCATGCCGGAAAAATCTGCATTGTCGGTAAATGCCGTTGGCATTCCCATGGCTCCCAGCGTGTCCGGGAGGGAATATTTGGTTTTAAGGGTAAACTTCGGGAAGTACACCATCACGCGCCGGGATGTTGCCGATTGTTGCAGTACAGACAGCGTGTCAGCGCTCAGGGAAGCTTCCGTTGTCGAGAGGCTGTCTGCTTTGGGAAGTAAGACGATCATCGAGAGCTTCTTACCGGTGGTGTTCTCGTAGGGCATTGAGAGCATCTGGAGATCGTTGTTTTCTGCGTACAGGTATTCCGCATCTTCGTCCGTCCGCTGCATCAGGGGGATCTTCACCGTTTTTCCCGGTGCCGTCCTGAACTCAGCATCCGTGGTCTGGTTTTTATCGAACTGCTTCGCCCAGTCCCCCTTGAACTAAATAGCGTTCGTGATAACGAGCCGGGTCAGCGGGTCGATAGCACCGGCAGGGATCAGATCCTTGATCCGATCTTCGGTCTTGTTCTCCACCCAGGAATTGATAGTTATCCGGGAGTCCTCCGTATGACCTTTGAAATCCAGATTTGTAGTCTTTGCGCCATAGGAGCGTTCCGCGGTACTGGTATATTCCGTAAGGAAGGGGTAGGTTTTTTCAGCCCACAGGGCATTGGCCGTACGCAGTGAATAGCTGGAATCGCCATTGTTGAGACCGGCATTCAGAACTGAAAAGCCCTCCCTGCGCAGGGAATCATTTTGAGGGAAATAAAACACGGATTGGATCTCTTCTGCAGTCTTTTCCCGTGCGCCCTCATAGGTTATGGCAAGTGCCGATGAGAGGGAGAACGGTGAGAAGAAGATGTTGCTGCCGGTATATTCCCCGTCTTTTGCCAGACGCAAATAAAGATCAAACGCAAACCGGTTGTTGGCATCGGCAACCGCCTTTGTACTATCCGCATCCGTTATGATAACCGGTGTCGGTATTTGTCCGGCAGGTGAATTTTTAACCGTGGGAGAGACGGGCTGTACCGGGGCCGTCCCGGTGCACCCTGCGGAAAAAATGAGGAGAATGGTGAGTACGGTAACTGTATACAGACCAATGGTTCTTGGTTCCATGACAACCATTGCATGACCATTCAATTATATCTGGCGTTGATTGCGATGTTTTTCGCAGCTATAAATGGCAATGCAGGAGTGCACAACCTATGGTATTCAACGGAAATTACCACTCCTTGGCCATCGCCTCGGCCCTGAGGTCTTTTTGCATCAGCTCGATCGCATACCTCAGGGCAGTCCGGGGCATCCGTTTCTTGTTTTTCATTACGAATGAGAAGATCTCATCGGTGTGCTTCCGGCTGGCTTCCTTGAGGAGCCAGCCATAGCCTTTCCGGACCAGATCATCGCTGTCAGTAAGCAAAAGGTCAGCAATTTCTATAGATTCTTTGAGGAATTTTCCGTGTTTTGCCGGGACGATAAGCGAAACAGCCGCCGCCCGGCGCATCCACCGGTTCTCCGATCGCGTCCAGTGTTTCAGTTCACCAATATATTCCGGGTATTGTTCAATGAAGTCTCCCATCGTGTGGTTGCAGAACCCGTCACAGGATGCCCAGTTGGTGATGTATTTATCGATCCACCGCCGGAAAACTATAAAATCTTCCCTCTCGTACCGTCCCGAGAGGGCATGTGTCCAGTTCGAGACGATGAAAGACTCTTCAAGGTAACCGGACGTGTAGAGCTCCTCGCACAGGGCAAATAGCTCCGGCTTAGACCGTCCCTTCACCTCCTTCCAGTACTTCTTTGCCATAGCGATCACGGTGGCGGTCTTCATGCCGTAACACACGATATCCTCCTTGAAAAACCGTTTTGATGTCTTCTGTAACTCGGGATCGGCATGTGCCCTCAGTTCCTGCCGTATCCGTGCAATGACCGGGTCCATGATTCAAGGTGAGCGGGACTGGGAGATAATGGATGTGGCATGGGTGGGTTGGAGAGATTTGTACTGCTGCACGGGCGGGGGGGGTTACCTGAAAATGGCTTGATGGAGGGCGGTCATTTTTTTTGTCTTTCCTGCTCTGGCCTGACCGTTATGGGGGGGCTTTCATATCACCCCGATAACATCCGGCACTGCCCCGGTCGGTAGCAATAGAACCATCTCTTTTAAGAAATCCTTTGGGTATTCGGGTCTAGCCAAAAACGGTTATTTTCCCGGCCTGAAAAGTTTTTGAATCCGCCCCCAGAGGGAACGTTTCGGCCGCCGGCAGAACGGCAGTCCCCCCGGGACATGTGATGCCTCGCACTCGTCGCACAGTGTATGCCGTTTGCACGTTGTCTTGGGGCAGGGGCAGTCTTCGCGGATAGTCGGGGACATGGGTACTAGAGCTCACGCGGGTACTGGTTTAACATTTCTGTACCGGGAAGCTATAGTCCCATCTTTCCCGGCAGATCCCTTGCCCATGATGCGATCGCGACCCAGTCGCGGAAATCACCGGTCGGGACTTTCAGCAGTGAGGTCATTCCCCGTTCCATGAAAGAGAGCTGTTTCACCTCGAGATTACCGGCGAACATCGTCACCGCAACCGGTTTAGCCGGGGCTAGTGCCTCCGCAAGCTGCCCGGTAAAGACTGATACGTCACCGGTCTTCGGGTACACCGGGGCAATGCCAACCACGAATCCTGCAACCGGTACCCGGCTGAGGCAGTCCCGGTGACGCCTCGCGAAGAGAGTGACTTCGCGGGCTACCTTTCCGGTGTAGACCGGTGCACCGATCACTACGGCATTGTATCCTTCCAGCGATGAGACGGTTGTCATATCTGAAGCCGTAACCGTAGCGCCGGTCTTTTCCAGCTCCTTGGCAATGGCAAGGGCGATCTCGGTAGTCGATCCCTTCCGGGTGGTATATGCGACAAGAATATGTGCGGCCATAATCCATCAGCGGTACTATAGCGTCACTGCTGGGATAAAACCTGACCTCCCGGAAATACTACCATTGAACAAATTCCCGGACCGGGAAAAACCGGTGGTACATTCTGATGGCGGGGAAAAAAACGGAAGAAGTGGTATATCTGCCGTCTATTGCAGGGAAGGGTTCCCGGCAGTGGTGTCAACCGGGATCTGGAGCTCGGTAAGGAGATCTCCTTCCCCGACGATGTTGGGATCATTGAGATACACTTCGCGATGGAGCCCGTTTGGGATAAATTCCCGCTCCTCGGCATAAGCTCCAATCCGGCTCCACGATTCGTGAAGCTTGGCGTAGGATCCCTTGTGGATGAGCGAGAGCACTTTCCCGCCCGGCAGGGTCCGCACTTCCATATCCGGATCTGAAAGGACGATCCGACCGGTGATCGGCACAACGCATTCCATAGTCGCATCCCTGTCCCGGTATTCACCGTCATGGTACAGGGTCATAAAGGGGCCGGTTACCTTCAGGCCGTTTTTCTGGTTCTCTTCCGAGAAGAGCTGGCTGCAGAGCCCGGGCATAAGCAGAGAGATGGTCTCGCCATACGGGCCGGTCCCTTTCTTCCCGACAATCCGCAGGGGTGGGACATCCTTGATGAGTGGTTCGTTGAGTGACATGTAGATCGACTCCAGCGAGGCTGCCTCATCTGCGAGGATCGCCTCGATCTGCTGTAACCGCTGGACTTCGGACCGTATCTCCTGACGGCGCTTGCCGAACAGCCCGGTTATGGTGGGAGTATCGCGTTCGGTTTTTGCCCGGAGAAGTACGTCAATCTCGCTCAGGGAAAAACCAAGACCGCACAGAGTCTTGATGGAAACACCCAGCGGTATCTGGGCCCCTGTATAGTAGCGGTACCCGGTACAGAGGTCTTTTACCCCGGGCACCAGAAGCCCGCGGTCGTCATAGAGCCGGAGCGCTTTCGGGCTGAGCCGGGTGATGAGCGAGAACTTACCGATGGGGATCCGGTCGAATGCCATTGTTACCGTACTGTATGGTTCCGGAAACGATATAGGGTGTCGCAGTCTGCCCCGGGTAAAGGTATACACAGGCCGGATCCGGCCCGGGTATCCCGCACAAAAATGAGCACGTTTTTCACCCTTGCAAAGCAACACAAACGCAATGGAGCTCCCGGGCATCACCACGAGAGTACTCCCCGGGGACCTTATCCATAATTTCCCCGCCCTCTCCCTCATTCTCGCAAACATCGGTACCATTGTCCTCGCCATCCTCGGGGACTGGAACCCTGCAACAGTGATGTTCATCTACTGGTTGCAGAGTATCATCATTGGCATCTTCTCCGTCGTTTCGATCCTTGGTGCCGATACCGCAGCCCTTGGTGCAGACCTCCAGAAACCGATAGACGAACGCGGTGGGTCGGACAGGATCACACCGCGGTTTGTGCTGACCTACAAGGGTATAATGGCCGGATTCTTTACCCTCCACTACGGTCTCTTTCACTGGGGATATTACACGTTTATCGTGGAGTCCGGCCTCTTCGGAACCGTGGACTTTTCCGATCCCGGCATCTTGCTTTCCTGCGGGCTCTTCTTTACCAACCATCTCTATTCACAGATCACCTACCGGCACCCGTGGCCAAAGGATTTCCGGTATGTCAACGAGCATTTCTTCACCCCGTACCGCCGGATCGTCCCGATGCACCTAACCATCATCTTCGGAAGCATCGTAATAGTTGTCCTTGGGATCTTCGGGATTACCTCTACCCTGCCTGTGCTGGTGCTCTTCCTCCTCCTCAAGACATACTCCGATATCTCTGCTCACCTCGTCAAGCATTACCGTGAGGAGATGCCGGATGCTCCCGTCCGGTATCTCTGAGCCGTGGTCCTCCCGCGGTTCAAAGAGGATAAACCTTAAGGAAACAGGCACGATTCTTGTACAGGAGCAAGGCGATACCCATGGCAACCGATCCGGTCTGTCTCATGATCGTTGATGAAGACAGTGTAAAATTCACCAGCACCTACAGAGACCAGAAATATTATTTCTGTTGTAACTGGTGCAAGACGAAGTTTGATGAAAACCCGAAACGATACTTCCGGATGGCGACCGATATGAGCGTCGATCTCGGGGGAAGCTGCGATTGAACTTATAAAAAGAAGACGACCTCTTTTTTCAGGTAAACCGTATCTGAAACCCCGCCGTGGGGGAGCACCCGGTACGGGGTTATCCCGTACTCCGGTAGATTTCCCGGTCACCGTGTTCCCCAAATGCGCGGGACCGGTGCCTGCCCGGGCAGGAGTACTGCCTTCTTTTTTTCCGTAATGTACCTGTGGGACGCAGTACTACTCTCTTGCAGGATCCAGAACGGGGTTATCAATAAAATCCTCGCGGATATCGTGACGCAACAGGAATAGCGGTATTGCAAAGAGGGCGACGGATCCCCATAACACCCACGACTCGAGCGTAACGACAACGTTTACTGCTGCAAGGGCAATGAGGGAGAGTGCCATCAGTACTGCAAGCAGGTACCAGCTCTTCCTTTTACCGAGCCGGACCGCGGTCGTTGTGGTATGGCCGAAGTCTTCCCGATAATCACCGATCTGATGGACAAGCAGGGCCATGCACCCGATGCAGGTAAAGAGCACAGAGAGTGAGACCATTTTCGCTGAGAGCAGGGGTATGGCTGGTGAGGGAAGGAAGTACCCGATCAGAAAGAGCAGGGTTCCAACCATCAAGCCGTGGGTTATTAGATCGAGGCCATACCGCTCTTTAAAGCGGAACGGGCGGATCGAATAGACCGTAAACAGGATGAGCGTGGCGGCAACACTGAAAAATGCCGGGATGCTCCAGACAAATGAGAGGCAGAGCGGGACAATGGCGAGCAGGACAAGGAGGGTCCACGTACCGCGGAGAGTGACCGTTTTTGAAACCAGCGGGTTTTTTTGCATCCTGCATTTGACCGTATGTAGTTTGTCGATATCTACGTCCGCTACATTATTGATAACAAATCCGAAAGCAACTGTACAGAACGAGATAACGGCCACAGGAGCGAGCAGGGGAGTAACGCCGGCTGCTGCAATGCACCCGATGCCCGGGATAAAAAAATACCCGAAAATCCAGTCTTGCACCCGAAGCATCCGGAAATATCCCGTGGCAGTTCCCATGAATCGTACGGTTTTATTTTTGATTCTATTGAATCCTTGGAATTGTATCTCCCGTGAAAAAACCGGAACTAAGTTATAAACACGGGTGTGACTGGATTGCTCTCCCCCTCTCTGTGCGGGGAGTGAAAAGCCCAGACAACGATTTCCACCTGAAAAAAAATTTTTTAAATGAACAGCGGCGCGAGCACGAGCGTCAGCCTTGCAAGAAGCTTGATGAGCACGTGAAGTGAGGGGCCGGCAGTGTCCTTGAACGGGTCACCAACGGTATCGCCGATGACTGCTGCCTTGTGGGCCTCGCTCTTCTTGCCGCCATGGACACCGGTCTCGATATATTTCTTGGCATTGTCCCATGCACCCCCGCTGTTGTTGAGGATAAGTGCAAGGAGGATACCGGTGATGGTCGCCACCATGAGGAAGCCGGCGAGGGCTTCGAACTTCATGGTAACACCGATGACGATCGGAAACGCGATCACGAGGATCCCCGGGAGGACCATGTTCTTGAGGGCCCCCTGGGTGGTGATATCAATGACTGCTGCATAGTCCGGCTTCTTGGTGCCTGCCATGATTGCGGGGTCCTTGAACTGGATGCGGACTGCGTCGATCACGGATTGTGCGGTCTTGGAGACCGCACGGATGGCAAAGCTCGCAAAGAGGAAAACGAGCATGGCACCGAGGAGCGCCCCGACAAAGACCGGGACGCTGGCAAGATTGACGACCTCGAATGCCTTGCCGGTGAGCTTGGCAATGTCGGCCATGTAAGCGTTGAAGAGCAGGAATACCGCGAGGGAGGCGCTGCCGATGGCATACCCCTTGGTAAGTGCCTTGGTGGTGTTGCCGGCCGCGTCGAGCTTGTCCATGCGGTGCCGGACTTCATCCGGTGCCTGGCTCATCTCGACAATTCCACCGGCATTGTCAGCGATAGGACCAAAGGTATCCATGGTAAGGACGTAGGCACAGACCATCAGCATACCGATGGTTGCAACGGCAGTACCGTAGAGGCCGCCGCTCGGGATACCGGTCATGGTTCCCAACCCGTAGG
>Ga0116170_10001557_pt1 | contig 23061 bp, 20 predicted proteins | sample AD_JPNHW1_MetaG_FD_89797 | JGI IMG/M metagenome (GOLD analysis project Ga0116170, IMG submission 89797) | Active sludge microbial communities of municipal wastewater-treating anaerobic digesters from Japan - AD_JPNHW1_MetaG | ecosystem: Engineered > Bioreactor > Anaerobic > Digestate | place... | reverse complement strand
TGGGGCATCCCGAATATGTAATGTATACTCTTGCCGCTCATTTGTTTATTGGAATTTTTGTTATATTCATCTATACAAAGACCTTGGGCAGCTTTAAGGAAAGGACAGAATAGCAATTCTTTCGGGTTGTTGAGAAATGAGAAAAGGTTTTCTGTTTTGAAGCAGAAAACCTTTTCTTATGGTGTTTCTTTACTTATTTTCTTGAAAAAAGGGAGCCAATAATATCTCTTACCATTTTCGGATTCTCTTTCAACCGGCGGGTACAATATCCAAACCAGTCCTTGCCAAAAGGTACATAAATGCGAACGGTGTGGCCTTCGGCAACAATCTTATCCCTCAGTACAGGAGCTACGCCATAAAGCATCTGAAATTCATACATCTCTTTCGGGACGTTGTATTTTTTCAGTAGTTGCATCGCTCCGTCTACGAGGTATGGATCATGGGTTGCAATGCCGGCATAAACCCCATTTTGAAGCATCAGGTCCAGGTTCATAAGGTAATGTTGCCTGATTTCATGATAATCTTTAAATGCAATTTCTTCTGCTTCAACATAAATTCCTTTACATAATCTGAAATTGAGCGGAAATTCTTTTGAGTGTGAGGAGGCAATCATTTTCTCCAAATCGGAATATGTTCTCCGGAGATATGCCTGCATCACCAGCCCAACGTTTTTGGGAAATTCTTCTTTTAGCCTCAGATAGAGCTCAATCTCGGAAGAAGTACATGGTGCATCTTCCATGTCAATTCGAATGAAACTGCCAGCCAGGGTGGCTCTTTCAACAACCTCACGAACATATTGATAGCAGATCTTCCGATCAATCAAAAGTCCAAAACTGGTGGGTTTCACCGAAAAGTTGCCTCTAATTTTTTCTGAAGTAAATCGGTCGATAATCTTCAAGTATTCATCCCTGTTCTTTTCGGCCTCTTCGAGAGTGTGTATAAATTCTCCCAGCAAGTCGATGGTAACTAAAATTCCCTTTTGGTTCAGGTTCTTCGATGCCAGAATGCCATCTTCAATGCTTTCGCCCGCAACATATCGTTTCGAAAAAATCCAGATGAACTTTTTGGGGAAGAGGGGGATCATATTTGCAATAATTTTATTAAGCATAGCTGTGTTTAATTTTGTTTTCCAACCAAAATTATCTTATTTGGCAGGTTGTTTAAATGATTGAAATCAGTAGCTTGTCATGATTTTTGACATTGATTGTTTCATCCAATTAGCAGAATGGTTTTCATTGAAGTTGAGTGATGGCGGTAAAAGGAAAATAAAAAATGCGGCAAATTTATGGGACAAGGCATTTGAAAACAGATAAAAAATTATCTTTGCGATAACAACAAAAATCAATTAGAAATGAAGAAATTACCTTTAATCTTAAGTGTTATCTCATTGGTCGGGGTTCTCGCATTGACAATCCTTTTTATGACCGGTAAATCTGGCTTTTCCAAAAACAGCGCATCACATAACTCTGCTTCCGGGGGTGATGTTAAAATTGCATATATTGTTACCGATTCTGTATTGCTTAACTATCAGATGGCTGTCGATTTGCAAAAACAATTTGCTGGTCAGCAGCAGCAGTTTAATGCTGATTTTGCGAGTAAACGACAGAATTATGAAAGTCAGGTAACTGCTTTTCAGGAAAAAGTTCAACGGGGTGGGTTTCTTTCTGAAGATAGGGCACTGAAAGAACGGGACCGCATCATGGGGCTGGAGGAAGAGATGAAGCAGATGGATTATGAACTCTCGTCAAAGCTAAGTCAGATGGAAGCTCAAATTAATAAACAACTTACCGATAGTATTATGAGTTATGTGAAAGCCTATAACAAAACCCATAATTACTCCTATATTTTAAGTAATACGGGTACAATCATCGTTGGTGATCAAAAGTACAACATTACCAGAGAGATTCTTGACGGATTAAATGCCCGTTACAGAGCGTCAAAGTAAGAGCGATTTAATTACTATATTTGATACCGTGGCTTTTAAACCACGGTTTTTTTTTTTTTCTTCATGGGATTTGCGGATAGATATATTAAAAAAAACAGGGGGGAATTCTTTTTTGAACCGGCTGAATTTCTTCCTTTTAAGTTGGCCGTGGTAATTCCCTGCTTCAATGAATCCGAATTAAGGTACACTTTGTATTCCCTGTTCGAATGTGAAAACCCGGGCGTTGAAACGGCGGTTGTGGTCGTGGTGAATAGTTCTGAAAACAGTTCCGAAGAAATCAAAGTCCAAAACCGACAAACAATCAGCGAACTATGTGATCTGTCGTTGGATGTGCGTTGCTGGTTTCATTTGTTCGCTATCGACGTAAAAGATCTTCCCGATAAACACAGCGGAGTGGGCTGGGCCCGAAAGATCGGAATGGACTGGGCTATCGTCCAGTTCAACCATTTTGAAAATCCTGCGGGGATTATTATTTCGTTGGATGCTGATTCTCTGGTCGAACGAAATTATCTAAAAGCTATTTGTGAACATTTTTCAGAAAATCAGGATGATGTAGCCGCAACCGTTTATTTTGAACATCGGCACCAGCCGCATGAGGTGGTCGATGATCGGTTGATGAAAGCATCGGTTGAATATGAACTTTATATGCGTTATTATCGTAATGCGCTGTTGTATACAGGTTTTCCTGTTTCAATCTATACCATTGGCTCTTGTTTTGCGGTGAAGGCAGGGGGTTATGTTGCTCAGGGTGGAATGAACAGGAGAAAGGCGGGCGAAGACTTTTATTTTCTGCATAAAATGGCGGTTATGGGTAAAATTGGTGAAATAAATACCACGGCAGTGTATCCTTCCATAAGGCTTTCCAACAGGGTGCCATTTGGTACCGGCCCCGCATTGATGATGCAATTGGAGCAGAAAAGCACGTATGGCAATTCGTATCCGTTAGTGGTTTTTGGTGTTTTGAAAGATTTTTTCTCTTCAGTAGAACGGTTTTATCGGTTGAAAGATCCTTCGGAAACTTATTGTTTGTCAGAGAATACGGTTTTTGTCCAATTTTGTAAGGAGATTCTTTTAGCAGAGGCGCTGAAAGAATTGGCTGGTAACTGTGGTTCTGATACGATTTTTAAGAAAAGGTTTTTCCATCTTTTTAATGCATTCAATGTGTTGAAATGGTTGAACTATTCGGTGGAACATGGTTTTTCGAAAACGAATATTTTGACAGAAAGTGTTACGTTACTTCAACTTATGGGGGTTGAGGCACCCTTAACATTAACTGAACCTGAAATAATTTTGAAGCTTTTTCGAACACAGGATAAGAGCCGGACAATTCATTAAATTTGTTGAATAATTTTTGGGGTATGAAAATGATTTTTGTGGTAATTGTCATTAGTGTATTGCTGGGAGGAGTTTTTTTCTTTTCGGCTTATCACTTCTTGATCAAAAAGGGAAAGAATTTTCCAATGATTCATTTCAAAAGACATCAAACACGAAAAGAAAATAGCAACTCACATATTTCCTCTTATAAGAAACAAAGGAAAGAGTAAAAAGACTCATTTATACTTTTTTGTTCCATCAAGGGGTGATGAATCTACCCGTTTTCAGTACAAAAAAGAATCAATTCTCAGGACTTCCGAGTTTGATTTTCACAATCATTGTGTTTCTGACGCTGTTTGATGCTTCTTCCAGCTCACTGAAAACAATGGGCAAGCCATCGGATGCATCCGCAGCTAATTGCCTGATCTTCCTTGGCGAAACAAGGAAAACCAATTCATCGTTCTCGGTTAAAGCTTGTGCTTTTTCGAATGCACTAATGGCTGCATTTTCAAAATAAGAATAACTTTTCTGTTTTTGTTTGTCGTAGATTATGTGGAAAATCTGCCGTTCTCCGGGAGTGATGCAGTTCAGGAAAAAATAGGCAAAATGATCGTTCTCCAGGTATTTCTTTATGGTGTAATATCCGTTATGGCTGAGGAATTGATAGGAATCGTTGGCGCTCATGGTGTGAAAGAGCGGAGAAAGGTTTTTCGATCCGTAGTCGAGAAAAAATGTTTCACTAATGGTATTTCCTGTAATTTTGAACGTTGAGTTTCCTAATAGCTCGCACATGAAAATTTGTTTTTTAAAGTTGGAAAAAGCAAAATTCTCAAATGGGGTACATTTGGATACCAATCTCATTTTTTTGTCAATAATTTTTCCGTTTGCATCGGTTTTTAGCAGCCTGAACTGGGTTTCTTTGTTGTTCCAACCGGTGTAAATCCAGTAACAATTGTCGTAATCGCGTGTAAAATCGGCCGGATTGATAGAGAAAACAATTTGGTCAATCTTTTTCCCTGAATAGGAATATCGTTCAAGCGTTGAGTTTTCAAAATTAAATATTTCAACCTGTTCAAGATAGGGATTGACATTGAATTTCACGGGGTTGTTCAGTATTGGTAAATTGTCCCCGTTGGTTGACTGTTTTTGTCCGCCTATGGTATTAACAAGGGTGCCTTCTTCGTTGAAACGATAAACACATTGGTTGAATTTATTATCGAGAATAAAAAAATTGCCGTCTTCGTGCCGAAGTTCCATATCGGGTGAGATCGAACCAATCTTTTCGTATTGGAGAGGGATATAAGTTACTTCTTTTATGAGCTCTGATTCGATAAAATTATCTGTAATGGGTTTGCTGAATGATATTTGTGTTTGCGCGGTGCTGTTTATTCCCGCAAATAAAATGATGCCCAATAAAACGATTTGTTGTATTTTCATATTCTTTATAACCTTTACAGGGATTGAAATTACAAAATAATTTATTACCGGGCGAACTATTACAAAAAGAGTGCCCAAAAGAAGGGCGGGATTTTAGCCACAATTAAAAAAACGAGAATGAATCAATTTTACTCGTTTTCGATTTTACCTTTTAATGTTTGACCGAATATTCCTCATCGCCTCTTTGGCTGTCATTTTTCCTTCAATTACCTCATCAAAATAGTTTAAAGTATTGGCGTTCTTTTCATCAAGGAACCAAACACTGCTTTCGTAGTAGCGATAAGTTTTTGACCCATAATTTTTTTGGATATAAGCCGAAAAGTTTTCAAACCGGTCGGCACCGAAGGCAACATCCGACAAATCGCCTTTGATTCCGGTGGGGCACTTGGTTGTCCTGCTCCATTCATCCGCATACTCGGGTTTGTTTAATGCCAATAGGAATTTGACGGCTTCTTCCCGATGCGGAGCGTTTTTCAATACGCCCCAGGTAACCTGGTATGCTCCGGGATAGAATTTCAATGGATGGAATCCGGGGAATTCGGTAGGCATACAATTCATTGTTTTTTGTTTGTCGATTCCCATCCAAATGTTGTACATCCACGATCCATTCACATAAAAAAGGCATTCTTCATTCAACAGGGAGTTTGTGGTTGTGCTCCATTCGGTCGTACGCCAGTCGGGTTTCAACGGTTTGTATTGGGATATCGATTCCATTACTTCCAGTGTCTTTTCCCAGGCATCCATTCTTTTTTCTGTTACTTTTTTAGAAAGAAATTCATCCCGATCGTTTAGAAGGGAACCGTACATGTTTGTTGCGATTGCCATTGCGGTTTTCCAAACATACGATTCATAAATAGGGGCGATATAATTGCCGGGGTGATTTTTATTGTATTGGTCAACGGCTTTGATGTACCCCACAAAATCATCAACAGTCATACCAAATTGTTTAACCTGAATGCCTACTTTTTCGGCCACCTTGTTATTGCACCACAGAGCCCAATATTGGCCTTCTACCCATGGGCCCGGGATTATCCCGTTCCATTGAGCCTTTGCTTCTTCGGTAAGCAGCTCGGGGATGGTATTCTGTCTGAATTCTTCGATTTGGCTAAAATCGACGAGGTTTTTTTTGGCCCAATCGGGATCATTGCACAGGGCCAAAACCTCAGAATATTCTCCATTTATCCGAAGGATGTCCCAATCGGTAATTCCTTCTTTGATGACTTTGGCGGTGTATTTTTCATTGCTTTTTCGGTCGAGTTTGTCGTAATAGATTTCTTCCGGGAATTTGAGGTTGATCTGAATGTTCTGATGTTGGAATTCATATTCCCGGGCAAAATTTCTTACAAAATGTTCTCGGTCGCCTTCTCCGAGCCAGTGTCCGACAAAATTGATCGTGGTGGTTTTTCCAACCACATCAATCGCTTTTGCATTGGAGTTGTCGGTTTCGAATTTTGAGCAACCCGATAAAAGAATGGCGATGGAAAAAAGAATGAACAATATGTTTTTTCTTTTTTTGAGTCGTATATCGGTTGTTTTTTCCATTTTGAATTCAATTTTGTTGATTAATAAGAGAATACGCATTGGAGAATATTATTCTTCAATTTTGAAGAACATAATGCTATTTTCCAGTTCAAGAGCTTCGGTCTTCATGATTTCCGAATTTCTGGCCATTTCTTCGGCGGTTGCTGTGTATTGCTGGATAACAAGATTGAGTTCCTGGATTGCACTGTTTATTTGCGATGCACCATTGTTCAGCTCATTGCTCGACACCGAAATGTCGTTAACGAGTTGAGAGGTTTTTTCAATTTCTGGTGCGAGTTGCATCATAAACTCATGGGTGTTGGTTGTAATGGCGACCGATTTGGCCGAGAGTTTTGTAATTTCATCGGCAGCTTGCCTGCTGTTTTCGGCAAGCCGGCGAACTTCCGCAGCAACTACTGCGAAACCCCTGCCTTGCTCTCCTGCGCGGGCTGCCTCAACAGCTGCATTCAAAGCAAGGATGTTGGTTTGGAATGCGATGTCGTTTACGATAGATATTTTTCTCGAAATTTCGTGAATGTATTTTAAACTTTCCTGTTCTTTTACAATCAGTTCTTTAATGCCAGAAGCTGCTTTGTCGGAAATTAGCTGGGTTTGTCGTGCTTTTTCGTTGCTATCCTGAATCACTGCAGCCATTTCTTCAACGGCCGATGATACTTCCTCGGCTGATGTTGCCTGTTGCATAGAACCACTGGCAACTTTAATTGAAATATCGCTGATTTGTGAGCTACTCCCGTTTACTTTATAAGCGCCTGTAATGATGCGAGATACAATTTGCAGTAGTTTATCATTCAGGTTATTAATCGCTGTGCTGAGTAATCCAATTTCATCTTCTGAATCGATGGATAGCTCTTTCTTCGAGAGTTTCCCTTTTTGAATGTCGGTAATCATCGCTAAGGTGCGATTGATCTTTTTGGTAAAATATTGGTTAAAAAGGAAAATAATCACTCCCGAAGTGAGTATGATACACAGAAGCGATCCAAAAATGAACATGAAGATGATGGAGGCTTTTTGGGCATGGATCCGTTCCATTTTAGCATAAATGAACAAATGCCCTAGAAATTTTCCGTCATCGAGCCGTAATGGGCTGATGGTTACAAAGTAGCTTTTGCCATTCTTTTCTGCATTTCGGAAAACAGGCTCATTTATTTCCTGCCTCAATTCGGGATATCCGGTTAATAAAGATACCTGGTCGCGGCTCTTCTCCAGATAGTCGTGGTTTAATGAAAAGTATACTTTCCCGTTCGCACCGACGATAATACATTCTTCGATGTTTTCGCCCACCAACTTTTCCATCGTGGTTTTATCTTCAGCTGTCTCGTAACGCAACATTCCTTTCGACATCAGATAGGCCGGCGTTTGAAACTTTTGTTTTAAACTGTCTTCAATTTGGGAGGTGAACCGGTTTATATAAAATACCCCCAGTGCTAATAGTGCAACGAATTCGGTCACAATAATGAGAAAACCAATTTTATAGGATAATCTCTTGAATTGGAATAGTTGATTAGTAGACATTTGATTTAAGAATTAAGGTTGATTGTTATCGCACCCCTAAGTTAGATATTAAATTAATGTTAAAATGAAAAAAAGTATCAAAAAAGGGGGGGGGAAATATCAACATGTTTGATTCAACCAATGGCAATATTGGTTTATTCATTTTGCTTTTCCTGTTTTAATCCAATTTTAATCTATTTTTTCCGTTGTTTACAGGAATGAAAGCTCGGTGTAAAGACCCGTGTTTTTTCTATATTTATGAAGTATTACGTTTGAAAGTATTTTTAGCAATGAAGGTTAAACTGTTTGTAACATTTTTTGTTTTTGTTTCTTTGGTGGTTCGCTGTTATTCTATTGATCTTCCAGAAGTTATTGCCGATGAAATCTACTCCGGTCGTATTAAGACCGTTCAGATGTATGGTGACGGAGGAAGTTTAACCAATCCATTAATTTATTTGAACACCGGTCAGAAACTACATTTTACTTTTGATGATTTAACCGATGAAGTAGAGAATTATTATTACACCATTTATCATTGCGACAGAAACTGGAAGTTGTCAAAAATTAGCCAGCAGGAATACCTCGAAACCTTTGTTGATTTTCAACTTGTTGATTATGCCTTTTCTCAAAATACAAAAGTAAAGTATATCAATTATCAGCTGGAGTTACCCAATAGTGATATACCCATCAAGTTGTCAGGAAATTATGTGCTGGTTGTTTTTAATAAGGATGCTCCGGATGAACCGGTTATCACGTGGCGTTTTTTTGTGGTGGAGCCTATGGTGAACATTGAAGCCCGGATTAAAAAGGGTTCTTACGACCAAAGCCGAAGTGGTGAATTACAGGAGGTTGATTTTCAAATTCTTCACGAGAATTTTAGGATTAAAGATCCCCATACCGATCTGAAAGTTGTAGTAACTCAGAACAATCGCTTCGACAATGCACTTAGTGGCCTTGATCCGGTTTATTTCGATGACAAGGTTTTAAAGTATGATTATGATCTGGAAAACAATTTTAGTGGCGACAACGAATACCGGAGTTTTGAAATCAGGGGGATTAACTTTCCCGGAAAGGGGGTTGCTGATGTCAGTTATCACGCACCGGTATACCATATCACTCTTTTGCCTGATCGGTTAAGAGTGCAGGAAAGGTATACATACGACCGCGAGATAAACGGACTATACCGGGTCGAAATGTACGATTCGGAACATCCGGAAGTTGATGCGGATTATCTTTTTGTTCATTTTACCTTGCAAATGGATCAGGTATTGGCCGGTGGCGGAGTATATGTATTTGGGGCATTGACCAATTGGCAATGTGATAAGCCGTATGAGATGAAATGGAACTTTGAAAAGAAACAATATGAATTGGAAATCCTGCTCAAGCAAGGATATTATAATTATTGTTATGCCTGGAAAGATTTCACAACGAATAAGATAAAGATCAATGCCCTGGAAGGATCACATTTTGAAACCGAAAACGATTATTATGTGTATGTCTATTATGGCCGCTTTGCCGACCGTTATGATCGATTGATTGGCTATCATCAGTTTAATTCACTGAAAGACCGGGCTCTGCTGAATGATTTTTAATTAATTTGCAGGGGGACATAGAAATAAAAGACCGATCCCTTTTTGGGTGCGGAGTTAAATTCAATGTTGCTTCCAATAATTTCAGTTAAACCTTTCACAATTTTTAACCCGGCGCCAGTGCCTGAATAGGAACGGGAAACCCGGTTGTCGACCTGCCGGAAAAATTCAAAAATATTCTCGTAATCCTTTTCCTCAATTCCAATCCCGGTATCTTGGGCAAATATCTTTATCCGATTGTTTTCCAATTCGTAACCAAAGGTCACTGTGCCTTCTTTGGTGAATTTAATAGCATTTTCGACAAGATGATTGATGATTTTGATAATCAAATAGCTGTCGTTGATGATTTCAATATCGGATGAGTCGTTACCTATCGATAATTTGATTTTGATGTTTGGATTAATTGACTCGATCTTGCTTTGAAATTTTTGATAAATATTCATAAACATTTCATTTACAAGAAAAGGGTCGGGGTTGAAAGAGATTGTTCCGCTTTCGATCTCTGAAATGTCGATGATGTTGGTAATTACATCGATCAGGTATTCACCGTTCTTTATGATAATGTCGAGGAACCGGCTTTTCTCGGATTCAGAATACAAATCAGAAATTGCCATGTTAGAAAATCCCAAAATGGCATTCATGGGTGTTCTGATTTCATGGGAGATATTCTCAAGAAAAGAAGATTTTAGCCGACTGGCTTCTTCTGTTTTTTTCTTCGCTTCGATTAATTGTTGCTGATACTCTTTTATGGAAGTGATGTCGCGACCAATTGAAATAATTTGATTGTCATTTAGTTTAGCTAGCCGCATTTCAAAGATCAAGGTCTTGCCATTCGAAAGTTCCATTCCGTATTCAATGGTTTCAATATTATCGTTTTCAATTACATACTGAATGCTGGAGTAAACCTGGTTTGCCATGAGGTTTGAGAAACCCATATCAAAAATAGTTTTACCGATAATGTCTTTTTGGCTTAATTTCATTAGCTCCGGGTTATTGGTGACATAATCGATATAGGTTCCATCCTTTTCGATAATGAAGAAAATATCGGGCAACGATCCCAGCAAGTTGGTTAAACGACTCTCTCTTTTTTTAAGTCGATCGGTTTCATTCCATTGATCGGTAGTGTCTGTAAATGTGCTGATTATTAGGTCTTTTTTAGGGGAAAATGATTGAATCAGAAATGATTTTTCGAGGTGTTTAATATATACGTTGAAACAATTTTTCCCGGAATGGAAAAACACTTCCTGCCAGTTAAAAGAATCCCTGAAAATGATTGGAAAGATGTCGGAATAATCAACCTGGAGGATCTCTGATTTTGAAATTCGGAAGTTCTTTTCAAAACAAGCATTCGTTTGAATAATTTTCATTCCCGACTTTTCGTCATGTTCATCCCTGCTGATTGAAAGGACCATAACACCAATGTTAGTCAGTTTTAACGATTCATTAATCAAATCTTCAAGTTTGGCTTTATCTGCTGAAATTTTGGTCGTCAGGTTGTTGAAGAACAGAAATATCAGAAAAGACAATGCACTGGTAATTGTAAATTCAATCAGGGGGTGTACCGGAAGGAACAGACCAACGGTTGTTTGTGTCGAATCTGCCGGTAACCGGTTGGCCGAAAAGAGGGTGATGAGTAAGGTTAGCAGGGTTTCGAAAAAGTAGAGGATAACGGTAATCGGTTTGTCACCAAAAACGATTAGATAGAGGAACCCGAAATAAATGAATGATAATAAGCCCGGTATTGCATTGCTGGAACCGGAAATCGCGTAATAGGGATTGATATAAAAAAAGTAGAGAGCTAATGGCAGAAAGTAAACAATTCGTAAAGCAGCGGTGTAATTCTTTTGTAATAAAAGAATTGCGCTTAATGTAAACATACTTCCCAGAACGATAATCCCTGGTAGATATTTGGTATGATCTACATTAAAAGCAAATGCAACCGTTAATACGACGGTTGTCAAAACTCCTGTCAGTGAAAAGATAAATAAGACTTTTGTTCTCTGTTTCGTTAGACTAAAAACCCCTTCATAGTCCTGAAATAGGGAATCAAAATTCATACATTTAATAGTTAAATGGACTCATTTAACAAAACTAAACAATATTTTTCATTTTTCATCATTCAAAACAGGATGGATTGCAGAAAACATCAACTTTTATGACAATCCAAAGTGATTTTTATTAGCTTTTAAAAGAGGTTTGGATCATAAATTTGGTACATCAATTATTAAAAAATACAGATCATGTCGAAAGGTTTTTTTGATGTACCTATTCCGAAGAATGAACCGGTAAAGTCATATGCACCGGGGAGCCCGGAACGGAAAGAGTTGAAGAAAATGTTAGAGTTTCTTCGTTCTCAGGAAGTTGTAATCCCAATGTGCATTGGGGGGAGAGATGTTTGTTCGGATAAAAAAGTCCGGATTTTCCCACCTCACGACATCAATCATACCTTGGGATATTATTATCAGGGGAATCGGGAACATGTGCAAATGGCCGTAGAGGCTGCTATGGCAGCGAAAAAAGAGTGGGCCGAACTTTCCTGGCACCATCGGGCTTCGATCTTTCTCAAAGCAGCCGATTTGCTGACCGGGCCCTACCGGGCAAAGATTAATGCCGCTACCATGCTGGGGCAATCGAAGAATGCTTTTCAGGCCGAGATTGACTCCGCCTGTGAATTAGCCGATTTTTTCAGGTTTGGCGTTAAAGTGATGACTCAGATCTATGCCTTGCAACCTGAATCTTCTCCTGGTATCTGGAATTATAATGAATTCCGCCCATTAGAAGGGTTCGTTTTTGCGTTAACTCCTTTCAATTTTACCTCGATTGCAGGGAATCTGCCGGCTGCTCCGGCAATGATGGGGAATGTGTGTATATGGAAACCATCGAAAACGGCAATTTATTCGGCAGCTGTGATCATGGAAATTTTCAGGGAAGCTGGGTTGCCCGACGGAGTTATTAATCTTGTTTTTGCTTCAGGGCCTGAAACCGCGGATGTCCTTTTCAAACATCCTGATTTTGCCGGAATCCATTTTACCGGATCAACCGAAGTTTTTCAGGGAATGTGGAAGACTATTGGAGAAAATATTGCAACCTATAAAAGTTATCCGAGGATTGTTGGTGAAACTGGCGGAAAGGATTTCATCTTTGCCGATAATACCTGCGATGTGCCGGCGTTGGCAACCGCATTTGTTCGCGGAGCTTTTGAATATCAGGGTCAAAAATGTTCGGCTGCTTCTCGTGCCTATATTCCGAAGAGTATTTGGGAAAAATTCTGGGAAGAGGCAAAGCTTCGTCTTGGCCAAATTAAGATGGGACCGCCCGAAGATTTTACGAATTTCATCAATGCAGTTATCGATGAGGCTTCTTTTGATAAACTGAAATCATTTATCGATGAGGCAAAAGTGGGCAACGATGCAGAAGTCATTTATGGCGGTAATTGCAGTAAATCGGTCGGTTATTTTATCGAACCAACGGTTATTCTTGCAAAAACGCCTGATTATGTGACCATGAAAGAAGAGTTGTTTGGGCCGGTTATTACCGTTTATGTTTACGAAGATGAAAAAGTAGATGAAATGCTTGATGTGCTCGATCGTACTTCGATTTATGCATTGACCGGGGCCATTTTTTCACAAAACCGTTACCATATTGAAAAGTATACCGAAAGGTTGAGCAATGCCGCGGGCAACTTTTATATCAACGATAAACCAACCGGTGCAGTGGTTGGCCAGCAGCCATTTGGAGGGGCAAGAGGTTCCGGAACAAATGATAAAGCTGGATCGATATTCAATTTGTTGCGCTGGGTTTCAATACGGACCATAAAAGAAAACTTTGTGCCACCGGTAATGGTTTCGTATCCGAATTTTCTTCCGGATGTTGAGTAGATGCTGAAATAATAATTTTCATGATTGGGCATTCTTTCCGCGCAGAACAGAATGCCCTTTTTTTGTTTCCTGTTTTCTAAAACAGGAATAATTCTTATCGAAGTTTTTCGGTGTTTTTAGCATCCATTGTATTAGATTTGTATCGAAAAGCATTAAGCTGAGGGTAGGTTTATGAAAAAAAGACTGATACGGTTTGTCGATAAAAATAAAATTTATTTGGGGATCATTTTGTTTTTTGTGATCTGGATGCTTTTTTTTGATGACTATAACTGGATCAGAATTCGCCGTGATCGTTTGAAATACAAGGCTCTGAAAAAGGAGGCCATCTATCTTCAGGAAAAAATTGATACCGATAAAGCAAGCTTAAAAGCGTTAAGAACCGATTCAACCCTCGAAAAATTTGCCCGCGAAAAATATCTGATGAAAAAGCCCAACGAAGATGTTTATGTGATCATCGAAAAGTAGAATTATGAAACGAGCATGTTCGCTAACGACACAACCACGGATGAAAATTCACATGCGAGTTCCATCCGGCCTTAATAAACAAATTATTTTCGGATGAAATCTTCTTTTTTCATAAAGATTTTCACCTTATTGAGTTCATTTTTTATTGTGATTGATGGCTTTGCGCAAGCAGATGTTTCCCCTTTTTTCTTCAGCATTGATTACCGGAAGGGGAAAAATGTACCACATCGGTCGGTGGTCGAAAATTTGCATTATCCCTATTATGGGGTTGATCTGAAAATGGGATGGCAAACGATTGGGAAGCAAGACTGGCAGCGTGCTTTCCGATATCCCAGCCTGGGAGTTGGTGTAAACTGGAATACTTTCAAAACCGAAATTTTAGGCGAACCGGTTGCCGCCTATTTCTTTACCAATTTTCCTCAGATTACGGCTTCCTGGTTTCGAATTGATCTGGAAGTTGATTTTGGGCTTTCTTACGGAATAAATCCTTACAATAAATTAACCAATCCTGATAATTTTTCAACGGGTTCGTCTCTCAATGCCTTTTTTGGACTCTATCTGGAACAATCGGTTCACCTTTCTCCACAGGTCGATTTTTTTGTAAGTGAAGGGATTACCCATTATTCAAACGGAGCGTTGGGATGGCCCAATATTGGGTTGAATATTCCGTCAATGAAATTTGGGATACGATATTTGAATGAACCACCAGCTTATATCCGGGATAGGCCCAAACCGTCCTATGAACGAGGTTTCTCGTTGGTGACGAACCTTAGTGGGGGAACCAAGAAACTTTATGCCCCAACGCCTTCTTACCATGAGGTGTCGATTTCTTCTTCCGTTTTTTATCGATCCGGTTATAAAAGGAGAGTAGGAGCGGGGGCCGAGGTGGCTTATAATGAAGTATTAAAAGGGGTGTCTTTAAATGAAAAATATCCGATGGCTGATTTAATGACGATGAGCGTTCATGTTTCGCACGAGTTTCTGATTGACCGGTTTACCATTCTTTCTCAATTGGGAGTTTATTTAAAGAATCAACCGACGGATAAATTTTACTATGAACGCATTGGCTTTGGTTATTATTTTTGGCGAAATTTCAGGGTGTTGCTTAACATTAAAGCACATTATATAAAAGCAGAATATGTTGAAGCGGGAATTTCGTACGATTTGGAATTAAAATAGTCTCCTTTTTTTTTCATTCTTTGAAAATCAGTTTGTTTTATTTCTATAAATTCCTATATTGTAGTTGATTGTTGATAGAGAGATGAAATTAAACCTTGACATATTCAAGATCAAGACAAACAACGTTGCTCCACAGAAGGGGAGGGTGTTGATTGCTGAACCTTTTTTGCCAGGAAGTTATTTTAACCGTTCCATTGTGTTTTTGGTCGAGCACAACGAGGAAGGATCGGTTGGATTTATTTTGAACAAACCTGTCGATTTCCCAATAACAGGGTTTTATGATGAATTTCCAAAATTCAATGATCAACTTTTTATTGGGGGCCCGGTCGAAATTGAGTCGGTGTATTATATCCATAAGCTTGGTGAATTCATTCCCGGAAGTATCCACATTATTGACGATTTGTATTGGTGCGGCGATTTCGAACAATTGAAAGAGATGGTTAATTCAGGTTTTGCCAGTAAAAATCAGGTGCGTTTTTTTCTCGGTTATTCGGGATGGGGAAAGGATCAGCTACAAGAAGAGCTTGATGAAGATTCCTGGCTGGTTTCCGATATCAATCCTGCAATAGTCATGTCCAGTCCAGGGCAGTTGTGGAAAGATATGGTTAAGAAATTGGGGGGGAAATATTCGATGTGGGAAAACTTTCCTGAAAATCCGGGCATGAATTAAATCCATTCCAACTCACTCATTTTTGCGATCAATTTTTTTCGGGTCGTATCGAAATAGCGTTTATATTCGATGCCTTTCAGTGAATAGACTCCTGTTTCTCCGGCAATAATAACTTCCTGTGCATCAAAAATATTCTCGACGGAGAGATCGTCTTTTTCCAAGAACTGAAAATCGATTTGTTCAAACAAACTCAGCATAATCGCCCGTAATAATTGAAGAGAACAGCCCGAATTGGCCGATGGAGTATAGACAACATTCTGGTCAATCAGGAAAATGTTCCCCAAATACGATTCCAAGATATGTTGTTGGTGGTTTAAGATGATGCAATCGTCCGCATTTTCAGCTTCCATTTCGTTTCGGATAATTTTTCTGAATTCATTCTCAATTGTCGAAAACTTCATGGCAGGTCCAGCAGGCTTTAAGGTGTTGGAAACAATTGTTTTCCTGATGTTTTTTTCGGAGTCAAAAACCTGTTGGTCGGGAGCCAGAAAAATAAATTCGTTCAGACGTTTTGATGCGGGAGAAAAAGAGAAGAGGATGTAGCAGCGGGCTGTTTTATAATACCGGTTTCTGATCAGCAGCCTTTTCGTCTCGTTCTTAAGCAATTCGCCACTGGCGTCGACGAGCAGGGCTGAGTTTATGTTGTAAAGCTCTACTAATTTTTGTATTCGTTCAAAAACCTGCTCAAAGAAGAGAATCTCGGTGCCGGAAGTGTAAAAATAATCAGATATATTGCTGTTTTGCAGGATGTTGAAATCAAAAACGGCCGGATTCTTCTCTTTTGAAAGGATCGCCCCGTTACACCAAAACAGAGACGCAAATTCCATTTCTTTCATCGTGATAACAGTTTATCGATGAATTGACTTACCAATTGAGGTTCGATAAGGATAGGAAAGATAAATCCGAAAAGAGCACCGGTGAAGTGAGCGTCGTGGCCAATGTTGTCGGTGTTTTTCTTGCCCATATAAACGCTGTATATCAGGTATATGATTCCAAACAAGATGCCCGGAACCGGGATTACTCCAAAAAACCAAAGTTTATTCCAGGGATCGAAAAAAATCGTGGAAAATACGACGGCCATTACTGCTCCCGAGGCACCAATTGCCGTATAATACGGGTTATCCCGATGTTTAAATACCGACAATAAACTCGATGCAATTAAACTGAAAAGGTATAGTTCCAGAAAATAGAGATTGGCTTTGGCGCCGAAATAGAGCGCTAAGTTGTTCAGGCAGACTTCACCAAAGACATACAAAACATACATGTTTACAATCAGATGGACCCAGTCGGCATGAACCAGCGAGTGGGTCAGGATGCGGTGAACATGAAACTTGTGATAAACCAGCATAGGCTTCAGGCTTAGCTGTTCGGCCAATAGAGGATTCGTAAAGGCGTAGACCGAGACGAGTGAAGTGATCAGAACAATGGAGAGGATCATGTTAATGAAGGATTTTGTAAATCATTTCTCGCTGGAGATCGATTTCATTTGCAGAAACATTGCCAATACCTTTCGATTTCATATCAATTTCGCGGAGTAGTGAGATTATTTCAACCAATTTCTTTGGCGAATAATTCTTCGCAGACTTTAGAAAGTCGTCAACAAAATAGGGCGAAACACCCAATGCTTTGGTGATATTGGCTTTCGATTTGTCTTGTAAAAAGTGAAATTTTAAAATTTTCGCAAAATAGAAGTAAAGCGAAGAGAGGGTTTTCTGGATCGGATTTTGCTTTGGATTGGCTCCAAAGTGGTTAATGATGCGGTTGGCTTTCAGGATGTTCCTTTCTCCGAGGGCATTCTGGAGCTCATAAATGTTATAGTCCTTGCTGATGCCAATGTTTTTTTCAATATCGGTGGGAGAAATGGTCGATCCGGACGGCAGAAGGATCATCAGTTTATCCAGTTCGTTGGCAACTTTACTGATCTCGGTCCCAAGGTATTCGGCCAGCATAGCCGAAGCTTGCGGGCTTATTTTATATCCGTTTTCGGTACAATATTTATTAATCCAGGCAATTAGTTGGCTTTCATATATTTTTGGGGAGTCAAAAACAATCCCTTTTTCTTGGGCCAGCTTCACAAATTTCTTTCTCTTATCGAGTGTTTTGTATTTGTAGCAGATTACCAGTATGGTGGTGTTGAGCGGGCTTTCGGCATAAGTAAGCAGTTCGTCCTCCAAATCTTTAAAATATTGGGCTTCCTTTAAAATTACCACCTGATAGGCCGACATCATTGGAAAACGTCGGGCAATGGTCAGTAAGGTGTCTTTGGTGGTATCTTTCCCATAAAGAATGGTTTGGTTGAAACTTCTTTCTCCTTCCTCCAGCACATTATTAGCGATATAATCGGAGATCAGGTCGATGAAATAAGGTTCCTCTCCCATCAAAACATAGATGGGATGATAGATTTTCTTTTTCAGGTTTTGAAGTATTTCGGTATGTGTCATTCATCGAAAAATTTTAAGTGTTTAACAGACCGGCCATCGTCACGGAGCAGAATCATCGCATCGATTCCTATTTGAAGGTGTTCATTGACAAAGTGCTGGGTTACGGATTGGTCGCTGGCTTCGGTTTTAACCCCGGCCGAAATCATGGGCTGATCCGAAACAAGCAAGAGGGCTCCGGTGGGTATTGAATTGGCAAAGCCGGCAATGAATATGGTGGCTGTTTCCATATCGACCGCCATTGCACGGGTTTTCTTCAGGTATTTCTTGAACCGGATATCGTATTCCCAGACCCGTCGGTTTGTGGTAAAGACGACTCCCGTGTAATAATCCCGTCCGTGGTCCCTGATGCAGCTCGATACGGCCCGTTGAAGGTTAAATGCAGGCAAAGCAGGAACCTCGGGGGGAAGGTAGTCGTCGGAGGTACCATCGTGCCGGATAGCAGCAATGGGTAGGATCAGGTCGCCAACACTATTTTTAATTTTCAACCCTCCGCATTTCCCCAGAAACAATACGGCTCTGGGAGCAATGGCACTGAGCAGGTCCATCACTGTAGCGGCATTGGGGCTGCCCATCCCAAAGTTTAAAATGGTTAATCCATTGGCTGTTGCGCTGGGCATATTCCGATCTTCGCCATCGATGGGAACATTAAATTCTTTCGCAAATACTTCAATATAGTGCTGAAAGTTTGTGAGCAAAATATACTTGCCGAATTTTTCCAATTCAACTCCGGTGTATCGGGGCAACCAGTTATTGACGATTTCCTCTTTCGATTTCATTGTGTACGTTTTTTGGCTCAGCCTACAGGAGCAAAGTTAAATTTTTCGGAGAATAATTCAGATAGAAAAATGAACCCGGATCAAGATCTTCTTTGAAAATCAACAAATATGAAAATGATAAAAAAACTGAAAAGGCTGAATCCACAGCTGTTTCAAAAAAAATGTTAGTTTTGATTGAAAAGGAGAAAATGCAAGCACAACCACAACTTCCAAAACTATGCTTTCCTGTTTCGAATTTTAAGTTGAAGCAGGAAGGAGGGAAATATACGGTCTATGATTTCTCCCGAAAGAAGTATGTTGCATTGACTTCGGAAGAGTGGGTCAGGCAAAATTGCCTGCATTATTTACATTACTTCAAAAATTTTCCGATCAATCTGTTATCTGTTGAGCGTAGTATTAAACTTAACAACCTTGTTTTGCGTTACGATATTGTAGCCTATTCAAAAATGGCTAAGCCGGTTTTGCTGGTAGAATGTAAAGCTCCTGATGTTCGGATCAGTCAGGAAACATTTGATCAGATTGCGGCTTATAATCTGGAATTGAAGGTGCCATACCTTTTGGTAACGAATGGAATCGAACTGCTTTGTTGCTCAGTCGATTTCATCAATTCACGATACTATTTTTTAAAAGAAGTCCCCGATTATCATACTGTAAAGGGTCTGGCTAAATGAAAATTGTTTGTATAACTTCTTGCTTGTTCGTTTTTGGGGGTTTGGTTAGTATGGGTGGAAGGTTGTTTTTTGGAGGAATTGGGATGGATTACAATTTCTGAAAAAAATTATCTCGCTCAATAAAAATGTTTATTTTGGACTGGAGATAGAAAATTTTACATAAAGATAGATTTGTTTATATATGAGAAGATTATTGATTTTGGGGGGATTGTTGATGTGGATTTCTTTTGTTCAGGCGGCATCTGTTCCACAGAGTGAAGCTAAGACGATTGCATTGAATTGGATCAATTCGGGAGGAAACAATTTTCTGGAAATGGATGATATCTTCAATATCGAAACGGCGTCGGAAGGTGGAGATACCTTATATTATATTGTTTCGTTTAAACCGGTGGGATGGGTAATTGTATCGGGAACCCATCAGTTAGACCCTGTTTTGGGTTATTCGGCTACGACCACCTTTACCCTAGAAGGAATGCCTCCACAGATAAAAGGTTGGTTGGGAGGAATGAATGAAAAGATTAAAAGAGCCATTGTCTCTCAATTGCAGCCATCATTGGTGGTTAGCCGGAAATGGGAAACTTATGGAGAAAAAATTATCCCGAAAAAAAGCCTGAAATCGTTGCTGGTTGCAGAAGCCGGTCCCCTTTTATCGACGACTTGGAACCAGGGGAGATACTATAATGAAATGGCTCCTGAAGATTCGAAAAGTACAACCGGTAACGGTCATGTCTGGCTGGGATGTGTGGCAACAGCCATGGCTCAGATTATGAAATTTTGGGAATTTCCAGAGTCCGGGATGGGCAGCCACAGCTATACCTCTTCGTATGGGGTCTTATCGGCGAATTTCGCTGGTGCTACCTATTTGTGGAATTTGATGCCCGACAACGTAACGTCGTTGAATACCGAAGTTCAGGAAATTGGATATCATTGTGCGGTATCGGTTGATATGAACTTTTCGGCAGGTTCATCGGGCGCTTATCTTGAAAACGCCTGCTCCTCTTTCATGGATTATTTTAAGTATAATAGTACGGTATTTGAAGCCTATAAAAGCGATTGGGACGAGCAGGAGTGGCTCGAACAAATGCGCAGGGATATTGATGCCGGAAGACCGATCTTGTATTCAGGGTACAATTCGTCAAAAACGAGTGGACATGCTTGGGTTTGCGATGGATATAGCGGTGATTATTTTCACTTTAACTGGGGTTGGAGTGGTAGTTATAACGGTAATTTTTTGTTGTCTTCGCTAACTCCGGGCTCTTCGAATTATTCCTATCTTCAGGGAGCGTTGTTTAGTATTGAACCCATTGTGAATTCGTCTATCCATACTCCTTTTGTTGAGGGATTTGAATCTGTTGTTCCAAATGAAATCCGGGTGATGGGGATTTCATCGGTTTCGACAGAACAACAACACATAGGTTCCTCCAGTTTGATGCTCGGAAAGCCATCGGTTACCTGCCGTTCGACCAATGCGGCATCTCTTTGCTTCACTGTGCCTGCTGATGCCGATTTGAATTTCTGGGTAAAAAGATATACTCCATCGGTATCTGGTTCCAATCAGCAAAAGGCTTTCATCATGCCTCAGTATGGTACAACCCCGTTGGTTGAAATTTTTAATGGTGACTATAATGATTCCGATTGGGTTAATTATAATGTCGATTTAGCCGCATATGAGGGACAAGTTGTCCGTTTGCTATTTGTTGAGGAGAAAAATGACCAGTCCAAACAGCAATGGATGTATATCGACGACATTGCTATTTCAGGCGAAAGTGTGAATCTGGCACCTTATGAACCGTCAAATCCATCTCCATCGAATAAAGCAACCGATATTTTATTTACACCAACATTGGGTTGGTCGGGTGGTGATCCGAACGGCGACGACCTGACATATAAAGTTTATTTGGGAACCAATCCAAATCCTTCGTTAGTCGCTTCGGTGTTTAAAAATAGTTATACCACTTCCGCATTGGATCATACAACGACTTATTACTGGAAAATCGTTTCGGACGATGGGGATTTGTCAACCGAAAGCCCGGTATGGTCGTTTACAACCAAGGGAATACCTCCGACAATGGAGAGCTGTGGGGTGGATGAGGTAACATCGACATCGGCAAAAATGTGTGGAAAAATTTTGAATTATAATAAATCGACGGTTTTGTCACGGGGAGTTTGCTGGAGTCAACACCAATCACCTACGATCGACAATTCGTATGCGGAAGCTGCAAAACCGACCGATGAATTTGCCTGCCATGCAGTTGGCTTATTGCCCAATACGACCTATTATTATTGTGCCTACGCCGTAAGCAACCAGGGTGTCGCTTACGGTGATATGGTTTCTTTTAAAACACTTCCTGCTCTGGCCTCGGTGTCGGTTGCCAGTGTGCGTAATGTTTTGCGGTCTTCGGCAACCGTTACCGGGAACATTACAGCAGTCAACGATTCCTTTGTTTTCCGCAGGGGGGTTATATGGTCAACCGTTTCCGGATTCGATCCGTCGGAGGGAAAGGTTGTTGCCCAGGAAGGGGGTTGGACGGCACCGGGTGTCTTTGCTTTTGGACTTGCCGGTTTGCCTGGCCCTGGAACTTTTTATTTCAGGGTCTTTGCCGAAAATTCAGTGGGGATTTCTTATTCCGATGAAGCTAGTTTTACGACCAAAAATACGGCGCCTTCAATCGATCTGGATTCAGACAACAGCAAAGGAGCTGGTGGATCCGATTTCAGAACGTTCAGTACCGAGCAGATGCCGGGAACTTTCATTTGTGATTCGGATGCTGTGTTTATCGATGCCGACGGCGATGTTATTATCCAATTAGTTTGTGAAATTATCAATCCAAGTGATCCAAGTTCTGAGTTTTTGTCCGTATTATCCGATAATAAAAACCTGACTATTAGTGGAGATAGAACAGAAAAAGTGACGATTTCAACTTCAAAAGCGTTGTCTTATAAAGAATGGACTAATGTGCTGCGGTCGATTGAGTATAGAAATAATCAAGATTCTCCTCATCCCGAAGTCGTTCGACGAGTTCAGGTGAAGGTTTCCGATAACCTGGATATTAGTAATCTGGCTACTGCTTATATAACAATGGTTCCCGTGAATGACCCACCCGTAAATCAGGTGAAGCCAACGTTGAATGTTGCTCCGGTATTTAATTCGACGGTTTCTGTTGTGCCCGGGACATGGAATGATCTTCTGGATGAATGTGACGGAACCTTTTTATATTCTCATTCCTGGCAAGTGAAAGACGAAAATGGCAAGATTATAGACATCGATTCTTCCAATCGGGAAGAACTGTTTGTCGATGAAAGCTTTTGCAGTAAGTGGATCCGTGTGGTAGAAAAAGTGACCGATCAAAATTGTGGCGGCTCCAACGTGGCCGTTAATCAGGCAGAAGGAGAATGGAACCTTGTTGGTCATGCCGCTCAAACGTTGACTCTTGATCCGGTTCCTTCGCATTATTTTTCCGAAGGGTATTTTACTCTTAGCGGAAATGCCTCATCCGGTTTGCCTGTTACTTACAGCGTGCCGAAGAATAAATATATTTTCATCTCAAATGATACGGTTTATATTCAAAATGCCGGGACGGTCATTGTGTCCGGAATTCAGCCCGGAGATGATTGTTTTCAACCCTCGCCGTTGTTGTATAAAGTGGTCAATATTGAGAAAAG
>Ga0116170_10001556_pt1 | contig 23062 bp, 21 predicted proteins | sample AD_JPNHW1_MetaG_FD_89797 | JGI IMG/M metagenome (GOLD analysis project Ga0116170, IMG submission 89797) | Active sludge microbial communities of municipal wastewater-treating anaerobic digesters from Japan - AD_JPNHW1_MetaG | ecosystem: Engineered > Bioreactor > Anaerobic > Digestate | place... | reverse complement strand
GGCCATGGTACCTTTCATCCTCCGGAATAAGGCAACGGCCTTCAATTCAATCGGAAACGAAAACAGCAAAGGCACCAAGGTGTTTGCGCTGGCCGGGAAAATTGCCCGCGGCGGGTTGATCGAAGTACCCATGGGCATTACCATTCGTGAGATTGTGGAAGTGATTGGTGGCGGTGTGGCTGATGGCAAAAAGCTGAAAGCCGTGCAGATTGGCGGCCCCTCGGGTGGTTGTATTCCGCACTGGCTGGCCGATGCTCCCGTCGATTTTAAGGCGCTGACCAAGCTGGGTGGCATGATGGGTTCGGGCGGACTGGTGGTGCTCGACGAAACCGACTGCATGGTCGATATTGCCCGCTACTTCCTGTCGTTCACCCAGGCCGAATCGTGCGGAAAATGTACCTTCTGTCGCATTGGCACCAAGCGGATGCTCGATATTCTCGATAAAATTACCCAAGGGAAAGGCACCCATGAAGATCTGGCTGAACTTGAAAAAATAGCGGAATGGACCGAAAAGGGAAGTTTGTGCAACCTGGGAAAAACTGCTCCAAACCCGATTCTCACCACGCTTCGCTACTTTCGCGACGAGTACGAGGCTCACATCAACGGTGTTTGCCCCACCGGAAAGTGCAAAGGAATGGTGAAATATACCGTGAACGACAACTGCATTGGCTGTACCCTCTGTTCGCAGAAATGCCCTGTAGGCGCCATCCCGTTCACACCGCACGAGAAACACGAGATCAACCAGGAGTTGTGCATTAAGTGCGATAGTTGTGTATTGGCTTGCACGGAAGGGGCAATAGATGTAAAATGAGAATAAATCTTCAGAAAATAATACGAACTAGTCATTAATCAGTCAAAAATGGAAACGCTTAAGAAACTACTCGAATTAATTCAGTTTGGTGATGAACGAATTGATTTTGAACTAAAGGAACAAGAATTGATTGATAGTTATTGTGAGTTTAAATACAATAAGTGGAGTCGTAGAGATTTCGATACCTATATTAGTTGTTATAGATTTAGAAAAGAGATTTTAAAAGATTCATATGTAAGCCTCGATATTAATATTCGATCAGATAGAACAGAAGAGCTAATCAAAAAAGTTAGAACTCAATTTAAGGTTGAAGAATTAATGCCTTTTGACAAGGCAAAATTGAATTCAAATATTATGTCTTTGAAAATTAATGAAAACACTCGCGTTGATTTTGTGAAAACGAATGAGATTGTTGTTGATGAAAATTATAAAGCGAGTGATACTAGTGAGAAAACAATTACTCTTCAGGTTGTTCATTCGATGAGATAAGACGAATTATGCCATCCCTTATTAAAGGGATTGATTTGGTCCAATCAGAAAAGGCAAGATTACGATAAAATATGATATTGACAGAGCAGTTGCTTTATTGAAGTCGCATTGAGGTTACGAATTTCAAAATCAATCACAAGAACAATGGATATAGAAAAGCTTGATTTAGTAAATTACGATCTATTAAGATTTATTGAGGAGGCTCAAGTGACTGATTGTGAAAATAAATTTTTACTTAGCTTTACTCTGAAAATCAATGCTTACGTAGAGTCGATAAGATTGCTTCAAACCAATAAAATATGTTTTTCTAATTTGCTAATAGAAACCAGAGCTCTTGTCGAGCTATATATTGTATTCTATTTCCTGAATATTGCTAATGAGCCGAAAGAAAGGGAATTTCGATCATTATTGTGGCAAATTAACGGGCTTTATGATCGACAAAGAATTCGGAAAAACTCAACCCCAGAAATGGAAAGAATATTGGCAAAGGAAAATACCGAAATTGAATGTCTTCAGCAAAAGGGAATGGGAATGAATTATTTTCAGAATATTCCACTAAAGTCCAAAGCTAAAATTTTTAGTGATTACCAAACATGGCGTTTTGATAGTACATTCCCAGAGAACAAAGTAAAACTAATTAATTTTTCAAGTTTACTTGAAAAGACTGACATTGCTACTGAAAACAAAGATCTTTATGGTTTGTTGTCATGGCACACCCATTCAAATTATTTGAGCATTTTACAAATGCAACAATTTTCAGAAGAAATGAGTAATACCGCTATTTCTCTCTGTAATACTATTGCGGTAATTGTTGTACAACATTTTATGAAGAATGTTTGCCAAATGAAAGGAATTAATTTCTGCCAACCACGCTAAAACATTCCTTTTCATTTTCACCGCTATTTTACTTCCGTTCATCCCATTTTTTTCGGACATTAACACTTTTCATTTGTCGTTAGCAAACTGTTTCACTTACGTTTGCCGAAAATTCTTGTTCAAGTTCAAAAACCAAAAAATTCAACCAATGACTCAAAAGAAAATCGTAATCGTAGGCGGCGGTGTTGCCGGGTTGTCTGCAGGAATTTATGCTGCCATGAATGGCTTCGATGCCGAAATTATTGAACTGCACTCTGTTGCGGGCGGTCAGTGTACTGCATGGGACAGAAAAAAGTACCGTTTCGATTACTGTTTACACTGGCTGGTGGGGACATCGCACGGTGCTTTTCACGAAATATGGAAAGAAACGAACGTGCTGAACAACCAAACCGAGGTGATCAACCACGAAATCCATTCGCGCATTTTGGATAAAGATGGAAACGAATTCATCATTTACTCCAACATCGACCGTTGGGAAAAATACCTGCTGGAATTTGCCCCGGAAGACGAGGTTTCCATTCATAAAATGTGTAACGATATGCGCAAAAGTGCCTTGTTAGAGCCGTTTGCAACTCCTCCTGAATTAAGAAGTCCAATCGAATACATTACCATCCTGCCCAAAATGATGCCGGTGTTTAATGTCGTTCGCAAATTCGGACGTCTCAGCTGTGAAGATTATTTCGACACATTAAAACTGAAGAACGAAAAGCTCCGATCGGTATTATACAGCATGTATGGTGGCAGGAACTTTTCAGCGCTGGCCTTTATTTTTATGCTGGGTTGGTTCCACCAGAAAAATGCCGGGTACATCAAGGGTGGTTCCTATCCTTTTGCCCAGCGCATGGTGGAAAAATTTGAAAGACTTGGCGGAAAAATTACCTATAAAAAGCGTGTTGAAAAAATTATAGTTGAAAACAATGTGTCCAAAGGGGTCATCCTTACCGATGGCACAAAAATCGATGCCGATTATGTAATTGGTGCTGCCGATGGGTATTCTACGATTTTTAAAATGCTTGAAGGAAAATATGTTTCAAAAGAGATTGATCATGCCTATAAAAACTGGGAATTGTTCACTCCTCTGGTACAGGTATCGTTTGGAATCAACAAACAAATTGAATCTGAAGCGCCCATCATAGTGGTCAACAACAAAGATCTAAGCATTGGCCGGACTAAACTCGATGCAGGTTTTTCGGTCATGAATTATGCTTTTGATTCAAGTATGGCACCCGAAGGAAAGACTGCAATTGTGATGCGTTACGAAAGTCAGTGGAAACTCTGGGAAAACATGGAAGGCGAAGAGTATAAAAACGAGAAACTCAAGATTGAGAAAGATGCCATTGAAAAACTAGAAATGGTTTATCCGGGCATTTCTGAATTCATTGAAGTAATCGACATTGCTACTCCCAAAACCGATGTACGATACACCGGAGTAAAGGATGGCGCTTACGAAGGTTTTATGCCCTCGAAAGAAAACATGATGAAGTCGCTGAAGATGACTTTGCCAAATCTTCAAAACTTCTACATGGCCGGACAATGGTTATCTCCGGGTGGAGGACTTCCTCCATCGGTACAGACTGGCAAATTTTCAATCATGTTGATTTGCAAAAAAGAGAAACAAAAATTTACGGTAAACTAAATTCATACGATTTTTGCAGGCATTAACATCGGTTTAACAACTTCAGCTGTTGATCGCGGTTGAATTAATAAGTAGGTTTGTATTTTGTAATCTATTTGTAAGTCAGACCAGATGTTGTTATGATCAAACTTAAAATCAACCATACTGAAATTTCCGTAGAGTCGGGAACGACCATTTTACAAGCGGCTCGAACCCTGGGTATCGAAATCCCAACGTTGTGCCATAACGACGAAGTGGAGCATTTCAATTCATGCATGATTTGCCTGGTAAAAAACTCGCTAAACGGGAAGTTGTACCCTTCGTGTTCCGTGCCCGTAATGGAAGGAATGGAGATCGTTACCAACGACGCCGAAATCCATGAAGCAAGGCAAACCGGTTTGGAACTGTTGCTTTCCGACCATGTGGGCGACTGCGAAGCGCCCTGCACCGTTGCTTGCCCTGCACACATGGACATCCCAACCATGAACCGACTGCTGGCTGCCGGAAAGTTCGATCAGGCGCTGAAAGTGGTGAAACAAAATATCGCGCTGCCATCGGTGTTGGGGTATATCTGCCCGGCACCGTGCGAAGGAGTTTGCCGCCGGAAACCCATCAATGGTGCGGTTTCGATTTGCTTACTGAAACGGTTCTCGGGAGATGAAGGTTATTTCGAAGAAAAACCGGCACCTTTAACCGGACAAAAAGTAGCCATTGTTGGCAGCGGTCCGGCAGGATTATCGGCTGCTTATTACCTCCAATTGAAAGGAATTCAGTGTACGGTTTTTGAGCAATCGGGAAAAATCGGCGGCATTATTAGGGATGAAATTGAAAGCGGAAAACTACCGGAAGAGACGTTAGACAAAGAGATCTTAGATATTAGACAGGTGGGAGTTGAATTCAGGCTGAATACAACGATTGGTAAAACGGAATTCGAAAACCTGCAAACAGAATTCAATGCGGTTATCCTTGCATCGGGGAATATTTCCGAAGAGCAAAAAAGTTGGGGTATCGCAACCAACGCTAAAGGGTTTGAGGCCGAAGAACAAACCTATCAGACCGCTCAACCACATGTGTTTGTTGCTGGAAGCGCCTTAAAGCCATCGAAGCTGGTCATTCGTTTGTTGGCGCAAGGCAAGGAGGCTGCCACATCGGTTTGGCAACTATTGAACGGGCAAAAAGTGGTTGGTCAACCCATGAATTTCAATTCGAAATTTGGCAAGCTGATCATACCCGAATATGCACAATACCAGAAAGAATCGGTAGAAGGAAATCGCATTGAACCTGCTAACGGTTTTTTAAAAGGGCTCACAGCTGAAGAAGTGAAAGCCGAAGCCGCTCGTTGCCTGCATTGCGACTGCCGGAAGAAAGACGACTGTAAACTTCGCGACTACTCCGAAGAATATAACGCCGAACAGAAACGGTTTTCGTATGAATCGCGCAAACCGGTTCGCAAGCAGTTTCACGAAACCATCGTGTACGAACCCGAAAAGTGCATAAAATGTGGCATTTGCGTTCGACTTACAGCCAGGCATCAGGAGAAATATGGCTTCACTTATATTGGACGTGGCTTCGATGTGGAAATCGGTGTTCCTTTCAATGAAGACTTCAACGAAGGGTTAAAACTTATTGCCGAAAAGGTGGCTGATGAGTGCCCGACTGGGGCGCTGGGGAGGAAGTAAAGACTTGTTAAATTGCCTCCAGAAACTTATTCAATTCCTCCTGTGATGAAAATGATGTATAAGGAATTTTCTGAAAATTCCGGTTGCTTCCTTTTTGGGTATTGGCAACAACCTGAATCATTGCCTCAACATTCTGATTCATTTTTCTGTATTCAAAACGAATGTTCTGTTCCATCTGAATAGTAAAAAGCTCATCGGCAACAGACCGGGAAATAAAACGGATGTTATCAAAATCAAGCAATGTTGGTTGATCTCTCTCCAGAAAAGGTAAAATTAGTTTTAATGATTCACGGGTTGTAATCATTTCAGGAAAGATGGTATTAAGTTGGATAGTAACCATAAATACTTGCTTTTTACAAAAATAGCATTTATTTTGATTGAAAAATTAATAAGACAGACATGAAAAAAGCAAAACGAATTTTGATACTGACCGGAGCCGGAGCAGCTTATCCTTGGTTTGCAAATGAAGTTAAAGTCACAACAACAACAATAACGGATGAAATTAGAAATGATAAGTTTTGTAATGAAATCTACTTTGAATTATTTAGTCAATATGCACCCGCAGAAAAAGATTCCATAAATTTTGAAACCATCATCAATGCTATTGAGCGAATATTTCTTTATTTCAGAGGAAGACAGGATCATTTCGATTCGGATTTTCCGGCACTTTTTTGTCCAAAAGAAATTATCCAAAACTATTATCCATTAAAAGAAGATCACGAAGATAAAAACCAATCTGCTTATGATATTGGAAAACTATTTGAAGAATTAATAAATACAATATCCAGACAAATAGTTTTCTATGATAATAAATTGAAGCGATCAGATAATGAAATGAATTCTTATCTGTGTCAATTCTTGGAATTTATTCAATCGGAGAAAAACTGTATCAGGTCATATACAACCAACTATGACCAGATGTTTATTGACGCAACAAAGGAACTATCCAAAACATTATCCTTTTTCGACGGATTTAATTCGGGAGATTATGATGTTCGTAAAATTATAAAATCAGACAGAATACCCTGTTACTATAATTTGCATGGATCCATTTACTGGGATTATATTAAAGACAAAAATGACAACAAAAAAATAAAAAAACAGGGCTTTCCTTTTCATGAAAAAATTAATTATAACCGATTTCCTGTAGAGGAGTCCAATCCTAATGAACCTTTTGTCGGATCTCCAATAATCACAGGTTTCAACAAACTTCAGCGCATCAATCAGGAACCGTTCAATGCCTTTGCCCATGCCTTTTATCGTGATTGTCATAAAGCAGATATTTTCATTTTTATTGGTTTCTCGTTTAATGATAGTCACATCAACAACGTATTGAATCATGTAGATTGGAATGGAAAAAAGGTGTTGATTGTTGACAAATGTGATAACCCAGCAAATCATAAAGGTGTTCAAAACTTTGAAAATTGGTGTGGTGAAAGTATTGTCCCTGATCAATTTGATGCTGAAAGAAAAGTAAATTTTTATAATAAAGGGTTTGCAGAATTTTTGAAAGAGTATTCTTCTGTTATTAAAGAATGTGGAATTGAATTATGAGATCATTTTTCTTTTGGAACAGGAATCTCCAAATCTTTGCAAATATTTACTATTGTGAAATGTTTAATTTCCGGATGACGAGGAACTGCAGAAGTTTTCCCATTTTGGGCATTATAAAAAATTGAATGTCTGCTACCTTCACGGAATAATTCACAACCATAAAATCGGAGATACTTAATGAGCTTCTCTCGTTTCATGCAAAGAGGTTAAGTTTTTCTTTTATTCTTTTCTCTCCAGGTGCAATATTCTTTTCCGCGAGTTCCTTATTTGCTTCGAGAATCATCGCCAATGCATCTTTTAGGTTTTCCCGTGCTTCTTCCAAAGTTTCTCCTTGCGTATTGACCCCTGGAATTTCTTCGATATACGCAGAATAACCTCCTTCCGGATCTTCAACAAAAACAGCGGTCAATGATAAATTCTTGTATTCCATAAGTTCTCTCTTTTTACAAAGTTACTGAATTTGAAGAATATTGCAAAGAATGAAGCAGAACCAATCTAACGATCAAAATTATTATTGGAAGTAATTCAAAATAAACTTTATCCTATTTTCGTTGTTGTTATGATAACCAAAAAAATCAGAATGATGAAAGTAGCCGTTTTTAGCACCAAGTCGTACGACAAAGAGTATCTTGACCGGGCAAACGAAGAAAATGCCCATGAACTGGTCTATTTCGAATCGCCGTTAAATATCAAAACGGCCATGCTGGCTGAGAATTTTGATGCGGTATGTGTCTTTGTGAACGACGAAATTACAAAAGATGTCATCGAATACTTCAAAAAGATAAACATCCGGCTAATTGTGCTCCGGTGTGCAGGTTTCAACAATGTGAACATTGAAAGCGCCTGTCAGCAGGATATTAAGGTGTTGAGGGTTCCTGCCTATTCGCCTACAGCTGTGGCTGAACATGCGGTTGCTTTGATCCTTACACTGAACCGAAAAACGCATAAGGCATATAACCGTGTCAGGGAAGGAAATTTCTCGATCGAAAGGCTTACGGGTTTTGAGTTATCGGGCAAAACGGTGGGTGTGATTGGGACCGGCCGAATAGGAGCTGCCTTCGCCAACATCATGAAAGGGTTTGGTTGCAAGGTTCTTGCCTACGACAATTATCCAAACAAGGCGCTTGCAGATTCAGTTGTAACCTATTGCCCGCTGGAGGAGGTGTTTGAGAAATCGGATATCATTTCGCTACATTGCCCCCTGACACCTGAAACCAATCACCTGATTAACAAGCAAACCCTGAAACAGATGAAAAAAGGGGTGATGATTATCAATACCAGCCGCGGACGGTTAATTGATTCCGATGCAGCCATCAAAGCATTGAAAAAGGGACATATCGGATATCTCGGAATTGATGTGTACGAACAGGAAGAGATGCTCTTTTTCAAGGATCTTTCCGAAATGATTATTGCCGACGATAAAATTGCCCGTTTGATGTCGTTCCCGAATGTATTGGTTACAGCCCATCAGGCTTACTTTACCGATAATGCGTTGACCCAGATTGCGCATACCACCATTCAAAACCTGACCGATTTTGAAAAAGGGGAAATAAATAAACAGAACCAGGTTTGTATCACAATGATTAAATAAATAGAGGGAATTATCAGACCACGACATTTTCCAGTTTAAAATAGAACGTAGTGCCCTTACTTTCTTCCGATTCCAGCCAAATTTCGCCATTCAGCAGGTCGGAAATCTCTTTGCAGATAGCTAGTCCCAGTCCAACTCCGCCATGAGAACGGGTTACCGAATCCTCAATCTGCCGGAACCGTTCGAAAATGATGGATTGCTTGTCTTTCGGAATTCCAATTCCAGAATCCTTCACATAAAAGGTGACCGACTTCCCATTCACGACACATCCATATTCAAGGAAGCCTTGCCGGGTATACTTGATGGCGTTATCGAAAAAGTTAACCATCATTTGAGTGAGCTTGGTTTTATCGGAACGGATGGTTTGGGTCAACTCTTCAGGGTTCAAATTCACGACCAGATCGAGTTTTTCTTTTCGTTCTTTTCCTATCTTCGTTATTAAATAGGGTTTTAAGCCGTTAAGAAAAGAAAAAAGATGGATCTCTTCCACGTTGATCTTAGAGACCCGTGCTTGTAACAAAGCAATACTGAATACCGAGTCGATGATACTGAGCAGGTGATTTCCACTGTCGTTAATGATTCGAACCATCCCAAGAATCTCATCAACACTCATGGTATCGTTAATCAATTCGCTAAACCCAATGACAGCATTCAGCGGAGTCCGCAACTCATGGCTCATAGTGGCAAGGAACGCCGATTTCAACCGGTCGCTCTCTTCAGCACGCTCTTTTGCCGCAATCAGTTCCTGTTCCACCAATTTCCGTTCGGAGATGTCGCGAACAATGCCCACGGCTCCCCACTGATCAGAAATTTTCAGTGGAGCCAGCGAAAGTTCAATCTGAATAGGGGTATCATCACGCTTATTGGCTTCGACTTCAAACGTTATTCCGGTATCGCCATACGTTTTTGAGAAGTTGTTCACCTGAATGGGCAGGTATTCATTTCCTCGCTGAATAGCAGAATGAAGCAATTGATTGATATTCCGGTAGGCCAGTTCTTCCCCGGGGTATTCAAATATCTTTTCAACCGCAGGATTCCAATAGATAAGCTCACAATCTTCGTTGAGCATAAAAATACCATCGTGTGCAGAATTACTGATCAACCTGAATTTTTCTTCGCTGGCCCGTAACCGGTATTCCATAAGCTTTCGGTCGGTGATATCAGTAATTACTGCCACTCGGGCCCTTTTGTTTTCAAAGATCAGATCGTTCGACCGGGCAACAATGGCGATGAGTTCTCCATTGGCCTTCTTATGGTGCCACTCCCTTGCATTTTTATACCCAGTCAAACCTGCGATCATCTGTACAATTTGTTCCTTTTCATTGTCGGGGTATAAATCAGGGAGCAACATGGATAGAAGTTGTTCCTTTTCGTATCCGTAATGATTAATGAACGCTTCGTTTACTGCCAGAATTTTTAAGGAACCTCGGTCATAGATGAGCATCGGGGCAGGGTTTCTTTCAAATAAAAACCGGTACCGCTCCTCACTTTCCAGAAGAGCTATCTCCGAAAGTTTATTCTTAGTAATGTTCTGGGCAATTCCAACCAGGCCAATAATCACCCCGTTATGATCGCGCATCGGAATTTTTGAGATGTTTTCCCAAACCGGATTGCCGGCATTATCGGTCTGAAAACTTTCGCGATCGAGGATGATCTCCCCATTTTCAATTACCTTCCGGTCTTCTTCATAATACTTATCCGCCAAAATCTTCGGATAGATCTCCCAATTGGTTTTTCCAATCACATCCTCTTCGGACAGCGAATTGCTCTTAAGCCTCAGGGTGTTTTCAATCCGATGGATGTGTGCCTGGTTACATGCCGTCTTCCGGTATTGGTTATCGAGCACGAAAATGGAACTGGGCAGATAGTTCAGCAAAGTCTTCAACAGGAGCAGCTCTTCCTGCAAAACCCTTTCCACAGCAACCCGGTCGGAGATGTCGTGTACAATTAATAATTCAGCCTCTTGGCTATGGTAGATAAACGTGGAAGAAGTAACTTCAACCACCAACTTCTGCCCACTTTTAGTTACTATTTCTGTCTGACGGGTATTTTGTGTATTCTTTTCTTCTTTCTGTTTCAGGTATATTTCATATACTTCTTTCTGCTTTTCAGGCTCAAAAAAGATGGTGAATGGCTGATTGATTATTTCTTCATAGGTGTAACCAATTCGCTGAAGCGGAAGGTGGTTGCAAAAAACGATGATTCCATCCTGAACAATTAAGATGGTATCGTGAGCTGATTCGATTAATGTCCGGTACTTTTCTTCGCTCTCCAGAAGGGCAATTTCAGTCATTTTCCGGTCGGTAATATCCTGTACCGTTCCAAAAATTGTTTGCAATTCGTCGGCTTCGTCGTACAACCCCTGAAACGATGAATGGTAATACCCAATGGTTCCATCGGATCGGAGGAAGCGTTGCTCATATTCACCTTCCTCTTTGCTTTCAATGGCCCGTTGTATTAGTTCCTGATCACGCTGATGATCTTCGGGCCAAGGCGAAAATTCGAGAATAGAATGGATGTTTGGTTTGAAATTTTCCGGGTCGAGACGAAATATTTGATAAACCTGATTACTCCACTCAACCTCACCGGAACGAATATCCCAATACCAATTGCCGGTTTTCGACAGCCGTTGAGCTTCTTCCAGTTTCTTATTACTTTCAATCAGCGCTTCTTCTACCTCTTTTCTTCGCTGGATATTTCTGGAAATTCCCATTATTTCTTTCAATTGGCCATCTTCATCACGGACTGCAGAAATCACAACTTCCGTCCAAACGGTAGAACCATTTTTACAGATTTGTTTCAGTTCAATGCAATTTAAAACATCACTCTTTATTCCTTTTGCTTCATTTTCGAGCATTTCGGAGATTGAATTCATAGCCCATTCTGCTGATTCAGGGATCAGCACGTCCGTAATGTTTTGTTTTAGAACCTCTTCAGGGGTATAGCCCCTGAGTTTTTCAACCGAAGGACTTACATAGGTGAACTTGCCCTCCGGATTCATGGTCCAAACAACATCGGAGACATTCTCGGTGAGTAATTTGTATTTCTTTTGTATTTCGGCCGATTCGGTGACCACCCTGACAACCGATAGAATGCATTTTTCATTGTTCAGGTCGATCAGCTCGGAAGAGACCGTGAACAAACCAACGTTACCGTTCTTTAAATGCAACGTAAAATCCTCCTCCCGGATAGATCCATCAGTCAGAAGTTTTTCAACAAACCTTTTTCGATCGTACACCGAATTCCAAATTCCTATTTCAATCGTTGTGTGGTCAATCACTTCGTTGCGGGAGAAACCAAATTCTTTCAGAAATATTTCATTTACTTCGATATACTTCCCTGTAACTACCGAAGTGACCGCAATGGGGTCGGGGCTGGCCATAAAGATTTTTTCAAATTTTTCTTCCACCTCTTTGCCCTGCGAAATGGAATAGAAAACCCCGGATTGTTGTTTTTCAATCCGTTTCAACTCCTCTTCGTTCTGCTTAAGCCCCGCTTTTAAAGTCTCATTTTCCTCTTGAAGTTTCTTCAATCTATTTTCCAAATCACCTTTCTTCATTGACGAACTGGCATATCAAAACACGAATATAGATGCTGTGTAAAATACAAAAAATTATTATCCTTCATAGTTTATTACTCCGGGAATATAATACCGGGGTGCGAAAAAAAACCATCTCCCTGTTTCCAGAAAGATGGTTTCTTATCTTTAATTTCCGAAGTTTTACGTCTTCTGAAAGAGAACTAGTCGGAAAATTTAGCGCATAAATATTCCCTGTTCAATTTAGCGATGTGCGAAATGCTGATCGATTTCGGGCATTCCATTTCACAGGCACCGGTATTGGTACAGTTTCCAAAACCAAGTTCGTCCATTTTGGCCACCATGGCTTTTGCGCGACGCTGGGCTTCGATTTTGCCCTGAGGCAAACGGGCCAGCTGCGAAACTTTAGCAGCAACAAACAACATAGCGGAAGAGTTTTTGCAGGTAGCCACACAAGCGCCACAACCAATACATGCTGCTGCATCCATGGCTGAATCGGCATCTTCCTTGCGAATTGGGATAGCATTGCCATCAGGAACACCACCGGTATTTACCGATACGAAACCGCCTGCCTGCTGGATTTTTTCAAAAGCTGTACGGTCTACCATCAGGTCCTTGATTACAGGGAAAGCGCCCGAACGCCAAGGTTCAACGGTAATGGTTTCGCCATCGTTGAATCTCCGCATGTGTAACTGACAGGTGGTTACCTGACGGTCTGGCCCGTGAGCACGTCCGTTAACATACAAACTGCACATACCACAAATACCTTCACGGCAGTCGTGATCGAAAGCAATAGGATCTTTTCCTTGGCGAATGAGCTTGTCATTCAGAATATCGAGCATTTCGAGAAACGAACTGCCCTGCGAGATGTTTTCCACCTCATACGTTTCAAAGTGGCCTTTTTCTTTGGCACTGTTTTGCCGCCAAACTTTAACGTATATCTTTTTTAATACTATATCTGCCATTTTTCAATTTATTATTGATTATTGTCTATTTATTATTTTGTCTTCCATCAGAATATCCTTCGTTTCCAACAAATAATAAATTGTAAATAATAAATCATCGATTATTTGTAGCTGCGCTGTGTTAGATGAATATTTTCGTACACAAGCTCTTCCTTGTTGAGGATCGGGGTTTGGTCTTCACCCTGATATTCCCAGCAGGAAACATACGCAAAATGCTCGTCATCACGTTTGGCCTCACCGTCTTCGGTAACCGATTCTTCACGGAAGTGACCTCCACAGGATTCATTACGGTTCAGAGCATCCATCGCCATCAGCATACCCATTTCGATGGCATCGGCAACACGTCCGGCTTTTTCCAGTTCCGGATTTACATTGTTCATTTCACCAGGGATACGCACATTGCTCCAGAACTCTTTTTTCAGCTCTTTCAACATTTCGATGGCTTCTTTCAAACCTGCTTCGTTGCGGCTCATACCAATGTGTTCCCACATAATGTGCCCCAGCTTTTTATGGAAGTGGTCGACAGGTTCTGTCCCCTTAATGTTGTAGAGTTTTTCCAAACGACTTGTAACAGCTTTTTCGGCTTCGTCGAACTCTGGCGATTTGGTGTCAATTTTCGGTACCATGATCTCATTGGCCAGATAATCACCAATGGTGTATGGCAACACGAAATAACCGTCGGCCAAACCCTGCATCAAAGCGGAAGCTCCAAGGCGGTTTGCTCCGTGATCGCTGAAGTTGGCTTCACCTATGGCATACAATCCTGGAATGTTGGTCATCAGGTTGTAATCAACCCAAAGACCACCCATTGCATAGTGGATAGCCGGATAAATCTGCATGGGTTCTTTATACGGATCGGTATCGGTAATCTTTTCATACATCTGGAACAAGTTTCCGTAACGAGCTTCGATGACGTTCTTTCCTAACCGCTGAATCGCATATTTGAAATCGAGGAATACAGCCAAACCGGTATTGTTTACACCGAAGCCTGCATCGCAACGTTCTTTAGCTGCACGCGAAGCCACATCGCGGGGAACAAGGTTACCATAACTAGGGTAACGGCGTTCGAGATAGAAGTCGCGGTCTTCGTCGGGTATATCACTTGGTTTGATCTGTCCTTTCTGCAATTTTACGGCATCTTCTTTCTTTTTTGGAACCCATACACGACCATCGTTACGAAGCGATTCCGACATCAGGGTCAGTTTCGACTGCTGGTCGCCGTGAACCGGGATACAGGTTGGGTGGATCTGTACAAAGCAGGGATTTCCGAAGAAAGCGCCTTTTTTGTAGCACTGCCATGCAGCCGATCCATTACAACCCATGGCGTTGGTCGAAAGGAAGAATACGTTTCCGTAACCGCCGGTAGCAACGACAACGGCATGTGCACCAAAACGTTTAACTTGTCCGGTCACCATGTCGCGGGCAATAATACCGCGGGCTTTGCCATCTTTAATTACCACGTCGAGCATTTCGTGACGGGTGTACATTTTAACACCACCTTTGGCAATCTGACGGTTCAGGGCACTGTAGGCACCCAGCAACAATTGCTGTCCGGTTTGACCTCGGGCATAAAACGTCCGGCTTACGAGAACACCGCCGAAAGAACGGTTGTCGAGCAAACCGCCGTATTCACGGGCAAAAGGTACTCCCTGTGCCACGCACTGGTCAATGATTAGCGGAGAAACTTCGGCCAAACGGTGCACATTGGCTTCACGGGCACGATAGTCACCTCCTTTAATTGTATCATAGAAAAGACGATAAACCGAGTCGTTATCGTTCTGATAATTCTTTGCGGCATTAATACCACCCTGTGCAGCAATTGAGTGTGCACGGCGAGGGCTGTCTTGATAGCAGAATGAATGCACATTGTAACCCAGCTCGGCAAGTGAAGCGGCAGCAGAAGCTCCGGCTAAACCGGTTCCTACAACGATTACATCGAGTTTGCGTTTGTTGGCAGGGCTAACTACCTTGATGTTGGCTTTGTGCTTCGACCATTTTTCTGCCAATGGTCCTGCAGGTATTTTATTTTCTAACTTACTCATCGTTCGATCTCCTCCCATTAGAATTTAATCATGAAATAAATTGGGATAATGCTGAACCCAACGGCAAAAATCCATCCGAAGATCTTGGCCAGTACATTCAAACGTTTTCTCCAGATGTCGTTGTTCAATCCGATGGTTTGGAAAGCTGACCAGAATCCGTGTGAAATGTGAAGTCCCAACAAACATCCGCCTAAAACGTAAAGCAGACAAATAGGAACACTTGTTTTGAACATGGTTGCTACCAAAGCATACGCATTCTCCATGGTAACCAATGAACCCGCTTGCATAACTTGAACTTCGGCCAATAGTGGATCACCGGTAAATTTGATCTTCCAAAAGAAATTGGCCAGGTGAATGCCTAAAAACACAATAATCAACAGACCGAGAATGATCATATTCCTCGACACCCAGGTGCTGTTGCTGGTTTGCTGGGTTTTGGAATATTTCACCGGACGGGCTTTCATGTTCTGAATGGTAAGAATCAAAGACCAAATCAGATGGATGATAAAACCAAGTGCCAGTACAGGCTCGATGATTTTAATCAATGGGTTTGTCGCCATAAAATGGGCCGCCATATTAAACAAGTCACCAGTGTCATCAAAAATTAAAAATAAGTTGAGACAAAGATGAACAGTAATGAACATAATCAGGAATAACCCGGTTACACTCATCATAAATTTACGGCCAATAGAAGCGCTAAGAAAACTTCCTTTGCTCATAAGAAACTAATTTATTGTTATTTATAAATTTTTATTTTCAAAAAAAGAACTACAAAAGTAGGTTGAATCCCGAACCAACGCAATTATTTACCCCTTAATTTTTTACATTTTAAAAAGGTAGGGCTCGTTTTTTTGCCTTCTTTTCTTCATTTACTTTAATAAAGTATTGTATTTAAACACTTTGCGTGTTAATGGGATTTGTTAATTTTTTGGAAAAATATTTTTTTCAAAAAAACAGAAACGGTTGATCGAATTTTTAAGGCAAAATAAAAAATGAATGATTGGAATGGATTTTTCTGACGCAGAAGAACTTTAATCATGACAAAGATCACTTTTTAAGTAAAACACGGAATATATTCACGATTTTTTAACTTTCAAAAGCAGTACAAGTAACAAATTATCTATACATTTGGCGCCTTAATTCCAAACAATCGTTTGCATTAATCGTTGACTGTCTGATTAATATCATAAGAAAAATAAAAACAGTATGGGTACTAGTGCACTTTTACTTTTCTTTTTAACAGGGATTTCGTTGGTGGGTATTGCCCTGTTATTTTCAACTTATGTCCCTCCAAAGTCGTCGAATGCGGCAAAATTTGAGCCTTATGAATGTGGTATTGAGACCATCGGCGAGTCGTGGTTGCAGTACACAGTAGGTTATTACCTGTTTGCCATTCTCTTTTTAATTTTTGATGTGGAAACCATATTTGTGTTTCCATGGGCAACGGTGATGAACGAAATGGGCATGACTGGTTTTATTGAAATTCTGATCTTCTTTGCAATTCTTGCACTGGGTCTATTGTATGCTTGGAAAAAACACGCGTTAAAATGGGAATAATGTATAAGCACAATTACAAGGAGAACGATTATCCTGTAATTGCCGAGTATGAAGGGGGGAGCATTCTTTTAACATCACTGGATGCTATTGCTAACTGGGCTCGTTCCAATTCGCCCTGGCCTCTCACGTTTGGAACCCGTTGTTGCGCCATGGAATTAATGGCCATTGGTGAACCACATTACGACTTTGCCCGCTTCGGTTTTGAAGTGGCACGTGCTTCGCCCCGCCAGGCCGACATGATCCTCATTTGCGGAACAATCAACTATAAAATGGCTCCGGTGCTCAAACGTCTTTACGACCAGATGCCCGATCCAAAATATGTCATTGCGGTTGGTTCCTGCACCATTTCCGGAGGTCCATTCTTTTACAACTCGTATGCCGTTGTGAGAGGTGCCGATCATGTTATTCCGGTCGATGTGTATGTTCCGGGTTGCCCTCCGCGCCCCGAAGCCCTTCTTTTTGGGATTTTCCAGTTGCAGAAAAAAATCATGCGGGAACGGAATTTCAAAAAGAAAAACATCAAATACACCGAGGCAAAGCCAATTGTAAATAAAAAATAAGTGAATCGTTTTTTCTTATCATAGAAGGAGAGTAAAATGACAAACGAAGAATTAAAAGAGTACCTCACCGGGCAATTTCCGGAGGCCAATGTTGTTCAGGGACCTCAGTTTGTTGAAATGACTGTTTCAGCCGAAACGTTGCTCGCGACTGCCGGGAAATTGAAAAACGCCAAAGAAACCTCGTTCGATTACCTCATGAACCTCACCGGGATCGATTATCCCGATTGCATCAGTGTGGTTTATCATCTCGAATCGACCAGGTTACACCAAGTGATGGTGCTGAAAGTAAAAACGGCCAACCGCGAAGAACCGGTTCTCGATACGGTTACTCCGGTCTGGAGAACCGCAAAATACCACGAACGCGAAGTGTTCGACCTGTTGGGGGTAAAATTTAACAACCATACCGATCTTCGTCGTCTTTTCCTTGAAGATGATTGGGGATATCCTCTCCGGAAAGATTATGTAGACGAAGTACGAATTATATCACGCTAGTATTATGTCTGAAATAAAAGAGATTTTTGTAAACAGCGACAAGCTCAAAACCGATGATTATCAGATCAACATGGGGCCTCAACACCCGTCGACCCATGGTGTATTGCGGTTGTTGATCAAACTGGAAGGCGAAATTGTACTCGATGTTGAGCCTCATATCGGTTATGTACACAGTGGTATTGAAAAAATGTGTGAGTCGCTGGCTTATAACCAGATTGGCCACCTGACCGACCGTATGGATTATTTATCGGCCATGATGAATAACGAAGCGGTTAGCCTTTGTGTCGAAAATGCCCTTCAGATAGAAGTACCCGACCGGGTGAAATACATTCGTACCATCATGGACGAGTTGATGCGAATTTCGTCGCACCAGCTTTGGTGGAGCGCTTACGGGATGGATATGGGTGCAACCACTTGTTTCTTTTACGGGCTTCGCGACCGCCAGCACATCCTGAATATTTTTGAAGATACTTTCGGGGCAAGGCTTACCCTGAATTATAATACTCCGGGCGGATTGATGTTCGACATCAAACCCGATTTCCAGAAGAAAGTAAAAGATTTTGTGAAGTATTTCCGCAAGAAATTGCCGGAATACGACCAGCTTTTAACCGGCAACATCATTTTCCAGGAACGTACCAAGGGAATTGGCTACCTTTCGCTGGAAGATACTATCTATTATGGTGTAACCGGGCCTTCAGGCCGTGCTGCCGGATTTTCGTGCGATGTACGCAAACATCATCCATACAGTGCCTATCCTTTTGTGAAGTTTAATGAAATCCTCGATACGGCCGGTGACAGTTTCGCCCGTTACTATTGCAGGATTCTCGAAATGCACGAATCGCTGAATATTATCGAACAGTTGATCGACAATATTCCGGAAGGCGATTATGCAGTAAAAATGAAAGGTGTGGTTAAACTTCCAGAAGGACAGTACTACCAGCGGGTTGAAACATCGAAAGGCGATTTTGGTGTGTTCATCGAAAGCGATGGAAAGAAAACCCCTTACCGGGTTAAATTCCGTTCGCCGGGATTTTCGAACATGTTTGCGCTGAATAAAATGTGCAAAGGGTTGAAGATTGCCGACCTCGTGGCTATCATGGGCGCACTCGACCTGGTAATGCCCGATATTGACCGTTAATTCAAAAGAAATTTGTAACTGACCATTCATAATTTTAGAACAATGGGATTCAATTTTTACGACTTTACAACCTTCACCCACAACCTTCACCTCTGGTTCATGGAACACATGTCGCCAGGATGGGCAACCACTGTTGAATGGGTTATCGTAGGGGTGATTTATCTGGCGTTTGTAGCTTTGCTCGGATTGTTCCTGATTTGGGCAGAACGCAGGGTCTGCGCTGTTTTCCAACAGCGCTTGGGACCCAACAGGGTTGGGCTTTGGGGTTTGATCCAAACCATTGCCGACTTCCTCAAGCTGATGGTGAAGGAGATTATCACACCGCGCAAAGTAGACAAGTTCCTTTACAATCTGGCTCCGTACATTGTGGTTATCTGCATGTTCCTTACATTGGGAGCCATACCGTTTGCACCGGGTTTGCAAGGCCTCGATTTCGACATTGGTGTTTTCTACCTTTCGTCGATCTCTTCGCTGAGTGTAATTGGTATCCTGTTGGCTGGATGGTCGAGTAACAACAAATACTCACTTATCGGAGGTATCCGAAGTGGTGCTCAAATTATCAGTTACGAACTTTCGGTAGCCATGTCGCTTATCACCATGGTCATTCTTGCCGGAACCATGCAGTTCTCCGGAATAGTAGAAGGCCAGCGCGATTTGTGGTTTATCTTTAAGGGACATATCCCGGCACTCATTGCTTTCATCGTTTTCCTTATTGCCGGAACCGCCGAAACCAATCGTGGTCCGTTCGACCTTCCGGAAGCAGAGTCGGAACTTACCGCCGGTTTCCATACCGAATACTCGGGAATCAAGTTTGCCCTTTTCTATCTGTCGGAATTCATCAATATGTTTATTGTATCGGCAGTGGCAGCTACCGTTTTCCTGGGTGGGTGGATGCCTTTGCATTTTGGAGGCCTCGAAGCATTTAACCATGTAATGGATTTCATTCCTCCAATTATATGGTTCTTCCTGAAAACCTTTGGGCTTGTATTTGTTTTGATGTGGTTCAAGTGGACTTTCCCTCGTTTGAGGGTTGACCAGATCCTTACCCTCGAATGGAAATATCTGTTGCCTATCAACCTTTTCAACATTTTGTTGATGACCATTGTGGTACTGACCAAGTTTCACTTTTAAACCAGAAGAAGGATGAAGTCAATAATCGAATATATCGTCTCAATTTTTAAAGGGCTTAGTTCCCTGCTTGCCGGGATGAGAGTTACCGGAAAATATGCTTTCACTCCCTGGAAGAATGTCACGATTCAATATCCCGATGTTCGTCCGGTTATGACCGACCGTTTTCGTGGCGAAGTTATTATGCCGCACAACGAAAACAACGAACACAAATGTACTGCCTGTGGTATTTGCGAAATGAATTGCCCCAACGGGTCAATCGAAGTCATTTCAAAAACAATTACCACACCCGAAGGAAAGAAAAAGAGAGTGCTCGACCAATATATTTATCACCTGGGAATGTGCACCTTTTGCAATCTTTGTGTGAAAGCTTGTCCGTCGGACGCAATCGATATGGGCAAAAACTTTGAATTGGCTGTGTGGGACCGCACCAAGTTAAACAAGGTGCTGAACCAACCGGGATCAAAAATTGCTGAAGGAGTTAAAGAATAAGGAATAAAAGATATGTTTGATCAAATAACATTTTTCGTAGTAGCCGCCATTATCCTGATCTTTTCGGTACTTACCGTTACCAGCAGGAAGATTTTGCGGTCGGCCGTTTACCTGCTTTTCGTGTTGATAGCCACTGCCGTGTTGTATTTCATGCTCGATTACAACTTCTTGGCAGCCGTTCAGCTTACCGTTTATGCAGGTGGTATTGTGGTGCTGATCATCTTCTCCATTTTGTTGACCAGCCACATCAGTGAACGCGCCGTTGTGGCACCAACCTTTCAGCGGCTCCTCTCGGCTCTTTCGGCGGTTGCCGGTGCCGTGCTGGTGCTGATGGTAGTGATGAAATTCAACTTTGTTCCTGACACCACTCCGGTACAATATGCCGCCACAGCGATTTCGGCAACCGATTCTACTGCGGTAGCTTCGACTGTTCCAACCATTAAAGATGTTGGCCATGCGCTGGTATCGTACGATCGCGGTGGGTTTGCACTCCCGTTTGAAGTAATCTCCATCTTGCTGCTGGCCGCCATGATTGGTGCCATTGTTGTGGCAAGAAAAGAGCGGGCTTCCTTTCCCGGGAAAAAAGAAGTAATTGATAACTCTGAAAACGAATCAGAACAATGATACAGAATGTACCTCTCAGCTACGTGCTCATAGTGAGCACCCTGATGTTCTTCATCGGAATTTTCGGATTCCTTACACGCCGGAACCTGATCACCATGCTTATTTCCATCGAGTTGATTTTAAACTCGGTGAATATAAATTTTGTAGCATTTAACCGCTACCTCTATCCACAAGGTTTCGAAGGTCACTTTTTTTCCATGATTGTGATTGCTGTTGCAGCGGCCGAATCGGCTGTGGCCATTGCCATCATCATTAATATTTACCGGAACTTTAAGTCGATCGACGTGGAAAATGTTGACCAAATGAAATTCTGATCAGTAACAACCGAAAAGATAAATATCCGTTATGACCAATTATACGTACACTTTATTAATTCCGCTGATACCGCTGGTATTCTTTTTACTCATCGGGCTTACCGGCCATAAGATGAAACCCATTGTTTCGGGACTGATCGGAACCTTTGGGCTTGGTATTGGAGCCATTCTTTCTTATGCGACGGCTATCAAATATTTCATGATCGATCATGTTGCCGGGACACAGCTTACCTCGATAAAAGCATTTGAAGTTACCTGGTTACACCTTACCGATAAACTAACGATCACCCTTGGGGCTTTGATTGACCCAATATCGGTAATGATGCTGGTGGTAATTACGACTGTCTCGCTGATGGTACATATTTATAGTTTGGGTTACATGAAAGGCGATCCCGGTTTTTACCGTTTCTATTCTTTCCTGTCGCTCTTTAGCTTTTCAATGCTGGGTCTGGTACTGGCCACCAATATTTTCCAGATGTACATTTTCTGGGAGTTGGTGGGTGTATCTTCCTTCCTGCTCATTGGCTTCTATTACGAAAAGCCAAGTGCGGTGGCAGCATCGAAAAAAGCATTTATTGTTACCCGTTTTGCCGACCTGGGTTTTTTGATCGGTATCCTGATGTTGTCGTTCAACACCGGAACGTTCGATTTCCAGACGCTGGTTGATCCGGCAGGTCCGGCACTGGCAACCAAAGGCGGTGCTGCTTTCATGGGTATGTCGGTATTGACATGGTCGCTGGTATTCATCTTTATCGGTGGTGCCGGTAAATCGGCCATGTTCCCGTTACACATCTGGTTGCCCGATGCCATGGAAGGTCCAACACCTGTTTCGGCCTTGATCCACGCTGCAACCATGGTAGTTGCCGGTGTTTACCTCATTGCCCGTTTGTTCCCGGTATATTCGCTCGGAGCTCCCGATGCCCTCGAAGTTGTTGCCTGGGTTGGTGGTATTACCTCGCTTTTTGCAGCGGTTATTGCCTGTACCCAAACCGATATTAAGCGGGTGCTGGCTTATTCAACCATGTCGCAGATTGGTTACATGATGTTGTCGCTCGGTGTTTCGAAGTACGGCGGAGAAGAAGGCCTTGGTTTCATGGCTTCAAACTTCCACCTGTTTACTCACGCCATGTTTAAAGCATTGTTGTTCCTTGGTGCTGGTGCGGTAATCCATGCGGTTCACAGCAACGAAATGAAAGACATGGGCGGTTTGCGCAAGCATTTGCCCATTACCCACATCACCTTCCTCATTGCCTGTATCACCATTGCCGGTATCCCTCCATTCTCGGGATTCTTCAGTAAGGACGAAATTCTGGTTGCTGCTTTCCACAGCAACAAAATCCTATTTGCCATCGAATTTTTGGTAGCCGGTTTAACAGCATTCTACATGTTCCGGTTATACTATAATATCTTCTGGGGAAAAGAAACCGATTATCACCATACCCCGCACGAAGCTCCGAAAGTAATGACCATTCCGTTGATGATTCTGGCTTTCGGTTCCATCTTTGCCGGTTTCATTCCGTTCAACGAATGGGTTACCAGCGTCGGGATGGGTTTGGAAAAACACATAAACTGGGCGGTTGCCATTCCTTCGGTACTG
>Ga0116170_10001552_pt1 | contig 23084 bp, 15 predicted proteins | sample AD_JPNHW1_MetaG_FD_89797 | JGI IMG/M metagenome (GOLD analysis project Ga0116170, IMG submission 89797) | Active sludge microbial communities of municipal wastewater-treating anaerobic digesters from Japan - AD_JPNHW1_MetaG | ecosystem: Engineered > Bioreactor > Anaerobic > Digestate | place... | reverse complement strand
GGTCAGCTGGGGATTCCCATTCTGGCGGGCCGCGCCATCGACGCGATGATCGGCGCGGGGCGGGTGGATTTCCCCGGGGTATGGACGGTGCTGCTTCAGATTGCGGCGCTCACAGGCATTTCCGCGCTGGGGCAGTGGCTGTCCGGCGTGTGCAACAACCGCATCACCTATTCCGTCAGCCGGAACCTGCGGGACACGGCCATCCGAAAAATCCAGCTGCTGCCGCTCTCCTATCTGGATTCGCATCCCGCAGGCGACCTGCTCAGCCGGGTCGTCGCCGACGTGGATTTATTTTCGGACGGACTGCTGATGGGCTTTACCCAGTTTTTTTCCGGGGTGCTGATGATCCTGGGCACTCTTGCGTTCATGATTTCGGTCAACCTGACCATCGCGCTGATCGTTTGCTGCGTAACGCCGCTCAGCCTTGCCGCCGCCGCGTTCATCGCCCGCCGGACCTATCGCTATTTTAACGAGCAGACTGCCGCGCGCGGGAGCCAGACCGCGCTGATCAACGAGCGGATCGAGGGCGTGCGCGTGGTGCAGGCCTTCGGCCACGAGCAGGCCAACCTGAATGATTTTGACGAAACCAACCGGCGTCTGAGCCGGGCCAGCCTGAAAGCGATTTTTTATTCGAGCATTGTCAACCCTTCGACCCGTTTTATCAATAACGTCGTCTACGCGGGGGTGGCGCTGGCGAGCGCGCTGGCGGCCATCGGCGGCGGCGTAACCGTTGGGGAATTAAGCTGCCTGCTTACCTACGCGACGCAGTTTGCCAAACCGTTTAACGAAATCACCGGCGTAGTGACCGAAATGCAAAACGCCCTGTCCTGTGCCGCGCGGGTGTTTGATTTTCTGGACGCGGAGGATCAGAGCCCGGACGCGGAAACCGCCCTTACGCTTCGGCCGGAAGCGGTGGACGGCCGCGTAACCCTTCAGGATGTGCGCTTTCAGTACGTGCCGGAAAAAGAGCTGATCCGCGATTTCTCATTAACCGTTCAGCCGGGCCAGCGCGTGGCCATCGTAGGCCCCACCGGCTGCGGAAAAACCACGCTGATCAACCTGCTGATGCGTTTTTACGACGTAAACGGGGGCTGCATCGCCGTATCGGGCACGGACATCCGGCAGATCACCCGCAGGAGCCTGCGGCAAAGCTACGGGATGGTGCTGCAGGATACGTGGCTCCGGAGTGGCACAGTACACGATAATATCGCCTACGGCAAGCCGGACGCTACCCGCGACGAAGTGATCGCGGCCGCGAAGGCCGCGCATGCCCACGGCTTTATCAGCCGCCTGCCGCAGGGGTACGATACCGTGATCGGCGAGGATGGAGACAACATCAGCCAGGGGCAGAAGCAATTGCTGTGCATCGCGCGGGTGATGCTGTGCCTGCCGCCCATGCTGATATTGGACGAGGCCACCTCCAGCATCGACACGCGCACGGAAATCCGTATTCAAAAGGCATTCGCCACGATGATGCGGGGCCGCACCAGCTTTATCGTCGCCCACCGCCTGTCCACCATCCGGGAAGCGGATGTGATTCTGGTGATGCGTGACGGGCAGATTGTGGAAAAGGGTACGCACGACGCGCTGCTGGCCCGGAACGGTTTCTACGCCCAGCTGTACAACAGCCAGTTCGAGGGGGTCGCGATTTAGGCGACCGAAAACCCTCTCGATAACGTTGCGCCGCGTTCTTCTCCGCCGTGATCGGCAGTGAAGAACGCGGCGCGGCTGATTGCAGAACCCCCCAAAAATACGACAGCGGCTCTGAAAGACCGTTTGCTGTGATTGGTTAATAAAACCCTTTCCAGACACAGGTCATCACCCCGTCGGTTTCCTGCAGCCTTCCGGCGGTTTCTCCCCACGCGGGCAACATTAGCTTCATCAGCAAAACACAAAGCAGCAGGGCGATTTCGCCCCGCGGATTCCACCTGATCTTCACGCGATATGCCTCCCGTGCGGTTTACCTGTCGCGGCAGGTCGGTTCTTTTTCTTTAACAACCGTTTGAACGGCACGTTCCAATCCCCCGCCGACGTTTGCGGAAACCGAAACCCTGTAGACCCCCGCGCCAACGGCGACCGTACCGCCAGCGGAGGCCGTATTCCCCGCAATCGCGCTGCCGTACCATGTGGCTACACGCTTCCAGCCCTTTCCGCACTGCTGATGGAGCGATACGGTCAGGGAAGCCGGATAAGCGCCGACAGGCAATACTGCCCCCCGGCAACTGGCACGATTTTCGATAAAAGTCAGTTCCGCCGAGATGCCGGAGGTATAGCGATACGCTGAAGATTGTTCGGCAAGGGTTTCTCCTTTTGATAATTCAGTTCCTTCCGTTTTGCCCAGGTTTTTACCTGTTGACAAGCAGAGTATGAGCGCCGCCAACGCCAGCAAGGCGTAAAGAAGACCTGTCGCTCTTTTCATTTCGGTACCTCCCCTGATTGCTCTCCAATATATAGATGCAATTGGGGGTTGTCTTGTTACACCGAAATGAAAAAAGTGACAGGTTGCAGAAAATAATCGGAGTGAAAAGACAAGTTTTCACCCCATGCCGCAGACCGCCTAGTCCAGGGACTGTATTTCCGGGCTTTGTACGGTCGCTGGGCTTTCCAGCTGTTTGATCCAGTTGCCGCCAAACAGTCGGGCCGCGCACCAGACCGACTTGATTACCGAATCGATCCGCAGGAAAAATTGAATCCAAAACGGGCTGAAGCCCCACACAAAACCCGCGCAGTAGCCCAGCGGCACCGACGCGCACCAGAGAAAGATCACGTCCGCAACCATCAGAAAGCGCGTATCGCCTCCGCCGCGCAGCACGCCTTTGGCCAGCACGCTCCCCACGGTCTGAAACGGCAGCAGAATGGCGAACGAATACATCAGCTGATCGGCATACAGAAGCGTCTGTTGAGAGATGGCATAAAACGTGAGCACCCACGGCGTCAGTACCACCACAATCCCACCCGCCGCCAGGCCAAGCACAACCGACATCCAGAAGAACGTTCGGCCGATGCGTTTGGCCATCTCCGGATCGCCCATGCCGATGGACTGCCCCACCGTAACGCTTCCGGCCATCGCCAGCCCCATGTTGATGACCGTCGTTAACTGCACCACCATGGAGCAGACCGAGTTGGCGGCGGACATCTCCACCCCCAGATTGCCGATCACCATAGCCACCAGATTGTTCCCCACCGCCAGAAACACGTCGCCCACCAGCACGGGAATGCCAATTTTCCAATAGCTGCGCGCCATGCCGCGCTCCACGCGCATTCGCAAATCCGGCAGGCGGAAGCGGATGGACTGATCCTTCGCAAGCAGGTAAATCGTCACAATCGCAAACTCGATCACGCGCGCCAGAAACGTTCCCAGCGCGGCGCCCTGAATGCGCAATTCCGGCGCGCCCAGATTGCCGAAGATAAACACCCAGTTGAAAAACACATTGGAAAACAGCGACACGCAGGAAACCGCCAGCGGCAGCCACGCCATGTTGGCCGAACGGAGGATGTTGGACAGGCAGGTGGTAACGCCGTGGAAGAAAAACACCCAGACGATGACCCGCAGATAGAGCACGCCCTGCTCAATCACCTCCGCGTCCGTGGAGTACAGCGACATGATCTGCCGCGGCCACAGCGCCGTGACCGCCATAAACAGTATCGCTCCGCCCATGCAGATGCGAAGCATCAGGTTCATCACCATTTTATAGGCGGCTTTATTTCCCGCGCCCCAGTATTGATTGGCCAGCACGCAGGCGCCGCCGCTGACCCCCATGCAAAAGATGGAAAACAGGCTGTAGTACTGATTCGCGAGAGAGGACGCCGACAGCGCGGCGTCCCCATAGGAAGCGAGCATCATGGTATCCGCGAGGTTCACAGCGATGTCGATCAGTCGCTGGCCCGCCACGGGCAGCGCGATTGCCAGCGCGGTGAAAAACAGCGGATGCGGTTGTCGTTTTTTCATTCCATCAAACTTTCTGCGTTCATTTCCCGGCAGGCGGCGTATCCAGCCCGTTCAGATATGGTTTGGGCTGGGGGCGGCCTCGGTCTCCAACGGCTGGTCGTACCAGCGGCCGAAAGCATGCAGCATTCCCCACTCGCGCCGGGTCGCGTCCAGGTGGCGGAAATTGCGGCCGATGTCCATCATGGAATCCGTATCGATCAGGAGAAGCAGGTTGTTCCCGCCGGCCATCGGGTCGCGCCGGTTGATATGCACCTCCGTATTGCTGAAGAGATAAAGATGCTCCCGAATCTTAATATAATGGGCCTGTTCCTCGTAAATCGGGTCGTCGATCAGCGGGCTATGATCCCCTTCGGGGCGCTGCAGCGCCTGTGCCCGGCAGAAGTGATCCAGATAGATATGCACGTTCACAAACCCGCCGGAATAGGTCCACGCGATTTTCTTCCCGGTCAGCTCGGTCGTTTCGCAGTGCCGTTTCCATGGCAGCGGCTCGCCGTCGCGTTTCACGGCGCCAAATTCGTACCGGGTAGTCGCCAGAACCGGCCGGGAAGGCTGTTCGCCAAAGACCGTCGTCACGCGCGTAACCAGCCCGTTCTCCTCGTCGATCACCAGGGTGACGCACTCATAGTGCGGTTTCCCCGGCACATCATAGGTGATGAAACGAACCGTTTCCCGCATTTTCAGGCAGCCATAGCGCAGCCATTGAGGTTGCCGCGCGCTGTCAAACCGGATCAGGTCCTCCCCGGTCACAAAAGAGTACAGTTCCTCCTCGCCGTTATCGTATTGCAGGTGCATCCCCCGCCCTGCCAGATCATATTCCAACCGGTGGATATACTTATCGTCGTTTTCAAAATAGAAACCGTTCACAACCGGCATTCATTCTCTCCTCCGTTTCTGTTTGCGCCGCAGGCTCGGTTCATGCTTTCCGGCCGACTCCCCGCGGAAAGGTTTCCACGAAATTCACAGCCTGCGCCTCCTCAAGGGTGATTGGCAGTTTCGACCAGTCAATCGTCCGTTCCAGACCCGCGTAATCGCAGATACGGATGGAGCAGAGCCGCCCGTCGCTTCCACGCTCGTAAGCGGCGATGCCGGAAAGCGCGATCCGTCCGCGTTCCTCCCTGCCTGCCCTCGATACGATATGCACCCATTCGATCACACAGGTGCGCCCGTCGTCGATGATCGTTTCATACCGCATGCCCACGCAGCGCGGGATATAATTCGCCATCATTTCATACTTCGCGCGAATTTCCTCGCGGGTCAGCGCGGGCGGGTGAGCGCCGTCGTCCGGTTCGTACCCCCCAAACCGGCAATCGTCCCCGATGCTGTCCATAATCCGGTCCACATCCGCCCGGGGCACGCAGTGCAGCGCCTCGTAATACTCGCGCACCGCGCCGGTCAGCAGCCCCGGATCGCCCATCTCCAGATGCGCCGACTGGAAGATCGGTTTGCGGTAGGCCTGCAACCCCGGCACGAAAGAGCAATGCGTGTAAATCCGCACCTCGTCCAGCATCGTCGGGGTACGCAGGTCGGCCACGACGAAAAACGGCGTTTCCTCCGCTTCTCCGTCCACAACAAAGCGTACCTGCGCCTCCGTAACGGAGCGGCCGTTGGCCCGCGTCTGCATTACGGGGAGCACCTCCGCCGATTCGGCGTGAAAAACATCCAGCCATTCTTCCACGAATGCGCGAACGCCTGCCAGTCCCTCGTACCGCCGGTAAGGCGTATCGATGGCGCATAGCGTGCCGCCAAAGAGTTTGTGCTCGCAAAAAAGAGAAAGCGCGGTTTCCGTATCGCGTGCGCAGGCCGCCCGCAGCAGCCGCAGCTCCGCGAAATCGTCGCGGATCGGGTGCTGCGGCCCCTGATACAGCCTGGCCAGCGCGCTGCTTTTTCGTATTTTCAAACCAATCATCCTTTCTGGCGGGTCGTTCCGGCGCAGGGGCTCCGCCCGTCAGCGAGGCCCGCCGTTTCCGGCGGGCCCACGTCGGCAGACAGACGATCTTTACCGGGTAAACCGGAACAGGTTCCAGGAAAGTTTGGGCAGCGTCGCCGTTACAATGCCCTTTTCACAGCGCGTATCCGGATCGGCTTTCGGCAGAATCGCGTTGGGGTTTTCGTAGGTGTTGCGCGCGTTCTCATCCGCCGTAGCCATGGTCAGGTGTTCCGCGAAGCGCCAGCCTTCAAAGCCGCGCGCGTCCAGCGTAAACGCCTGCGCATCCTCCCAGTCCGCGTTGATGACGAACACGGCCAGTTCGCCGTCTTCCTCGTTGAGCGCCGCGGCGGCCTGCACGTAATTTACGTCGTCAAAATCACCGTACTGGTTCATATCGTCGATCACGTATCCGTCCACATGGTAACGCTCGCACTCCACCAGGGTATCCAGCGATACGCCGCGTGCGTAACGGATGAGCTGCGTAAAGGGATAATACGTCGCGCCCTTCCACGCATGGTCGCGGTCGGTCATGCACAGGTCGCCCAATCCGCCGGTCGCGCATCCGATTTTCACGCGGTCGGCATGGCGCAGCAGCGTAAGGGGCGTCGTCATGGCGGCCAGTGTGCGCGCCATTTCGCCGCTTTCGGGCGGCATGCGGCGGCCGGACCAGTTATCCGGGTCATGGCGTACATATTTCTGATCGGGGTCAATCTGATAGAAGGTATCGGCAGGCTGGCAGCCTCCCAGCCCGTGATGGGAAACCCCCTCCGGGCGCATGAAGCTTCCGTATTCGTCCAACGACAGCATCATCGTTTTCCGAACGCGGAGTTTGGTTTTGAGGTAATCGCACAGCGCTGTCTCCGTTTGGATGTAATCCTCAAAGGCTTTGTACCCGGCCATCAGCCCCGGCAGATTGCCCGTCGGCGCGGAGTGGTAGTGGTGCATTGAAATGTAGTCTACAGTTTCGTAGCATTCCTGCAGCACCTGCCGGTCCCAGTCGGGATAATGGTTGAGGAAAGGCGAGGAGGATACGCAGGCAATAGTTTCGCTTTTCGGGTCCACCCACTTGATCGCCTTGGAGGTCTCGTGCGCCAGCACGCCGTATCCCCGCGGGTCTTTTTCCCACGAGGCGACCTGCCACGGCCCGTCCATTTCGTTGCCCAGGTACCAGGTTTTCACGTTGTAAGGCGCTTTGTGGCCGTTGGCGGCGCGCAGGTCGGACCAGTACGTGCCCCCCTCGAAGTTGGTGTATTCCACCAGATCAACCGCGTCGTTCAGGCTGCCGGTACCCAGATTGAGGGTGTACAGCGGCTCCGTACCGATCCGCTCGGCCCATTGCAGATATTCATCGTGGCCCACATCGTTGGGGATGTACTGATGCCACGCCAGGTCAAGCCGCGTTTTCCGCGAGGCGCGCGGCCCAATGGAATCTTTCCAGCTCCAGCCGGAAACAAAGTTGCCGCCCGGCAGGCGCACGCACGGCAGCCCCGCCTGGCGCAACCCGTCCATATAATCCCGGCGAAAACCCAGGTCGTCCGCCGTGGGATGTTTGGGGTTATACATGCTGCCGTTGACCATGGAACCGATCGGTTCCAGGAACGCGCCGAAAAGCCGCGGTGAAATCTCGCCGATCCGGTAGGAAGGGTGGATTGTGATTTTCGCTTTTTTCATTCGGATCATCCTTTCCGCATACAGTACCGTTATCGCACAACGTGTGCGCCGTTGCCCACCTGTCGGGGACCCGTGTGAAAACGGTTCGCACGGCGGCGCGTGCGAACCGTTTTCGGGGAATCTTTACAGAATCAGTATTTGATTTCGACCGTCACTGTTTCGCCCTTGCTAAAAGCGAACTCCGTATGGTCGCCCTGCATCGGCATTTCCGCTCCGTTCACGAAGATGCGGCATCCCGTGCGGCGGCAGCGCAGCGTAAGCGTCTGCGCCTTATTGGATGTGATCGTCGCCTTGATGCCCGACGCATTCCATTCCATATGATCAAGCTTGGCAAACGTGTACAGCCATACGCCGTCGATGGCGCCTTCCGGCAGGGTCTCCGGCATGGCAGGCAGAAGTTCGACCACGCCCGGCATGGAGAACACGCACATTTCCACCAGCAGCGCCGGCACAGCCCCCTGCAGATCCGGGAACACGCCACGGTACGGGAAGTGGCTGGTTTGCAGCGTGCGGCGGACAAAGCCATGGTTTAAAAGTTGCGACAGGTTCTGTTCGGCCTCCTCCATATCCTTCAGGCGGATGGCGGTGAAGGCGCGATGGATAATGCCATGCGCAGAATCATCCTGCTGGCCGCGTTTCCGGTTGGAGATGATGATCGCGTGGGTCAGTTCCGGCTCCGTTTCGGGCGTAATGGCGCGGCCCGGCCACACATCGTAATGATGAGATACGTGGCGGTGGTTGTAGTTTTCTTCGATGTCCGCCCATGCCCATTCCTTTAACGCGCCCTCGGCGTCAAACAGGTAGGTGGGCAGCGACGCAAGTTGCGCCTCCCAGTGTGGGATGTTTTCCGTCTCCACCCCCAGTGTGCGGCAACCGTCAATCAGGTTGTTGAGCACCTCGCGGCAGATGGCGATATCCATGACGGAGTTGATGCGCGTGGGGTTGATGCTTTTGCAGGTGACCGTTTCATAGCCGGGGTTCGGCGTGGGGTCTTCCGGAGAGAACGATGGATAGAAGATCGTTTTTCCGTCCGGGCCGCGGTCGCAGGCATAATCCTCAAAGAACAGCGCCATTTCCTTCAGCGCCGGGATCAGCCGTTCCCGCAGGAAGGTTTGATCGCCCGTCACCAGATAATAACCCCACAGCTCGTTATAGATCCAGCCCAGGCACCCCGTCCAGCAATAGTGCGGGTAAGTGTGGGAGAAATGGTAATACAAACCGGAATCCGGATCGCAGTGCACGCTTGCCAGCAGGCCGCGCGCGCCGAAAAGCAGCTTTGCGTTGGTCCGGAAGTCGTCAAACTTCGTTTCATAAAAACGGAAGTATACGTCCATCTCGTCAAAGAGGCCGGTATTGTTGCCCGCGCAAACCTGCAGGTTGGTGTTGATGTTGTGCTGCCCCATCATGGGCGGCAGCGCGCCAGTATCGTAAATCTGGAAGAACCGGCCCATATCGTACAGCTTATCCAGCAGGGTGGGGTCCAGCTCGTTTACGGAATGGGTACGCTCCAGCAGTTCCTCGCCGGAAAGCACATCATCTTCCGGTTTGCCCAAACGGATACGGGAACGGTCCATCCGCTCGCCGATATGCGCTTCGTTGCCTTTCAGCAGCGCGTCGAAATCCGGCTTCATCGCCATCAGCGCGTCGGTCACCTGCTTAGCGCAGTCAAACGTGAAGTGATCCTCGAACTTCACGGTTTTGGTCAGCACGATCAAGCCGTCCGCACCGCGAACGCTGACGCCCTTTTCCGTTTTGGTGATCTTGCCGTTTACCGGCAGGAAACGGATGGCGGAAACGTACCCCTTATGGCCAAAATCCGGGTTATACGCCCAGGCCAGAGTGATCAGTTGATCGGTAATCGAAAGCTGGTGAGTGCTGCCCGTAAACTTCTGCTCCATGAAATGGTTTCCGTATTGGATGGGGCGGTTGGGCAGTTGCAGCGCCACATCCACATCCAGCTGCCCGGCGAGGGCGCTGAAACGGGTTACGGTCACATCGCCGTCGTAGGCCGCGAAGCTCTCCGTGCGGTAAGCGCCGCGCTCGTTCGTCCACGCGGATGTGATCAACCCGGTCTGCATATCCAGCCAGCGCAGATAATCCCACGTTTTGGGCTGTTCCGGCTGCCGGAACGTAAGCCAGAAAGCGGTGTGCAGCCGGGGCGAACCGGTGGGGTACACCACCTTGTTGTCAAAATTCATGTATTTCCCGAAACCAGCCGCTTTCTGGGCCTCGTCCAGCAGGGCGTCCGTTTCCTCGGGTTTACCCTCCAGCAGCAGCTGGCGGATGCGGGGCAGCACGCCGCTTAAGTCCGGCGGTTCGGGCGTTTTGGCCCAGAGCGGTTCATACAGCATCTCCTGCGTAAAGGACATTTCATCGTCATACGGGCGGCCGGAAGCATGGATACGCTGCGAGCCGTTGCCCGTGATAAAATCATCGTCGGAACTGGTGGCGGGGGCGATGGAGCAGATACTGTGCTCAGGAAGGATTCCGTACCGTTTTTCTGCGGGGATAAAATCAATCGGGTATCGGTAAGCAGCATAATCGATCATAAGGTTTTCCTTTCATGGACAATCCTGTCCGGGGGCGCCCGAAGGCGTCCCCGGACGATTGGGGAGAAACTTTACTTGGCGAGGTAACGCTCGTAGGCAGTCTGGTAGCAGTCAATCGCTTCCTGGATGCCCATCTCGTCCACCTGCGTCAGCAGCGTGTCCAGGTCTTCCAGCGGACGGGTGCCGGTAATCACGGCGAGGTACACTTCGGAAACCGCCGTATTCACATCGGTGATAATCCGGTTGTAGGTCTCGGCCTCATCGGCGGTCAGGGAGAACGTGGGCTTCAGCAGGCCGGGATCGCCCTTGGCATAATTCTGATGCAGGATCACCGCATCGGGATCAATCAGGTTCAGGGACGCCCAGGCTTCGTAGCTCATCGCCTTGGGCCATGCGCCCAGCGTGGGCAGCGCGTACTTAAACACGGCGTCGGACATGGAGTAATCCGGGTCCTTGGTGACCAGATCGGTCCAGTGTTTGGTGCCGTCCGCATCCTTGGTGTAGGATACGCCTTCAACGCCCCAGTTGATCAGATCGGAGCCTTCGTCGGAATACAGATAGTTGATCAGTTCCAGGCACTTGTCCACCGTGCCGTGCTTCACAGCCGCCGTGGTGATAACGGTCGGCTGGCCGGAACCGGCATAGCTGACCATGGCGTTGTCGGCGTCGTAGGCGTAAGGCACGCCATCGGAACCGGCAAGCGGCACAAGGCCGTAAATCATTACGTCATCGGGGTTGGCGTAGCCAGCCTCGGTCATCGTGGCTTTCAGCGCCTTCTTATAATTCAGCACGCTGTCCGGGAAGCAGAAGAACACGCCGGCCTTGTCGCCCGTGATCTTGGCGGAGCAGGCTTCGTACTTCTGGGATACGTATTCGGGATCGATCAGGCCTTCCGAATACCACTTGCGCATGGTGGTTACGTAGTCTTTGAAATTTTTACCGTCGTTGTATTCGGTCCAGTAGGTCATCTTGCCGGTCTGCGGATCGCGGTACATGGTGTTTACCTTCAGGCCGAAGGCGGCGGAGAGGCTGTCCATCATCGGATGGACGGTTGTCCACCAGTTGCAGGAGGTAAGCGGGATTTCGTCGTTCGGGTCGCCGTTGCCGTTGGCATCCTGCTCTTTGAAAGCCTTCAGCACCGTGTAGAGCTCGTCGATCGTGGTGGGCACCGCCAGGTTCAGGCGATCCAGCCAGTCCTTGCGGATGGCATAGCCCCAGTAGGCGGAACGGGCGATGTTCGTTTCATAGTGGCAGAAGAAATCGATGGAGCCATCGTCCAGCGTTACGGCGCGGCGGATGTTTTCGTTGGAATCAATGATGTTAAACCAGTTGGGTACCTTGGCCTTGTAATCCGGGTTCGTGCTGATGGGCAGGATGATGCCATCCTCTACGCCCGCTTCGGCACCGCCGTTGTAGTTGTTCCAGTCGAAGAACAGCAGGTCCGGATAATCGCCGGAAACCAGCATGATGTTCACGGCCGTGTTGTAATCGTCGGTGCTGGCGGGGCCGATGATTTTGATTTTTACGTTCAGCCGTTTTTCAAGCTCCTGGAACCACGCGGCGTCGCTGTAATAAGCGATGGAGTTCCGGGCTAGGTCCTGCCGGAAATAGGTGATTTCCACGGGGGCTTCGCTGCTTGTGGTCTCAGCGAAACTGCTGGGTACCAGGCACAGCAACAGGGCGAGCGCGCAAATCAGGGATACCAGTTTTTTCATGGTTCTTCCTCCTTTATATTCACTTCCATGGCTTCCGCCATGTAGCGTTCCGGAATGTCAGCCCTTCAGGGCGCCGATCATGATGCCTTTGGTAAAGTACTTCTGCAGGGGGATATACACACAGATGATCGGAACGACCGAAACGATGATCGTCGCGTACTTCAGTAACATACGCGTCGCGCTGTCCTCGCCGGTCTGGTAAGTGGTGCCGGCGCCCGACGAAGCGGAAGCGTCGTTGATAATGAGAATCTGGCGAAGCACCATCTGCAGCGGGTATTTTTTAGAATCCTGAATATACAGCAGGGCGCTCGTCCAGCTGTTCCAATAGCCGACCATCACAAACAGGGAAATCGCGACGATGGTGGGAACGATCAGCGGAATCATGATCCGGATCAGGATGCGCAGTTCTCCCGCGCCATCCAGCGCCGCCGATTCAATCATCTCCTGCGGCACGCCGGAAATCGCGGTGCGCAGGATGATGACGTAAAACGTGTTGATCAGACCCGGAACGATCAGCGCCCAGACACTGTCGATCAGGCCAACGGCCTTCACAATCAGGTAGGTGGGCACCATGCCGCCGTTAAAGTACATCGTAAAGACTGCCGCGACGGTAAAGAAACCATGCAGCATGGTACCTCTCCGGGACAGCACATAGGCAAACAGCAGCGACGCCATCATGTTGCAGGCCGTGCCGACCGTCGCCAGAAACAGAGTGACGAGGTAGCCGTTCCAAATGGCCGAATAGTTGAATACGTACGCATACCCCTTCAGGGAAAAACCCAGCGGGGCCAGCAGCACGCCGGAATGGGCGAACAGCCGGAGCGGATCGCTCAGCGACGCAAACAATACGTACAGGAAGGGGTAGAGCGTAATGGCAACCAGAAACAGCATAAACACGATGTTTACGATGTCGAATACCTTGCTCCCCGTGGATGGATTGCCATAATACCATACTTTTTTACGGGTTTTCGCGCGGACGGTTGTGTTCATTCGTATCGTCTCCTTTACCAAAGCGACGTTTCGTTCACTTTTCGGCTGATCCCATTCACCAGAATGAGCAGCAGGAAATTGAACAGCGAGTTAAACAGCCCAACCGCCGTAGCGTAGCTGTAATTCCCCTTTTGCATGCCGTAACGGTACACAAACGACGCGATCACATCCGATGTTTCATAGATGGATTCGTTATAGAGCAGGATGATTTTTTCAAAGCCGAGGCTCATCATACTGCCCATGCGCAGGATCAGCATAATCACAATCGTCGGCATAATGCCCGGCAGCGTCACATGCAAAACGCGCTTGAAACGGTTACAGCCGTCGATGGCCGCCGCATCGTACAGTTCCATATCCACGGCGCTCAGGGCGGACAGATAGATGATGGAGCTGTAGCCGACCTCCTGCCAGATGTTGCTGCCAACATAGATCCCCCGGAAATACTTGGGGTCCTGCATAAAAATGGTCATCTGTCCGCCCAGCAATTGGATGATCTGGTTCACCAGACCGTTGGAGGAGAAAAAGTCCAGAATAATACCGCACACAACCACCTGCGAAATAAAGTGCGGCATATAGGTAACGGTCTGCACCACGCGTTTGTAGCGGTTGGAACGCAGCTCGTTAAGCAGCAGCGCCAGCAGGATCGGAGCCGGAAAGCCGAATAGCAGATCGTAGAAATTAATCAGCAGCGTATTGCGCAACAGCCGCCAGAAATAGTAGCTGCCAAAGAACTGATCGAAGTATTTATACCAGGGATCGGCCCAGGCGCTGCCGAAGATGCCGCGTGCCGCGCGGAAGTTTTTAAAGGCGATCACGATACCGCCCATCGGCAGATAGCAGAAGATGATATAGTAGGCCAGGCACAGGAAGCCCATGGCATAGATGATTCTGTTCCTTCTCAGGTCCCTGGTGAGCCGTTTGTGAAACCGCTGGGCAGGGATCGCTCCGTTGCTGGTCAATTGGCTCCTCCCCCTTCATGGAATCTTAAGATAATCCCGCTCCCGCCTGGGTGCGGCTACGTTCAGAAGCGGATTACCTGCGGCGTTCCCCCGAAAGACTCGATCGTCGCAACGACATCTTTCAGGTAGGCCACTTCCATCAATCCGTCGTCCGCCGCGTACATCCGCCTCAGGCCCGGATTGCTTTCCAGCATGTGTTCGCGGGCTTCCGGGCGATGGTCCACCACCGACTGCGCGGCTACGCGGATCCACCTTCCGTCACTGTTCATGGCGCAAAGTTCCAGTTTCGGGTCGGCCAGAAGCTGCGCATACACTTTCTTCCGGTTGTTCGTAACGATGTAGAGCTTGTCCTCAAAAACATCCAGCGCGCCGAAAGGGCGCACTCTGGGCTGGTCGCCCTCGCAGGTTGCCACGTAGAAAGTGCCGCACCCCTTCAAAAATTCCACTGCCTCATTCATTGTTGGTTTCTCCCTTTCTAAAAAGCAATTGCAGCAGCGCCCGCGCCGAGCGCCGCCAGACATCCCATTCGTGGTATCCCGGGCAGGTGAACCAGTGAATGGCTAGCCCCCGGCTGCGGTATTCCGCCATGCGTTCCTCCAGCTCTCCGCACATCGGCTCCTGTTCTCCCGCGGAAACAAACAGCAGGTCGAACGCCCTGGCGAATCTCTCCGGGTCCCGGAACAGTTCCGTTCCGTCAAACCCGAAGCCGCTTTCCCGGAAACCGCCGCTGAATATCCCGGCGTTCGCGAAACGTTCGCTGTGCCGGATTACACCCGCGTTGGTCTGCATACCGCCCATGGACAGCCCGGCCAGCGCCCGGCCATGGCGGTTGGCTATGGCACGGTACCTGCTTTCGATAAAAACGGTGCATTCCTCCGCCAGAACGTCGTCGATGCTTCCGGCCGCCGGGTCGCCCGTTCCGTCGGGGCGGAAGGCGTAACCGTCGTTCATCACCACGAGCATTTCTTTCATCTTGCCCTGAGCCAGCAGGTTATCGCAGATATAGTTGATCTTGCCCTGCCACAGCCAGCCGGTTTCGTTCTCCCCGCCGCCATGCTGCAGGTATAATACCGGATACCGCCGGTCAGGGTTTTCGTCGTAAGCGGGCGGGGTGTAAACGTAGCAGCAGCGCGTGCGTCCCGTGAGGCGGCAGGGATACAGCTCCATGTGCACCGTGCCGTGCGGAACGTTTTGCAGCAGGTAAAACTCCGCGTCCGGGTCGCCGGGCATTTCAAAATAGTTGACCGGGCGGAAACCGCCGTACCCGACCGGCGCAAGCGTATTGATCGTACGTACGCCGTCCACGAAGAAATCGCAGTAGTGGAAACCGCCGCTGATGCCGCTGGCGACGCACTGCCAGTAACCGTCGCCAACGGGGTGCAGATCGTAGCTATCCGGCATGGAACCGCCCCAGCCTGCCACACGCACGCTGTGTGCGTCCTCCGCGTGGAAGTTGAACTCCGCAACGCCGAAGTCCAGCACCTTTATGCCCTGCTTCTCTTCTATATAATGGAGTTCCCGCCGCCCGTTCACCAGATCGGCAACGACTTTCTTGTTCAGCGGGTCGAAAAAGAGCGCGTGCTGGTTCAGCGCCTGATTGTGTAAAACATCATCCCGGTTCATCTTCCGGCCTCCTTAAAACTCAATTTCCACTTCGAGGGTTTCTTCCGGGCGGATGGGGCAGGTTACGAAATTGCCCTGAGTGGGTAAGCTCTGTCCGTTTACGCGGAACCGCGCCCCCGGACGACGGCACCGCAGGGTAAGCGTCTGCTCCCGGCGGGAAGTCAGGGTCGCTTTCAGCCCCTTCGGGTTCCAATCCATCCGCTCCAGCTTGGCAAAAGTGTACAGCCACACGCCGTCAATACCGCCCCGGTCCAGCGAGGCCGGCATGGCTGGCAGAAACTCCACTACGCCCGGTTTGGAGTACACGCACATTTCCAGCAGGATTGCGGGCATCGCGCCCTGCAGGTCCGGCATATGGTGCTGATACGGATTGTGGCGGGTTTGCAAAGCGCGCGTCACATAGCCGTGGTTCATCAGGTGATACAGGTTTTGAACCGTCTCCGGCATATCTTTCAGGCGGATCGCGGTGAAAAGCCGGTGGATGATCCCGTGGGCGGAATCGTTCTGATGCGCGCGCTTACGGTTGGAAATCTGGATTGCGCGGGCCAGTTCCGGCTCTTCCTCCCAGGTGACCCTGTGTCCCGGCCACACCTCGTAATGGTGCGACACGTGGCGATGATCGTAATTCTCTTTCACGGTAGGCCATGCCCATTCTTTCAGCCCGCCCTCCTCGTCCAGCAGGTAACGTGGCAGGGTGGCTTCCTGCGCTTTCCAGTGCGGGATGTTTTCCTGCTCGATGTTCAGTTCCGTGCAGGCTTCGATCAGGTTATCCAGCACTTCGCGGCAGATCATAATATCCATCACGGAGTTGATGCTGGTGGAGTAAACGCCGTTCACCGCGTAATTCGGGGTGGGATTTTCAGGTGAGAAGGAGGGATAGAAAATCACCCGGCCATCCGGCCCGCGGTCGCACGCGTAATCCTCAAAGAACAACGCGATTTCCTTGAGCGCCGGCACGATCCGGTCACGCAGGAAAGTCCGGTCGCCGGTCACGAGGTAATCATTCCAGAACTCGTTGTAAATCCAGCCCAGGCAGCCCGTCCAGCAATAATGCGGGTAGGTTTTGGAGAAATGATAGAACAGACCGCTGTCGTAATCGCAATGAATACTGCACAGCAGGCCGCGCGCGCCGAAAAGCTTGCGGGCGTTGGTGCGGAAATCGTCAAACTTCGTTTCGTAATAACGGAAGTAAACGTCCATTTCCGTAAGCAGGCCGGTGTTGCATCCCGCGCATACCTGCAGGTTGGTATTAATATTGTGCTGGCCGTAAAGCGGGGGCAGTTCTCCCGTATCGGTAATCTGGAAAAAGCGGCCCATGTCATACAACTTATCCAGCAGCGTACCGTCAAATTCCACCTCAGAATGCGTGCGGCGCAGCAGTTCTTCCGAGGACAGGGCGAAATCCTCCGGCTTGCCCAGCCGTAAACGCGACAGTTTCATCCGCCCGCCCAGATATTCGCGGTTGGCCCGGATCAGCGCATCCACATCCGGCTGATACGCGCGCACCGCGGCGATGACCGGCTCGGCGCAGGCAAAAGTGAAATCATCTTCAAACTTGACCGTTTGCGCGATCACCGTAAGCTGATCGGCCCCGCTGATCCGTATGCCGTTTCCGGACGCTTCCGACGAACCGCCTTCCCGGATCAGCCGCACGACGGAAACGTACCCCTTCTGCCCATATTCCGGCAGGTACGCCCATTTCAGGGCAATCAGATCGTCGTGCGTTTCCAGCTCGGAGGTGTTACCGGCAAACATTTTTGCGCCAAACGGCGCCCGGGCGTCGTCGTCCGGCTTCACAAAGTCCAGCCGGAGGTTCAGCTTTCCCTTCGGCGCGCGCAGACGCATGACCACCACAGGGTCCCGGAAAGAAGAAAACAGTTCCCTGCAGAAAGCGCCTTCTTCGGTCTGCCACTGGGTGGTCAGCACGCCGGAAAGCAGGTCCAGCCAGCGCAGGTAATCAAAGGTGCGCTGCGCTTTCCCGCTTTGCAGCTTTAACCAGAACGCCGTGTGGGGAAAGGGCGGCATGGGCGGGTCTACGATGTCGCCGCAGTCAATGGTGCCCACGTGGCGCATTTTGGAACCAAAACCGGCTTCCAGCTGGCGTTTTTCCACCAGGTCGGCCGCTTCCACAAACTTCCCTTCGCGCAGCAGGCGGCGCACCTCAGGCATTACCGGGGTCAGGTCCGGCGGTTCGGGCGCGTTCTTCCATTTGGGCTCATACAGCATCTCGTGCGTAAAGCTGATCTTTTCCTCGTAAGGGTCGCCGGTCATCTCCGCGCGCTGTGTGCCGTTGCCAGTCCCGAAAACTTCGCTTCCGTTTTCCGCAGGGTAAAGGCTGCAAACGTTGCGCTCCGGCAGGATCTGCCTGCGCCGTTCCAGCGTCATCGCCTCATAGGGAAAAGCAGGGGCGACCCTATCCCTGTTTTGTATTTCCATCGCTCGTATCTCCTTTTGCTTACCAGAAACTGTGGTATTTTCCGCAGGCCGCGAAAAGATCGTCCGTCATGTGCTTAAGCTCGTCCAGGCTGAGCTTTGCGGAAGCGAGCGGATCATAATAAATCGCCTTGTACACCAGCGACTTGTCCCGTTGCAGATACGCCTCCACCGCCATCTCCTCGGTCTGGCTTTCGATGCTGTTAAGTATCGCCAGTTCAGGCGGCAGCGCGCCGACATGGGTCGGCTTCAGCCCGTTCGCGTCCGCCAGAATGGGCACTTCCACGCAGGCGCCCACGGGCAGATTGTCGATCAGGCCGTAGTTGCGCACATTGCCGTTAAACTCAAATGGCGTATGATCGCCGAAACAGGCGTTGAAGATGTAACTGGCAAACTCGTGCCCGCGCGTAAGCGTAATGCTTTCTTTAAACCAGTCCTCCAGCCGCTCCTGTCTTGTGCCTTTAAACAGGCCGCCTTCCCGCATCCGCTGGCTGAAGAACTTGCCGGGCGTTCCGTCATAATTGACAGGCGGGCAGTATTTCTCCATCAGGTCGTCACGCTTACGGAACCAGGCGTTATATTCGCTGTTATGGTAAGAACTTTCGGTGACGAAATACCCCAGGTGCTTAAACATCTCGATGCGTACCCGTTCCGTTTTGTAAATTTCAGGGTCCTCCACCACCTCGCGCAGCCGGGGATAAACGTCCGCCCCGTTTGCCTGAAGCGTAAGGTAGAAAGCCGTGTGGTTGATGCCGGCGCAGGTGTAGGTGAGATTCTTCACATCCTCGCCCAGCCATTTGGCCAGCATCATGGCGGTTTCCTGAACGCTGTGGCAAAGACCGATAAAGCGCAGTTTGGGATACAGGGTCTGAATAGTGCGGCAGATCATCGCCATGGGGTTGGTGTAGTTTAAAAACACCGCGTTGGGGCACAATTCCGAAACATCGGCGGCAATCTCCACGATCGGCTGGATCGTACGCAGGTAACAAAAGATACCCCAACAGCCGCGCGTATCCCCGATCGCCGCCTCGATACCGTAATTGGAGGGGATGCACAGCTCGTCCCGGATCGCATCATACCCGCCCACCTGAATGGTGCACAGGATACCGTCGGCGTTGGGCAGCGCCTCGCGGCGCTCCGTGGTGCAGTGCAGCGTGGCCGGATAACCGCCTTCGTCGATATAGCGCTGCACCATTCTGCGCGCCATTTCCAGATGATCCCGGTCGATGTCCACCAGCCAGATTTCCGCGTCGCGGAGCGCATCGAACGTGAAGATATCGCGCGAAAGGTTCCGCGTGAAAATGAAACTGCCCGCGCCGATGAAAACGATTTTTTTAGCCACCATGCTCATCCTTCCATCAGAAAACACAACGACAGACCCGGTTTGCGGAATCGGACGGCCGTTATTATTTCTCGTGCTTTATTGGTTTTATGCTACCGGAGAGCCGTCGGGATGTAAATATTCGTTTCTTATTTTCAGACCATTCGATTCTTATGCAGTTGAGCGCCTGAAACACTTTGCGGGTTTATATTCACTTTTTACGATGATCTAAAAAATGGTTAATATCTTCTCATTTTGTACATTGTCATTCTTTTATGTTCTTCGCACCAAAAAGGGTTTCCCACGGCGTACAGTCGCGGGAAACCCTTGATTTACCTGAACGATTTACTTTTCTGATTTAGCCTTGTTGCATGGCTTTCGGTCCGTTTGCCCGTTCCCGTGCCGCTCAGATTTCGCTTTGTTCGTAGATCGGGTATTGCAGGCTTTCCACTTTGTCAGGTTGTGGCCCGAAGCGGCCGATTCCGCCGATGAAGTCGTTTTCAATGCTGCCGTCGCCCCGGTAGCCGAACACCCGGCCGATATACCGCACCCGCAGGGCGTTCAGCAAAATCAGCAACTGATTACCCCCCTGGTTGGGTAAAACCCGGTTGATGTTGCGTTCGGTAACGGAGTAAAGATAGAACCCTTCCCGGAGCTTGATGTAGTAAGTGGGTTCCTCGTAACAGGGGTAAATCCCCTCGCGATCCAGAAAAGCCTGATAATGTTTACGGGCTTCCTCGTCCGCGTCCGGAGCCAGAACCTTGTCGGAATCGCCGAGGCGCAGATGATCGCTGCCGTGGTACACGTGCATAATCTCGTCGTTCGGGTTGTAGCGCCAGATAATCCGTTTTCCAACCAGGTCGTCGGTCAGGCCGTGGCGCCCGGCAGCCAGCGGTTGGCGCGGCAGTTTCTGCGCGCCGTAATAAGCGGTGCTTTCCACCAGCCTCGGATGGGCCCCGTCCGCGCCCAGCACGGCCAGCACGCAGGTGACCAGCGTGGTCACAGCGTCCCACACCAGCGTAACGTGCGTTACGGGGCTACGTTCCGCCAGCAGGAACTTGATGAGGTAAAGGTTTTCATCCCCCTTGGCCGCCTCGTACTGCTCCCAACGGAAAGCCTCGCCGGGTTTTGCCCATTGCAGGTTGGTTCCATCCAGAAACCGAATCATCACCGGAGGCAGCCCGTCCAGATGCACTTCCAGCGTTTTCCCCGCCAGCTCGTTCGTCGGGGGTTCCAGATACTGTTTCATCCCGCCGATCGACGGATTCGGCGATACGGGATTATAAATTTTCTGTCCGATCATCCGATGGTTGTAACTCATCACGGTTCCTCCTTTCAAAAAATCCGGTACGGACTGGGCATAGTGTCGATCGGGTCGGGCGTGTCGTGGAAGGCCCCGAACGCGGAAAACAGGAAATTCTGCGGCGCGTAATGGTTACGGTAATCGCTCGCAAAACATCTGCCGATATCGTGCACCCTGTTCATATCCGCCACCATGATCAGGCTGTTTCCGCACAGCGTGGGATCCAGGCGGCATTCCGTTTCCTCGATAAAGCCGAAAAAGTACACGTCTTCGCGGAGCTTGATAAAAAACGCGGGGATTTCAAACAGATGGGCTTTCCGCTGCGCAAATTCCGCGTCCCGTTCAGCCCGTTCCTCTTCGGTGGCGTCGAAGGGCAGTTCCGGCGGCTGACCGATAGGCACCCGCAGATAATGCTCGCTGACGAACGCATGGGTAATCCCGAAGTTGGAGGAGTAGCGCCAGAAGATATTCCGGCCCGCCAGATCGGCGGTATAGCCGTGCCGCATCGGATTGAGGGGCTTCCCCGGCTGTTTGATCGCGCCAAAGATGATCTCCTGCGTAACCAGATACGGGTACTTCGCAATCGCCCCGATCTTCGCGTGCAACGCCGTAATCAGGTCCGCCCGCAAATCCAGCGCCAGCGTAATACAGGTGCGCGGTTGTACGCCGGTCACTTCCCAGTTGACGAAATAGGTCTCGTCATCCAGCTTCAGGCATTCATATTCGTCCCAGCGCAGAGCGCCGCCGCGCTCGCCCCAGGCGAGCATCTCTCCGCTTACAAACTGCAGCGCATAAGTAACGCCGTTATCCATTACCAGTTGAAAGCACCTGCCCGCCAGATCGTAACACAGCGGCTCGCGGTACTGTTCCAGTTCGTTCCACGACGCTTCCGCCAGAAAGGGATTCGGATATGGTTTTCGCATGTGGGTCTGCCCTCCCTTATTCAATCATCCCGGCGATCAGCAGGTACGCGCCCGCCGTCCAGGTCATCCATTCTCCCGGCGCCGCGCCCGTGTACGCGTTCAGCATTCCGCCCAGCCCGTAATGCGCAAGCATCGTATCGCAAAAACGCTTCGCCACGTCGCTTGCAAAGGCGGTTTCGCCCATGTCGTGCAGCGCGGAGATCAACAGCAGGTTAAACGGCTGGTAGATGAATCCGCGTACCGCGTTGCGGGAAATGTCGCACAGTTCCCGCGCCTCCACCTTCTCCTTGTCAAAGCCGTATTCGGTCAGGATATAGCCTTCCTTTTTCAGGTCCACCACCAGAGCGCTCAGGATCGCGTCCGGCAGGCGATGGCCCAGCAGCACGGGCAGATAGCCCAGAATGCCGTAATCCTTCTCGATCGTTTTGCCTTCCAGCGTATGGGATATGAACCGCTTTCCGTCCCAAAGGCGGTCGATCAGCCGCTGCTGCAGGTCGGCCGCGCGGCGATACCAGCCGTCCCGCACCGTTTCCTCCATACCCAGTTCGCGCGACATCTCGCCCAGTTCCTCATACAGCAGCACCAGATAGGCGGGCAGGTCCGGCGTTACCATGCACGGGCTTTCCCGGAACGTGGAGCCATCCTCCATGCCGCTTTCGTCGCCGCGCTCGTAATGTGGCAGGCCGTCCGCGCCATCCTCCACCCGGTAAGCGTCAAACCAGTCGGCCCACGCGGCCAGTTTCGGGTACAACGCCGCCCGCTGTTCCAGCGAAACCTGCTGGTAATAACCCAGCCTGCGCATCTGCTTAAGCGTCCAGCCCTGAATCGGCGGCCGGATGTTGGCAAACGTACCGCGGCTGTCGTCGTAATAATCCGGCAGTTGTCCGGTTTCACTCTGATAATCGAAGGGAACCAGCAGCTGGTCCCAGGCGTATTGCGCGTTATGGGCCAGCGCCAGAACCTGATAACTGAGCTGCCACTGGGACGCGGGACCCAGCCGGGACATGTACAGCATATTGCGTTTGACCAGCCCGCAGGGGCCGACCAGAAACGACCACAAATTCCACGCCGCCTTGATCCGCAGGCTTTCGTAAGGTGCTTTCAGCGGCGGAATGTTGGCCAGAAAAATGTCGAAATCCGCCTGCACACCGGCCAGCGCCTGCTCGTAGGTGGGATATTGCGCCCGCACGGTACCCGAATGGCTGAACTCCTCCAGCGAGGCGAGCATCCGGCCGTTCTCATCCGGCAGCAGGTCGATCTTGCAGCGTCCGCAGCGCAGCTGATCCCAATCCCACGGAGCGTCCACCTCCGCGCGCCCGATGATGGGGTGGATAACCGTGGTCAGGCAGGCGCGGTTAAACACTGTTTCCCAGGCGGTTTTCCCACGGGGTTTGGTTTCGCGATCCAGTTCACCGGTCGTGGCGAAACGCAGCCCAAGGCCGTTCTCCGCGCGGATCAAAAGCAGCTGCGCCTCGGCGATGCACAGGTGAATCTCTCCGTAAATCGTGCGCAGTACCAACTCCGCGGGTTTCATCACGGCGGCAAACGGTACCCGTTCCCCCTGATAGACCGGCTGCATGGCAAACAGCCGATGCTGGCCCAATACCGTCGCGGCCCCGTGACAGGTGCCCAGATAAACATACGCGCGTCCGAACGCGTCGGTCGCCCCGGGCGCGAGATGAACGGTCAGATAACTGCCGCGCCGTCCGAAAGGACAATCC
>Ga0116170_10001551_pt1 | contig 23087 bp, 20 predicted proteins | sample AD_JPNHW1_MetaG_FD_89797 | JGI IMG/M metagenome (GOLD analysis project Ga0116170, IMG submission 89797) | Active sludge microbial communities of municipal wastewater-treating anaerobic digesters from Japan - AD_JPNHW1_MetaG | ecosystem: Engineered > Bioreactor > Anaerobic > Digestate | place... | reverse complement strand
CGGTAATGAATGACAGCTTCGATGACGGTTTGAGTATAAGAGTGCTGTCGCCATTCTGGTAACTTACATTCAATGTGACACTTCCCGTGCTGCCATCGGTAAGCGTTACACTGTGCTCAACGCTGCTGCGGTCAATGGCATCATTAAAGAAGAGTTTTATCTCGGGTTCTCTGTCTACTCCATGGTATTGAAGATCTGAAAAAATGTTGTTTACCCTTGAAGAGCTGAAACTGAAATAAGCATTATCACTATAGTCATTGCCACCACCGTTTGTGCAGGCAAATGCAGCAAACGGGATCAATGAATATATGAAAGCCTTTTTAATCATCTTCTTCAGGTGAAAAATAAAAAAAGAAAAATGAGAATGTCTCCGGCATCAGAATATAGTTGGAGACATTCTCATTTAAAATACTATTTATTGGAGGTTTACATTATAAGCCTTCTGTGAGAGCGGTATAGGCAGATATTCGCTTGTTCCTGCCACGAAGCCAAATGATGACAGCGCCGTAGCGGCGTTGCCTGTTCTCACGAGGTCATTATATCTCTCACCCCACCATTCGCATGCGAACTCAGCTCTTCTCTCATCAAGCACATTTGCCAGTGTGGCTCCGGTTATAGGAGTAAGACCGGCCCTGCCACGTACATCATTCAGTGGGCCGTCTCCGCTTGATCCCTTGCGTATCTTTGCTTCAGCATTTAAAAGCAGAACATCGGAATACCTGAGTACCCTTACATTGTTACGTTCTCCATAGCTGGCACTCTTATTGTACATATCAGATGTGGGAAGATATGCTTTACCGTTGAAGTATTTGACGCCATCGGTATTATTCCAAATGGTATCGTTACTTGGTGTCACACCGTACTTAATGCCTGCATGTGGACCGGTAGTCATCGTTGCAGTGTCGCAATAGAGGACTGTTGTCTTTAGCCTGATTTTGTCGCCACGGTTTTTAAGGAAGGTGACGATATCGGATGAAGGAGTCATGAATCCCCACCCGGAGATAGAACTTCCATGCTGGTCGCCACGCGGACCCTGGAAGGCCCAGAAGGCACCAGGCTGCACATCATTCTCTGTTCCGAACTGCAGCTCAAAGAGAGACTCATCGCAAAGTCTTCCCGAATACTTGAAGAGATTGTAATAATCACCATAGAGAGAGAACAGATGACTATCCATTATAGCATTTGTAGCTGTCAGTACTTCGTCCCAGTATGTACTTGAGTTGTCTGCTCCGGCAATATCAGCACATACCTTGGCTTTAAGAAGATAAGCAGTGTATTTGGTTACTGCCCCAACAGGAGTAGCCTGGTTTGGTCTGCAATCCTGAAGATGAGCAATGCAATAGTCCATCTCATCACTTATCCATTTGCGTATATCTTCAACAGTGCTTTTTTTGACTGTTGTAAGAGCGTTATTGTCTGTAAGGATAGGAACATCACCAAACTCACGTGAAATAACGAGGTGAGCAAAGGCCCTTATAAACCTTACCTCAGCCTGGTAACGATTGTTAAGCTCCAGCTCAGTATTATCGCTTGGGGGGATATTGGCAGCGAATTTATCAAGCTCCTCGAGTGCCGAGTTGGCATCGATGATAAGCCCATAATAGTCGTTCCAGCTGTTATTGAGACCCCAGAAGCTTTCAACGGCAGCATATGAGTTATGGAAATATTTGATGTCGGTCAGTGTCGACTGGTCGCTGGCTGATGAGCCTTTGTCCAGATCATCACCACGTACACCACGTATGCCAAAATCCATCCAGTGTACAAAACCCGGGTTTTCACTTTCAGCCATACGGTATATGCCTGAGACAGGCTCATACATCAGGGAGAGATCAGTATAATCGATGCTTTCAGTAGCAAGGGTATCTTCAGGCAATTTATCTAGGAAACCAGTACAACTGCTTGCGATAACTGCCAGTAATATGATAGAATAATATCTTAGTCGTTTCATTGTTATCATGATTTTTTTCAAGAACAACATTTTTAATAGATTATCCTGCAACCAATACTAAAGGTGGCAGCGGTTGGATAGGTATTGGTATCATAGCCGGTACCGCCAATCTCAGGCGTGAAGCCATTGTATTTGGTGAAGATCAGAGGCCTGTCGGCTGTCATGTATACCCTGCACTTGACAGGAGATTCTGTATTGCCTACTATGAAGTTATATCCAAGCTGTACATTCTGAACCCTCAGGTATGAGCCACTCTCAACAAAGAATGAGCTTGCCTGGTTGTTCCATCCCTGCGTGGTTGCATAAGCTGAAGGATATTTATTTGTAGATCCGTCACCTGTCCAAAGGCTTGTGACAAAATTCCTGTCGCCATTCATATCGCTGTACCAGAGCCGGCGTGCACGGTTCATATTCAATATTTTGTTGCCTGCCTGTCCCTGAAGCATCATGCTGAAGTCAAGCCCATGATATTCAAGGCTGAAGTTAAAGCCATAGGTTAGTTTTGGCAGGTAGCTGCCGAGGTTTACCTTATCGCTTTCGTTGAGAGATTTGTCAGTGTTTTTGTCTTTATATTTCAGGTAACCTGGTTGTACGCCGTTGTCTGTTCCTATCTTATCGGCAGTAATTTCGGCAGCATTCTGGTATACGCCGGCAACCTGGTAGCCGTAGAAATAGTAAACCGGTTTGCCAACTTCAACCCTTGTGGGGAACTCGGAAGTACCCGTTGCAATGTAAGCCAGTCCGTTGATATCCTTTACTTCATTCTTCAGTGTGGTTACGTTTGCACCAATGTTGTAAACAAGGTCGCCGGCTTTATCTCTATAGTTCAATGTTATCTCCAGACCCTGGTTCAGAACCTTACCCCAGTTACCGTATATATCCGGCGCACCCATTGGTTGCGGTTTTTTAAAAGCCAGTTTACTGGTCATACGATGATAATAATCAAATGTACCTGAAAGTTTGCTTCTCAGCATGGTGAAATCAAAACCAAGGTCCCACTCCTGAACAACTTCCCAGTCGAGGTCACGGTAAAAGTTCTGGGTTACATATCCATTTACATATGTCCCCGATGATGTACCGTAGTTATTGAAGATACCTGAAGCACCTGTGCCTGTTGTGTATGAGCTGAAACCGTTGTTGGCAGGAACACCGTCGTTACCAAGGACACCCCAGCTGGCACGTAGTTTCATAAAATCAAACAGATGCTGGTCTTTCATAAAGTTCTCCTCACTGATAACCCAGCCAGCACCTACTGATGGGAAGTAGCCCCATTTCTGCTGGTATTTTGAGCTGCCGTCAGCACGTATGGTAGCTGTTAAAAGGTATTTTGAAGCGAAATCATATGTTGCTCTTGCAAAATATGAGAGGCCACGATAGTCTGTTCCATCCTCATCAATAGTGCGGTTGTCCGAATTGCTGAGATCGAGATACATATACTCATCGTGAATGCCTGATACATTATCGGCAGTTCCTTTCAAAGCCCTCCACCTTTCGTCACGTGCCGACTGGCCAAGAAGCACTGTCCAGTGATTTTTGCCGTAGGCATCATTATAGGTAAGGAGATTATCAAGTACATAGTTTGTAAAACGCTCCTGTACACTCTTGAGATGTGATATCTTGTCTGTCGACATCTGGTAAGCATCAACATAGTATGCCGGTGTGTAAACAAGATCACTCAATGAAGCCAGCTTTTCGCTCAACTGTGTCCTGAATTTCAGTTTATTCTTAAAGAGATTGATTTCGGCATAAATATTTGGCAATATCTGGAATCCCTTTGTTCTGTCATAATAATAATTTGCTGCTGCAACGGGGTTAGAGAAAGCTCCGTTTGCGTACCCAATGCTTGTTGATGAAGCGTACTTATCAGGAAATGCAGTTGTATTTGTTTCGTCATAGACAGGATATAGCGGAGAGGAGAGGTAAGCATAAAGGAATGCTGAGTTGTTAGGGGCGAAGGTCGTATAATTTGTCAGTATAAAATTATACCCTACTTTAAGCCATGAATAAGCCTGGAAGTCAGTCTGACCATGGATATTGTATCGCTCATAAGAATTCTTTGAGTCCATGATACCGTCCTGGAACAGGTAGTTCAGGCTGAGACTGTAGGCTGCCTTTTCAGAGCCGCCAGCAAGTTCCAGGCTGTGATTCTGGGTAAAGGCTTCCTTCCTCAATATCTCTTTGTACCAGTCTGTGCTGGTTGAGGGATTAACTCCTGAACCACCGAATTTTGCAACTGAACTGGTGACATGCGCCAGGTCAGAGGCAACGCCTTTGTCTACTTCCATGGCAGCATACTCTTTGCCATTGGCCATCTTAAGCATGTTGACAGGAGTCTGGAACCCGGCATATCCGCTGTATGTGACTGTTGTTTTTGTGTTGAGCTTACCTTTTTTTGTTGTGATGAGCACAACGCCGTTGGCAGCACGCACACCATAGATTGCCGCACCGGAAGCATCCTTAAGGATAGACATTTCCTGGATATCGTTTGGGTTGAGGAAGTCAATCTTGTCGAAGAACATCCCGTCAACAACATAAAGAGGGCTATCATTATTGAGAGATCCCACACCACGGATACGCACAGTAGGATTTGCACCCGGCTGGCCTGTTGAGATGATCTGTACACCGGCAGTGTTACCCTGTAAGGCGTCCATTGCCGATGCAGTTGTCCTTTTCACAAGATCTTCCGATTTAACTGATGATATCGGGGCAGTAAGGTCTTTGGCTTTGCTGGTGCCATAACCTATAACCACAACCTCTTCAAGTCCAACCGATTCTTCCTTGAGCACAACGTCAATAACATTCTGTGAGCCTATCAGCACCTCCTGGGTTTTCATACCTACAAAGGTGAACACCAGTGTCTGTGCAGTTTCAGGCACAGTAAGGCTGTATTTGCCATCATCGCCCGTAAAAGCACCGATAGCCATACCTTTCACAGAGACAGTCACTCCCGGCATAGGCTTGCCTGTACCGTCAGTCACTGTTCCTGATATCTTCTTCTGAACAGCCTGCTGATCGGCAGAGCCTGCACCAACAGCTGAGTAGAGGTTCCCTGTGGAAGCAAGAACAATCATTATTGCTAACTGCAAAATGACTATTCGCTTTTTCAAGATAGTATGACTACCATCCCAAAAAAAGTTCCTTAGTTTTTTCATAGTTTTTGGATTAAGTGTATTTAAAATGTTTGAAGGTTAGTAAAACAAAAATTCAGAGCGACTTATAACTATAGTTAGCTCTGAATTCTTATTGTATTTAAGGCCATTAAAGGCTTTATTAGAAGAGTCACTGATCTGAAACTGAGTTTTCCGATTCATAGTCTGAGGGTTTGTCACAACCAAGTTAAAACAGGAAAAAAGAGTAAGATCACTTTCAATATGAAGTTTGACTTTCGCATGCCTGAAAAAACTTCTTAGTCAGACCTCAATTATTCCTCAACAGTAAAAGACATATCATTAACAATTAAATAATTAGAAAGTTTATTTTTTCTTAAATAAATATTCATCTGAAAACATAAATGAGCTCTTTGTGAAACCTGAAAAGATAGAAGCAGGACGAGAAAAATGACAAAAGTCATCTTTTACAACTCTTTAATAGAGCCGGTATGTTAAAGAAAAAACTGAAACGGAAGAGAAAAAACGATTTATCAGTTATCTGCTTATAACTCTTCACCCATTCTTATGAGGAACTCGGTGAGGTTAACGTCATGATCGAGATTCATCTTCTGACGTAGCCTGTAGCGACCTATCTCAACGGCACGACTGGAGATATTGCTCAGGTTGGCAATTTCCTTGGTGGTAAAATTCATCCTGAGGTAGGAGCAGAGTCTGAGATCATTGACAGTTAACTGCGGATATTTCTCCTTAAGCTTCCTGAAAAAGCCTTCCTGTGAGAGCTTCAGGTTCTTCATCACGTTCTGCCACTCTTCGTTCTGGGTGTCGAGACCATGATCAATTATTGCCTCCATATCCCTTATATATTTCACAGGGAACTTAGATGAATATGCCTTCATTGCATCGAGTTTCTCATGCAGCTCTCTGAGAACATCAGTCTTTCTTATAAGGAACCGCATGGTAAGCATAAGCTCATAGCTCTTGTAATCGAGTTCACTCTCCAGCCGGTTTTTTCCTACCTCATATTCAATCAGCTTCCTCTGTTTTTCAATCTCATTCCTGAATATCCACATCCCCAGCCATACCAGGCCGGCTGCAATGATAAGGTAAATAATAAATGCCACTGTGCTCAGAAGAAGAGGGCGTTTAATATAAAAGACAACTTCCGTGACTACATTATCCCTGACAGGCCTGACCTGTAAATGATAATGGCCAAATTTAAGGTTCAGAAAGGTGAAGTTATCAAGTACAGTGCTATGCCATTCGTCGCCAAGTTCAGCGATACGATACATGAACTGCTTGTCAGCCTGGTCAAAGTTATCGGGATCGGAAAGGAACACGGTAAGATTGTTATCCCTGTCAGGTACGGCTATTCTTGCTTTCATGTCATATCTTACGACGGAGCTTCTTGACCGGCCACTGAAGACCATACGGCTGATTCTTACAGGGGCACTTTTCCTCTTTTCATTCAGATGTGACAGGTTTATTATGGAGAAAGCCTCACGTGTTGGCACCATGAGCCTGTTATCGCCCAGGTCGGTTATCTGCTGCTCGCGCCAGGGCAGATCGGCATACTGGTGAAAGAACTCCATAACCTTTTCGGCTTCAAGATCTCTTGAAATATTAAACAGTGCGATACGGTTGCCCAATACAAACCAGTAACTGTTCTTTCTGTACGGTATAATCTCTGTGGTCTTAATATACTCACCCAGGCCGTGCTCAAGTGATTTCAGCGGGACAAACTTTTTATTCTCATAATCAAAAGTGTAGATATAATCAGATGTCATAAAAACTATCTGGTTGTTTATTTTTGCCATCGTAAGCTTACCCGGTTTTTCGGATATTGAGGAGAAGTAAAGCTTGCTTATAACAGAATCGGCTGACTCATTGAGCTCAAGGCGGTAGATACCCTTATGCTGGTGAATAGCCCATACATATCCGAGATAATCAACCTCAAGAAAACGAGTTGGTTCAGAATAATCTCTTACCCTGCTTCGGTAACTCCATCGGCCCGCATTGTCCTTTGTCAGGGATATGATACCGGTGTAGGTTCCTTCAAGAAGAATATCGCCATACTTCCGTATCGACCAGCCTCCTGTTATGTCAGATATTTTTCTTGCGCCATTTGAGCCAACGAGGTAAGTGCCATCATTATGGCCGCACAGTATCTGGTCATCAAAACGCCCAAGCTCCCACACCTGTCCCTGAGTGTTTGGAATTATCTTCAGGTTGTCGAAGCTAAGGTCTCCGCGTTTTTGTGTAATATCTGTGACAAAAAGCCCATGATTGGTGCCCAGGTAAAGGAGGTCGTTGTCTCTGAGTACAGTATAAATTGTTCCCAGGTTACCGGTCGTATTAGCGAAGAGAGTCACAGGAGAGGTGACATTGATGTAGTTTGCGCCTTCATCAAGGCCTACCCAAAGGTTGCCAGTGCGGTCAGAGAAAAGCGATAACACTGTGTTATTGTTAAGGCCATTGGAATAGTTATACTCCTTTTGTATCACCCCACGCTCATCGCTTATAACAATACCATCGAGTATGGTACCAAAAACAATAAGCGAGTCATTCACTGCTATTCCGCCGTTACATGTCTGGTCCTTCAGAAACTCAGAGACCTCGCTTTTCTGAGGTGAGAAAGTCTTTCCGTTAAAGATGAAAATACCATTGTTTGAAGTGCATATCCAGTATTCATCAAATCCGCGTTCAATGACTGCATGGACCTTTAAAGGCCCAAATTGTTCACTGCCGGGGATAAACTCAAATACGTTTCCATCGAACCAGTAAAGTCCCTGACCTATGCCCTGCACTATGAACCTGTCGCCGACCCTGAACATAAAGAGCATGTTAGTCGGGCCACTTACAGTCTTAATGGTTTTATAATCATATTTATAGATAGTGGTGAACGATTGGAAATAGATCACCCCCTTCATCTCATAAATGTTCCATATTTCATCGTTCTTGGGAATGGTGAGACTGTTGGTCAATGAATGATATTTCAGCCCCGTTTCATTATCCTTTTCCCAGTAACCGAAATCTTCGAATGAACCTGTAAATATTGTTCCTTCCCTGTCGACATATACCGAACGGATACCCTGTCTGTAAGGCATATTGTAGAGTCTCGATGAGATGCCATTATACTCAACCAGCCCAAGTGAATTAGCGAAATAGACATAACCATTTACCGGGCTCTGGAAGATTCTCCAGTTCTGATTATTGACGGGGATATGATCAGCGATATAGTTTCTCAGTTCCGGAACCTGGCCGTTGCAGAGAGCCGTTGTCAACTGAAGGCATCCTGCCGTGATTGCAAGAATAACAGCCAGTATTCTTGTTTTTCCTCTAAAGGAAGATCTGTTCATAAAAGCTCCTTGCCAACAAAGGGTTTGAAAACAGATATAAATATATTTAAAAAAGGACAAAAAACAGCAGGGCTAAGTCAGGGACGAAACCATGCTTCAAAAACATCAGATTATAATCCGTTAGCAGGCAATCTTAAAATTCAAAACTATCAGACTGCATGAATCTGACCTTTTCATCAAAAAACTTTGCCGGAGTTACGTGTGGAATTTATCAACACACCGGTATTTGCTAAATAAAACAAGCTATATTTGTTTTCTTTTGATAAAAGTAATGACCACAATCCTGAAACTGGTAATCAACGCATAATTAACCTCAGAAACCACAGGTTAATAATTCATTCGTGCAGTGCATCTGCAGCGGAACGGTTTACTATTTCTAACAATTTATATTTTTCAATAATGCTTTCCCGGATAGGGGAGACATGAATAAATTTTGTTCAACTTAAATTTAACATACAATGTTTGATATAAGAAAAATTCAGGAAGAGGTTATTTATAACGCAGTAAAGGCAAAGAGTGATGACATTACTGCCGGCAGAATTGTGAACCATGTGGATGAGGCTGATCCGCTGTGGGTAAAGAACACCATGCGACGTCTGGAAGAGAGCTTTGACCTCTCAACCCTGAAAAGGATACGAATGAACTGCCAGTGTGGCTATGGTATGGATGAAAAGTATGCCTTGCTGAAAGAGATAATGGAATCTTCCAACAGTCTCGAAGAGTTTGGCAGGGATGCCAGGGCAAACGCTGCTGGAATGTTCTGCCGTGATGGTGACCTTTATCTGCAGTTTCCTTTTTGCCCTTGTCCCATGGTAGCCGGTGTAGATAAACTGGAGACAAAAACATGGTGTCAGTGTACAACAGGTTACAGCAAGGTGCTTTTTGAAAAGGCATTTGGCTGTACGGTGGATGTCGAGCTGCTGAAGAGCATCAAGGCCGGAGACGAGGTCTGCCTGATGAAGATCACCCCTCTCGGCAAGGTCTTATTCTGATTTGCTTTTTGATGCCTCCTTATACAATCCCCATACGAGACACTCGTTTGGGGATTTTTGTATAAACATATGAGCCGTTTTCCGTGCCCTACGGGCTGCGTTCCTCACCACCTGGACTTGTTAAATCACGACGGATTATCTGTGGTAGCTATCGTAGATTTTAATGCTTCATAAGGACCTTAAAAAATTTGGAGACGATCGTTTATTCAGGTTGTTTCCAGAACAGATCCGGATTATTGGTTTTATAATTGATAAATGTTACTCCGGTTTTAGAATTGATCACTTCTTCTTTCTGAGGATATTGCTCAAGGCCATCCAGGGGCAAGAGTTCTATATATGTGATTTTCATTCCCGGGAACCATGTTTCGGTATTATAGCCACTTGATGACTGGCATTCTAACCTGTACAGATTTTTAGTCATGTATTGATCAAGGTAACTCTCTTTTGTAACGGAAGTCAGCCTGTTCCAGTTGGCTTCAGGGTTTAAAACAAGGGGCAACCCGTTAATAAGCCTCTCTCTGACTTCCCGGATACCCAATAATTCTCCTTTTTCATTCATTACATAGGCGTCGAAAGTAGGATCAATCCAGATCCATTTCTTCAGCTGGGTACTATAGACTTCATTTATGACATGACACTCATCAAAATTTATTTCCTTAGGCATACATACTACAATCCTTGATTTTATCCCAAGGGATAAATAACACTCATTCAGGATAGTGGCCATCATCCGGCATGTCATCCCTCTGCTTTGTACTTTACAATATGAGATTAAGTCGAGTGCATTTTTTGACGGAGGATTACTGGCTGTCCCATCATGCCAGACAACAAAATGCGCCCAGTGAAGTACATTCAATATCCTGGATAGCTCGTTTGCTTCTCCGGCAATAGAATCAAGCTTTAAGACAGTTCTGATTTTTACCAGATTGGGATCTTCCGCAGACAAGAAAGTAAAATCCGGAATAAACCTCTGATCAGAATAATTATATTCTTTTCCTTTTCTTAATGTATCTGAATATGAGATTCCAGATGTTTGATTCTGAGCAATGACCAACTGGGAAAAACATATAATTGTCAGGATAAATATTGACTTTATTTTCATTTGTATTTTATTAAGCCTGGTTCTATAATACGGTTTCCGTTATCCGTTTTACTGAAAATTTTATTGTCTGACAAAAACCTGCTTAAATAACCTTTTGTTGTCCGGGACAGGATACCCCTCGGGAAGTGTGTCGACTGAAATGATGGTCAGCGTCATGCCATTATCACTAAGAGAATAAGTGCTGACTCTTTTTAGCTCCTGCCTTTTACCGTCTCTTTCGGAGATGACCACATCGGTAATGGAAAATGATTGCATGTCATCGCTCCAGGCACTGGTATTAATGTTTGTGCTCGCCTTTGAATTACTATCAACTCTTTTACCTATAGTATAGTTAAAAACACCCTTTACCGGCTGAAAATCTTTGAATTCCATTGTCCTGGCGATTGATATGTCATTCCCGTTTTGAGTAATTTTTAATGTCTCCGAGGTAATACCAGGAAGGGTGTCGCTTTTTGAAATGTCCAGGCTCCATCTGCCTGAGAAATCAACAGGACTCAGAGCATATGCACTTAAAGATGAAAATGATGAGAGCGTTAACAATAACACCCCCCTAATGATTAATGCAGAATTTTTCATTGGACCAATTTTATCTTGTTTTTATGACAGTAATACAAAATAACGCCATCTCGTAATAACAATTACTTTGTGAATTCAGCGATCTCTGCACAACCTGACTATTCATCAGGGTTTTTTATTCAACGTCGGAAGAAACTGACCTGTGGTAAGCACTGTGGAGTAGAAATAAGCGAGGGCCGACAGGAATGCTTTCTGAACCTCTGCTGCCTTCACTTTCTCTCCGTTTATTTCGAGATCTTTTGTAGCGCATGCATCGCCAACAACGATGCAGGTAAAGCCATAGTCTTTTGCTGCCCTGACAGTTGCATCCACACACATATGGGTCATCATCCCGCAGATAACCAGTTCTTTAATATCCATGTCTTTGAGGCAACCAAGCAATTGCGTCTCATGAAAACTATTAGGGTAATGCTTGATTATTACTTTCTCATTTTCCAATGGTTTTACATTAGGATGTATTTCTGCTCCAACAGTTCCCGGCAGGAAAAAGGATGCCGTTGGCCTGGCTGCTAAATGCTGCACATGTATTACAGGTAGGTTGTTAACCCTGAATTCTTCGAGAAGCATCCTGGCTTTCTCACTTGCTTCGTATGATCCGGTCAAAGGATTTGTCCCTCCTTCAAAATAGTCATTCTGAATATCTATAATTAATAAAGCTCTTTTCATATTATTTTAATGTCTTAGCATTAGCCGGGTTCCGGTCTTTTTGCATTCCCCTGGACTTATTTATGTATTATAATCAACAGATTGTAACAGAAATATTAAAAAGTGAATCTTAAAAGCACCTGAAAATATTGATTATAGACTTTAGAAATGCCGATTGCATTATACAATTCATCAGCCCATTCTATTTCTGAGGAGCTTGTCAAACCATGGTTATATGTCAACGCGCAATCAAGATTACGAAGCAGACTATAAGTAAGTCTCACAGAGCCTGAGAGTTCAAGCCTCTTGTAGTTGTCTGATATATCTTCCGTAAGATATTCTCCTTTTGCCTTTGAATTCAGATGATAAGCTAATTCAGGTCCCGCAGAGATGTAAAGTTTGTCTGTAACATAGAAATCAGCAAAGAGAGGCAGTTGAATGTAGTTTGAGATATATTTGAAATCCTGAGGGCTATATAATTTGCCGTCAGTAAATATCCTTATATTATGGTGTGTGCCGCCCTTTCTGATAAAGCCGGGTTCAACTGACAGCCCCCAGAAGGAGTTGCTTTTTATACTGAAATATCCGTTTACGCCAAAAGATACCAGTGGGTAGAATACCCTTCCGTCTGTATAATCACTTTTGTCGGCTACCTGCGGATTGCAGAGGTTCATTCCTGCCTGTACACCATATCTGAATGTCTGAGCATTAATATCCGGTATGGCAATAAAGCTAAGGAGAAGGGCTAGCGATAAGATTGCAGATTTCATCTTTGAATTTTCCATCTTAATGGCACATTATGTAATACAATAAAATATTTACTTTCCATGAGCAGAACAGTCTTCTAAAATTAGAAAAGAATATTGCAATAATGTATAATTAGCTGAAATAAATCGTTGAGCTAAAAGTTAAAAGTCCAAAGTCTAAAAGATCCCAATCCTTATGGATTTTACGGACCTTAGACTTTGGACTTTAGACTTTAGACTTTCGTCTAATGCGTCAGGCGTCTAGTTCAGACTCTTCAGATTGGCAAGTGCTTCCGGAACATACTTGTGAATCCCTTCAACAAGAGTGCATTTCTCCATATCCGGACAATCGGCACATGTGTCAAACCCTTTGGCATTTACACAGTTTCGTATCTCGCACATTTCACAATGACTGAATTTTGCACCTGGCTCACGGCACCCTGTGCAGTTGATCATTTCAGCAGTGATTCCGGGAGCATTAAACTGAACACTCCATTTTTCAGCAGTGACTTTTCTGAGCTCATCATCATTCTTAACTGTGGCAATATGTGCATCACAGGTAGCACAGTCCAGCCCGCAACAGGCAATAATTTTTTTCATGGCAGTTTGTTTTTAGTAATTTTATTAAACATTTTTTTGATTAGTTTCTAATCAAGTTTCGATTTATAATATATGAATTATTTTAAGATGCAATAAATTTTGTTTGAAAAATATAGGTTTTCTTAAGTAGACAAATGCTCTCTGTGCCCTCCGTGTCCTCTGTGGTAAAATACTTGTGCAACCATTCTATAAGGAATATACATCGGGGCTGAAGTTTCATATGTCATTATAGCAAATTTGGAAAACTATCATACAATGTCATTCTTTACATTTGTTTTGTCAATTGACCTGCAATGTTTAGTTAAACCCTGATGAATGCAACAGAAAACATCGTCATATTATAACCAAAAAGTATCTGAGGTTTTGAATTATATAGACAATCACCTGGCCGATGATCTAAATGTCAGGATGTTGTCTGAAAGATTCGGTGTCTCATTCTTCCATTTTCATCGTATAATCAAGGCATCTTTAAACGAACCACTTGGCAGCTATATAAACCGTGCAAGGCTCGATACTGCTGTCAAACTCATAAGATACACCGGCGAATCTATTGCAGATATCGCAGTCAGGACAGGATATGAAGACAGTTCAGCCTTTTCCAAGGCTTTCAGTAAAGAGTTTGGCCTATCTCCGCAGGAGTTTAAGTCAGATACCGGAATTATTCTCAATACGCACATCGATTATAGGATCAGTGATTCAGGGAAACTGGTCTCCGATATTAAACCCAAAGTAATAAATGTGCCTGCAAAGAAGGTTATATATACAAGGGTAACCGGCGAATATGGTGGTGAGAAATTCATAAGGATATGGGACGATCTGTTTGCCTTTGCAACAAACAATAAGCTCATTGGCTGGAAACCCGATTTCTTTTCTGTCTATTATGACGATCCTTCAGAAACAGATATTGACAGATGTACAGCCGACCTTTGCATTTCGACATACAAAGTCATTGAGCCAACCGGTGAGATTGATATAAAGACCATTAGCGGCGGGAAATATGCTGTATTCAGATACCGGGGACCGTACGAAAGACTGTGGGAGTTATATGAAACGATATACAGTGTATGGGTTCTCAATTCGGGGGCAAAGCTTCGCGATTTCCCGATAGTTGAGAAGTACCTGAACTTTTCCACAAAGACCAACCCCAAAGATTATCTTACTGAAATATATATACCTATTGAATAAAATCCGAAGTATGAATATTGAACTTAAATATTTCAGCGGAACAGGTAACTCGTGGAAAGTACTTGATACCTGTAAAGAAGTTTTTGCTGTAAACAACCACACAGTAACTATCTCGTCAATTAAAACCGGTGAGAAGTTATCTTCTGAGGCTGAAATGACAGGCTTCTGTTTTCCTGTCTATGCCTTTGGCATTCCGCGGATATGCCGGAGCTATCTAAATCAGCTTGAAGTTTTCAGTAAGCCCAGGAATGTTTTTGTGATTATCACAGCAGGTAAAAAGGAAGAGTCTGGTTTTTCTGTAGGTGAGTGCGTGAAGATTCTCAGGAAAAAGAACTGCCAGGTTATCTGCACTGCAGTTGTGGAGATGCCCATTAACTGGGTCACATATATGAATCCGCCTTCAAAGGATGAAGCCAGGATTATAATACGGGAAGGGATAAAAGAAGCACAGCATATTGCTGGTGACATACTGAAAGGTATCCACAGGTATCATAAGTTCAATATCCCGCCTGATTATGGCAGGTGGGGATTGTATTATGAGTATCTCCTGTTTAAATATCTTGGAGTTAAGAACAGCTGGAGGATATTTAAGGTTTATGACAGCTGCACCGGTTGCCGGCTTTGCTCACAGCTTTGCCCTACAGGCAGCATACACATGGAGAACGGCAAACCTGTCTGGTCTTCATCGTGTGAACAGTGCATGCGATGCGCCAATTATTGCCCAAGGGAAGCTATCTATCAGACCATGGGAGGCAGCTCAAAAGGGAGAAACAGGTATCACCACCCTGATTTTAAACCTGCCGGCATGGCCCATTCAGATTTTAATTAACCGGACGCTGAAACAGCGGAGAGGGTGGTGCCAGACTACCGGAACATGAATAAATGGATAGGCTTCTGTCCAAATGCCGGAATGGTGAGTAGCAGAGTAAAGAAAGTAAACAGTCCATGGTATTATATGTAGAAAATATGTTCAGGGTTTCATATTATAACTGTATCTTTTCTATTATAAATTTGCTTTGAGCGCTATAATTACTATTTATCGCTGTATTGCTTAAGCAAATCAAAGCATTGTCTTTTCTATAAATCTTAAATGGATAACCCACTGTCTTATATTCCTTGACCTTAACAAAATTGTTATTTGAATATGACACTATTAGCTTAGCATTGCTGCAGGAACAATAAATTAATGATGCATCAGCATTAAAGGCATAATCGGAGTATGATAAGTTACCATGGGGAAGCCTGTTTATATAATTCATCCTGATATCATATATGGCACCTTCAGAACCTGTGATAAAATTATTACCATCAGGAAAAAACTGAAATATTTCTGCACTCAGGGGGTAATCTCCATGATATTTGTCGTTTTGATGCAGTACAAAATTTCCTGATGCATCAAACCTGTAATAATCCAGATCTGTTGGTCCGATATGCAGTGTAACCTCAATTATTTCAGTATTTGTATTAGGTATTCTTCTCAACCTTGTATCTTCAAAATCTCCATTCTCAGAAACAAGCAGTTTTGAGGCCCTGTCAAATACTTTTAATGGTCTTTCTGTCCATGCATCAGTTGATATGAATAATTTGCCGTTATTATTTATCACACATGATGATGGATGACCAATATCAATCTGATCAATCTTCTCTAAAGTTTCAGAGTTGTACACGAAAACCCAGCCATCATTTCTCGGGACATATAATTCCCTGGTCTCTGCATTTAACCCTAGTGAGCAATACCCAATGGTTGCACCTGTTGTTATCGACTTTACTGTTTCCAGTGTTTCATAATTAAAAATCGATATTTTACCTTCATTTTTCTCAATAATATAGAATCTGTTTTTTGACAGATCAGGTATTACATCCAGGATATTAAATCCGAATACTTTGATTTCCGGTCTTTGATATGCCTTTGAGTTGCTGAAAATATAGTTATGAGTTGAATTGTTTGACAATATGCCAATAACCTGATATTCAAGGTAAGGAGCCAAAGGGATATTTTTATCAGTATAACTGGTAGCCCCGGGATCATAAATCTGTGCTACTACGTTCTGATAAATTGAAGGATCAACATCTGTATTTTTACTATCTTTTCTGACAATTAAATAACCTGAAAAATTCAATGCATCCAACTTTGTCCAGGTTAAAGTTATGGTATCTCCAACAACTTTTAAATCTTTCAGGATTATTTGATCCGAATAAGAATCCTGATTTTCATTGGAGTCATCATTTTTATCACATGAATAAAAGCAAAACAGTGATAACACCAGTGGCAAAAACATTTTCAATCTTTTCATTTTAATCATATCTGAATTTAATTGTCACCTACACTTATTATGTCAGCATAAGTGCAAAATAAGCGCTGCAATTATTTAATAAGAACCTTTAATATTGTAAAACTGTAAAATCTCCTGCTTAAATCTTTCCTGACGGTATTGCATTATAAAAATACAAAAAATGTGTTTTGAGAGTAAGAGAGTTAAAAAAAATTACAAAGACCATAAGGTTCATAGGATTCATAAAATCAGTAAGAGGAGATCAGTAACCGGTATTACCGATCGCTGACCACTTCTTGCCGTTTACCACAGAGAGCAAAGAGGGCACATAGGTGCGCAGAAAAGTTTAGAAAAAAGCCGAAGCTTCGTATATAATGTTGTAACAGTGAGTTTTATGACCCTAAAAGTGGCAGAAATCAAATTGTGCCTTACGATTTTGTCGGATCATTGACATAGCCCATGAACAGGATGCAGCTGGTCCTGTTATCGCAAATGATGAAAATGAAAGGATGATTGGCATTGAATTCATAGGATAACTGGATGCTCTTTGTCATCACTACGGCTGTGACAGCTGCAGCTGTGCTGCCTTTCTCATCAACCTGTATGAAGGCCTTGTGAAGTACCTTGTCGATGTGAAGATCGGGTGCCATGCCGGAGAAGTCAGCCTCGGACGAGAATGCCAGTGGCATACCCATCTTTATCAGCACATCGTTAAGTGGTGTGAAGAAGGTAAATGAAAACTTCGGCAGTTTCAGGTCCACCGATTTCTTTTTCATCTGAGAACGACAGCTCCCGAACTTGTCTGCGGTGAGGTTTACTGCCAGCTGACTTGCTGTTGTGCTGGCTTCAGGGAGCAGGATGATCATGGAGACATCGTTGCCTTTATATGGAAGCTCAATCATCTTGCAAAGAGAGTCTTCATAATAGTTGTATTCAGATTTGCGATGCATGAAATCGGCCTGCACGTTTTTTTTATCTTCTATGCAGAAGTCAGACTTAAATGTTTTTGATACGTCGAAGCTCTTCATCCAGTCGCCTTTGAAATAGATGGCGTTGGTGAGCACCACTGAGGCATCCATCACGTCATCCGGTGTAACTATCCTGTCAATCTTTCCCATGGTATGGGTTTTTGTCCAGCCGTTTATAGAGTCGGCGTTGATATAGCGGAACAGGCATGATCCATAATACTTTCTTGTTACATTGATGAAGTCGGGGTTGAGGGTTATCCTGCTCCAAACAGCATTTGCAATGCTTATTGTCAGGCTGTCGGAGGCTTTGGTGATAGCGTTGGTAAGGTCGGAGAATCCCTGCTGTGTCTTAATCTTTCCAAGGTCAAAGTGCATGGCAGCGCTCATTTGTTTCTCTGTCTCATTACGTGCACCGGCATAGGTCATTGCCAGGGCTGAGGAGATGCTGTAGGGGGAGACAAAGACATTGTTGCCCTGGTAACCCGATACCACGTTTGAGAACAGTTCAAAGGCAAAGCGGTTATTTGCTTCAGTGAACCTGCTGTCGGGCTGTGCGCTGGCGAAGCATGATATCGCAGCTGTCAGGATGAAGAGTGCTATATGTTTCATATCGGAAGTATATTACAGGTTACAGTACAAAAACCCGGCCATCCAGGTCGGTTGAAGTGCCATTAGCATCAGCAGATGGATATACCAAATGTAGCCAATTAGTTATAAATGAGGAAACGGTTTTCTCGCTGTTTTATTTTTCACCACAAAGGACACATAGAGCACAGGATTACAGAGTCAGGCTGCAATGATATTATCGTCAGGAACAATCGGAGCTTACATATTTCACATCTGACAATTTGATTTCTTTTGTTGCAGGATCAGATAAAAACCACTCATCATTAATTCCCTTTATCTCAATTATCCCCATGTTCTTTGAAAGTATGGCAGAGGTGTAGTTTTTATTTTTATTAATACCAGAGTCTTCATAAACCAGCAGGTCGTAATATGTTCTTCCACCAATATCAAGTCTGTCCATTTGTTTTGAGAAACTCAGAGTTTCTCCTGATACGATGATATATGACTTTGCTGGACTATTTGAATCATAGAATTCTATTTTGATAAAAAGCTTTTCGGAATTCAGGATAATGTTAAGATAATCACCACAGGAGCATTCAGTTCTATATCCAACTTTTTCAGTATGGTAGATTGTATATGAGAGAACGTTGAATGTTGTTATACCCAATTTACTTGAAAAAGCAATCTGGTCATTTTTTTTGTAAGGTGCCCAGTCCATCACGGCAGGCTCCATTGTTCCACCGTGTTAGTCCGGTTTCTTTTTTCTTTCTTCCAGCCTTGCCTTGATCATCCGCTCTCTAATACCACCTTCCCTGATAAAAGCAGCTTCCAGCTTGTTGATCTGTTGCTTCAGTAGATAAGTGGTAATTATTATCAATGTTATCATGGTATTGGCACAAATCTCAGGATTCACGTGCTCAATGGCCTTTTTAAAGGTTTCGTATGTTGGGTTAGGTACGCTTTTGTTCAGCTCACGAAGACGAGCTACAAGGCGGTGGCTTTTATCCCAGATGGGTAGTTTCCTGGAGCGCAGAAAATCTTCGTAGTCTATTTTCAGTTCCTCCAGACTAGCCCGCGCTACATTGGTCAGTTTTATCTCTGTTTCTTTTGATGTGGCAGAGGCCATACTGCCTTCTGCTATATTTTGTTTGCCGCTGCGCGCAGCCTGTACCATCTGTCCCACTGTACGGTCGTATTTATTAAAAAAACGATTAGTAAAATAAATAGTACCATCATAGATGATCTCCGCTTTCTGGTAACTGAACAGATTGTGGTAACCGCCATGTGTGGGAATAAATCCACCGGTATGTGGAGTATCTTCCATTTTTAGACCTTACACCTTAAATTTTGCCAGACAGAAGTGTAAATTTATGAAAGAAAAAGTGGTTGCTCAGGGAATTAAGGAAATTATTTTTTAGAAAAGTGATCAGGCATTAAGTGGACCATGGGGAGCAATTTGCAGTGATGATAGAGAATTCCTGGTGTGACATGGGGACAATTGCGACGCTGTCATGATTGTCATCGGTTGTCCCGGCAGTCCACATTGTCCCACTGAGCTAGTCCGGTTTCTTTTTCTCTACTCCAGCCTGACTATAGTCAATAATTCTTTTATAACGCTTTCCAATAAGGCTTTTCCGGCATCACAAAGTTATTCTTCCGGCGGTCTGCCTATAACCTGCGTATAAACTACCTTCTCATTATTGCTAAGCTCCATTACCTCTCCGAGACGCTGCCTGTCAACAAGCCCTATGACTGCAGTGTTAAGTCCGGCAGCAGCACAATATAAATAGACATTCTGGCTGATGAAACCGACCTCGGTCCCGGCTGCAAACCAGCGACGGGAGTCATCAGTGCCTGTGTACCATTTCAGCTTTGAAAAGTCGGAGACATATATCAACGCAACCGGAGCTGTCTTCATCATCTTCTGGCTTCCAATCTCGTTCCTGATATCTTTTTCACTGACCTGAATAAGTGAATGTACTTTCTCATCATACCTGAACAACCCTCTCTCAAGCGCAACATATATGCTTACAGATTGTGCATTATGCGCCGAAGGGACAGTTCTCCGGCATTTACTTCTTTTCGTCTCCGGCATTGTGACTCCACAGCCAGCCCATAATATATCTGCCAGTTCCTGATCTGAAAGTGAAGCCTTTGCCCATTTTCTCTTTGTACGCCTTGTCTCCAGAGCCTTCATTAACGGAAATTCCAGCTCCTTACGGGGAGCAGGTAGTGGTATCGTTATTATCATGCAGATATCTTAAAAAGACATTAATCTCTGATAAAGATATTTTGTTTATACAGACCTCTTCTACAAAACGATACACAATTTTAAAACAATTTTAATTTAAGCTGTGTGACAGGAGATTAATAAAATGAGGTTTTGGGATTTGTGCAAGCGAATAAAATACGCGAATTTCTCTCTGCTTTATTTTTCACCACAGAGGACACAGAGGGGCACAGAGAAAACTTAAAACAGATTTAATGATGCCGGAGACATCACAGGTTTGTATAACAATAATTAGAAGAATGGTTCTATTGACCAAACTGGTGGTCGCTGAAAAACCATCCAAACCGGATCATCTCCATTTTGGTTCCACCGGAACCCTTTCGCCATCCCCGGTTGAATACTCTTCAAGGGAATTCTCCCTGGACTGGATAACCATGTAATTCATTATCTCATCCGAGGTGTTGGTTAAGCCTCTCTTGCCCTCGGGCGACACACGGATGACACTCCCTTCCTTTACCCTGAAACAATCGTCATCAACCTGGAAGAAGCCGCTGCCCTTCAGGATGATATAGGTCTCTTCATTCTTCCTGTGGATATGAAAATAAGGAACCTCTGTGTGCGGAGCAATGGAGTTGAACGATATTTCTGTGCCCGTGGACTTTGTTGCCTCCTTAATGAAGACTTTGCCTTCTATCTCGCGTTTGCTTACCGGATGAACCAGCGAATAATCGAGCCAACCGTTAAGCGGACCAAGGTCTATTGCAGTATGTTTTGCACTTTCTGATATTTTTTCTATCTGTTTCATTTTCATTCTGTATTTAATTCAAATGTAGGGATATTTCTATTAAGCTGGGATTAAGATGAGAATGTTCAGGGTTCGGGGTTCACCACAGAGGACACAGGGCACGGAGGACCCATAAGGAAACAGAGATTCATTACCTAAAACCTTTTCTTTATTTCTGACTGAAACAGTATTATTCTACCCTTTTCGCAAGAAACAAACCTGCTTCCTTTCCTATTTTCTGCATTGCATCTCCTGATAGATTGGCATATGTCCCATACTTACCGGCTTTACCATAAACCGAAAATTTTGCCAGTACTTCCGATGAGTTTATTTTTGTTATTAAAATATCTGCATTTGTGTCTTTATTTTCATTAAGGGTAATGACCTTTACAATAATTTTATATTCAGCGTTCTGCGAGTTTTCCCTTATCCTGCAACCATCCGGCAAATATGAATTAGCGTTTACCATGAATTTGAGAAGCATCTCTTTTTTGTATGTTGCTTCCCATTTGGGATTACGGTTATTCTGAATCATGAAAAAGTCTTCAGCCAATTTCCTGTCAAACCTTGTCTGTGAATAATCCATCTCCACACTAAATTCTTTTACTCCCTTTAGAAAACTGAAGTCCTGGTCCTGTGCCATAATGTTGCCAAACCAAAAGGAAAGCATCAACAAAAGTCCTATTTTTTTCATAGCTGATGTGTTTTTAGAATTTTAAGGTCAAAAAGATTATTATTGGATGTTAAGTATTCCATATTTCGGGTATTTCCGGCTTTGTCAGGCGAATAAAATATGTAGTATTTCTCTCCGATTTCTTTCTCACCACAGAAGACACAGAAGAGCATAGAGCCGGCTCAATTATTGTTAATTGTTAATTGTTCATTGTTAATTGTTCATCATTTGTTTAGCCGTGTATGCCAAAACCAGCTTTTTGATTTTGCAGCTTTCAGGGCTTTGGAGATCTCATACTGGCATAGAACAGAGTCGTGCCTTCCTGCACATGTTTCCCCTTTGGGAAAACTTTCATAAAGCTCAGTCAATACGGGGATTGCCTTTTGAGAATGAATCTGCCCAAGTGTCCATATTCCTATGCTTGAACGATCTCTGGTCGGGATCGTGGGATCAAGCACATAAGCAATAAGTGCATCTTCTGCCTTACCAGGATGCTTCTCTTTCGCAATCCTGATGTTTTCTTTTACACTTACATCTATGTAGATGTACATCGCCATAAATGCCATAAGTATTAAAGCGATAATGCTACCGGTAACAATGAGAATTACTTTTTTCATGGCTTTAAATTTTAGTATCAGTTAAACATTGCGGATACAAGGTATCCGGTGAACTAATCCCTTTTTTATAATTCTATACCGGTAATATTAATTACCGGAAAGCTTTATAAACATAATAGTCGAATAAAAAATAAAATCCCCGGTTTTAATCTCTTATGGAAGTACAGCACTATAAAATTACGAAAGAATATTAATAAGAACTTTAAAAGGCAGGAAAAAGTCGGGTGTGTTCAAAATATTTGAAAAATCTTCTTTTACCAAGGTGTCTCTTCTCCGCACGATCTTTCACCACAGAGGGCACAGAGATCACAGAGTTAGCTCAATTATTACCTATTGTTCATTGTTAATTGATAATTGTTAATTACCCCTATGGTATCCTGTTCAACCCTTCATATCTCACATTCCACTCTTTCGGGAAGCATGAGCCGGGTTTTTCATCTGTGCCTGTTGCCATCATCGCCAGGGCTGTGAGGAAGCCACCGTTGCCAGGCAGATAGATACGCAGCCGTTTGTTCTGATAGTTGTGACCGTTTATGAGATAAGCGTTTGTCTTTGCTGGCAAAAGGAGCATGTCTACAGCCTCGTCAGGAAGATGGAGACGGACTGCTGTCATGGCTGCCATGGGGAAGTCCCATCCCCATGTCTTGTCCCACTGCCAGTTCTTACTGATATATTCAAGAGTGCGGTGCATAACTGAGGTGTCGAGACCGGTGGT
>Ga0116170_10001549_pt1 | contig 23120 bp, 25 predicted proteins | sample AD_JPNHW1_MetaG_FD_89797 | JGI IMG/M metagenome (GOLD analysis project Ga0116170, IMG submission 89797) | Active sludge microbial communities of municipal wastewater-treating anaerobic digesters from Japan - AD_JPNHW1_MetaG | ecosystem: Engineered > Bioreactor > Anaerobic > Digestate | place... | reverse complement strand
CCGCATACCCTGCAATAAGGTACCGCATTTAACTTGGGGGAAGGGGGGCCTCTTAGGGGCTCCGGCGCGCTGCGCTTGCCCGGCGCTCATTGGGGCAGATTAAACAAAGCGTTGTGCTTTCACTTCTGAAGACTCGGGTACCGAGGGCTTTTACGCGTTCTGCTACCTGGTTGCTTTTCCGCCTTGTAATTGCCGATTCCTACGCCACATTCTGCGTCGAACCAGTTCCGAGACCTTGCTCGGGTGCTGTCCGCACGCGCCCCTCCGGCAACAGCTTTCACGATCCGGCCGGACTCGATCCCGTCGATTCTTCGAATCGCCGTCCACGAGACCGGCCGGTAAATCAATACTGAAAGGTTGCCTCCGGGCCGCTCACGCGAGGAAGATTCGCATTGTGCCTGATTTCACGGTAAGCCCGCCCGCTTCGCGGGCGGGGATTCCACCAGTTTTTTTTCCTTCCAGAAAATATTACTCGGGGGGGGCGTGTGCGCCGCTTGCCTTTACTCGCAATTCATGGTGACACATAAACCGTCACGTGACGCTTATTTTGATAAACCCTCTCTAATTCTTTTTATATAGTCTATTTAGGGAACCTCTAAATACTACACCACAAAGTGAAAAGTATGTGATAAAATTTAAAACATGAGCAAAGGTATAATAAAGAAACAATCAGGGTTATTTGATTCGGAATTTCGATTAAGAAAACTGGATACAATCGGTGATCCGCTTCAAAAATTGACAAATTGCATTGATTGGGAACGATTCCGATTGCTACTCACACATGGTTTCGAGAAAGACGAACCTGCAAAAGGACCGGGAGGACGACCACCGTATGATTATGTTTTACGATTCAAAGTGCTTGTCATACAATCACTCTACAACCTTTCCGATGATGCAATGGAATTTCAATTAAACGATCGGCGAACATTTCAGCGTTTTATCGGGCTTGATGATCAAGATTCAATACCTGATGCGAAAACAATATGGAGCTGGAGAGAAGCATTAACGCAGAAAGAAACATTTGAAAAACTATTCAATAAGTTCTGGCAAATGCTGGAGGAAAAAGAAATAATTGCAAATTCTGGAAGTATTATAGATGCCACTTTTGTGGATAAGCCCAGACAACGAAACAGCCGTGATGAAAATGACGAAATAAAAAAGGGCAAAACTCCTGAACAATGGAAGAAACCAGGGAATGAAGCGAAGCTCAGGCAGAAGGACATTGATGCCCGTTGGACAAAAAAGCATGATGAAACACATTACGGATATAAAAACCATATAAAAGTAGATGAAAAAACAAAGCTGATTACAAAAGGTGTTACTACTGATGCATCGGTTCATGATTCACAGGCTTTACAAAAACTGCTGAACAAAAATGATGAGGGCAAGATAATTTATGCTGATAGCGCGTATGTTGGAGAAAAAAATATAAACAAGATTCTGAAGAAAAAAGCGATTCCGAGTATTTGTGAAAAAGGATTTCGTAATCGTCCATTAACCTTGAAGCAAAAAGCGAGCAATAGGAGAAAATCAAAAACAAGAGTTCGAGTTGAACATGTCTTTGGTTTTATGACAATGTCGATGGGTGGAATATGGATAAGAAGCGTTGGTGTAGTTAGAGCTAGCGCTCAAAATACCTTAAAAAATCTGGTCTACAATATGCATCGTTCATATGTTCTTGCCTGTATATAGGTTCTGGTAATGTTGGAAAGCGGCGTTCCCTCAGAGCCCATATTCAGTTTCTATTTTTTTGAAAATGTTTCAGTAGTTTATCAGCTGATAAAAATGAGAATTAAAAATTGCTATTTATTACCAGTTAATAGAGGTTCCCTTTATATATTTCTTGTGTCACAAGAGTCACTAAAGAATATTAATATAGGACAGTGCTTTCAGCGTGTATCAATTGATATCAGGGTATATCACTGATGGCGCGCGAATCGTTCGCCTATGTGTCACCTTTTTGTGTCACACTAAACGTAAAACTACACCCGCATTCGCCCTTCGTCACGATATCTGACCCGAGCCGCGCGCGAAGCCATTCTATCTCGGCATCGCCGGTACAATGGCAGGGTATAACGCAAGGTATTTCTCTGCTCTCGATATATTCTGCCGTCGCACAGAGGCGTTCTTCGCCGACGTTCGCGAGATGGAAGCCGCCGATCACGGCATGAATGTCATCGATACCTGATACAGCGCGGACATACTCGCAGGTATTGATGAATCCCGCATGGCAGCAACCCGTCAGGATCACGAGTCCATAACCGGTGTTCGTCCAGAGGACGATCTCGTCGTTAACCTCGTCGGGAATCGTACACCCGGAATTTTCGAAAAGAAGCGGACTTGGCGATTCGAGAGGACTGACGCGCGGGATCCGCCCGGCGAGATGGATGCGCCCGTCGAAGATCGAAGCGGCTTTCCCGAAAGTCAGAAACCGTTCTTCGGGTAGCGCTGAAAGCATGACGCGGTTCCCGTCGGAAAGCGCGATCTTCCGGCACATCCCCGTCCTGAGGCTGTAATGATCCCTGAACACTTCGGTGGAAGCATGAACTCGCGCGGCGGGATACTTTTCAAGAAACGCGCCAAGCGCGTCGGTGTGGTCGTAATGTCCGTGGCTCAAGACCACTTCGGACACGCGCGATAGATCGACTCCGGCCAACGCCGCGTTACCGAACAGCGCGCCCATGCCCACGTCGAAGAGGACGGCATCCGATCCGCCATCATCCCGTTGCGTTTCTACCAGCGCCGAAAAACCGTGCTCCGCCCGGTAAGGCGGAGTCGCGGCGTTGTCGGCGAGGATCGTGATTTTAACGTTTGCCGCTTCTTTCATACTCTCAATGATCGCATCCGTTGACGCCGGTGATCAAGGTACCGGCAAGATAGTCGGCGACGATCTTATCGGTCTTATCGGCCGGAGCGCCGACGCACACGGTAATACCTCGCTCGGCGAAAAGGTCGCGCGCACGGCTTCCCATGCCGCCCGCGACGATGTGCGTTACGCCCTTTTCTCCGAGAAATTTCGGCAAGAGCCCAGGCTCGTGCGGCGGCGCGACGATATAGTCTTTTTTCGCCACAGTCTTGCCGTCGTCGGCGATATCGAACGAATCGAAACCGGAACAATGCCCGAAATGCTGGGTCAGCCTTCCTTCCGCGACGGGAACTACGATCTTCATCATACGAGACTCCTTGTTATCTGCGCATACGCCTCGCTCACGGGCGAGGATTTGAATTGCGATACATACGGCTTGCCGGAATCGCCGGCTTCCCCGATCGCGGGATCGAGCGGCAATGAGCCAAGGAACGGCACGCCGTATTCCTCGGCTAGCCGCTTGCCGCCGCCCTGCTTGAAGATATACGTTACCTTCTTGCATTCGGGGCACACGAAGCCCGACATGTTCTCGATAACGCCGGTCACGGGCAGGTTAAGCTGCCTGCAGAAATTGATCGACTTGCTCACGTCGATCGCGGAAACTTCCTGCGGCGTCGTGACGACGATCGCCCCGTCGGCGTTACCGATGAGCTGAATGACCGAGAGGGGCTCGTCTCCCGTTCCGGGCGGACAGTCGACGATGAGGGCATCAAGCTCGCCCCATTCGACGTCCTCAAGGAATTGCTTGATCACACCGTTCTTCATCGGCCCGCGCCAGATAACCGGCGCATCCCGCGCTTCGAGCATGAAACCGATGGACATAACCTTGAAATCTCCCAGCTCGGGCAGTTCCGCGGGAAGCAACTTCTCCCCAATACCCTCGAGCCTGTGTCCTTCAAGGCCGAGCATCGTCGGCACGCTCGGACCGTGAATGTCCACGTCGAGGAGCCCGACCTTCTTGCCCTGGAGGGCAAGGCTCGCGGCGAGATTCACCGCGACGGTGCTCTTTCCGACGCCGCCCTTTCCCGACATGACGATGTATTTCTTCGCCACGCCATCCATCTTTACCGATTCAATTGACATATCCTCTCCCATATCCCGGCAAGTACGCCCGGGATGTTGTGCTCGCTTTGTTCCGATTCGCAGTATTCGATCACGCTCTTTCCCTCGATCTGCGCCTTCGTCACGTCGCGGTCATAGGGGATCATCCCGAGGAACGGCACGCCGTTCCTCGCGCACCAGGACTCGGTCGCGTCCGCCATCGGCTGGTTGATATCGGCCTTGTTTACGATGACCGAGAAAGGAATCGCGAAGTGCCGGGAAAGACTGGCCACGCGCTCGAGGTCGTGTTGACCGGACATCGTCGGCTCCGTCACGATCACCACGGCGTCCGCGCCGGTAATAGACGCGATGACGGGACAGCCCGTTCCGGGCGACCCGTCGACGATGATCCAGTCGGCCCCTTGTCCTTCCGCGACACGCTTGGCCTCTTTCCGCACTGTCGTCACGAGCTTGCCGGAGTTTTCAGCGCGGGTATCGAGCGCCGCGTGCACGAGGGTGCCGAACCTCGTGTCCGAGACATACCATTCGCCGCATCTTCTATCGACGAACTCGATGGCTTTCGACGGGCAAAACCGTACGCATACCCCGCACCCCTCGCATGAGCCCTCATCGACCGCGCATCCCGTTTTATATGAATGACTGATCGCGCCGAAACGGCACAGCTCAATGCACTTCGAGCAGCTTCCGTCTTCGCCGGATGAAAGGCACTTCTTCGGATCGACGCGCGCGATGTGCCCGGAGATAAACTCATGGCATTCGCTAATTTCGGGGGCGAACACGAGATGAAGGTCCGCAGCGTCGACGTCGCAGTCGGCGAACACCGCCGTGCCCCGTTTCGCCGCGAGGGTCGCGAAGGCTGCCGTGAGGCTCGTCTTTCCTGTCCCGCCCTTTCCGCTGATTATCACGATTTCTTTCATTGATGCTCCCCGACAAGAAGTTCCGCCAGCGCCGTGAATTTCTTTCGATATTCCGGAGCCGAGACGACAAGCGGCTTCCCTTCCGAATAGCCCCGCGCGATGCGCCGGTCCTCGGGAATCTGCATGAGAATCCTGATCGACTCCCCCTCGCAATAGTCGACCACGCGGTTGTCGCCCGAATCACTCCGGTTGATTATCACGCCGAAGGGAATACCCATCTTCCGGACGGTCTTCACCGCGAGATCAAGATCGTGAAGGCCGAACGGCGTCGGCTCGGTCACGAGGATCACGTAGTCCGCGCCGGTCACCGCCGTACCCATCGGACACGACGTTCCGGGCGGCGCGTCGATGATGGTAAAGCTTTCGGCTCGGTCCTTTGCCGTGCGATCTTTGATCGCACGCTCCTTGACCGCCCGGATCACCGGCGGAGACATAGCCTTCCCGATCGTGAGCAAACCCTGATAAAAATCGAGCGGGGAAAGCCCGTCGCGAAGGACATCGCTCGTCGTGAGCGTGCCGATCGCCGATGGCTCCTCATGGATCGCCTTCTGCGGGCACACGAGCGCGCAGCCGCCGCAGGAATGGCAGAGCTCGGGGAACACCATCACGGTCGTGCCGATATGCACGATCGCGTTGAACTCGCAGAACAAGGCGCACGATCCGCACGCGACGCACTTCGCCTCGTCGATGACCGGCACGGGGACGGTAATCGGGCATTCCTCGATATCCCGCTGAGCGAGAAAGATCCCCGCGTTCGGTTCTTCCACGTCGCAGTCAAGAAGCTGAACGTTCCCCGGGGCGGAAAGCGCGAGCGAGACCGCGATGGTCGTCTTTCCCGTTCCACCCTTTCCGGACGCGACCGCTATCCTCATACCCAGTGGCCCTCGACGTCTGCCTCACTGATGGCTTTCAGGCTTCCGTTCCTGAACGCCGCGATCGCTTCGCGGACGGAGCCGCCCTCTGCGAGATACACGGGAATCTTCGCGGCCTCAAGCACCTTGAAGGCCTTTGGCCCGGTGTGCCCGGTAATGATTGCGAGCGCGCCCGAGTTCACGACATGCTGGGCGGCCTGAATCCCGGCTCCTTGAGCTGCGTTCAAATTCTGCTCGTTATCGACGGCCGTAAAGGTCTCGTGGTCGAGATCATAGACGATAAACATGGCGGCGCGCCCGAATCGAAGGTCGATCGTGTCTTCCAGGGTGGGTCCCGACGAACTGATTGCGATTTTCATAGTGATTTATTCTCCTTAATTTGACAGATCAAGAGATCCTCCGCGCATCCGCCTCCTGCAACGGCGACGGCGCGGGCATCCGCATCCGGGCATGGAAAACGCGTCGCGCATCAATGTGCCGGCTTTCCATGCCTCAAGAACTTGCTCTACGGGGCCCGCGATAAACGAGATCGTCTCGATTCCATGCGCGAGAAAAAGCGCCTCGTATTCATGGGACACCGCCCCGCAAACAATCGTCGCCACGCCCTTTTCCGCGAGGAACCGGGCTTTCTCGTCGCCGCTCCATCTCGGAAACTCGACACAGTCGCCGTCAAGCGCGGGCGCGTCGGCATCGACGATGAGACATCGTTCCGACACGTCGAATACGGGGGCGATTCTTCCATTCCAGACCGACAGCGCAAGTTTCATGTTTAGTATTAAGCAAGTTCCGTGCCATCTTTTTTTACAGGGCAAACCTGAGATTTTTACTCTGTGCGCAATGCAATAGTGCAATGCATTGCACACGTTATTGCAATATCGCAACCTTTTTAGCCAGAATGAAATCTTGTTCTTGTGCTCATAATCGGGTATACACTTTGTTAACGAGGTACAAATCAATGAGTCACGGAGAAAAAGCCGTCGAGTTTTTTTGCAATGGATATAACTGCTCGCAGTCCACCGCGGCGGCTTTTGCCGACGAAGCAGGATTGAGCGAGAAGGCTGTCACGACGATGATGGCCGGTTTCGGCGGAGGCATTGGCGGAACGCGCGAAATGTGCGGCGCGGTTTCCGGCATGGTGTGGGCCCTCGGTCTCAAGGGCGGCGCCTACGAACCACACGACAACGCGGCGAAGACCGAGCTCTATAAAAACGTCCGAGAGGCGATCCACGAGTTCACCGAGAAGTTCGGTACGACCAACTGCCGCGAGTTATTGCTCAAGGCGGGATGCCTTCCGAAGCCCGATCCCTTGGTGCGAAACGCCGATTATTACGCCAAGCGTCCCTGCGCCCACTTCGTCGAGGCGGCGGCCGAGATAGCGGCGCGGCGAAACGGGAAATGACTGAGCTTTCCCCCTTCCTTCGCGCCTTTCTCCTCACGCTGTTCGCGGGACTCGCGACCGGCGCGGGAAGCTGCATCGCGCTCATATCGAAAAAGTCGACGCCGCGCTTCCTTTCGGTTTCGCTCGGTTTTTCCGCCGGCGTCATGATCTTCGTCTCCCTCGTCGAGCTCTTTAACGACGCCCGCGAACAGCTCGCGCTGATCTGGGGAAACCAGTGGGGATATCTCGCGGCGAGCGCCGGTTTTTTCGGTGGCATGGTCCTCATCGCGGTCATCGACCATTTCGTGCCGACCGAGGTAAACCCGCACGAGGCGCGCTCGGAAGAGGCAGCGGCCTTCGAGGCCACCAACACGCTTGCCTGTCCTGTCCCGCGCCGGAGGGACCATCGTTCCCGGCTCATGCGGACGGGCGTTTTAACGGCAATCGTCATCTGCCTCCACAACCTTCCCGAGGGAATCGCGACCTTCTTCGCGTCGATGCAAGATATATCGCTGGGCGTGACGATTGCCTTCGCGATCGCCATTCACAACATCCCCGAAGGCATCGCCGTCTCCGTACCCATCTATTACGCGACCGGCTCCCGGCGAAAGGCGTTCTGGTATTCCTTCGCCTCCGGGCTCTCGGAACCCTTCGGCGCGATTATCGGCTTTTTGATTCTGCAACCGCTTCTCGGGGGACCTACCTTCGGCTTCGTCCTCGCCGCCGTCGCGGGCATCATGATCTACATATCGCTCGACGAGCTCCTCCCTTCCGCGCGAGAGTTCGGCGAAAGCCATCTCGCGATGGCAGGGCTTGCCGGAGGCATGGGCGTCATGGCGTTGAGCCTCGCCCTCGGCGCGTAAAAAAAACGGTTGGCACGGTTCTTGCTTGGTATGTAGTAGCTCTTACGCAAGGAGGTACGATATGCCAAGAGGAAACGGAATGGGCCCAATGGGCCAGGGACCGATGACCGGTCGAGGCGCGGGTTTCTGCGCCGGGTACGCTGTTCCGGGATACGCCAATGACGCGGTAAGCGGATTCGGAGGAAGGTTCGGAGCCGGATACCGCCGTGGTAACGGCAGGGGTCAGGGTTTCGGCGGCCGAGGTTTTCGCTTTGGCTTCCAGCAGCGCATGCGCGGCTCGATGCCGACCGAAATGACGGCAGAAAGCGAAATGGCTTTCCTGCAGAATCGCGTTGAGATTCTCGCGCGCGAACTCGAGGACGCGAACAATCGCCTCGCCGAGCTCAACGCGACCAAGAAATCATAATCATTTGAGCCATTAGTCCTACGTGCTTTCGTGGCGTAGGATTACGCTTGCCCGGGCTTCCCCCAAAGCCCGGGCTTTATTACGCTGTACGGACAACATGAATGAAGGAATTTGAAATACTCCGTTTCGGGACGCCTAATTTACGGCAACCGAGCAAGGAGATCGCGAACATAGATCAGTCTATCATCAACTTGCTCGACCGCCTCAAATTCACCCTGCACGCGAAGCCCGGCAGAGCCGCGATCGCCGCCCCGCAGATCGGAAAGAATATCAGGCTTACCGTCATCGAGTACGGAAACGGCTACGAAGAGCTCATCAATCCCGTAATCGTCGAAAGCACCGGACGATGGGTCGACTATGAGGGATGTCTCTCGCTTCCCGGCTATTCGGGCCGCGTCGCGCGAGCGGAAAAAATTACCATTCGTTACCTGGATCGGGATGGCAACGAACGCGTCGTCGAGACGAAAACGAGGCGAGATCTCGCTCGCTGTTACCAGCACGAGCTCGATCATTTCGACGGTGTACTCTATACCGATCGGCTTGTCGACGAGTGGCTCGTCGACGACTACACCGATAAAAAAGTTTCGCTTGCATTCTTCGGCAGTTCGTTCGGCATCCCACCGATTATCAGCACGAATTCGTTGAAATAAAAAGGAAAGCATCATGTCAGACTTTATACAAATTGGCACGCGGACGCTGCCCGGAAACTATGGTCCGCTCAAGGGCGCTAACGGCAATGCCCGTATCCAGGGCCCTTGCGGCGACACGATGGAATTCTGGGTTCATATCGAGGACGGCGTTATTCTCGAGTCGACGTTCACTACGGACGGTTGCATTAACTCCATCAGGTGCGGCATGACCGCGGCCGCAATGGCTGAAGGGGCCTTTACCGACGTTGCCACGCAGTTCACCCAAGCCGATGTTCTCGCTGTCGCGGGAAACATACCCGGAGATGAGTCGCACTGCGCCCTCCTTGCCGCGAATGCGCTGAAGGCCGCGATAGGCGACTGGAAAAAGCGAAACCACGCGATAATCCGTTCAGGAGAAAAAAAGCTAGCCGCCGCACGGTCGATCATACAGCCGCGCCCACAGCTACTTGTTTCCTGCAGGGGCAAGGACGGACAGGACAACGCCCTCGTGGTCGTGTATGCCGGCAACTGCAGTTACGACCCGCCCATGGTCATGGTCGGCATCGTTCCGACGAGGCACTCGTACGATCTTGTGAAGGAATCCGGATGTTTCGTCGTCAACCTGGTTACTCCCGCGCAAAAGAAACTCTTCGAGTATCTTGGCTCGCATTCCGGCAGAAACTGCGACAAACTGGCCGCCTGCGGAGCTAAAACCGTGAACGGTACGAAGGTCGGCGCGCCGATTCTCTCCGACTGCCCGGTAAATATCGAATGCACCGTCGTAGACTCTATCCGCACCGGTTCCCACGAAATGTTCATCGGGAAAATCGAATGCGTCCATGCCGACGAGGAAATCGTCAAAGAGGACGGGACGGTGGATTGGGACGCGATGACGTTGATTTGAACGAACGAGTTACCGCATCCCCGATTTGTGCAGCTTACTGCGAGTATGTTTCTTTGTGTCTGGCATACCAAGCAGCCATCAGAAAAAGCGCGACATTTCCCCGATTGATCGACCCGACGTACAGGGGCTGCAAAAGTTCGGGAAATGCGAGCTTCATGGCCGAACCGATGATAAGGAACGTGAAGGGATTGAAGAGCGCTGCGGCGCGGCCATAGACGGTCTTCTTCCGAAGGATGAGGACGATAAGCATGATCTGCGGGATGATCCAGGTCAAAAAGTAATGTGCCCAGAAAATCGGGAGTGACGACGCGTACAGGCTTTCCGCGACGGATACCGCGAGATCAGACTGCCCAGCGTCCATGAGCCGATTATAGGCTAAGGCGATGTAGACGATTACGCCATGAATGAGCGAGGCGGTCATGATCCCGAAACCCGTCATGGCGAGATACGCCTTGGCGAATCCCGGCTTCGTCAGAGACAGTTCGCGATAAATCGCGTAAAAACCAAGGAGATAAAACGGGATAGCGAAGCCGCAGATATTTACGCTTGCGGAAAGTCGTACGAAACTGATGCCAAGCATACCAGTTTCCAGAATCCCGAACGAACCGACGGGAATCGACGGCATCGACATATACTCCAAAAGGTAGTCGGCGACCATAACGCCGAAAGCCGCCGCTGCAGCCGCGATGGACATGGCTCGTAACGGGATTTTTCTCTCAATCTCTTTCATTGTTACCTCTTGCTAACATATATACCACATTCAAGCGATTTTATCGGTTGACAAATACTGATGAATAATATACAAGCTTGTATAAGAGGATAATATGTCGGTAAAGACAGTCATACTTGGTATCCTGCAACGCGGTCCGCTCCATGGCTACGATCTTAAGCGGATTATCGGCCAGGAGATGGGCGACTGGACCGACATAGCGTTCGGCTCGATCTACTTCGCGCTGGACGGACTCGCGAAGGACGGATTCGTCACGGGTGAGACGATGGAATCTGCCGAGCGGCGGCCATCGCGCATCGTGTATACGATCACAGAATCCGGTCGCGCAGAATATCTCAGGCTCCTGCGTGAAATCTGGCAATCAGACGCGCGAGAACATTCTCCCCTCGATATCGGCATCGCCTTTCTGCATGACCTCCCACGGGACGAGGTTAAAGGGTATCTCGCCGCACGAGTCGTCGGCATGGAAAAGGGTCTCAAGTACTTGCGCGCCCATGAAGCCGAAACTATGGCACAGCCCGAGGTTCCATCCGAAAGCAGATTTATCTTCTCGCATGCCCGATTTCGGATGGAAGCCGAGATTTCCTGGGCACGGGAGGTTCTTGGTTCTTTGTAATTTTTTTTTGACTTAATATACAACCTTGTATATTAACTGCTTGTATATAAGGAGAAGGAAAGATGAAACACTCAACTATTCAGAGTCCCTCGGGAAAAATCGCAATTTGGCGTTTGAAAACGCCCAAACGGGTAATTGAGGGTGGCGCAATTCGTGACGGCGAGAAGTTCACGGCGGAGGAATACAGCGAGCGAATGCGATCTCACCTCGGCGCGGAATACAGGCGATTCGCAAGGAACGCGGATAAGATCCTGCATCTGCCGAAGTGTGCTCGCGTGCTCGAGATCGGCCCAGGGCCTGGGTGGGCTGGAATAGAACTCTGCAAGCTCAGGGGCGACATCACGCTCGTCGCCGTCGAGGCGTCAAGCGATATGATCCGCGCGTCAAAAAAGAACGCCGAAAGCGAAGGAGTCGCGGACAGGACTGAGTACAAACTCGGCGTCGTCGAGGACTTGTCAGGGATAGAAAGCGGTTCCTTCGACGCGGTGATCTCTCGCGATTCCCTCCATCACTGGACCGACCCGTCGAGGGCGTTCGCCGAAATCAAGCGTGTGCTTAATGACACGGGTGGCGTGTACGTGACGGATAGCAAGCGGAACCTCGGCCTCGCTGAACGGCTCGTTGTCCGCGCCGTGTGTAAACGCATCGGGAAGGATATGTCGAAAGGTTGGACAGAGTCCATCGGCGCGAGTTGGACGCCCGCGGAGATTCGCGCGATACTGGCCGAACGGGAAATACGCGACTGGTCGGTACATCCAACCTTCCTCGATCTGGAAATCGGGAAAAGGACTGAATGCCAACCGAAGTAAATCGTTACCGTTTCAATGTTGCCAGTATACTTTGAACTTTGTCCGTTTGGGACGGGAATAGGTCGGCCGGAACGTTTTCGGATCCGGCTGCGACCTTTACCTGATGCCGAGCGCAGTCGGTACTGTCGCCCAGACAATACTGATTCTTCATCATCTGGGCGGTCGCGGGCTTACTCGCCATTCGATCGTTGAAAAAGGGACATTTAGGAAGACACTCGCATTCTGCCATGGGACGCTCCTTATCGGTAATCGGTATAACCGAAATTCTAAGACATGTGCCGTCGAACTTCAAATTTCACTTGACCGCCGATCCTCCAGGACTGTATAAGGATGTAATGACACTTCAACAATTGCGCTACGCGATAGGTGTCGCGAGAGCGTCCTCCTTTAACGAAGCCGCGACGCGTCTCTATATCTCTCAGCCAAGCCTGTCGATAGCCATTCGCGATCTGGAACGTGAAATCGGCATCGAGATCTTCGCGCGCACGAGCAGGGGTGTCAGCGTAACCCAGGAAGGAGCCGAGTTTCTCGGTTATGCGCGACAGGTCATGGAACAGACCGAGCTTATCGAATCGCGGTATCGAAACGTCAAACCGCAAAAGAGGCTTTTTTCCGTATCGACGCAGCATTACGCTTTCGCGGTGAACGCCTTCGTGGAACTCATACGGGACATCGGAGCGGCAGAATATGAATGCACGCTGCGCGAGACCAGAACGCACGAGATAATCGACGACGTGAGAAACCTCAGAAGCGAGATCGGCATTCTGTACGAGAATGATTTCAATAAGCGAGTCCTCGATAAGCTTTTCGCCGATAACTCGCTCACATTTACGGCCCTTTTTACGTCAAAGCCTCATGTCTTCGTGAGCGCCAAACATCCGCTCGCGAGAAAACGGAAGGTATCGCTCGACGACCTCGCGGAATTCCCCTGCCTTTCGTTCGATCAGGGCGAGTATAACTCGTTCCACTTTTCGGAAGAAATCCAGAGCACGCTCATCCACCGGAAGAGCATTAAGGTCAGTGACCGCGCGACATTGTTCAACCTGCTTATCGGCCTCGACGGGTATACCATCTCGACCGGGATCATTACGCCGGATCTGAACGGAAAGGATATCGTGTCAATCCGACTCGACCTCGAGGAACGCATCACCGTCGGGTATATCGTGCATTCGTCGATAGGCCTTTCCCGCGCAGGATCGCTGTATCTGGATAAACTGAAATCGTTCGCCGGGAAAGGTATATAGTCTATTACTATAACCTGTGATAAAAACATTGTTTTGGACTATATCTGTTTTAAATGCAAGGATTAATCCGTTCCGGTATGCCGGATACGGAGGACAATGCATGAAAACGGCCATCGCGGGCTATCCCCGAATTGGGGCGCATCGGGAGCTCAAATTCCGCACGGAAGCTTTTTTTCGCGGGGAAATCAATGAAGCGGAACTGAACGAAACCGGTAAAACCATCAGACGAGAAAACTGGACGACGCTCAAGAATGCGGGGATTGATTCAATTCCGTCAAATGATTTTTCATTTTACGACAACATGCTCGACGTGGCCTGCCTGATCGGGGCCGTTCCCGAGCGTTACGCCAAGGCGGATCTTACGGCAACGCAGCGCTATTTCGCGATGGCCCGCGGCGATATCAGGACGGATCTCAAGGCTCTCCCGATGCGGAAATGGTTCAACACGAATTATCATTACATCGTACCCGAGCTGGGCGACGATACGCTGTTATCACTATCTGGCGACAAGCCGTTCGCGGAATATCGAGAGGCCCTTGAAACAGGAATTACGACGAGACCGTTCATCATCGGCCCATTTACGTTTCTAAAACTCGCAGCATATACAGGGCAGAAAAGGGCGAAAGACTTTACCGCCGAGATAACCGCTGTCTATCGGGATATCCTCTCCAAATGCGCGAACGAGGGCATCCCTTCGGTTGAACTCGGCGAGAACGCACTTGTCACTGATCTCTCGACCGATGATATTGCGCTCTTCACGGAGCTCTATCGCGACATTCTCTCCGAGAAAAGGGACGTTTCCGTCAGACTCCATACCTCGTTCGGCGATATTCGCGACTGCTGGCATGAAATAATGGCATTGCCCTTCGATGGTATCGCGCTAGACTTCGTCGAAGGGGCGGAAAACTTTGAATCGCTCGAACGTTATGGTTTCCCCGAGGATAAGGAACTCGTTGCGGGTATCGTCAACGGAAAAAACGTCTGGAGGATCGACGATGTAAAGGCACGAACCCTTATCGAGCGTGTTTCCTCGTTATCGGGGTGCACGCCGGAGAACGGCCGTCTTGTAATCGGGGCATCCTGTTCTCTCCTGCATGTGCCGGTCACTCTCGCTTCGGAAACCGCTCTCGACGGAACTATCCACGCACGCCTTGCCTTCGCCGAGGAAAAGCTCGTCGAACTGCGCTCGCTCGCCGACGGTCGCGCGGGATTTGGCGGATCGACGCCAACGCAAGAAATACCTTCTGTAATCCAGGAGCGGGTCGCGTCTCTCACTCGATCTGACTGGACCCGCGTACCGGGCAGGGTCGAAAGAAAGAATATTCAACGCGACCGGTTCCGATTCCCCGCGCTTCCGACGACGACGATCGGCTCGTTTCCGCAAACCCGAGAGGTTCAGGCGAATCGCGCGCGGTTTCGTAAGGGCGAAATATCTCGCGATCGATACGATGACAATGTCAGGCGTATGGTCGCGGACTGCGTCGCATTCCAGGAAAAGATCGGGCTCGACGTGCTCGTTCACGGTGAATTCGAACGTACCGATATGGTCGAGTTTTTCGGGGCCAATCTCGACGGGTTCGCGTTTACCGCGAACGGATGGGTTCAGTCATACGGAACCCGCTGCGTTAAACCGCCCGTCATCGTCTCAGACGTCGCTAGAACGAAACCGATTACCGTCGACCTCGCGGTGTACGCGCAATCGCTCACGAGTAAGCCGGTAAAGGGAATGCTGACTGGTCCGGTGACCATTCTTAACTGGTCGTTCCCGCGCGAAGACATCCCGATCGGCGACTCGGCCTTTCAGATCGCGCTCGCCATTCGTGAAGAGGTTCTCGAACTTGAAGCAAACGGCATCGCTATCATCCAGATCGACGAGGCTGCCCTTAAGGAGAAAATCCCGCTCAGGCACGAGGAACGCGACGCAAAGTACCTTGACTGGGCTATTCCCGCCTTCCGCCTCTGCGCGAGCGGCGTGAAGCCCGAGACGCAGATCCATACGCACATGTGCTACAGCGATTTCACCGACATCATTCCGGCCATAGACGCGATGGACGCCGACGTAATTACCTTCGAGGCATCCCGATCGAATCTTTTCATTCTGGACGCGCTCGCCGGCGCGGGGTTCGAGACCGACGTCGGTCCGGGCGTGTACGATATCCACTCCCCACGCGTCCCGGCGGTCGAGGAGCTTGTCAAGGCGATCAGATCGATGCAGGATAAATTGGGAAAAAAGACCAAGAAGTACGACGGTCTTTGGGTAAATCCCGATTGCGGGCTCAAAACGCGCGGCGAGAGCGAAACGGCGGCCAGTCTCGCGAATCTCGTCGAGGCAGCGAGGCGGGTGCGAAATGAGAATTGCCGTTGAGCTTGACCCACCAGCCGGTAATGCCACCGGTGATGCACTTTCGTTCCTTTGCGCGGGCGCGCTCGCCCTGGCGGAAGCGGGTGCCGACTGTATTACCATGGCGGACAATCCCCGTGCCGTCGCGCGCGGCGACAGTATCGCGCTTGGAGCGTTGACGCAGGTTATGACCGGCGTACCGGTAATCCCTCATATCACCTGCCGAGACCGAAATCTCAACGCCATACGCTCGGGACTATGCGCGCTCGACATGGCAGGCATTAACGAAGTGCTTGCCGTTACGGGAGATCCCGTGCGAGCGGAAGACCTCGATCGCATCGGCCGCCGCGCTGAATTCCATTCGGCAGATTTGGCCCGTTATATCGGAGAGTGGAATCTCTATCCCGATCTCTTCTCCCGGCACTTTACCGTAAGCGCTGCGCTGAACATTAACGCGCCAAACTTCGATGCCGAACTGAGACGGGCCGATGTTAAAGCACGATGCGGCGTTACCCGTTTCTATACTCAGCCTGTCCTTTCTCGGGAAGGGTTGCGGAATATCGAGAAGGCAAAGCGGACTCTCGGGCAGGAACTTTATGGGGGAATTCTCCCGATCGTGAGCGAGAAGAACGCGCTGTTTCTCGCAGGCGGCATACGCGGCATAAGGGTCGGGGATGATGTCATGGATCTGTATCGCGGGGTCGGAAAGGACGAATCCTCTGCTTTGGCAATCAACGTTTCTACAGAATATGCTAGGGCGATGCGGAATGATGTGACAGGTTTTTACGTCATTACGCCATTCAAGCGAATTGATTTGGTGAAAATAATCGTTAACAAGTTGAAAAACGCAGAATGCGTATGCGAGCCGAACCATCTCATAAAGGCTCCCTGATCCCCAGCTTTTTCATCTTTCGCCAGAGCGTCGCCTTGTCCATCCCGAGCGAGGAAGCGGTATCGGCGCGCTTCCAGCCGTTCGCTTCGAGCGCCGCGAGTATACATTCCCGCTCGGCCTCATCCCGCACGAGCGATACCTTCGCGCTCGCGTCACCGGTCAGGGCATCCTTCACTGATACCGAGGCCACAGTCAATTCTGCTGGCAAGAGATCCCGGCCAATGACGGGCGAATCGGCAAGCACGACCATCCGCTCGAGGACGTTCTCGAGCTCCCGGATATTCCCCGGCCAGTCGTACGCGTAAAACCGCGAGAACACCTCGGGGGCGAATCCGTCGATCTTCTTGTTCATCTTCGTGGCGAACGAGGCGAGAAAACCGGATGCGAGATCAGGAATATCGTCTTTCCGTTCCTTGAGAGGCGGCAGGGGGAGATTGATGACGTTGATACGGTAAAACAGATCCTTGCGGAATTTACCGTCGGCGATCAAGCGCGAAAGATCGGCATTGGTCGCCGATACGAGACGAACGTCGGCGCGCACGGGCTTGGTTCCGCCGAGCGGTTCGTATTCGCGTTCCTGGAGCACGCGAAGGAGCTTTACCTGGAGCGCGCTCGAGATGTCGCCGATCTCGTCGAGAAAGAGCGTGCCTCCCTCGGCGAGCGCGAATCGTCCCGGCTTGTCCCGATCGGCCCCGGTGAACGCGCCTTTTTTGTAGCCGAATAGCTCCGACTCAAGAAGGCTCTCCGGGATCGCGCCGCAGTTAACCGCGATGAAGGGACCCTCCTTCCGGGGACTCAATGCGTGGATCGCGCGGGCAAGCACTTCCTTTCCGGTACCCGTCTCTCCCTGTATTAGGATCGAACTCGTCGAGTCTGAAACGGCAGGCAGCATCGCGAGAAGCTTTTCCATTGACGGGCTCTTGCTCCGGAACACGGGATTGGGCCCGCGGGAGGCGAGTTCCTTTTTCAGTTCCTCAAGCTCGCTAAGGTCGCGGAAGGTTTCCGCGCCGCCGAGTACGCGCCCGCGCCCGTCGACGAGAAGCGCGGTTGAAACGCTGATCGGAATCCGCTTTCCCTTTTTCGTTACGCAGAAGCCGGCGCGGTCGATCAGGGGCTTACCCGATTTCATCGTGCGCCTGAGGGGGCAGGACGACTCACACATGTTTGACTTGAACACTTCGAAACAGTTTTGCCCGATCGCGTTCTTACGGCTCACTCCGGTAATCCGTTCCGCCGCCCGGTTGAAGGAGGTTATCTTCCAGTTCTCGTCGACGGTAAACACGCCATCAGAAATGCTCTCGAGGATATTCGCGGTCAAGGAATCGTCGGCCATGTACCCAGCATACAGCTAAGATTGCATTATTGCAATATCAAGAATTGCAATTTTGATATTCGGACTTTTTTTCCGCTTGACAACACCGACAGGCTTGCCCTATTCTCATGCCATCGGCCTTGACGGAGACGAGTAGGCGAATCACCGTTTTATGAGGGACCGCGCGACGCGACTGAGAGCGCGCGGAAAACAGGATCGAACGAAAACCACTCCCGAGCCGCATGGGTTAAAGGGACTTCCACGCGACATTGCATCGCGCGACACCTGAGTATCCCGCGCCGTCTATCCACGTCACGGATGAAGAGCGCGGCCGCCGTCATGGCGAGCCGAAGCAGGGTGGAACCGCGAAAGAAACCGAACCTTCGGGCCTTTCGTCCTTGCCGACAGTCTGGACACGCGCGTCCCGATTCCGGCAACGACGCAGTGCCCGAAGGTTTTTTATTTTACCCCCAGGAGGTTTCTTATGGGAGCGACAATCGACGAAGAGCTTGAAACGGTCAGGCATTCTCTTTCTCATGTTATGGCCGAAGCGGTCACCGCGCTTTTCCCCGGCACCAAGTTCGGCATCGGGCCGGCCATCGAGAACGGCTTTTACTACGACATGCAGACTCCGCGCCCGCTTACCGACGAGGACCTTCCGGCGATCGAGTCCGCGATGCGCAAGATCATCAGCGAGGGCAGGCAATTCACAAGGCGTGAGGTGTCGCGCGACGAGGCGAAGCAGCTCTTCGCCGAACAGCCGTTCAAGCTCGAGCTTATCGACGACCTGGGCGAAGGTGAAGCGATCTCCGTTTACGAGCAGGGCGCGTTCCGCGACCTCTGCCGCGGCCCACACGTCGCGACGACGAAGGAACTCAACGCGCAAAGTTTCAAGCTCACAAAGATCGCGGGCGCCTACTGGCGGGGCGACGAGAAGCGCCCGATGCTCACCCGCATCTACGGCATAGGATTCCGAAAGCCGCTCGAGCTCGACGCGTATATCAAATTGCTCGAGGAAGCCGAGAAGCGCGACAACCGCAAACTTGGCAAGGAACTCGACCTCTTCTCCGTCCACGAGGAAGCCGGTCCAGGCCTCGTGTACTGGCACCCGATGGGCGGCCGGTTCCGCGTCGCCCTCGAGTCCTGGTGGCGCGACGAGCACTACAAAAACGGTTACGAGATCCTCTTCACCCCGCACATCGGAAAATCCTGGCTCTGGGAAACGAGCGGACACTTGAGTTTCTACAAAGAAGGCATGTATTCGCCGATGGAGATCGACGAGGACGACTATTACATCAAACCGATGAACTGCCCGTTCCACATCATGATCTACAACAACGGCGCGCACTCCTATCGGGACCTCCCGCTCCGTTGGGCCGAGCTCGGCACCGTCTACCGCTACGAGCGCTCGGGAACCCTCCATGGCCTCATGCGCGTGCGCGGCTTCACTCAGGACGACGCGCACATCATCTGCACCCCGGAGCAAATCGAGGACGAGATATCGGAGGTCTTGCGCTTCTCTCTATACATGCACAAGACCCTCGGCTTCCCCGAGATCAAGGCGTATCTCGCCACCCGTCCCGCGGGCGACGGCGCCGTCGGAGACACGGCGATGTGGGAAACGGCGCTCGTCTCGCTCAAGAAAGCCGTCGAAAAGCAGGGCTTACCCTTCGAGATGGACGAGGGCGGCGGCGCCTTCTACGGTCCCAAGATCGACCTCAAGGTGAAGGACGCGATCGGCCGCGAATGGCAGCTCACGACCATACAGTTCGACTTCAACCTCCCCGAACGGTTCAACATGACCTACGTCGCCGCCGACGGCCAGAAGAAACGGCCCTACATGGTGCATCGCGCCCTCCTCGGCTCGATCGAGCGGTTCTTCGGCGTGTACCTCGAGCATACCGCCGGCGCCTTCCCGCTCTGGCTCGCCCCCGAACAGGCGGTCGTGATCCCGGTCGGCCACGGCTTCGACGATTACGCAAAGGACGTGCTCGCCAAACTCAAGGCAGCGGGCATCCGCGCCTCCGCGAATCTCGGCGATGACCGGCTCAACGCGAAGATCCGCGACGCGCAGACGAAGAAGATCCCGTACATGCTCGTCGTCGGGCAAAAGGAAATGGAAGGGAATCAAGTCGCCCCGCGTACCCGGACGGGCGCGCAGCTAGCCGCGACGGGAATCGACGATTTCATCGCGCTCGCGAAGGCGAAGATCGACGCGAAGGATCTGGAGCTGTAACCCATGCTGAAAGAAGAAGTACTGAAGGCGCTCGACGCCATCAGGCCGAAACTGGAAGGCGACGGAGGCGGCATCGAGCTCGTCTCCGTCGACGACGCGGGCAAGGTAGTCGTTGCGCTCACCGGCGCGTGCGGCTCTTGCCCGTTCTCGAAACTCACGATGCAGTGGACCGTCGAGAAATTTCTTAAGGACACGGTTCCCGGCGTGACCGAAGTGATGCCTGCAGAAAAATAGAAGGTGATGTTATGATTATTCCACGGATAAAAATACTGGTAATCCTCCTGTGCTTGATAATGCTTACGCCAGCCCTCCTTTCCGCCCATCCCCACATGTTCCTGACGAGCACGGAGGAATTCACGTGGGACAAGGATCGCCTCTCGGGCTGCTGGATCGAATGGGAATTCGACCAGTTCTTCAGCGCGGACATCATTAAGGCCTACGACCACGACGACAACGGCAAGTTCGACGCCACCGAGACCAAAGAGGTCTATAACGGCGCGTTCATCAACCTCAAGAACTATTACTACTTCACGTTCATCAGACAGGGTAAAACGCGGACGAATCCGCCGTCGGTCGGCAATTTCACGGTCGGCATTCGGGGCCAGAAAATGTGGTATCGGTTCTTCATCGATCTTTCAAAGGCAACACCCGGCGAACTATGCCTCTCGGTATACGACTATACGTTCTTCTGCGATATCCGCTATCCTGACACCTCGCCCGTCAAGCTGACGTACGATCCCGAATTCGTCCAACCGTCGTATCAGATCGTCGAGAATAAGGACTATCCCGTGTATTACAATCCGCTCGGTGCGGTTGACGACAACACGATTTACTACACATGGAAGAAGGGGCTACAAACCTACTATCCGCGCGAGATCAGGATTAGCTATGCGAAATAGAACGGCGAAATTAGTCGCGCTCGCCCTTGTTCTCATTGCCGCCATCGCATGCCCGGCGGCCCTCGCCGCAAATCCTTTTATGGGAGGCGGAGCGGATGCAAGCGGAAAGCCGGAGAGACAAGCGTCTCCGGTTCGTACGTCAGCTGCCGATCAAAACCTCGTCGCGAAACAGGCGAGCCTCCGCGAGTCACTAGGCAACTATTTTTACGAATGGAAGAAAAGCGGCTCGCAAAGTCTCTTTTGGGGGATCATCGGCGTCGCTTTTCTGTACGGCATTCTCCATGCCTTGGGACCCGGACACCGGAAGACTGTCATCTTCTCGCTCTATCTCGCGCGGAAGGCTCCTGCGTGGGAACCGGCTGGCACGGGACTGATCCTCGCGCTCCTGCACGCGGGATCGGCAGTCGTTCTTCTTTTCATACTGCGCGGCGTCTCGGGAGCCATCTCCGGCAAGGCGGACAACATCACTCTTTACATGGAAGGCTTCGCTTACGTTCTCTTGATCGCTGTCGCGCTCTATCTCGTCGCTTGCGCGATCCGGGACCTCGCGCGCGGTTCGAGCGGCAAGCAAGGCGACGCAATGAGCCTCGGGACAATCCTTCTTACCGGCGTCTATCCCTGTCCCGGCGCCATCCTTGTTCTGGTCCTCTCGCTCACGCTCGACATTACCGGCATCGGAATCATCGCCGTGTTCGCGATGTCGATCGGCATGAGCATCCCGATCATTGCCGCGGGCTACCTCGCTTGGTTCGGCCGTACGGGGCTTTTCCTCGCGTTAAAAAGCAACGAGTCGAGGCTCGCGCGGGTTTCCGCCGGCGTCGAGCTCGCGGGTTACTCGGTATTGCTCGCTTTCGCCGCGTACATGGCGGAGCCGTTCGTCGTGAGCCTGATACGAAACGCGATTTCGTGATCGAGTTCGATCAAACCACCGGATACAAGCATCGTCCTCGGTGGCCTATTTCTTTGACTATTTCTTCGTGATCTTCTGGAAAATCGTGTCCTTGTCGATCTTCTTCGTGCAGAAGAACCAGTCATAGCACTTGAGCGATCCGTCGGTCGTTTCCATGCGCTCTTTCGCGACGCCGCACGAGCCCGCGGTCGGCACGATCACGTCCTCGCCCGGCTGCCAGTCGGCGGGCGTCGCGATCGCGAACGCGTCGGCGGTCTGCAGCGCGATCACCACGCGAAGGAGCTCCTGGAAGTTGCGCCCAAGGCTCAAGGGATAATAGATGACAGTGCGGATGACGCCCTTGGGATCGATGACGAACACCGCGCGCACGGCCTTCGTGCTCGACTCGCCCGGCTGGAGCATGCCGTACTTCTTGGCGACCTCCATCGTGATGTCCTCGATGAGCGGGAACTTCACCTCGACGTTCTTCATCCCCTTGTACTCGATCTTGTCCTTGATCGTCCGGAGCCAGGCGATGTGACTGTAGAGCCCGTCGACCGATAGCCCGACGAGCTTGCAGTTATACTTCTCGAAATCCTTTTCCATGCTCGCGAAGGTCATGAACTCTGATGTGCATACCGGGGTAAAATCGGCAGGATGACTGAAAAGGATTACCCAACTTCCGGCATACTGAGCGGGAAAATCGATCTCGCCTTGGGTAGTGACGGCCTTGAATGCGGGCGCCTTGTCGCCGATGCGCGGCAAGCTTACGGGACCATTCTCGTTATCCATACGTTTCCTCCTGATACAGGCATTATTTGAATCTTGAGCTAAGTATCGAATATCGAACTGCTTTTTTCCAACGTATACAACGATTTCCGGGGTACACTGCAAGGTACATTTTGCCGTTGACTTTTGTGTATATCAGGGCATATCATGAAGTATCAACATTGTCGGGAATCCTTATTTTATAAGGATTTATCGTTTTTTTGCAACAGCGTGATATACCGTGAAATTGCCGGGGAGTATCTTGAGGTGCTAGTGGGGCGACCCATGGAAGTTCAAGTCTTCTTCGCCGCAAAAAAATTCAAAAGCCCCCGGTTTTCGGGGGCTTTTGAATTTTAAAGCCAAATCCGAATCGACGCATCCTGAAATCAGGCAAGAATGAGGCAGAAAGCGCCATGCAAGGCGAACGTCATCGCGCGGAGCCGCCGCGTGCGAAGGTCGTTGCAGGGGCGCAGGATCGCTTCAAAGT
>Ga0116170_10001548_pt1 | contig 23136 bp, 13 predicted proteins | sample AD_JPNHW1_MetaG_FD_89797 | JGI IMG/M metagenome (GOLD analysis project Ga0116170, IMG submission 89797) | Active sludge microbial communities of municipal wastewater-treating anaerobic digesters from Japan - AD_JPNHW1_MetaG | ecosystem: Engineered > Bioreactor > Anaerobic > Digestate | place... | reverse complement strand
CGGCGGCGGTTTCGGGGAAACCGCCCTACCGTCGGGACGGCTGGGCGTGTGCGGTAGGGACGCATCCCCGAGGCGTCCGCGCGACAACGCGGCGGGCGGCGGCGGTTTCGGGGAAACCGCCCTGCCTGTCGACGCGTTGCGGTTGCGCAAAAGGTTAATATGCTCTGGCTGCCAGTTCCGTTCAGCGGCGTTGGTAGACGCGCACGTAATCGACGTCCATGGAGGTGCCATCGATGCGGTCGCTGACTTCGCCCGCCCATCTGATGACGGCGGAACTCAGCAGGACGGGCGCCGGCCCGTGGCAGAGGACGTTGGCTTCGCGGCGGATCTCCTGCCCGTCGAAGAACCAGACCAGCTCGTTCTCGTTCCACTCGAGGCCGTAGACGTGAAACTCCTGGCTGAGGTCGTGTCCCTTGGCTTTCCAGCTCTTGCTCGCGGACCAATGTTCACCCGACCAGTTGTGGATGTTCATGTTCACCGAATTGGGGTGGTGGCCCTCGTTGATGTCGATCTCAAAGCGGCCAGGCGTGTTGGTCGTGCCGCCTTGGGTCATCAGCCAGAAGGAGTTGTTCAGCCCCGTCGCGGCGCCATAGCGGTAGCGGCATTCGAAGTAGCCGCAGGAGAACGCCTGCTTCGTCCACAGGCTGGCGGAGGTCCACGCTTGGCCGCCTCGCGTCTCTTTCTTGTTCAGCAGCCGGCAGAGGCCATTGGTCTCAACGGCGTTTTCGCGCCACCGGCTGCACAGAATGTGACCGCTCGGCCCGTTCTGGAAATTCCACTTGGCCGCGAGATCGTCGGTCGTGCCGTTGAACTCGTCTTGCCAGACCAGGCGGTAACCGGCCATGGGCTCGACTTCGATTTCTGCCCACACGATCTGCTGGGTCGCGCCGGTGACGGGCACGACCTCGACGTCGTTCGCACCGTCGCAGCAGGCTTCGGATGTGAAATCGAAGCGCAACGCGCGGGCCGTCTTGCCGCCGTATTTCTGCGGCGCCGCGAGATCCGTGACGAAGGCCGCTGCCTCTCCGTTCAGGCGGGCGGCGAGGACCGTGTCTCTGACGCCGGGTTTGTCGGCCAGACCAATGACGACGGCGATTTTGCCGGTGCTCGGCTTCTTTCCGATCGGAATCGTGAACGCCGCTGTCCTGTCCGCGGGCCGCGGCAACTGCGCGCCGTTCGCGAAGCCCTTCGGAACGGTGTCACGGTAGGCGACGGGAAAACGGCGAAGGCTGTTCTGGAGCGCCTCCGCCTCCAGGCCCTTCTCGATGAGGGCGCGGTATGACGGTTTGTCGAGGGGGTGATAGACCGTGTTGAAGAGGTAGAACGACTCCGCGCCGCGGTGCCGCAGAGCCGCCGCCCAGCCGTAGTACATGGCGAGGTCGTTCTCGAGCCGCGGTGCGCCGGGATAGGAAGACGTGCCGTTGTCGATCGCAGGGACGACGGGGATTTTCGCGGCCAGTGCGCCCAGCCTTTCGCGCCAGAGCTCGACGGGGATGTCGAAATCGCTGGTGGAGAAGAAGGGCGAGACCACCAGCACGTCGGTCAGCCCTTGCCTAGCCCACGCGAGGCCGTCCATGCCCAGGCCGGCCGCCGCGTCCGGATGGCTCGGTATCCGCGCGGCAAGCCGGATCGCATGACCGCGCGTGAGTGCCGCGGCATCGGCGAGTTGGCGGACCTGGCGGGTGAAGTCCGTCAGAATGAACGCCTGCTCTTTCTCCTTGCCGGGCGTGAGATGGTAGCCGAAGCGCATCCAGTCCAGCTCCAGGCCGTCCGTGTCGTAACGTTCCAGCAGTTCCCGGACCAGCGCCAGATGGTATGCGCGGACCTCGGCCTTTGAGTAGTCGAAGGCGTAGTCGGTCCAGTTGCCGCTTGTCGCGTGGGGGACGCGCCACAGCTCGGGGTGGTTCCGCCAGTAGTTGGTGTTTCTGAAGTAGTTGGTGGTGGTCACGAAATGCACGTCGTTCATGCGCATGGTGATCCAGGGCGAGATGCCCTTCTCGCGGCAGCGGCTGATCCAGACGCGGTAGGGGTCGATCCCCCTGTCGTGCAGGAGTTTCGCGTTTCGGCACCAGACGTTGGTCGGCATCGCGCCGCCCACCTCGTCCCAGATCGCCTCGTGCACGGAGGAACGGTAGCTGGTGCGCTGGCCGTTGGGGCACATGAAGAAGTGCGTCACTTTTGTGCCCGCGAACTGGTCGATGTAGGCCTGAAGGGCGGCCACCGTCATCAGCTCGGGCCGCTTCTTGAAATAATGGTCGTTGTCCTCGTTGATGATCAGCATCGGTCCTTCGGCCAGAGCGGCAGAGGTCAGACCGGCCAGAAGCGCGGCGGCCGTGAGCGTGTGTTTCATGTCGTAAAGCCCTCAAACGTCAGGGGTGAGCGCACCGCTCCAGCCCGGAAAGGGGGCCCGGCAGGCGCAAACGGGGGTCAGAAGATGCGAATCAGCGTGCCGCGCCGAAGCTGCAGTTCTGCCCCGGTCGGGGTGTACATGACCAGCCACGTCTTGCCGAGGTTGGTCGACGTGAACGTCCCCGTGCGGATGCCCCCTGCGCTCGACGCGATCGGATAGTTCCGAGAGGTCAGCAAGCGATCGGCCCCGACCACGTTCAGCGAGAGCCCCGAGAGAGCCAGATCGCCGGGGACGATCACCTGATCGCTGCTCAGCCCGTCCGCCGCGATATTCACCTGCAAGGTGCCGCCGGCGCCGGACAACGCTTTCACGTGCTGAGTTTTGCCGCCAAGATCAAGGGTGCCCCCTGACGCCACGGTGATCGCCGAATTCGTCACCGCGTCGGCAGCGCCCAGCGTGAGCGTGCCCGCGTTGACCGTTGTCGTGCCGGTATAGGTGTTCGTGCCGGACAGCGTCTGTACGCCGCTGCCGGTCTTGACCACGCTCAGGACAGACTCCGGAATGCCGTCGTACATGCGTCCGCTGAAGGTGCCGCTGCCGTTGTCGCCGCCGATCGAGAGCGTGCCGCTGTACACAATGCCGGGATAGGTCCGCACGAATCCGCTGCCGGTCAGGGTGCCGATGGGGAAGGTCCCGAGGTTGACGGCGAGCTGTAGCGTGCCGTTGGCCTCTACGGCATGAGCAGACGAAAGCCCGTAGAGGGAGAAAAGCTGAAGGAGCTTGCCGGGATTGATGACCACACGCCCTGCAAAAGAGTTGGCGTTCGCCGCGTTCTGATCAAAGGTGATCCGGTCCGAGTTGATGGTCAGAACGCCCACGTTCCCGCTGATCTTGCCCGAATACCCGTGCCGGTCCGTCGTGTCGCCGCCCAGCGTGACGGCTCGGTTCAGCGTGACGGGGCCGCTGAAGTTGACCCGGATGGCGGTCCCGTTGATTGCGACGGGGCCGGTGGCGTTGGTGGCCACCGTGATCGCGTTGGCGAAATTCCTTTCAAACACGTTGACGGACAGAGTGATCGGCGCATCGCCCGAACGGACGTCTCCGAGGGTGATCTGGCCGCTCGAGTTGGCGTTCGTGTGGTTCATTGTGACCTGTCCCTGGCTGATGACCAGGCCGCCCGCGCAGGTGTTGGTGCCGGAGAGCGAAAGTGTCCCCAGGCCTGTTTTGGTGAGGCTTGTTCCCGCACCGCTGATTTTGGCGCGGATGACCGCCTGCCCCGCGTTCACGGACAGCACGCTGCAGGCGGCCAGATTGACCGTGCCGTTGGACAGCGTTGCCGCGCCGTTCTTGAACGTGAGATCGCGTGCCTCGCGCACGCCGCCGTCCAGATCCACGGTGAAGCTGCCCGTGGCGTCGGAACCGGCCGCGAAATAAAGGTCGTCGTTGAGCGTCGTCAGGTTGGTGAAGGTGCCGGGGCCGCCGTAAAAGGCGGTGTTCCAGACTGGCGCCGAACCGTTCCAGAGGCCGTTGGGCGTTGGGCCTCCCGCACCGTTTGCGGTGTCGTTGACGTCCCAGAAGTAGGCGGTTCCCGGGGCGCCACCCGTTATGGTGAGGACCACGTTCGTGCCGCCCCGTACCGCAAGCGTGCCTTGGCAACCGTTCACGGTCCATGTGGAGAAATCGGGCGTGCGGGTTAACGTTTTCGCCGTGAACAGGACGATCTCCGCGGGCAGCGGTGCGCCGCCCACGGGGAACAGGCTGACGGTGAACCTGTCCGGCAAAGTCAACGCGTTTGTCACGCTGACGCGATCCGCCGCGGCTGATCCGTAATCGCACAGGTACCAGGCGTTGGAAGCCACCAGACTCCCGAACGTCAATGTCCCGATGCCGTCGCTTGCCGTTGGGTCGCCCGGTGCCAGCACCGCACCGTTGTCGAGGGTGCACGTGCCCGACAGCAGGCCGGTGCCGCCCAGCGTCGCGGCAGAAGAGACCATCCCCGTGCTCGCGGCCACCAGCGACCCGTTGACCACTAAGGAGCCGTTGCTGACCATCGTGCGTCCGATGTAGGTGTTGTCGCCCGTCAGCCGCATCGTTCCCGAACCGGCTTTCACGATCGGCGCGCCCGCATAATTGATCGTGTCAGTGATCACGCCGCTGACCGTCAAGTCGTTGGCCGCGCTTCCGTCCGCGACGTTGAAGATGGCGATGCCGTTCGTGGTGACTTTCACGAGATGGATGCCGGCAGAGATCGCCGTTCCGGCTGTTCCGGCGTTCACCGTGAGCGTGGCGATCCCGTTCCCCATGCGGAATTGCCCGGCTCCGTTCACGGTGGCATCGGTCAGCTTGAGGGCATTCATGTAGTTGCGGTCGGTTTCCCCCGTGGACACGTATTTCGCCAAGGTCAGGGTTCCTCCGCTATTGACTGTGACGGCTTGCGAACTTTTGATGACCCAGTCGTTGCTGACGATCAGGGCGGCGCCGCTGTTCACCGTGATCGGTGAGTTGGGGAACTGGCCCGCGTCGAATGCCATCGAAGCCGCATTCAGAGTGATCGCGCCGCTTTGAATGACCGTTGTGCCGCTGTGGCGGCATGAGCTGCGGAGCGTCAGCACGCCGGGGCCGGCTTTGACCATCCCCACCGTGCCCGTGATCGCCGAACTGACGGTGGTGTTCGCATTTGATGCGACGGTCACCGTGGGCGTGGTGCCGTTGAGGGTCAGCGTCGAGTTCTGAAGCGTATAGTTTCCGTTCTCGAAGCTCACGCCGTTCGCGGTCACGCCTGCTGTGCCCAACGAGACGGTGCCGTTTGCGCCGCTGAATACGGCGACATTGTCCAGGCCGTTGGTGGGCCACGCAATATTGTTTGTGCCCGCGTCGGTGGTCCAGTTGCCGTTGCCGATGTCCCACGTCCCCGTGCCGCTTGTGATGGCCGAGTCCCCCGCCCCCACGGTTCCGGGGACGATGTCCCAGGAATAGGAAGCCGCGTGTGCCGAAGGCATGATAGCCGTCCATGCGAACGACAGCGCAGTCCACATCAGCACGGTCCGAATCGAATTCATACGACGTTCCTTCTCAATGGTGGCGGTGCGTTGCGCGGCGCTCAGCCCGCTAACGCGTTGTTCATTCGCTGAATGGCCTCGTCGATCTCCGCCGGGCTCTTGAAGCCGATGGTCACGGCGTCGATCTCTGGCCGCGACATGGCGAAACGGATCGCCTTTTCGCGGTCCACGGGGTCCTTGAAATCGCCGTCGCCGATGAGCTTCATTCCGATGATGCCGTGCCTGTTCTGCTTCATGGTGGCCAGCTGTTCCAGCACCGGCTCGATGACCGTGCCGGGCGCGTCCCATTTCGGCGTTTCGCTGTCGGTGTGTTTGGCTTGGGGGTTCACGCGCACGAGATTCACCTCGACCCAGTCCGACCGGGCGGCGACTCGCAGCGCGGGGAGGGAATGGCAGGAGACGCCTTTGGTGCGGATCTTGCCTTTAGCCTTCGCGTCGTCGATGGCCTCCATCAGACGACTGCGCTCTTGCGTCCACGTCGCGGTGACCGCGCAGTGCACCAGCATGCAGTCGAGGTGGTCGGTCTTGAGAATCCGGAGTTGCCGGTCGATGACCTCGGCAGGTTTCTCCGGATTGCCGCCGATTTTCGACAGCAGGAAAATCTCGTCGCGGGGGAAGCCTTTGATGGCCTCGCCGAGCCACTGGAACGTCTTGTAGGACTGGGCGCAGTCGAAGTAACGGATGCCCTGGTCGAAAGCGTAGCGCACCAGCTTGTTGAAGCCTTCTTGCCCGAGCCCGAACTGGACGTTTCCGCTGTTGCTTCCCAAGCCGATGCCGAGCCGGCTCAGCTTGAGGCCGGTCTTGCCCAGCACGACCGTGTCGGTCGCGGTCCGCTTCCCGGCGGCGAAAACGGCGTTGGGCGAAAGGGCCGCGACGGCGGATAAAGTGGCGGATCCGGCCAGAAACTCGCGACGTGTGATGCGCGCAGATCTCATCTTCGTGTCTCCTCGCCTGACATGCGCGTCCGGGAAGCCGCGGGCACGCGCCCGCCAATGTCCTCCGCCAACGCTACACTCCCTCATATGGTACGCGACGCGAATGCACGGGTCAAGGCATCCAAGCGCGCGATTGAATTTTCTTGAGATTCAATCGCGCGAAGGCGGGGCGCTCTGACGAGTGACGCGACGCCCTCTTCCGTCCCCTCTACGGTCGTGGTATACTGCGCCGTACCTGAGCGGGATCCCGATGCATCATACACAAACCAGCGCCCGCTTCGGAGGAAATCACGCCCATGACACGCAGACAGTCCCTGCTCGCGGCCGTCGTCCTGGCCGGCGCAACCGCTCTTGCCCAGAACTGGCCGCAGTGGCGCGGTCCCGACATGAACGGTGTGGCCGCGCCGGGCCGCTATCCGGTTGCATTCTCGGCGACCAACGATCTGCTCTGGCAAGCGCCGCTGCCCGGCAAGGGAGGCTCCACCCCCGCCGTGTGGGGCGACCGCATCGCGCTGACCGCCGGCGTGGGCGGAGGCACCAACGGCTTGGACGGCGTGCTCTGCTTCGACTGGTCGGGCAAACAGCTCTGGCTGGTCACGCTGGGACCGCAGCGGTCGGGCAGGCACCGCCGCGGCAGCGGCAGTTGCCCGTCGCCGGTCACGGACGGAAAGCGGATCTTCGTCTACTTCAAGAGCGGCACGCTGGCCGCGCTCGATTTCGAGGGCCGACTGCTATGGAAAACCAATCTTCAGGAGCGCTACGGCAAGGACACGCTCAACTGGGATCTCGGCACCAGCCCGGTCCTGGCGGATGGCAAGCTCGTGGTGGCGGTGATGCACGAGGGCAACTCCTACGTGGTGGCGCTGAATCCCGAGAACGGCAAAGAGATCTGGAAGGTCGACCGGAACTTTCCCTGCAAGGAGGAGTGCGGCCAGAGCTACACCACGCCGCTGGTCACCGTGCAGGACGGCCGCACGGTTTTGCTTCTCTGGGGCGCGGATCACCTCACCGGTCACGATGTCGCGACGGGCGACATGCTCTGGCAGTGCGGCGGTTTCAACCCCGACAACAAGGCCAACTGGCGCAACATCGCCTCGCCGGCCCTTTCTCGCGGCGTGGCCGTCGTGCCCTACGGGCGAGAACAGTTCCTGGCGGGCGTGAAGATCGGCGGCCGCGGCGACGTGACCGCTGGGGCGCGCATCTGGGAGAAGCGCGGCATCGGCACTGACAGCGCGACACCGGTCGCCGTCGACGGCAAGGTTTATCTCGTCAACTTCAAGGGCAAGGTGTGGTGCCTCGACGTCCTGACCGGCCGCGAGTTCTGGAGCGCCGTTCTGGCCGGCAAGGGCGCGTTTTACAGCTCGCCCGTTCTGGCCGGCGACAAACTCTATCTCTGCCGCGAAGAGGGATCGGTGTATGTCGGCCAGATTTGTCCGACGGGCCTTCAGCTTCTCAACGAGACGCGTTTCGACGACGTTTTTGTCGCATCGCCCGTGCTGGTCCGCGACCGCCTCATCTTGCGCGGCGAGAAGCGGCTCTACTGCGTGGGCCGGTGAGCGCGGCACGCCTGCAGGTCCCTGCCGATCAGCGGCATCGTCGCCGCGGGTGTGCCGAGGGGATGCCCCTTTCGGGATGGGGGCTCGCGTCTGGGATCATTCCTGAGCCGGTTTCAGCGCAGGATCATTCAAGTCGAGGCGGTAGAGAATCTGGGTGTAATCGTAGCGCGGCGTGGGTTCCGGGCCGTCGGCGAACTGCGCCGTGTAGGACCCTTCGAACAGGAGGATCGGCGATTCCGCCGGCGTGCATTCCGGATGCAGCAGCGGATTGTAGAAGGTGTAGTTCTCATGCGTCAGCACCTTGACCGCTTTGCCCCACGGGCCGGTGGGGGCGCGCGCTTCCGCATACCAGAGTTCGCCGAACGCCGAAGGCTTGCCGAAGGCCTCCATGAAAACCGTGACCCACCGTTTCCGGTAGGCGTTCCACGCGATGGAACCGGAATGCGGTTTCACCGGCCTGTCGTCCGCGGCGGACGCCAGGCGGGGTTGAGGCGCAAGCGTTTCCCAGGTCGATGAATCTTGCCACGCCTCGAAGCGGGCGGGGCAGCGGAGGCGCGGCAGGGGGTCGCCGAAGAGCACCCACGCGTTGCCCTGCGCGTCCGTCCAGAAAGCCGGATGCCCGTCGGGCACGGGCGGCGGTTTCGGGGACGAGCCGCTTTTCGCCCAGAGGATGCGGAGCCGCTCGAAGGCGGAGGACGCGTCGTTCCAGACGCACAGGCCGCACTCGTAGGCTTCGAGCGGCGGTTTGATTTTGACGTAAGCGGCGACGAGGCGGTCGCGGCCGGCTTTATCGCGGAGGCTGACATAGCCGCTGATCCATGTGGGGCCGGGACCCGGCATTTTTGCCACACCGCGGGGGAGCCCCTCCTTGTCCCTGAAACAGTCGTATCTCACTCCGAGGGGAGGCTCGAAGGACGCGAAGGGGCGGAGGGGCGTCGTGGCGCTCGTCGTGTCGAAAATGCCGAGGGGGTAGCGCGCCAGCGTCGTGTCGCCCCAGGCCCAGAAAAGCTTTCCGTTGTGCACGGCGGTCTGGACGCTGTCGCACCCCAGCGTGCCGGTTTCTGCCCAGTCCAGCTCGCGCCCCAGCTTCTGGCTTTCGGCGAACAGCCCCCCGCCGGTTAGGCGCCCGAGCCGCTTGGCGATGATGCCGCGGGCCACCTCGACCCTCAACGTCTTGCCGGACTCGGGGCGCAGGCGCACGCCGCGCATCCCGAAGCCGTCTTTCGGCACGCCGTAGCCGTGGCCGCGGATCTCGAACCAGGTCTCGCGCCCCATCAGCTCCGGCAGGTCGAAAGCGATGACGCCGGCGTTGTCGGTGACGAAGCGGACGTTGTGCGTGGTGCGCAGCTCCACGAGCGGCACGGGCCAGCCGCTGCCTTTCTCCACGACCTCCAGCCGGCACGGTTCCGCCGCGGAGGCGGCGTTCAGGGCGAGCCACGCGAACGCGGCGGAACTGAGATGTCGAGCGATGTTCATCGCCCCTATATTGGCGGATGGGGCCTTCACGTTCAAGCGAATAGGTCGGAGCCGGGCCGCTTCCCGGCGACTGCCCTTGACTTATCCCGCGATCTTTTGTATTTTATAAAACCATTTCTTGCCTATAATAGGTGAAGTCTATCCACAGCCGGACAGGCTTCATCTTTTTGCCGGTTTACCAACGAGGGAAAAAGAGCTAATGGCAGCAACAAAAACAAATGCGGCGGCGAGCGCGTCTGCTTCCAAAAAGGCGCTCAAGAAAGACGTGAAGTCTGCCCCGTCCCCGACCAAGAAAGCAAATAAGAAGCCGGAGCGAGAGAAGCTGGAAAAGAACCAAAACGAAGCGTCCGAGGCGGTCGCTGCGGCGGGTGCCGAGGCGCTCGAGCCCGCGCCCGAGGATTTGGAGTTCGACGCGGAGGAGCTGGCCAATCTCAGCACGGCTGGCGAAGTCGCCATGGGCGACAGCGTCCTCCACGGCGTCGAAGGGCTGGACGAGTTGGACGAAGAGCTTGACGAGAACGAGTCGTACGAAGAGGGGCTTGAGCCGGGCGAGCAGGAGAACGGTCTGGACTTCGACGTGATCGAAGGGGCCGAGTTCAGCGTCGGCTACGAGAACGAGCTCGCCTTGGACGCGGATCGGGCCGAGGCGAAGGTGAAGCGCGAGGAGCGCAGCGAGCGCATCAAGACGCTGATCAAGCGCGCCGAGAACCAGGGCGGATATCTCACCTACGACGACATCAACGAGGTGCTGCCGAGCGCGGTCATCAAGGACACGGACATCGAGTCGTACCTGGGGATCCTGCGCGGCATGGACATCGAGATCATCGATGCCTCCGAGGTCGAGCGGTTCCGCAACGAGCACGAGCAGGAAGAGCAGCGCGGGCGCGGCAGCCGCATGGATTTCTTCGATGACCCGATCCGCATGTATCTGCACCAGATGGGGCAGGTGCCTCTGCTCACGCGCGAGCAGGAGGTCGAGATCTGCAAACGCATCGAACTGGCGGAGAGCAAAGAGCGCGAAATGTTCAATCAGTTCGCCTTTACGCCGCGGCTTTACCTGGAGTTGATCGACCGCCTGGAAACGGGCACGGAGCGGTTCGACCGGGTGGTGACCGACAAGTTCGCGGACAGCCGCGACGCCTACATGGAGGGGGTCGGCAAGATCAAGAAGAACCTCCACGCGGTGCAGGCCAAGATCCTGAAGGCTTACGAGACGGTGGTGGCGTGCGGCAAAGACGCGGCCAAGCGGAAGCGCATGATGAAGGGCCTTGACAAGGCGCGCCACGACCTGATCGGCGCGTTCCAGAGCCTGAATTTCAAGCAGAAGATTTTGGAAAGCCTCTGCACCGAGGCGGACGAGAAAATCTATCGTCCGTACAAGCACCTGCTGAACGAGCAGGGCAAGCTGAACAAGCAGCGGCAGACCAAGAAACGTGACCAGACGCTGCAGGAGATCGCGCTGAGGATCACCTCGCTCGAGCAGGAGTTCGGCATGGACCCCGGCGAGTTCCTCGGCAAGTTCGACGAGCTGCGCGAGGTGTTGCGCTCAGGCCAGAAAGCCAGGACCGAAATGGTCGAGGCCAATCTGCGCCTGGTCATCAGCATCGTTAAAAAATATATGAACCGCGGCCTTTCGTTCCTCGACCTGATTCAAGAGGGGAACACCGGCCTGATGAAAGCCGTGGAGAAGTTCGAGTATCGGCGTGGCTACAAGTTCAGCACGTATGCCACGTGGTGGATCCGGCAGGCTGCGACCCGTGCGATTGCGGATCAGGCCCGCACGATCCGTATCCCTGTCCACATGATCGAGACGATCAACAAGTTGCTCCGTGTTCAGAAGAAACTTGTGCAGGAATTGGGACGCGAGCCGACGCCGGAAGAGGCCGCCGAGGAGATGGACATCCCCGTCGAGCGCGTGCGCGCCGTGTACCGCATGGCCCAGCAGCCGATTTCGCTGCAGAGCCCGGTGGGCGACGGCGACGACGCGCACTTCGGCGATTTCATCGAGGACAAGTCCGCAGAGAATCCTTCAGAGATGACGGCTTACAGCATGCTGAAGGAGCGCCTGCAGGAAGTGCTGACAACCCTGACCGACCGTGAGCGCCAAGTGCTGGATTACCGCTTCGGCTTGACCGACGGCTATTCCCGCACGCTGGAGGAGGTCGGCAAGCAGTTCAACGTGACGCGCGAGCGTATCCGCCAGATCGAAGCCAAGGCGCTGCGCAAGCTGCGTCATCCCACGCGGTTGCGCAAGTTGGAGGGCTTCCTGGAAACGCGCTGATGCGGGGCGGGCGCCGCACCCCGCGTGCGGCGCTCCCGCAGGCCTGGTCACCGACCTGTTGCGTGGCCAAGGGCTCAGTGTGTACCCCCTGACAGAACCGTGTGTAACATTCAAGAAGAGAACCAAGGAGGTTTCTTTTGTTCGACCAGAGCATGTTGTCAAATCCGACGCTCGTAGGCGTCGGTGCTGTCGCGGCGGCAGTCGGCGTGGCCGTTGGCTACGCGGTCGCGAAGTGTTTCGGACGCGGCGAGAGTTATTACGCGTCGAGCGGCGACCCGGATTGCGTTGAGATCTATGTCGGCAATTTGAGCTACGACATGAACGAGGCGCAGATGCGCAAGGAGTTCGAGAAATACGGGGCGGTGAAGTCGGCGCGCATCATCGCGAACCGGTTCAACCACAAGTCGAAGGGGTTCGGCTTCGTCGAGATGCCGAACCGCCCCGAGGCGGAGGCGGCGATCCGGGCGTTGCACGACAAGGATGTCCTCGGACGCAAGTTGCGCGTGAACGAAGCGAAGAACAAATCGCGCGAGTAATCCAAAAGCGTCCCGGAAACGGGGCGCTTTTTCTTTCGCGGCGGCGGGTGGGCTCATATGGCGGAAAGCAAAAGTCCTGACAAGACCATGCGAATCGATATCGATCCGACGATCGCAGGGAAGTCTAGTCTTTTGTCCGCCCGGTTCCCGACGCGGGCCGGCGGCCGCACCTGGCGCACTCAGCATGTGCAGCGGTGCACGCCGTTCTACAAATTGTTGGAGAGCGTGTACGACGCCGTGATCATCACGACGCGCGCCGGCAAAATCCTCGAGAGCAACGAGCGGGCGGCCGAGTTCTTCCTGATCAAGGGCGACGCCCTGGTCGGCCTGAACGTGATCAGCCTGATCTCCGGCGCGACCGATTCGCTGATCGATACGATCAACGAGAATCTGGTGAACAAGAAGTACACCCTGGTCGAGGCGCGGTGCAAACGCTCCGACGGCACCTCGTTCGCCGCGGAGATCGCGGTCAACCAGATCAACCTCGATTCGCAGGGGCAGCTCTGTTTTTTTGTCCGCGACATCACCATCCGCCAGCAAGCCCAGCAGGCGCTCGAGGATGCGGTGGAGCGGCTGCAGGCGCACGACCGGGCGCGCATGGAGTTCGTTTCGAACGTCTCCCACGAGCTGCGCACGCCGCTCACGTCCATGATCTACGCGGTCAACAACATGCTGCGCGGTGTGGTCGGCCCGATGCCGGAGAAGGCCCTGCATTATCTGGAGCGGCTGCAGTCCGACTGCCAGAGGCTGTTGGCCACGGTGAACGATATCCTCGACCTGAGGCAGATCGAGAACAAGACGCTCATGCTCGCCAGAGCCGTCGTGCCGCTCGGCGAGGTGATCCGCGAGGGCGCTGAGACCTTGCAGGTGCAGGCCGATGCCAAGCGGATCACGATGCGCTTTGAGCTGGGTGAGCGCGAGCTCTTCTGCTGGTGCGACGCACAGAAGATCGAGCGCGTGGTCCTGAATATCGTGGGCAACGCCGTGAAGTTCACGCCCGCGAACGGGGGCATCTCGATCTCGCTGGCGCAACATCCCGAGCAGCCCAGGCTGGCGCTGCTGACGGTGTGCGATACCGGCATGGGCATCCCTCCGGAGGTGCTGCCCAAAATCTCGCAGCGCTATTTCCGCGTGGGTGACCACGTGAGCGGATCGGGGCTGGGGCTGGCCATTTCCCGTGAGATCGTGGAACTGCACGGCGGCCGAATGGAATTCGCGAGCCCCGTGCCGGGCACCGATTGCGGCACGGCGGTGTACGTGAGCCTGCCGCTGGCTCCCAACCCGCTGGTGGTCGTCGTCTCCCCCGACGGGGAGACCGCCGGCTACCTGAAGACGAAAGTGATCGATAAGGGGTACGGCCTGCTTTACACCGCTTCCGCCTACGAGGCCCGGGACGCCTGTTTCGCCAAGCAGCCCGCGGTGTTCGTGATCGATCGCCGCATCACGGACATGGATGCGCGCGACCTCATTCTGCAGGTGCGCGAAAACGTGAAAACGAAGCGGCTGCCGATCATCCTTCTCGGCGACAAGCCGTTGGACCGCAACGAGGTCGAGATGTATCGGCTTTTCGGCATTTCTTTCGTGATCTTGCCATGGCGCGAGAATGACCTCGCCCGGGGTCTGGCCATGGCCGTTCTGGGCAAGCTAAGGAACCTCTCATGACTGATCTGACCCTCCATCCCAATCGCGATTTCTCCGTGTTGCGCCGGCATCCCTGGATCTTCTCCGGGGCGGTCGCTAAAGTCGAGGGCGCGCCCGAGCCCGGCGAGACCGTGCGGGTGCTCTCGTCCAATGGCGCGGTGTTGGGCGCGGGCGCGTATTCGCCGACGTCGCAGATCCGCGTGCGCATGTGGTCGTTCGATCCCGAGCCCGTGGTTGACGCCGCTTTTGTGAGCGACCGCGTGGCGTGCGCCGTGGGCGGGCGCGCGGTTTTCTTGGCCGACGGGGCGACCAACGCGTTCCGCCTGGTGAACGGTGAGGCGGACGGGATCCCGGGGCTGATCGCGGACCGCTACGGCGACTGGATCGTGTGCCAGTTCACCGCGACGGGGGCCGAGCGCTGGAAGAAGGAAATCGTGGCGGCCCTGCAGCTGTATTCCCCCTGCCGCGGCGTTTACGAGCGGTCGGACGTGGACGTGCGCGAACACGAGGGGCTGCCGCCGGTGACCGGTGTGCTGGCGGGGGAGATGCCGCCCGAGCGGATCGAGATCGTGGAGAACGGCTGCCGCTATCTGGTGGATGTGCGCGAGGGGCACAAGACCGGCTTCTATCTCGACCAGCGCGACAACCGCGAGCGGGTCAAGCGTTACGCCAACGGGTGCGAGGTGCTCAACGCCTTCTCCTACACGGGCGGCTTCGGTATCGCGGCGGTGGCGGCCGGTGCGCTGTCGGTCACGCATGTGGACCTTTCCGAGCCGGCTCTGGAACTGGCGAAGTCCAATACGGCGCTGAACACGTGCCACGTCGAGGATTCGGCCTTCATCCAGGGCAACGTCTTCGAGGTGCTGCGCAAGTTCCGCGATGAGGGGCGCTCGTTCGACCTCGTGATCCTCGACCCGCCCAAGTTCGCGGAGTCGAAGGGCAGCCTCATGAAGGCCGCGCGCGGCTACAAGGACATCAACCTGCTGGGCCTGAAGCTGCTGCGCCCCGGCGGGGTGCTGGCGACGTTCTCGTGCTCGGGCCTGATGACGCCCGAGTTGTTCCACAAGGTGGTCTCCGACGCGGCCGTTGACGCGAAGCGCGACGTCCAGGTGATCGCTCGCCTGCAACAGGCGGAGGATCATCCCGAGGGCCTCTGTTTCCCTGAGGGTCTGTATCTGAAGGGCCTTTTGTGCAGGGCGTGGTAGGGCCGGGGCGTCTGGCGTTTTTGCGAGGGACGCACCCTGTTCGAAAGCCGGCGGCCATCGTCGCGTGGCTTCGACAAACGTAAAGAAGCCGTCCCGCGGTGTCCGCGTGCTTGCTCTCTTCTCCTATTCTTTGCAATAATGCTGGCACATCAGTGCCTCGGAAAGAGTCGGCGCGGACGCGTCTGGCCAAGAGGGCTGCTGGACATGTCGTGAGCGGAGGGGGAATGAAACGTGCTTTATTGATGGCGGGGTTGACGGTGGCGGCGCTGGCGCGGGGCGGGGAGATTCGGCACCGCTTTCTGGTGTGCGACTTCATGAACAGCTCGGTGCATTACGTGGATCAGGCCGACGCTTCGAAGAACTGGACGCTGAAACTGCCCGAGCTGTCGATGGACTTGCAGCTCGTCGGCAAGGACCGACTGCTCTGCAACCGCTCCAGAGGCTACGACATCTATGACCTCGCGACGCGCCAGAAGGTGGACTCCCTGCTGTCCGACGCCGTCAAGGACATCCGTTCCGTGCGCCGGCTGGAGGACGGGCGGACGTTTCTGGGAAGCCAGGGCGGCACGGTGTACGAGTTCGACGCGCAGAAAAAGCTGGCCGCCACATACGAAATGCCGAAAGCGGTCAAATACGTGCGCATGATTCGGTTCGCGCCGGGCGGCACGCTGCTGCTGGCCGCCGATGACGGCGCCTACGAGGTGTCGCTGGCGAAGGGGCTGGAGCCGGAGAAGCGGCTGGTGCGGAAATTCGCCCTTCCGCGTCCGCGCAACTCGTACATGGCGCTCTATTCGCCGGAGGGCAGGCTGCTCCTGTCCGGCGGATACGCGAAAGGGTTCTTCACCTTTGATCCTTCGGGCAAGCTCCTCTCGGACACGGTGTTCACCCAGCCCGAGGGGCTCTGCAACTATTTCTACGCGGGGTTCCAGATCCTGCGCAACGGCCACATCGTGATGGCCAACTGGACGGGGCACAGTGCGAAGGACTTCAAGCCCGGCTGGAAGCTGATCGAGTTCGATCGGGACCAGCAGGTGGTTTGGACGTGGAACGAGGCGTACGGGGGCACGGTCAATCAGGTGATCGTGCTCGACGAATGAGAAGCGGGAATAAGGCTGAGGGGGGGCTTGCGCGGGAGCGGAAACGTGTGGCCCTGCCGTCCGCGGGGGGAAGGGGAGAGGGAGACGGTGATGCGGTTGACGCTCGTCATACCGGTGTACAGGGAGCATTTGAGGCTTGAGGCATCGCTCAGGCGGGTGGCTGCTTTCATGGCTTCGGAAACGGATGTCGCGGTGGACGCGATTTTCGTCGACGACGGGTCGCCGGATGAAAGCGCGGCGATCATCAGCCGGCTCATTTCGGAGAGCAAGGCCCCGAACATGCGTCTCCTGCGTTATCCGGTCAACCGCGGGAAGGGCTATGCGGTCAAGACCGGCGTGCTTGCGGCGGAAGGGGATCTGATCCTGATGTCCGACGCCGATCTCTCCACGCCACTCGAAGACTGGCGCAAGCTCAGTGCCTCGATCGACGCGGGCGCGGATATCGCGTGCGGCTCGCGCGCCGTCCGGGGCGCGCATGTCGGAAAGCCGTCGCCGTTTCACCGCCGAGTGCTGAGCCGGATCTTCAATGTGCTGGTGCGTCTGGCGGGCGTGCACGATTTCCGCGACACGCAATGCGGTTTCAAACTGTTCCGGGCGGAAGTGGCCAAGAAGGTCTTTCCGCGGCTGCGGATCAGGCGGTTCGCGTTTGACGTCGAGCTGATCGCGCTGGCGCGGGATTGGGGGTACCGTGTGGACGAGGTCCCCGTGAACTGGAATTACAGCGGGTATTCGACGCTGCGGGTTTTCTCCAGCGGCGGACGCATGCTGTTCGACGTGGTAACGTTGGCGTTGCGGCGTCTGATTTTTGGAAAGAGCGAACGATAAGAGGGATGGAATGGACATGGCTATGAAAAGACACGCGTGCATGCTTGGCGCCTTCGCGAGTTGTCTCGCCTGCGCGGCGGGAATCGTCGAGGGCGAAAAAACGTTGCCTCTGGTGCAGGACGTGGACGTGGCGGTGATCGGCGGCTCTTCCGGCGCGATCGCGGCGGCGTGCAAGGCGGCGGAGGCGGGCGCGAAGGTCTTCGTGGCCGCGCCGCGGCCGTACTTCGGCGAGGACATGGCCGGCAAGTTGCGGTTGCGGATGGATGCCGACGAGGACACGCGGTGCGGCCTGCAAAAAAAGATGTTCACGACGGCGGGCGCGCGCCCCGTTTCCCTGCCCTTCACGTATCGGTCGGACAGGCCGGCGGCCCCGCAGCACAAAGACGTGAACGGCGAGCTGTTGGCCGACGGCAAGTGGACGGACGCGCCGGCCGACGGCGTGCAGTACAACGGGGATGTCGAGTTCGTTCTCGACCTCGGCGCGGTGGTCGAGCTGGGGGTGTTCGACGCGGCCGTCTTCCAGCGGGAGGGCGACACCGGCTTCAGCACCGGCGCGATCCGGGTGCAGGGCAGCCTGGACAAGAAGTCGTGGAAGGCCTTGGGGGAAACGGCGGAGCGCGTGATGGGGTTCGATCCCGAGTGCGCCTCGATGACCGTCCCGCTTCGGGGCAAGTGCCGGTATCTCAAGGTCGTGGCCGCGTTGGCGCAGGGGGCCGGAAGGCAGCTGCTCGGGGAGTTCTTCGTTTATCCGGTGAAGGACTCGTCGGTCGGCGCGGGCGTGGCGGATCGGACCACGCCGCTCAAGGTGAAGAAAACGCTGGATGAGGCGCTGCTCGACGCGCACATCCCGTTCCTGACCGGCGCGCACGCGACCGAACCGTTGTGGGACGCTTCCGGCAAGCTCGCGGGCGTGGTGATCGCCGACCGCAGCGGGCGCCAGGTCATCAAGGCGAAGGTCGTGATCGACGCGACCGAGCGCGGCTTTCTGGCGCGTGAGGCGGGCGGGCGGGCCACGCCTTTCCCCGCAGGCAACTATACCTTTAAACGGATGGTGGTCGCGGGCGAGGCTCCGCGCGCCGAAGGCGTACGCGTCAAGGAACTCTTCGGGCTCTACAACGCGCGCGTGACCGGCATCAAGGCTCCCAAGGGGAAGCCGGATATGGTTCAGGGCCGCATGTTCGAATGCGAGATCGATCTGCCGATGAAGGATGGCTCGGCGCGGTCTTTCGCCGAGGCTGAACAGAAGGCGCGCGACCTGACCTTTGTGCCGTCGCAGCTGGAGTCGGCGGACACGCTCTCGTTGGTGCCGCCGGACTGGATCGCGGGTAAGGCCACGTCGCAGGCGACCTGGCAGGGGGCGGACGCCCTGGATCTGGGGGCCTTCCAGCCGGCGGGGACCGAGTACCTGTTTGTGCTCAGCGCCATGGCGGATGTGTCGCGTCAGGCGGCGGAGCAGCTGATGAAGCCCGGGAACCTCATGGCTCTGGGCGAGCGGCTTGGCGCGGAAGCGGCCAGGGCCGCGGCGCGGCGTCCGGCCGTCAAGGACGTGCGGGTCGGCGGAAATCTGACGTCGCCGCGCGCCGGGGTGGCGGTCGGCGAACACGCCAAGGAGTTCCCGGCGTACCTCTGCAACGCGTCCGGCGCGGTGAGGGCCGAGGCGCGCGAGCTGCCGGTGTTCGCCGAGTGCGACGTGCTCGTCGCGGGGGCGGGCACGGGCGGCGCGCCCGCGGGCATCGCGGCCGCGCGTCAGGGCGCGAAAACCATCGTGTGCGAATACCTCTACCAGATGGGGGGGGTGCAGACCGACGGGCTGATCGGCATTTACTACTGGGGCAATCGCGTGGGTTTCACCAGCGAGATCGACAAGGGCGTGAAGGCGACCGGCGTGGTCTTCTCGCAGTGCAAGTCGGAGTGGTATCGCAGCCAGAACCGCAAGGCTGGCGCGGAGGTGTGGTACGGCACCATGGTGAACGGCGTGATCGTCGAGAACGGAAAGCTCACCGGCGTGGTGGTCCTGACGCCGGAGGGCGAGCGCGGCGTGATCCGCTGCAAGGCGGCGATCGACGGCACGGGGAACGCCGAACTGGCCGCGCTCGCGGGCGAAGAGACCGAGTTCATCACGTCGGCCGAGGTCGCGCTGCAGGGCGTGGGCCAGACGCCCCGCAACATGGGTGCGAGCTACACCAACACGGACATCGGTTTCTTGGACGACACCGATGCCGCCGACCTCTGTTTCTTTGCGCTGCGTTCGCGCTACAGCATGCGCGAGGGCTTCTGGGATCAGGCGCAGGTCATCAACAGCCGAGAGCGGCGCCGTCTCGTCGGGGCGTTCTACATGTCGCCGCTGGACGTGCTGAACGAGCGCACCTATCCCGACGTGGTGGTGCAGCCGTTCAGCAATTACGACTCGCACGGGCACACGGTCCATGAGCAGTTCTTCATCGAGGACCCGGGCCACAAGGGCATGAAGGTGAACCTGCCCTACCGTTGCCTGCTGCCGAGGAAACTGGACGGCCTGCTGGTGACGGGGCTGGGCATCAGCGCGCACCGCGACGCCATGCCGATCCTGCGCATGCAGCCCGACGTGCAGAATCAGGGCTACGCGGCGGGCGTGGCGGCGGCGATGGCGGTGAAGGCCGGCGTGACCGTGCGCAACGTGAACATGCGCGCCTTGCAGAAGCACCTGATCGACAAGGAAATCTTGACGAAAGAGGTGCTCAAGATGAAGGACTCTTATCCGCTGCCGGACGCCAAGTTCGTCGGGGCGGTCGCGACGTTGACCAATCAGTATCAGGGGCTCTCGGTGATGATGGCCGACTACGGGCGCAGCGTGCCGCTGCTCAAGGCCGCCTATGCGAAGGCCTCGGCGCCGGAGGCGCGTTTCATCTATGCGCATGTGCTGGGCATGATGGGCCAGGCGGACGGCGAGAAAGAGCTGATCGAGAAGGTCAAGGGCTTGTCGTGGGACAAGGGCTGGAACTACCGCGGCATGGGGCAGTTCAACCGCAGCGTGAGTTGGATGGACAGCTATGTCATCGCGCTCGGTCGCGCGAAGTCGAAAAGCGCTCTGCCGGCGCTGTTCGAAAAGGCGCAGTCGCTGTGCGCCACCAACGAGTTCTCGCATTTCCGCGCGGTCGCGATGGCCCTGGAGTCGATCGGCGACAAATCCGGCGCGCCCGTGCTGGCCGGGCTGCTCGCGAAAAAAGGCGTGAGCGGTTACGCCATCACCATGCAGCCCAAGCTGCCGGCGATCCCGAACTATGCGAACCAGGAGGGCGACAAGGAACGTTCCGCCTGCTTGCGCGAGTTGGCGGTCGCCCGCGCGTTGTACCGTCTCGGCGATTTCGAGGGGCGCGGCGAGAAGGTGTTGCGCGCGTACGCCAACGATCCGCGCGGCGCCTACGCGAACCACGTCAAGCAGGTCCTCGCCGGAAAGTAGCGGGATCTCTCATTCTTCCGCGACGACGCGGAAGCCGACGTCGTAAACCCGTTGCCAGGGCGCATAGGGCACGCGCGCCGCGAAGGTGGCGTGTTGGGGACGCTTCCACCAGGAGCCGCCGCGCGCGAGCGCGCGGCCGTCCGACAGGCGGTCGGCCGTCCACTCCCACACGTTGCCGTGGACATCGCGCAGGCCCCACGCGTTGGGCGCGAAGCTGCCGACCGGCGACGACACGCGGAAGCCGTCCGAAACATGGGTGGCCGCCGGCCGCCAGGCGGGGATCGCCGCGCCCGGCATGTTGGCGCGCAGGCGGTCCATCCGGCGGAACACCGCGTCCGCGAGGTTGGCGTACCGCGAGAAGTCGTCGCCCGCGTTCCCGTAGAAGAGCGGGGTGGCCGCGCCGGCGCGGGCGGCCCACTCCCACTCGTCGCCGCTCGGCAGGCGCACGCGGGCTCCGCTCTTTTGCGCCGCGAAGCGGCAGAAGGCCTCGGCCGCTTCGAAGGAGACGCGGCACACCGGTTGCGTAGGGGTGTTGAGCGGGTAGCCCCGCTCCTGCGGCGTGAACTGCATGTATTCGCCGCGCTCCATGAAACTGTCGTGGGCCGGGTCGAAGAGGGCGTACTGCCCGTTGGTGATCTCGTCCTCGCTGATCCAGAACGGGCGCTTGATTTCCACGGCGCGCCCGTCGGCGGTGGCGTATGCGCCGGGGGGGATGCGCCTGAGCGTCAGCTTCGCGTCGCCGAGGTCCAGCGTTCGCGTGGTCGCGCCCAGCGCTTGCTGCTTGGCCTGCGCCGTCGCCGCGTTGAACGGCCAGCCCGCGACGGCGGGCGCGGCTTTCGCAGGGGGCGGCTCGGCGGGCGGCAACGCGGGCGCGGCGAGTCGGGCGGCGCCGTAGGTGATCTCGTGAGCCTCGTCCAGATTCGCATATCTTTTCTGCATCTCGTTGCGGCGAGCGGCGACTTTCCCCATGCGTTTCTCGCCGACGTTCTCTGACCACGTGCCGTGGTTGGGCCGGTTGAGGTCGATCCACGTGGTCAGACGGTCCCACGCTTCGGCGTCGAGCCGTACGCCGTGGTGGCCGGCTTCCAGAATCTGGAAGAGCTCGGTGGTGGAGACGTGAAAATTGCAGGGGGGCTGGAGGTTGTTGTCGCCCTCCTGGGTCTGGCCGCGGATGAAGGCGCAGAGCGCGAGATAGGCGGGCGGGAAGAGGTCGTTGGCGTTGATGTAATAGACCTCTTCGGTCTTGATCGATACGCCGGGCCGGAGCCGGAAGTCCGGGCGGCCGGGGGAGCCGTCGTGGCAGCGCACGCAATAGCGGTCCAGCACGGGCTGGACCTCGCGGTTGAAGGCGAGGCCGCGCACGGGACCGTACCACGGCGCGATTCCCGAGGGGGCGCGGTCCATGGCCCGGACGCGGCTCAGCGGGCCGGAGCCGCTGTTCTGGGGTTCGTGGCAGCCCGAACAGGACTGGAGTTCGCCGGGCATGACCGTGAGCCAGCTCCGCATCAGTTGCACGGCGCGGCCCTGCGCATCCAGCGGCTGGAGCGAGATGGGCGTGTTGCAGGGAACCTCGAAGTAGGCCGAGCCGTCCGCCTCGACGGGCACGGTGCCCATGATGCGCACCACGTCCCAGGGACCGTCGAAGCCGACGCGGTCGGTCTCCGACCCCATGCCGCGGTAGGCGAAGGAATAGGTCAAGATCCGCAGGCTTTTGACCGTGCCGCGCGGCACGCCTGCGAGGCCGGGGCCGTCGTAGATGTTGGTGACCTTGACGCGCCCCGCCGTTTCGCCCGCGTGCACGTGATCGTTCTGCAGGGTCGGCCGCGGCCTCGGCTGGATCGGGACGGGCTCGAAGATCGCCTGGCCCGGCTCCTCGTAAATCAGCGTCAGGTTGTCAAAGGTGTCGGCCAGATAAAGGCCCCAGAGGGCGCGAGGGTCGGGTTTGCAGGCGGTCAGGACGTAGCCGGCGCCCAGCGGCCAAGGATGAAGGAACTTGGGCCAGGAATCGTCCACGAGGTTGTCTTTGACGGTCGGTTCGACTTTTTTGCCGCGGCCGGGGATGCGCTGGACGACGCCTTGCGCTTCTTTGCGGCCGAGCGTGGGGTCGAACAGAACCAGCTCGCCCATGCGCGGTACGCCATGGTGCCCCGAGACGATCGCGGTGAAGCGGTGCGGGTCGTCGGGGACGGGGCGCGCGTAGAACATGGCGTTCGGCCAGTAGCAGTTGCTGCCGTAGAGTTCGCGCTGGCCGGTGCCGTCGGGGTTCATTGCGAAGAGGAGCCGCGAGACGTAATGCACGATGCCGCTGTATTCCCAGCGCAGATACATGATGCGTCCATCCTGCAGCTGCGTGGGGTACCAGTTGTGGTCCTGGTCGAAGGTCAGCCGGCGGATACGGCCGTTGGCCGGATACCAGCGGTAGAGGGCGGCGACGTACGACGAGCCGACCACGCAGGGCACGCCGATGAACGTGGCGTTTGACAGGAAAATGATGGAATCGTCCGCCAGCCAGCATCCCGCGTAGTTGTCGACGTCGTCATCGGGGACGAAGGGCAGTTCGGCGATGTGCTCGGGATCCTCGACATCCAGCTCGTAGACGCGGTGGAGCCCGTTGGCGTTCTGTCCCGGCACCTTCGTCGGCGACCTGCAGCTCCATTGGGACGCGCGGCGCCTGATGTTCACGGGACAGAACGCCAACGGGCTCCACCGCGTCTACGAGCTGGATGATCCGCAGGG
>Ga0116170_10001547_pt1 | contig 23145 bp, 8 predicted proteins | sample AD_JPNHW1_MetaG_FD_89797 | JGI IMG/M metagenome (GOLD analysis project Ga0116170, IMG submission 89797) | Active sludge microbial communities of municipal wastewater-treating anaerobic digesters from Japan - AD_JPNHW1_MetaG | ecosystem: Engineered > Bioreactor > Anaerobic > Digestate | place... | reverse complement strand
GCCGCGCTGGGCATCAACCGCGCCGCCCGCACCACCTGCGTCAAGCCCGAGGGCACCTCGTCCCTCGTCCTCAACGCCGGCTCTGGCATCCACCCGCACCACGCCCGCCGCTACTTCCGTCGCGTCCAAGCCAGCTCCAACGACCCGATCTTCCGCTGGTTCAAGCGCAACAACCCGCATATGACCGAGAAGTCCGTCTACAACGAGGGCACCGAGGTCATCACCTTCCCGGTCGAGGCCCCGCCGCACGCCCTCCTCAAGGACGACGTGCCCGCTCTGCGTCTCCTCGATTATGTCCGCCTTGTCCAGGAGAACTGGGTGCAGGGAGGCCGCGCCGTCACCACCTACACCGACGCGCACCACAACGTCTCCAACACCATCACCGTGCAGGCCGGCGAGTGGCCCGCCGTGGCCGACTTCATCTGGGAGAACCAGCACGCCTTCACCGGTGTCGCCCTCCTCGGCGCCAGCGGCGACAAGGACTACCGCCAGGCCCCCCGCGAGGCGATCGCCGGGCGCGAGGACATCCGCAAGTGGAACAGCCTCCACTACAACCCCGTCGACTACGCGAAGGTCCCCGAGAAGGAGGACCACACCGCCGGCCATGAGGCCCGCGGCGCCGCCACCGCTTGTGCGGGTGGCAAGTGCGAGCTCGTCTGATCGACGGATGCCCCGTTGGGCGTGACCTCGGTCGCGCCACATCACTCCCCGCAGAGGGCAGCCCCAAGCAAACCGATTCCCCACACGAAGGGCGGACGCACCCACAGCGTCCGCCCTTTTGTTTGCGCACGCCGAGCGAAGCCTCGTCTGAGCTTGAACTAACGTAGGCAGACAGTGGATGGCATGTAGGTGAGGCGGAGGTTCGTAGGTAGCAGCGACGGGTCTGCCGACGCCGCTACGACCATGTGATCAACCGGGGAAATACTGCGCGGCTATCTTCCGGGCAAAAGGGGCGATGAAGGCGTTTCAGGAATGCCTCGACGATGCGCGTGTGAAGTCGGGGGCTGCACGCGTGGTGTCTGATGTTGAACAACTACAACTTGGCGCTGGAGACGCAGGCGGGGAACCCCGTGGATGAATGACGTGGTTTCGAGGCGCGTTTGGGGGCGCCGTACCACGGACAACTGCACGTTCTGTGCGAATCGCTCGCGACTCCCTGATAGCTCGGATGAGCTGAACGCCGTCCTGACGCGGATTCGTTCTAGTCGTGCTGGAACCCGATTACCGCGCGCTCGTCCCGTGTTTTCGGGACAGGCGCCGATGTGCGCACTCTGCTATGCTCCGGCGAGCATGCCGCTTGGCGGCGGGTGTGCGCCCCGCGGGCGATTCACCCGACCTCGGTGGCAACATGCACAAATGCCCCACACTCGACCATAGGACCGGAAATCCAGTACGCCCCTTCAGACAGTGGAATTACATGACCATGCCACCCCTTAGACTTCCATTTTCAGCCTCTTTGCTGGCCGGCGCACTCGCTTGTTGCGCCGCAGCGGCGGAACCGCCCGCGGCAACACCCGCAACGCCTCCGGCAACAGCCCTGCGGACTATCTCCGCCGATCTCCGGATGGAGGCTGGCCCGATGAACCGCATGCACGACTTCTGCGTCGGTGCCGGCCGGGCCAACGAAGGGTTGCGCGCGGACTGGCAGCGCCAGCTGCGCTTTGTGCGTGAGCAGTGCGGATTCCGGTACATCCGCTTTCACGGGTTGTTATGCGACGACATGGGCGTCTATCAGGAGGACCGTCAAGGCCGGCCGGTCTATAACTGGCAGTACATCGACGAGCTCTTCGATTTCCTGCAGAGCATCGGGATGAAACCGTTCGTCGAGATCGGGTTCATGCCCGGCGCGCTGGCTAGCGGCCCGCAGACCATCTTCTGGTACCGCGGCAACGTCACCCCGCCGAAGGATTATGCGAAATGGGAGGCCTTCGTCGCGGCCTTCGTGCGGCATTGCACCGAGCGCTATGGTTCGGACGAGGTGAGAACCTGGTATTTCGAAGTCTGGAACGAGCCCAACCTCACCGGCTTTTGGATGGGTACGACCGGGGGCAAGACCTACGAGGAGTTCCTGCCGACGGCTCAGGCTGAGTACTACAAGCTCTATGCGACCACCGCGCGCGCGGTGAAATCGGTCGACCCGGAGTACCGCGTCGGCGGTCCGGCCACCGCCGGCAGCGGCTGGATCGACGAGACGCTCGCCTACTGCGCCGAGAAGAAGGCGCCGCTGGATTTTGTCAGCACACACGAGTACGCCACGATGAGCGGCTACCTCGACGAGGCCGGCAATGCCGGCACCGTTTTCTCGCCTGACCGCAACGCGATCACCAGCTCGGTCCGCCGTGTCCGGGGGCAGATCGATCGCTCGCCGTATGCCGGGACCGAGTTGCACTACACCGAGTGGAGCGCCTCGTACACGCCGGCCGACCCGATACACGACAGCTACCACTCCGCCGCCTTCATCCTCGACAAGATGAAGAACATCGGCGCCGCGGCGAGCTCGATGTCGTATTGGACGTTCACGGATATTTTCGAGGAGTCGGGACCTCGAATGACCCCGTTCCACGGCGGCTTCGGACTGCTCAACTACCAGGATCTGCGGAAACCGGCATTCTACACCTACCAGTTCCTCCACCGGCTGGGCGATACCGAGTTGAAGTGCGACGATCCGGCCTCATTCGTAAGCCGCGACGGCAAGGGCGGCGTCCAGGCCCTCTTCTGGGACTTTACGATCACCCATCCGGGACCGTCGGTGATCAATCAGGTGTTCTATGCCAAAGACCAGCCAGCGCAGCCCACGCAGCCGGTCGAGCTGTCGCTCGCAGGGGTGCAGAAAGGCAGCTACCGGCTTGTTGTCACGAAAGTCGGTTACCAGTCCAACGACGTGCAATCGGCGTGGCGAGCGATGGGCGCTCCCTCGCAGCTTACGAACGCTCAAGTGGCGACTTTGCGGAAGGCTTGCTCGGGCGAACCGACTATCGACGAGAAGGTGCGCATCGGCGCCGACGGCCGTTTCACGCGACGCTTCGCCATGCGGGAAAACGACGTCTACTTGGTCGAACTGATTCCGGTGCGGAAGAAATAGCCGGAACCCTCGAAATGCGCTTCACATGGCGCGAGGCGCAGTCCGGGCCGTTGCGTCCGGGCTGCGTGGTCAGCCGTGTCCTTGGGGCCATTATGTGCCCGTTTTGCTTTCGTGCTCGAACGGTATCGAGGTGTAGCGCGCCACAGCTTGGGCACGGGAGTGGACGTGAAGCTTCTCGTAGATCCGGCGGATGTAGGTGTTCACGGTCTCCTGCCCGATGCCGAGCGTGTCGGAGATTTCCTTGTAGAGGTAGCCTTGGGCGAGCAGCACCAGCACCTCGTTTTCACGCTTCGAGAGCTCATCGGACGGCCTGAGCCTGGGTTTCGGCTGGTGCAGCGATTGCACGACCTTGCGCGCGATGTTGCTGCTCATGGGGGAGCCCCCGGCATTCACCTCGCGCAACGCCGCGATCAACTCCTCGCGCGGGGTGCACTTGAGCATGTACCCGGTAGCTCCGGCCGAGAGCGCATCGAAGACGTGAGTGGAGTCGTCATACACGGTGAGCATGACAAACTGGGTCTCGGGGAGGAGCGGCTTGAGCTTCCGCACGCATTCGATGCCGCTGAGCCCGGGGAGATTGATGTCCACGATGGCGACGTTTGGCTTCAGCGAGGGGATTGGCGCCAGGGCGCTTTCCACGTCAGGGAAGACTCCCGCACAGGAAAATCCTTCGGCTTCCTGAATCCAGGACCTGAGTATCTCGCGGATCGACGTGTCGTCTTCGACGATCACCGCCGAGATCGGCGAAGATTGCCGGCAACTTGGCATTTGAGGGTTCTTGGCAGCGGATTGCATGAATCAGATATTCGGACTTGAGGGCGTGTCTGGGCGGGGGCCGGGCTGGGCGGAATGGCGCGATGTCACGACGGTGAACGACACCGTGGTACCCTCACCGGTTTGGGATGAGATCTCGCAGTGGCCTCCGATCCGGGAGATCCGTTTTTTCATATTTCGGAGCCCGTTGCCCGATGCGATCCGCCCCACCGCTCGCGACGAGTCGGCGGATGCCGTCTCGATGCCGTGACCGTTGTCGTGGACGACCAACTCGAACGAGTCGGCATGCAGGGCCAACGCGATACGTACCTCGCTGCAGGCGGAGTGCTTGACCGCGTTGTTGAGCGCCTCCTTGAAGGCGAGGAAGAGATTGTGGCGGGCTTCGGCTGTGAGGGGCCAAGCCGGGACTTCAATGGGAAGATCGAGCCGGCAACGCACATTCGCAGTGATGAGGAACTCGTGTGCGTACTTCCCCATGTAGTCCGCCAGACTGTCGAGCGTGTCGTGCTTGGGATCGACGGCCCAAACGATCTCGTCGAGCGACCGCGTCAGATCGCGGGCGGTGGTGTAGATGCGTGAGAGAATTGCGGTGGTGTGTGCGGGCTCGGCAAGCATGCCGCGCCCGGGCTGGCTCAACATCGCGATTCTTGAAAGGCTGGACCCGATGTCGTCATGGATGTCCTGGGCGATGCGGGCGCGTTCGCGTTCAAGTTCCGTTTGGCGCTCCATGCGCTCGATCTTCCGCTGCATCCGCCTACGCAGGATGTGGCGGGCAAATGAGACGAAGGCCGCTCCAGCGACCAAGATGCAGGCCCCGACGAACCACCACGTCTGCCAGAAAAACGGATCTACCGAGAGAACAAGTGTCGCTCCCTCCGTATTCCACACCCCGTCGTTGTTGCAGGCGATCACGCGGAAACGATAGGTCCCGGCCGGGAGTCGGCTGTAGAAGGCAGTGCGCTTGGAGCCGGCATCCACCCAGGATTGGTCGATGCCATCCATGCGGTATTTGAACAGCACCTTGTTTGGCGCGATGTAGCTCAGCCCGCTGAACCGGAATTCCAGACGTCCATGATCCGGCGGCAACGACTTCGCGACCGATCCATCGCGGAACGGCGTGTTCTGTCCGTCGACGAACAAGGACTGGAGCAAAACCGGAGGCGGCGTGGCATTGCTCTCGATCCGGGAAGTGTCGACGCAGACGAGCCCTTTGCTGCTCGCAAACCAGAGGCGACCGTCGCGCGTCTTGCAGCCCGCAGCCTGCAGGCCTCCGGTGAACTCACTGGTCGGCAATCCATCGCTGCGGTCGAAAACCTTGCCGGTAACAAGCGGGATCAGGCCGTCCGCACAGCGGTTGAGCTCATCTTTGGACACACGCTGAAGCCCATGATTCGAACTCAACCAGAAGTAGCCGCGGCCGTCGTCCAAAATATACCCGATGACGTTGTCGACCAGCCCTTGGGCTATCCCGAGGTTCGCGAAGCGGCCGTCTTTGAAACGGCTGATCCCCCTGTCCGCTGTTCCGATCCAGATCGCGCCATCATCTTCGGTGGCGATGCAATTCACGGCATCGCTGGCGAGGCCGTCTTTCTGCCTGTAGTGCTGGGTTTGCCCATCGGCGATGCGGACCAATCCAGCTTGGGTAAACCCGCCCCAGATCACGCCGGATTTGTCGGCGACTACAGCACATGCGCCGCCGACGGATGGGGTTGGCGACTGGAAAAGAGGCTTTGAGCCGTGGTTATCCAGCAGGAACACACCATCGCAGTTGCCCATCAGTACCTCGCCATCGCGGCTGGAGGGGGCGAGCGCGAAGACGGGGCTCGATTTCTCGTCGAAGAGAGAGGGCCGAACGAAGCGGCCGTTCACGAGACGGGCCGGCCCCCCCCACCAGAAGTTGCCCGCCCACACCTCGCCCGTCGGGCTTTCGGTGACAGCGGGGACATAGGTGTTCAGCAATCCTTCGGCCTGGCCAAAGTTCTGCCAAGTGCCGGCCGAATAGTGATAGAGCCCGCCTCCTTCGGTCCCGACCCATAGCGAGTCATCTCGGCCGGATGCGACTGAGAGCACGCTGCAGCCCTGCCATTGGTCAGGCGGGGCGAGCACCGATATGGGGGTGGCATGTATGGAGACGAGCCCAGCGCTACCGGTGCCGGCCCAAAGCGTGCCCTCTCGATCTTCGAGCAGAAAACGAATCCAGTTTTGGGGGAGACCGTTCCGGCTGTCCAAATGGACCGTGTGGCGACCGTCGGGAAAGATCAGAAACAGGCCTGAATAGATGGTGCCGACAGCCAAAGTACCGTCGTGCAGTTCGAGGCTGCAGGCGATCGCACCTTCGGGCCACGGGAACTCGCCTCGGTCTTCGCCCCAGTGTCCATCGGCCCATTTTCGGATGCGGCCGTCGCAGATGATCCACGCGCCACCGTCGTTTGCGGCGGCGATATTGAGGACATAATTGTCGCGGTATGGAGGGGGGAAGGTGGGCGGGTTTATCTGGCCCGACGACAGAGATGCTGCACGGCCGTTCTCGGCTAACCAGATGTCGCCGCTGCTGTTCCGGGACCAAGCCATTACCGCGGGCAGGTCCGGAGCGATCAGTGATGGGATTGTTACGCCGGTTGTGAGATTCACGGTGGCGCCACCATGGCGCATGGCCCAGACGTGCCCACGCCGATCGCTTCCCAGCGCCAGGACCTTCTCCCGACTGTCTGTTGCAGCGGAGAACGCTTCAAATCGTCCCTCGCGATGCTGATCGATTGTTCCCGACTCCTGCCCGATCCAAAGGACGCCTTGCGAATCCTCGAACAGGGATGAGATACGCCGGTCACGTAGCGTCGGTGTGTTGGCGGAGTCGAAGACCTGAAAACGTTCTCCATCGAAACGCGCGAGTCCGCTGTACGTTCCGAACCAGAGATATCCATCGCGCGTCTGGACCGCCGATGTGACCATGTTCTGCGGCAGTCCGTCATCTGTTTGCCAGATCCTTACCGCGTAGCCTTCGGCTAGAACGGTGGTTCCGAGGCAAAGGCAATTCGACAGAACCGCAAGTAGTGCTGAAACGGTAAGTGCCTTTGCGAAGATCGGTATGGCATGGGCACGGTGGGTCTCCTGCCCCGGTACGAAGCGGGGATTGGGCTCTCGGTAGGCCACGGTCGTAAGCATGTGTAAGTCGGTGGGAAAACCGCGGGCTGTGTCAGTCGTGACTTCGAATTGGACTGGGTTAAAAGGGCCTTGCGATAGTTCTACCGGTGCTGCGCACAGGCACGCCTACGATAGTTGATGAAGCCTACCTTGGAACCTGACCCCTTGAATGGGGGCTTAGCTAGAAATAAAGAGGTGGTGCCAGCGGACCTGCCCGGCACCACCAATATCCCCTGACGAACGAGTCTCCGCACCGTGCAAAGCCCGGCACGGAGAACCCGAAGTATGATTCTGGGTCTGCGGGAGAGCGTAGCTGACTGCACTCTTCCCGTTTTCCCAACCGGAGCGGGCCTAGGAAGTTAGCCCCGAGAAGCGCTTCTGCTCCTCGGGGCTAGTGCCTTGTAGTTCAGCCCATCGATCCGGGCTCTGTAGCCGCTGAACGATTCATTCGTGCGGCACGGGGGGGGCCTAGAACATGAACTTCATGCTCAGGTCGTAGGTCATCCCCTCCTGGATTCGCGATTGGGCGACCGTGCCATCCGGCTGATAGGTGATCGGCACCAGTCCTTTCGACTCGCCCACATTTCGCAGGTTGAGCTGGGTGCGCCAGGTCACCTTCGAGGTGAGCGCCCGTTCATAACCGATCCACAGGTCGAAGTGCTCGTCGGTGGGGCCGTAGATCGGCTGGTTGACGTCGGCGATCCATGACGTCTCGCCATAGATCTCCGTCTGATGGATGCGATAGCCGTTCACGGCCTTGCCTTGCCAGCGGAACGCACCACCCACGTTGAAGCCCTTCAGCCGCCCGCTATCGAACCGGTAGTTCGAGATCACATTGAACCGGTATTTCCTGAGCTCGGGCTGCTCGCTGCCGATCAGGGCGATCTGGGTGAGATAGGGGGCCCAGATTTTCTCGAGGAAGTTATTCTTCGCCCCTTCATAGGTACCCCAGATGCCGGCATACTGAATCGGGCTTCCGAGGAACACATCCGCCATGGTCTGCAGCTGCTTGGAGGCGGCCTCTCCGTATCCGGTCTGGGTGGCGTCGACCTTTGACGCGTTGAACGTGATATCCCAGTTGGTCAATGGCCTGAACGTCACTTCCAACTCGAATCCCTTCGATTCGAGGTTCTGATCGATCGTGGGATACTGCCCGTGGATCGTCTCACCGCCACCGGTTTGGGGCGGAAAGTACGGGAAGTCGGTGCCCTTGACCACATGGGCCCAGTCTCCAGCCCTGACGGCCGCAATATCGATATTATAGCCGTAAGCATCCCAGTAGGACTGGGGGAATGCGTCGCAGAAGGTGGTCATCATCGCCTGATTGACGGCCGCCGCCTCAGCCGGATGATCCGTCATCCAGCCATAGGGCCAATTCGCCCAGCTTTCCTTTGTCCACGAGTCCCAGTTGGCGGATGGGGTGATGAAATACCCGTTCGAATCTTTGGGCAGATTCTGGTGCACCATGCTGTAGGCGTGTTGCAGCAGCGTCCACTCGGGAAGGGACTTGACCATGCTGGTGCCGAGCGGTTGCCCGACTGAGGCAAAGGCGTTCTTGTTCACGGTCTTGAAGTACGTAAGACGCGCGGTCAGTCGCCCCTTGAACCCGTCAAACTGCACCGAATAGTCGTCCGTCTCGCCGGTCTCGTTGGGAAGCTGCGAGCCGTCCAGACCATAGCGCACCTTCGGAGTCTCGTTCGCGCCATGGAAGTAATAGAACGTCAGATCGGTGCCCTCCGGCAGGTGTTTCTTGACGACCTTAGGGAGATGGAACGCAACACCGTAGCTCCTGGAGATCGTGGTGGCCTCGACGCCCGGGTCATCGTTGATGTCATAATCGTAGCTTACGATACCGGTTGTCTGGTCGACATAACCATTCTTCTCGGTGGGAACCATGCCACGTTGGAATGTCGTGTCCCTGCGGTACCCGAAGCTCGGGACGATGGTGTCATCCCACAAATGCCCCTGATAGAGGAGGGCCAATGAAGTGATCTTCTGATAACTCTTGGAGCCTCCGGTGGCCAATACATCACTCCCACGGTAAACCGTCGGAATGTCGATTCCTGTATAGCCCTGGTAGTTTTCAGGATTGTCGGCCTGGATCTGGGTGACGAGCGAGCCATCCTTACCGGTATAGGTCCAAGGATCGGTCGGGTTTACTGAGGAACCGGCCGTCCATGTCTTCGAGTAGTACGAGTAGCTATTGCTGCTCGCCGGAACAAGGATATCATCCAGTCTGGTCAAGACGGTACGTGCACCACTGGAGCCCAGCATGGAGGGCCCGAGGTACGCGAGCCAGTTGTAGTTGTTGTCCACAGCCCTCGCGTTGGTTTTGGTTCCGGTCAGAATATTGTAGCTATAGTCGATGCCGTTCAGCCTATAGCTTCGGCTATCCTCGTATCTCTCATTGCGGGATCCGAGACCGGTGAACTCGTGACGACCCAGAATCTTGGCCCAGAGGCCCTGCGAGTCGAAGTCCCTCTCGAAGTTGAGGTTGTAGACCGTCGTCACCTGATAGTTGTTGCGGGTGATGTCGGTGGTGTTGCGGCTCCCCTGATCTCCGAACACGAGGGGCCGGCCAACGTTCGGGTTCGTCTCGGCTCCGGGAAGCCAACTCGGATCTGCGTTGAGCTTATAGCTGTTGAGATCCAGCATGATCGTCGGCGTGCGGGAACTAAGCAGGCCCTCGTCGCCCCGGGTGTATTCCTCGCGGCTCATGACCGCCTGCACCACGATACGCTCGTCAAACAGGCTCTGGACGAGGCTCAGGTTGTAGGCGTTCCAGCGTTGCCACTCGCGTTTGTTGTCGCCGTCGATGAGATGGTTGTAGAAGTCGAAGACACTGGTGTCATCCAGCGTTTCGTCGTAGTATGTCACCGTCCCCCGGTAGGCACCTTTGAACGGTGCATCATCCTCGTTATTGCCGTGCGTTTGACGCCAGAGGTAATTCGCCGCCTTGGCGTAACCTGAGTAGCCTTGGGTGTGGACGTTATAGGTATTACTGGTGGCACCATAGCCCGCACCCGTGGGGGACGTTGAGCTCGCTGCGCCCGCGTAAAGCAGGGCGCCTGTCTTTCCATCCCAATAGAGCTGTGGTCCATTTCCCCACTGGTATTGATTTCCGACTGAGCCTGAAGCCGCCCACAGGCTGCTCCGCGGGTCGACGCTGATGTTGGTGTCCATGGTATATTGCCACGGATCGTAGCCGGTAGTGCTGGCGGCCGAATCATTCAAGTAGCCGGTGACGTAGTCGACAGGAGGCAGCGTACGGGGATTGTTGGACCTCACGTCGCCATGCTCGAAGCTGGCTTGGATCTTCGTGTAGGCCGAGTCGGTTTTCAGGAACTTGGGATCGAAGCGTAGTGCGCCGTAGGCCCGCATGGAGTGATTGAAAGCAGGCTCCTGCTGGTAGCGCTTATCGTCGTTAACCAAGTCGACGCGTACTGCGAGTTGGCTCGGGAGCAGGACCTGGTTGATATCGAGCGACTCGCGTGAGGAGCCGAATGAGCCGTAGTGCAGCTCGACGCTGCCCTTATTGGCGAACAAGGCTTCGTTCGTGGACGCATTGGAAATGCCCGACGGGCTTCCAACACCGAACAAGAAGGAGTTGGGGCCACGGGAAATATCGACGCGGCTGATGTTGTATCCGTCCCAAGGGATGTCAGTGGAGAAGTAATTGCGGGTGCTGTCCATCGCAGTGAGGCCGCGTGAGCGGTTCACTTCGCCGGGCTTGGTCAACCGAGTATTCTCGGCGTTTCCGCCCATGGCGATGCCCGTCCCACGGCTCGACAGGCCCGAGAAGTTGCCGCTAAGGCCGGCAACTTCGGTGTTGTTTGTATACACAAGCAGGCTCTCGGCGTTGGTGACGCCAAGATCCTGCATCAACTTGCTGGTAACCACCGTGAGGGCGGAGGCGGTATCTCTCAGCTCGGTGCGGATGCGTCCGCCCGCAAGCGTGTCGACCGCCTTATAACCTTCGTTCTCAGTCGAGACAGTGAACGGGTCGAGGACGATTACGTCGGAGTTGGATGAAGTCGCTTCTTCAGTCGCCGCTGTGGCCGAGGTCGGTGCGGTTTGTGCCTGAATCGCGACTCCCAGTGGGAGTGTGGACATTAGCGCCACGGTGCGGCGCATAGCTCTCTTTTTCATGTAGTTATGTTTCTTGGGGGGTAGGACAACCGTCGAGAAGCTGTGCTTTGTGTGCTTGTGACAGTAGGTTATGGGGTTCTGACGGGAATGGGGAAGTTGTTCGGCCCCTGCCACGGTCTCACATTGGCAGGACTTCTGGGTTCTTGATTGGGGCTCAGTTGTGCTTGGCAAGGCGCCAGATGGTTTAGGGATGTATAGTCGCGCATTGTCTTGCGCGCGTTGGTGCTGTGCTCGTTTAGGGTACCGATCTGGCGAGATTAGCAGAAACGCAGTCTTTGGGCTTGTCCCGAAAACACGGGACAGCGCTATGTTGTAGCCGTGGCTTGCCCTTGGAATAGGCCCCCGTTTAGGCGGCCTCCGTGTGCAATGGGGTGGGTCTGCGCCATAGGCGCTCCGCAGTAATTCAATCCGGGCGTAAGGGGCCCGCCTGACTTGGTCATGGATGGGACCGAAATCGGCACCGTGCGTTGAGACTCGTCGGCTTGCCGAGTCGAAGATGCTATTCTGGGCGTTGCCAGATATCGTGATGATATGGCGCCTCATTGGGTTGCCGGGCGACGGCGAGGCTATCCCATAGCTGATCGATTCCCTGGCGTTGTCGTTGTTACCTTTTGTGCGTCTAGCCGCGTTTTCCACACCGGTACTTGATGAAATGAAGGCGGCATTGGCTCCATCTACTCAAATAGCCTTTGTGGGTGTCCCGAGAATATGGGACAGCTTCACGGGTGAAATAGGGTGACAGCACGGTTCCCTGTTACGAATCTACAATCGCTTAGGCTTGTAACGGCAAGTACCCTGACGTGCGTATAAGCAGCTGTTTACGAGCAACTGAGAAGCATACGAATGCATAAGCTAAATATGACGATATATCATTACGCGGCGTTGCTCTGGATTGGCGCTGTGCTCGTGGCTGCTCCGGCTCGCGCGCAGGTCCGGATCTCCGAGCCCGCTGCGCTGGATGGGGCAGGGGATGTGGAATATACGACGCTTCAGTACATTGCCGCTGGCGATTCTCCTGCGGTGGTGGTCGAGAAATCCGCCAAGGTGCTACCGCGTCCGAACCAAACGGCTTGGATGCGCCTCGAACGAACTTTTTTCCTCCACTTCGGCCCCAATACGTTCCGAGGAGTGGAATGGGGTGACGGGCGCGAGTCGCCGTCGATCTTCGATCCGACCGCACTCGACGCGAACCAGTGGGTTGGGGCGATGAAGGAGGCCGGCTGTAACCTGCTGATCCTCGTCAGTAAGCACCACGACGGACTATGCTTCTGGCCATCGCGCTACACCACGCACTCGGTTGCCTCGAGCCCATGGCGCGGCGGCAAGGGCGACATGGTCAGGGAGGTGGCCGACGCCGCCCGCGCTCACGGCATCAAGCTCGGCATTTACCTCTCGCCGGCCGATCTCCACCAACTGCGCACCAACCCCACGAATCCTGCCGGTTATTATGGCAACGGAAGTTCCAAGGTTTGTTCAGCGATTCCTACCGATCCCTCCTGCTTCCAAACCGATCCTGCCCAAGGCCGGGCGCCCACGCCGGGTTTCTCGAGCTACAGTTACGAAGTTGATGACTACAACCGCTACTTCCTGAACCAGCTCTATGAGCTCCTGACCGAGTATGGCCCGATCTCCGTTGTCTGGTTCGACGGAGCGAATCCCGACCCGAGCGTGCACGAGACATATGACTATGCCTCGTGGTATGATCTGATACGCAAGCTGCAGCCGGGTGCCGTCATCTCCGTCAAGGCCCCCGATGTGCGCTGGGTTGGTAACGAGGGGGGGTATGGCCGCACCACCGAGTGGAGCGTGGTGCCGCTGCCGGAACCGCCGGACAAATACACATGGCCCGACCGCCAGGATCAGGATCTTGGCAGCCGCACTAAGCTTACCCCGGGCTCCTACCTTTGGTGGTATCCCGCTGAGGTGAACACCTCGATCATCAACGGCTGGTTCTGGTCCGCCGACAAGCGCGCCAAGAGCCCCGCCGAATTGGTCGACTACTTCTACCGCTCCATCGGTCGCAATGGAAACATGCTGCTTAGCCTCGCGCCCGATACTCGCGGGCTGATTCCTGACAACCAACTCGCGTCGCTGCGCAAGATGGCCCAGGTCATCGGGGATACCTTTGCGAATGACCTTGCGGCAGGCGCTGAGTTCACCGCCGATACTTCCGTTCCGGCGCACTCGCCCGCGCTCGCACACGACGGCGACCTCGACACATGGTGGGAAGCCGCCGCCGGCCATGCCACAGCGACTTTCACGCTGACACTGCCCGCCGCAGTCACGTTTGACGTCGTTGCGCTGCAGGAAGCCGTCGACCATCGCAGCCAACGCATCGAGTCCTTCGTCATCGAGACATGGAACGGATCGACGTGGATTGCGCCGGCAGCTGTCGAGGAGCAGACCACTATCGGGCACAAGCGCCTACTGCGCCTCGCCGTGCCAGTCACATCCGATCAGGTACGCATCCGGATCACTGGATCGCGCCTCGAACCAACGCTTTCTGAAGTCGGCTTGTTCAAGCAATCCCTGCCCAAGGACCCGACGATATCGGATCGCAGCCTCGACGGCTCGATCACACTTACGCATCCCCACCATCTGCCCATCGTCTACACGACCGATGGCACCGAGCCGACTGCCAAGTCGCCAGTCTACCAATCCCCGATTCTGCTCCCCGACGGCGGCACCGTGCAGGCCGCAGTCCTGACGCCCGATGGCCGACTGGGCCTAGTTGCGAGCAAGACCATCGTCGGCCTCGCGCCGACGGGCTGGAAGGTAGTTCGCAACGACGGCGGAAACACCGGTGCTGCAGAGCTCCCCGCCGAAAACTCGATCGACGCCGACGCGTCCACATCCTGGCGTGAGCCCGTGACGACTGGCCAGTCGCCACGGCCCAGTCTCACGATTGACATGGGCCGCGCGCGCCGGATTAGCGGCTTCGCCTATCTGCCGCGGCAAGACTGGGTCTTCATCGGCGTCGTCGATCGCTACAAGTTCGAGACCAGCCTCGATGGCACGCACTGGACGACGAGCGTGGAGTCGGGCGTGTTCGGCAACATCCGGAACAATCCCATGCTTCAGGAAGTGTTGTTTGCTCCCGTTGAAGCGCGGTTCTTCCGCTTCACCGCGCTGCACGACGTGGACGACAACGGCTGGGTCGGCGCCGCTGAGCTCACGGTATTTCCCGCGCCGGCCGACAAGGCTCGCTAACCCCTTTCCCGCTTCGCCGGGCAGTCTCGCAAGACTGCTCGGCAATCTCTCGTCATGATTCGTCCTTCCCGTTGTTTCCTTCTCTTCGTCGTTCTCGTTCTGGCTCCGGCAGCCCGCTGCACCCCCACCGTGGAATCCACCGGCCCGCGCGAACGAGTGTCGCTCAATGCCGGCTGGCGTTTTTCCAAGGGCGATCCGCAGTGGATGTCACCACAGCTCGATTACTCGTCCATCCGCGCATGGCTCCTTCCCAGCAGTGCGCCGTTCCTCGGTCTCGGGAGCCCGCAGCCCTCTCGCCCCTCCGGGAATCTCGGCAGCGACATTTCCTGCGTGCAACCGGCTTACGATGATAGCACCTGGCGTATCCTGGATCTCCCGCACGACTGGGGTATCGAAGGGCCCTTCCGCCAGGACTTGCCCGGCGACACCGGCAAGCTTCCGTTCGCCACCCCCGGTTGGTATCGGAAGCACTTCACACTTTCCGCCGGCGACGCCGGCCGCCGCCTCATCCTCGAGATAGACGGCGCGATGTCCTGCCCGCTCGTCTGGCTAAATGGCCAGTTCGTCGGCGGCTGGGCCTACGGATATGCCTCCTTCCAGCTCGATCTGACACCCTACGCGAAACCCGGCGCCGACAACGTGCTAGCCATCCGCCTCGACAACCTGCACGAGTCCTCCCGCTGGTATCCGGGCGCTGGTATCTACCGGAATGTCTGGCTCACCAAGACCGGCCCGATCCATGTCGCCCAGTGGGGCACCATCGTCACCACGCCTCGTGCCGGCGCGGACTCCGCGCTCGTCTCGGTGGAAGTTCGGACGGTGAATGAGACCGGAGACGCCACCGATATCGCTGTCGACACCGAGCTCTTCACCCTCGACGCCGCAGGTACCAGATCCGATGCCGCCATCGCCCACAGCGAGCCGGTCCACCTCCGCGCGCCGTCGCACCGCGAGTCTTCCGTCACTCAGTCCTTCAAGGTCGCTTCACCCCGGATTTGGAGTGTCGCCACGCCGCATCGCTATGTCGCCGTCAGCACCGTCAGACGTGGTGACGATGTCATCGACCGGGTCGAGACGCCGTTCGGCATCCGCTCCGTCGTGTTCGACGCCGATCGCGGCCTGCTTCTCAACGGCGAAGCCATCCGTATCCAAGGCGTCTGCCTGCACCACGACCTTGGCGCTCTCGGCACCGCCATCAACCCGCGTGCGATTGAGCGCCAGCTCGAGATCCTGCGCGCGATGGGCTGCAACGCCATCCGCACCTCGCACAACCCGCCCGCGCCTGAGCTGCTCGACGCCTGCGACCGCATGGGCTTTCTCGTCCTTGACGAGGCCTTCGACTGCTGGGCGAAGGGCAAGGGTCGCAACGACTATCACCGCTTCTTTGCCGACTGGCATGAGGCCGACCTGCGAGCCCTTGTGCGCCGAGACCGCAACCATCCCAGCGTCTTCATGTGGAGCATCGGCAACGAGGTCATCGAGCAGTGGGGCGACGACGGCAGTGAGAGCTGGAAGCTCGCCACCCGGCTGGCCGGCATTGTCCGCGAGGAGGACCGCACGCGCCCGATCAGCAGCGCCAACAATGGTGGCAATATGGGCTTCAACGGCGTCCAGCACGCGCTCGACGCCGTCGGCTACAACTACCGCACCGAGACCTATGCCGCATTCCGTGCCGCTAACCCAGCCATCCCGCTCTACGGTAGTGAGACTTCTTCGACACTTAGTTCGCGAGGCGAGTATTTCTTCCCGGTCAGCGATGACAGAATGGCCCCATCCTCGCGTCAGAACTTCCAGGTCAGCTCCTACGACCTCTACGCCGAAGCCTGGGCCGCGCAGGTCGAGGCCGAATGGCGGGCTGCCGATGCGGTGCCGGGCTATGCCGGCGAGTTCGTCTGGACCGGCTTCGACTACCTCGGCGAACCCACGCCCTACAACAGCGACGCTACGAATCTGCTGAACTTCTCCGATGCCGCTGCGAAGGAAATCATGGCAAGACAACTCGCCGAGCTCGGCCGCATCCCCGTGCCATCGCGCAGTTCCTACTTCGGCATTGTCGATCTCGCCGGACTGCCCAAGGACCGTTTCTTCCTCTATCAGTCGCGCTGGCGGCCGGACTTCCCGATGGCGCACATTCTCCCGCACTGGACTTGGCCGGAGCGCGTGGGCCAGATCACGCCGGTTCATGTCTACACCTCCGGCGACGAAGCGGAGTTGTTTCTCAACGGCTGCTCGCTCGGCCGGAAAAAACACCAGCCTGGCGAATACCGTCTGCGCTGGGACGCCGTCCGCTACGCGCCCGGCGAGGTCAAGGTCGTCGCCTACAAGAACGGCCAACGCTGGGCCGAGGACATGCAGCGCACCGCTGGCGCACCGGCAAAGATCGCGCTCACGGCAGACCGGACGACCTTCTGGGCAGATGGGGCCGACCTGGTTTACGTGACCGTCGACATCACCGACGCAGCCGGAGTCCTGGCACCGCGTGCTAGCAACCTTGTCCGGTTCGCGCTCCAAGGCCCGGGCGAGATCATCGGCACCGACAATGGCAACCCGATCAGCTTCGAGTCATTCCAGGCGCCAGAGCGGAAAGTGTTCAACGGTCGCGCTGTCGTCATAGTCCGCAGTCGCGCCGGCCAATCCGGCCTGCTCGTTTTGCGCGCCGAATCCGACGGACTCGCGCCTCAGACGGTTTCGTTTGTAAGCGCAGCGCGCCCCTGAATGCAGGCCTGATGGTTCACTGAGAGAACGCCGCCAATGACCAGCCTATCCCGCCGCCGACTCGGTTCGCTGTTCATCCTCTCGGTCGTAAGCGTGCTCTCGTCGGAGCCCGCCACACTTGCCTCCGCCCCGTCCTCCATCCGCTGGATCTGCAGCACCGAGACCGAGCGCTGGCGCGAGAGAACCGTTGAGCCAGTTGCACCCGGAGCGTCCGCGACCGACCAGCGGGTGGTGCTCGATCCTTCGCAGACCTTCCAAGTCATCGACGGCTTCGGCGGCTGTTTCAGCGAACTCGGCTGGGAGGCGCTGACGTCGCTGCCCGCCGATCGCCGCGAAGCCGCGCTCAAGGAGCTGTTCTCCCCCGCGGGCGCCAACTTCACCCTCGGTCGCGCCCCCATCGGCGCCAACGACTTCTCGCTCGGCTGGTATTCGCTTAACGAGACTCCCGGCGACTACGCGATGAAGGGCTTCAGCGTCGCCCGCACCCGCGAGTGCCTGATCCCGTTCATCAAGGCTGCGATGAAATACCAGCCGAAGCTCGGCATCTGGGCCACGCCGTGGTGCCCGCCCTCGTGGATGACCACCAACGGCCGCTACCGCCAGGGCAGCATGAAGAGCGACGCGCGAACGCTTGCTGCCTACGCGCTCTACTTCTCCAAGTTCGTCCAGGCTTGGCGCGCCGAGGGTATCAACCTCTACGCCGTCCACCCGCAAAACGAGATGGCGCTCAACACCAACCTCTATCCCCAGTGCGTGTGGGACTCCGATACACTCAACCGCTTTCTCCGCGACCACCTCCTGCCGCAGTTCCGCCGCGACCGGATCGAGATCGAGGTCTGGCTCGGCACTGTTGTGAACGAGAACCTCGCAGAATACGTCGATCCCGTCCTCAGCGACCCGGTGACCGAGCCCCGCATCGTCGGCGTCGGCTACCAGTACGGCGGCCAGAAGACGCTCCTCGCCACCCACCAGAAATACCCCGGCAAGAAACTCTCCCAGACGGAGACCGAGTGCTATGGCGGCGGCAACGCTTGGGACCAGGCGCTGCTCACCTTCGGTCACTTGATCGAGGATACAGCGAATTTCGCCAATAGCTATTTCTTCTGGAACCTCGTCCTCGACGAGTCCGGCCTCAGCCGCTGGAACTGGCGCCAGAACAGCCTGCTCACCGTCGACCGCAAGACCGAGACGGTGATCTACAATCCCGAGTTCTACTCGATGAAGCATTTCTCGGCCACCGTGCTTCCTGGTGCCCGGCGCATCGCGGTCCAAGGCGGGCCACTCCAGAAGAGCGTCGCCTTCCAGAATCCCGACGGCTCCCGCGTGCTGCTCATCCTGAACGACGTCGACCGGACGGTCTCCGTGGTGCTGGACGCCGACGGCACCCCCGTGCGGCTCGCTGTCCCCGCCCAGTCAATGAACACGCTCCTGCTCCGCTGAGCGGCTGCCCACGCGCATCATGCTCGCGACTAACACCCCGGTTCCACGCCTGTTTCACCGCTCGCTGGTCGTCGCATTTCTCGTCCTCGCCATCGCTGCCCTTGGCGTGGCGGCCACGCCGCGCGAGCGCCTCTCACTCGATGCCGGCTGGAAGTTCCATCTGGGCGACGACTGGCCCGATGCGTTGCGCCTCGACAAGGCCGGCGTCAGCTCCGGCCCCGTAGCGCCGAACTTCGACGCTGCAGCTTGGCGCGACGTTCAGGTACCCCACGACTGGGCGGTCGAGCTGCCCTTCGATCCCGCGGCTGACCGCAACCACGGGTTCAAAGCGCTCGGCGCGAAATACCCCGGCAACAGCATCGCGTGGTACCGTCGCACCTTCGATCTGTCCGCAACCGACTCGGACAAACGCCTCTGGCTCGTCTTCGACGGTATCTATCGCGACGCCACCGTCTGGGTTAACGGCTGGTTCGTGCGCCGCCATGAGAGCGGATACTTGCCACTGCGCGAGGACATCACCGATGTGCTGAATTTTGGTGGCACGAACACCATCGCCGTGCGCGTGGACGCGACGAAGTTCGAAGGCTGGTTCTACGAGGGCGCCGGCATCTATCGCCACGTTTGGCTGGAGAAAACCGCGCCGCTCGCCATCGCGCCTGACGGCATCTTCGTCTCCTCGGAGTTTCCCAACAACGTGCCGGAAGGCCCGGCTACGATTCATCTGCGGACCACCGTGCTGAACAAGCAACGCACCGCAGCCCAAGCCGAGGTCAGCTGGAGCATCATCGCTCCCGACGGCCGGACCATCGCGGAGAGTTGCGCGCGTCAGGTATGGGAAGTCGCTGCGGGATTGTCGGCGGAGTACGGCGGCACGGCGCACGTTCAAGCTCCCGCCTTGTGGTCGCCCGAAAGCCCGCAACTCTACCGACTCGTCACCACAATCTCCTCCGCCGGCGAGATTGTTGATCGGCAGGAAACCACGTTTGGCATTCGCACCGTCGGCTTCGACCCGAACGTCGGCTTCCTGCTGAACGGCCGGCGCTACGAGATTCACGGCACGTGCAACCACCAGGACCACGCGGGCGTTGGCGTCGCGATTCCGGATGCGTTGCAGGAGTTTCGCGTGAGGAAGCTGAAGGAGTTCGGCTGCAATGCCTACCGTACCGCGCACAACCCGCCGACGCCCGAGTTGCTCGAGGTCTGCGATCGTCTCGGCCTGCTGGTCATGGACGAGTGCCGCCTGCTCGGCAGCGACTCCGAGAACCTGCGCAAATGGGAGGAACAGATCCGCCGCGACCGCAACCACGCCTCGGTCGTCATCTGGTCCATCGCGAACGAGGAACTCGCCGTGCATGACACGCCGCAGGCGGCGCGGTCCGCGCTCGCGATGCAGGACCTCGTCAAGCGCCTCGATCCCACGCGACCCGTCACCTACGCGGCGAACGAGAAGAACGTCTTTCTCGGTATCAACTCGGTCATCGAGGTGCGCGGCTGGAACTACCACCTCGGCCCCCACGTGGACGACTATCACGCCGAGCACTCGCTCCAGCCGATCGTCGGCACGGAACAGGCGAGCGTCGTCGGCACGCGCGGCCTCTACGCGAACGACTACGAGCGCGGCCACGTGAGCGCCTACGACATCGTCTGGCCAGGCTGGGACACCACCGCGGAGAGCTGGTGGACCTTCTTCGCCGCGCGGCCATGGCTTTCCGGCGCGTTCGTGTGGACCGGGTTCGACTATCGCGGCGAGCCCTCGCCCTGCAACTGGCCGAGCATCAGCTCGCACTTCGGCATTCTCGACACCTGCGGTTTCCCGAAGGACTCGTTCTATTACTACAAGTCGTGGTGGACGGCGGAGCCGGTCCTGCACCTCGCGCCGCACTGGAACTGGCCCGGCCGGGAAGGGCAAGAGGTCCTCGTTCAGGCCTTCAGCAATTGCGCCGAAGTGGAGCTATTCCTGAACGGCGTCTCGCAGGGCAAACAGGCGATGAAACGCAACTCGAAGCTGTTCTGGCGCGGCGTTAACTACGCGCCGGGAACTCTGCACGCCAAAGGCTACGACGCGGCCGGTATCGTGGTCGCGGAAACGAAAGTCGAAACCACGGGCGCCCCGGCGCGAATCGTTCTCACGCCTGACCGCGAGACGATCAACGCGGATGGCGAGGACGTCGCGGTCTTCACCGTTGCGGCCGTGGACGCGCAGGGCCGGATCGTGCCGCTGGCACAGAATCATGTGAGCTTTGCGCTCGCAGGCGCCGGCAGAATCATCGGCGTCGGCAACGGCGATCCCAACTGTCACGAACCCGACGTCTTCGTCGGTCCGCAGGCGCGCTGGTCGCGCAGTCTCTTCAACGGCCTCGCGCAAATCATCGTCCAGTCCACGCGCGTGGCAGGCGAAATCCAGCTCACGGCCAGCGCCGAGGGGCTCGCGCCGGCCACCACGGTTTTGCATGCCAAGCTCTGCCCGCCGCGGCCGTTCGTGCCATGAGATGGAGGACATTCTCAATCTGGGTGTTGGCCTTGATCGTCGCGAATCGGAGCAACGCGCAGCCGTATTACGTTTCGCCCACGGGCGACGACGCGAATCCCGGCACGCTGGAAGAACCCTTTGCCACGCCGCACCGGGCGCAACAGGCGGCGCGCGAGAAACCCGGCGAGGTGATCCTGCGCGGCGGTACCTATTATCTGGACTCTCCGCTCGTCTTCACTGCGGAGGACTCCGGCACGAAAGCTTCGCCTAAGGTGTTTCGAAACTACGCGGGCGAACAGCCGGTCATCAGCGGCGGACGGCGACTGCCAGACTTGGATTGGCAACCCTGCGCCAATGGCGTCTTCCGGGCGCAGGTCCCGGCGGATTTGCAGACCGAGGAGCTCTTCGTGAATGGCGAGCGCCATATCCTCGCGCGTTACCCGGATTTCGATCCGCATGCCCAATACTTCGGCGGCTGTGCGGCCGATGCGATTTCTCCGGAGCGGGTGGCGCGATGGGCGGACCCGACCGGCGGGTATTTTCACGCGATGCACCCGGCGCTCTGGGGCGACTTCACCTGGCGGATCGTCGGCAAGGACACGAAGGGCGAACTGAAGCTCGACGGCGGCTGGCAAAACAACCGCGGCGCCGCTGCGCACGAAACGATCCGCTTCGTGGAAAATGTCTTCGAGGAGCTCGACGCGCCCGGCGAGTGGTTCCTCGATGCGAAGACCCACACGCTGTATTTCTATCCGCCTGCCGGACTCGATCTCCGCACCGCGGTCTTCGAAGCCACGCGGCTCCGAACTCTCGTCGAGCTCCGCGGCGACGGAACCAATCCGGTGCAGTGGATCTCGCTGCGCGGCCTGGTGTTCCGGCACGCCGCCCGCACGGTCATGGACACGCGCGAGCCGTTGTTGCGTTCGGACTGGGCGATCTATCGCGGCGGCGCGGTGTTCTTCAACGGGGCCGAGGACTGCGCACTCGAAGACAGCTTCATCGACCGGGTCGGCGGCAACGCCGTCTTCGTGAACAACTATAACCGTCGCATCGCCATTCGCGGCACGCGCATCGCTGGAGCTGGCGCGAGCGGGATCTGTTTTGTCGGCGACCCGTGCGCTGCGCGAAGCCCGTTGTTCAACTACGATCAGGTCCAGCCGCTCGACGCGATCGACCGCACGCCCGGACCGCGAACCAGCAACTATCCCGCCGACTGCCTGGTCGAGGATTGTTTGATCACCCAGACCGGCCGCGTGGAGAAGCAGACCGCCGGGATCGAGATCGACCTCGCGCAGGACATCACCGTGCGGCACTGCTCGATCTATGACCTGCCGCGCGCCGGCATCAATATCGGCAGCGGCTGCTGGGGCGGGCACGTCATCGAATACTGCGATGTCTTCGACACGGTGAAGGAGACGGGCGATCACGGCTCCTTCAACTCCTGGGGTCGCGACCGCTTCTGGCGGCCGAACATCGACGAGGTCAACGCATGGGTTCAGCAAGCTCCGGAGCAGCCGATGCTCGACGCGCTGAAGCCCAACGTGCTCGCGAACAACCGCTGGCGCTGCGACCACGGGTGGGACATCGATCTCGACGACGGCTCGTCGAACTACGTGATCCGAAATAACCTTTGCCTGCGCGGCGGCATCAAGAACCGCGAGGGCTTCCGGCGCGTTGTCGAAAACAACATCCTCGTGGAGGGCGGTTACGATCCGCATGTCTGGTACGCAGGGAGCGGCGACATCTTCCGGCGCAATATCGTGTGGACGATCTATCGCCCGGCCCACATGCCCCCGCCGCCGTGGGGCGCGGAGATGGATTTCAATCTGGTGCAGGACTCGCGCGCGACGACGATCACGCCGGCAACGGCGTTGCAGGAGCAGAGCGGCCGCGACGCGCATTCCCTCGTGGGCGATGCGCAGTTCGTCGATCCAGAGCGCGGTGACTACCGCGTGAAGGCGGGCTCGCCCGCGCTGGCACTCGGCTTCGCCAATTTTCCGATGGACCAATTCGGCGTCCGCAAACCGGAACTCCGGGCCATAGCTCGCACGCCGCAACTGCCGCGCCCGGGCGAGATCGGCCCCGCCACGACCGTACGCGTCCACGCTCCCACGACGTGGCTCGGCGCCCAGGTGCGCAACATCGCCGACGAAGGCGAACGGTC
>Ga0116170_10001545_pt1 | contig 23154 bp, 26 predicted proteins | sample AD_JPNHW1_MetaG_FD_89797 | JGI IMG/M metagenome (GOLD analysis project Ga0116170, IMG submission 89797) | Active sludge microbial communities of municipal wastewater-treating anaerobic digesters from Japan - AD_JPNHW1_MetaG | ecosystem: Engineered > Bioreactor > Anaerobic > Digestate | place... | reverse complement strand
GCTTTCGCCGCCCATGGGTTCCCTGTAGATGCGAAGTCCGTGGTGTACCTGGTTCACCAGGAAGATGCGTTTGATGGAACAGAACTGCTCTCCTTCAAGGCGGGAGTGCCGATCGGGGCTGGTGGCTATGGGATCTCCTATGTCGCCACCACAGATGTCTCAGCCAAAGCTCAGGATGAGTGTCGGGCGGCTTTGGTGGAAGGCGGACTGGCTTCAGGCTCGCCATGGCTCCCGCCTATAGAGCTTCTGATCTTCCTTGAACTCGAAGAAGGGAAAGCCAGGAACCTGGCTCTGCTCCAAAAAATCATTTCAGCCGGAATCGACGTAGCAAAGGCTCAGAGGTTTCTGCACCTGGTGGGAAATGAGCGGATTCTGGCGCTATTTGAACGATGCCTGGCGAATGCTCAGCCCACACCATGAAATGGCGGTTGCTATGACCCTCTACAAGGCACCCTGGAGCCTCTCCGTAATCCTGGTTACATGGATCACCACGGGAGTGCTTTGCATTGGCTCGGCTGTGGCGGTCACGCAGCCATTTTGGTTCATTGCGCCCTTGCTGATGGCAATCCCACTGGGGGCAGCGCCCTTCACCATCAGAAGCTACACGCTCACGACAGACGCGATCCTGGTGCGGCGGCTTTTTTGGACTACGCGTCTGCCCCTGGATGGACTTCAATCCGCGGTGCCTGATCCCGAAGCCATGTCCCATAGCACTCGCACAGCAGGCAATGGCGGGCTGTTCTCGCTCACGGGCTACTTCAGCAATCCAAAGATTGGGGATTACCGGGCTCTGGTGATGAATCCCAAGCTGGCTGTGGTGCTGAAATACGCAAATGAAATTATCCTGCTCTCGCCAGAATTCCCCGAACGGTTTGCCGCCAACCTCACGCAGCGGTTACCGAAGCAGTGAATTCACGGTGTCGGATTGGCAGGCTCCAACCGTTCGATGGTGTAGCCAGCATCCTTTGGCGTAAGCCTCAGCAGATAGTGCCGCATTCCGATGAACACTGATCCATCCGGCATACGCACCATGGAGTTCATCTCAGGCATGGACATGAATCCAGCGCTGAGGAGGAGGCGTGAGTCGCCTTTTGAAGAGAGGCGATAGAGGTGCTGGTCGGTGAGCACCAGCCATTGACCTGCGCCTTCGGAAAGCACGGCTTCGATCGAACCGTCCTTCAATGCATTGGGAAGTGGAACAGACGTTTGGATGCTGCCCTGGGAATCCAGCCTCACCAGATTGTCTGGGGTCAGTAGTAGCCATGTGGATGGCGTGTCTTGGGCAAAGTAGCGGGGCGTTCCATCCAGGCGAGCGAAATGGGTCGCCGTCCAGTTTCCTTGATTGTTCCGGGCAACCTTCATGATCTTCCCAAGGTTCAACCCCAGATGGTCCAGCCCTTGCAAGACGAGAAAAGCATCTCCAGCCGGTTCAATTTGAAGCACGTTTTCTGCGGAGAGCCCGTCAATCGAGAAGGACTTCGGCGGCAGCCACCCCGGAAGATCCTTGCCGGGTTGCATATGACTTCGGCGAATTTGTTTCGTCCAACGCTTCTTCGAAACGCCAGGCGGGGGTGGAGGCGGCGGCGGTGGCTGGAGATGTGGTGAGGTCATCAGAAAACGCCCTTTGGACCCGTCCATCGAAACCCAGCAGAGTCCACCACCCCATTCACCAGCATTGAAACCCACCAGCCAGCCATCTGAGACACTCTGGATCAGACGGAGTGAGTATTCAGGTTGCTGATCCACGAGATAGCGTCCTAATCGGAGTGCCATCTTCTTTGCCTGCGGCGAGATGCCCGAGTTTTCCCATGTCACTTGCTCATCGGGGAGGAATCGGTGGTTGGTTGCCACGACCTTCCCACCAACGAGTTCGACCCGCCATTTCTGTGAAGCGTCCTCTTCAAACGCCTTCGAGTGTCTGAGATCTGTTGTGTCGGAGTAAGGGGCTACGACCCATCCATCGGGCATGGGTGATCCATGTAATGGGCTCGACAGGAGAAGCAGCACTCCCAGCGAACTTGTCATCAAGCGTGAGGTGAGAGGCATCCTGGACATGGGTCACTCACCACAGCGGAGGAGCGATTCCGCCTCCTCCATCGTGAATGATCGATCCTTCCGCCTCATTGATTCGAACATTGGTACCCCTATCGCGATCAAATCCTATGCCTTTGGCTTCTTCACTTTCGGCTTGGGCGGCGGCAACGCATCCGCAGTGACTCGCGCCAGTTCAGATAGCCAATCTCGGTCATCCCAATTCTCTCCAGGCACGAGCAGGCATGGCTTGGCACCCGGATATGGAATTCCTTCCGTGATCGGCTGAAACAGCGCTCTGCCCTTGTCGGTGGGTTTGAAGAACAACTGGTCATCGCAGATAAGCCCGATCATCCGACCATCCAGGAACACGCCGTAGTCACCGAACATCTTCTTGGCGTAGATGCCCTGGCAATCGGAAAGCTGATCCATTAGGTAGTCCACTGTGCTTTGCTTGGATGCCATCACACCCCTCCCCAGGTAGCGAAGCCGCTTCAGAAAAGAATGATTCCCGAATGATCCATCGACCCCCCCTACTGCTCCATCTTGAACGCGGGATTGCTGATCAAGGTGCCCAGTTCTTCGCGAATGACCGGCGGCATCATGGGATTGCTCTTCATGGACTCGATGTAGTCCGCAGCAAGCCCGTGGTTCCTGTAAAAGGAACCAAGTGACCAGCCCGCCGACATGTAAGCGGTGGCACGCATCAGCTCTGGGGTCATTCCTGCAGGCTTCTTTCCAAATTTTTGGAAATCATCTCGCACCTGCTTGAAGACCTTCCAATCGTCACGCCAAGCCAAAGTCCCCGCGATTGCCTGAATCGGCTTGAAATCGCCTGTCGCCAAAAAGATCGACCACAGCATGTCCAATCGCCCAGGCACGCCAATGCTGTCAGCAATCTCGACGCGCAGATCGTATGGATCAGGAAGCCCAGGCGTCTGCCTTACCATCCGTTGGTCTTCTTCGCTGAGTCCAGCCAGTGACGGCGTGATATCAGCGCCTGCAAGCCTCAACAGGTAAAGCCCAAACAGTCTTGGTCCATGGGGTTGCTCATGGAGGTGCGCAAGGAGGTAACGCTGAGCTTCAGGAGACGATTTGAGCACCTCAACGTAGAACGTCACGGCATTAGGGGAAGTACCACGCTGATCCTTGGTTGCGTACCCAAGCGCATTGAGAATCCGAGCCGGCTCCGGGTGCTGGTAGTAGGTCATCGTCCAATCTTCCAGCGCCTTCGAATCTTTGAATGTTCCAGCACGGCACGAAGACTCCATGGATTTGATGGTGACTTTGACAGGAGCGAGAACTATGGATTTCCCACAGCTTTGAATCTTCCCAGAGATGGACAAATCACCATCAGCAACAACACCAGGCACAACCCAGTCGACATCGAATAGCGCAATGCTTGCCATTGAAAGATGAGCCTGAGCTTCCTCAGCCTTCTCGGTTTTCAGTGATCCGAGAATGTAGGTAACCATGTCCGCCCCCTCAGCCTTCACCTTGCGAATGAGGCGGGGATGCGCCGACACCGTGCGAGTATCTCCCTGGAAAGAGAGATTTGCCGTAAGGTCCGCCGACTCAAGCAGACCGGCGCGCCCGTCCCCAGTCGCTGCAACGCCAAGAATCAAATGCTGCCCCGGATAGGCGGAGGCTCGTGCGGGCTGGATATTCACCCATTTGGGGTTGATTGACCATTGCCCTATCAACTCACGTCCAAACACCAGAATCGCGGGTCGGATCTCTGTGGGAAGGTTCTTCTGCTGGGCGACCTTGACAGCATCATCACCAGCCCAAAGAGCGACAGAAGCAATCAAGGCAACAATGGCGTGCAGGCTCGTTCGAATCATATGGAATCCAATCGTCATGGGTAGATCAAGAAGGTTACCGTGCGGATGGGGTTTCGCCGCAGCTCAGGATTAACCAATGAGCATCTGTGAATCTGTGTGTGATTTCACACTCCTTGCTCGCCGCCACCGTGAGTCCATTCCTCCTCAGAGACAGGTTTAGGCTTTACCAATAAGTATGCTTATAGGGATCTGGTAACCAGATTAGGAGCCTCCGAGCGTAGCCTGAAGCGGAGCCGAGGAGGCGATGACGATCGAATACAACTACTACCAATGGAAACACGTAAACGTTCTATCAGTGGATTAGATCAGTCGCTCGATCAGCAGAAGCGCCAAAAGGTCAGGCTAAAAGCAATTTAGGTTCGATTAGCAATCTGGAGAAGCTGCGTTTGCATCTGTTCGCGTGTCTCTCCATAGTGAGCCTCCCGGTGATGGTTCGGACAGACAGCAACAACATTGCTAGCAGAATCCGCCCCACCTGCTGACAGGGGCACCACATGGTGTGTCTCAAGATAAATCAATCCGTTTGCCATTTTGAATCCGGCTCCCCCACACCATTCGCATCGCCCGCCAGCTCGCATCAGGACGGATCTCCGCACATCTTCACGTCGATCATAGACGCGTGTGGTGACTTCCTTGCTTCCTAATGGCAGAGGTGGATGAGAAAGCACTGAAAACTGATCCTGAAAAGGAGCAGATATGACTCCCCTGGTTACCACACAAGCTCCCGTTTGTTCTTCATACGCTGTTACAGCCCATACAGCGTCATCGAGCATTCGCGCCCTTACCTCCAGACGTTCTGCTTGTTCTTTGGGTTTCCAGGTTACCTTGCCATCGAGAATTACAACCCTTACTGGGATACCAAGCTTGAATGCAGATTGAAGGGCAAAGTCCATTCTTAGCGCCCTTGCCGGCACACCTCCCCTTTTACGGCTATCTCGGCATTCCTTGGCATATTGACGAGGATTCAATCTCTGACAAATGACGCCATTTTCTTCTTTAAGATCCTTGTGCCACAGATTCAGCACAACAACCTTGTCGTCTTGAATAAATGCCCATTCATAGCAGTATTTTGGGTTGGTTGAAGGATTGACCTCGCCAACACTTCCTTTTGCCCAACCGGAGACATCGACGCCTGCTTCGCGCACCAAATCGATGACGAGATGAGGTTCTTTCGGGATCAAAGACTCTAGCCCGCTCATAGAGGTCCTCGTTGCTAGACTGGCAAAGGTTTTGTAATTGGATTCGTGCTTGGATCTCAGATTTGACAGCCATTGTCTACATCTGGACACCAGGCTTGTTTCTGCTTTCACGCCAAGCAGTCTGTAGGACAATAATCGGGTTATCAAGCGTTAGGATCACCATGGATCAAGAGATCAAGAAAACCCTCTGGGCAGCTGCTGACAAGCTGCGCAACAACATGGACGCGGCGGAGTACAAGCATGTGGTCCTGGGGCTGATCTTCCTGAAGTACATCTCGGATGCTTTCGAGGAGCGCCGGGGCACGCTGGCGAAGGAGTTCCTGAACCCCAAGAGCGATCTCTACATCGGCGATGCCAATGAGGCGAACCTGCTGCTGGAGGATCGGGACTACTACACCGAGGAGCACGTCTTCTGGGTGCCCGCCAATGCACGCTGGGAAGCCATTCGCAGTGCCGCCAAGCTCCCGGACATCGGCAAGCGCATCGATGATGCCCTCATCGCCATCGAGCAGGAAAACCCGCCGCTCAAGGGTGTGCTGGACAAGCGCTTTGCCCGCACCCAGTTCGAACCCGGCAAGCTGGGCGAACTCATCGATCTGGTCTCTGGCATCGGCTTTGGTGCCGGGGATAAAGCCAAGGATGTGCTGGGCGAGGTCTACGAATACTTCCTCGGACAGTTCGCAAACGCCGAGGGCAAGAAGGGCGGACAGTTCTATACGCCCGCTTCGGTGGTGAAGGTGCTGGTGGAGGTGCTATCGCCGCACAAGGGACGCATCTATGACCCCTGCTGCGGCTCAGGCGGCATGTTCGTTCAATCCGAGAAGTTCGTGGCGAGCCACGGCGGCAAAACCGGGGACATCTCCATCTACGGGCAGGAAGCCAATCCCACCACCTGGCGTCTGGTGGCGATGAACCTTGCCATTCGCGGCATGGGAGCCAACCTGGGCAAGGAACCCGCCGACACCTTCGGACGCAACCAGCATCCCGATCTACGCGCTGACTACGTGCTTGCCAATCCGCCCTTCAACATCTCGGACTGGGGTGGTGAGAAGCTCACCAACGATCCCAGGTGGGTCTTTGGTGCACCGCCAGCTGGCAATGCCAACTTTGGATGGCTGCAGCACATCCTTTACCATCTGAAGCCCACAGGCAGCGCAGGCGTGGTGCTTGCGAACGGCTCCATGTCCTCCAACCAGAACAACGAAGGCGCCATCCGCCGCGCCATGGTGGAAGGCGATGCGGTGGAGGTGATGGTCGCCCTGCCGCCACAGCTCTTCTTCAACACGCAGATCCCCGCCTGCCTGTGGTTCCTGGCGAAGGATAAAACCAAGAACGGACGCAGCCGCAAGGGCGAGTTCCTGTTCATCGACGCCCGCAAGCTGGGGCGCATGGAAAGCCGCGTGTTGCGCGTGTTGGACGACGTGGACATCCAGAAGATCGCCAACGCCGTGCATGCGTGGCGCGAGGATGGCGAGACGAAGGACACCTACGCTAATGTCCCAGGCTTCTGTCGCGCTGTGAAGCTGGCAGAGATCGCCGAGCATGGCTTCGTGCTCACGCCGGGGCGCTATGTGGGCGCCGAGGAAGTGGAGGACGACGACGAAGCCTTCGCCGAGAAGATGGATCGCCTGACCTCCACCCTGGCGGAACAGATGGAGAAGGGACAGGAACTGGATGCCATCATCCGTGAGCGACTGGGGAGGCTCGGGTATGAGGTCTGAACGCGCGTACCCTGGGGATGCCATTCACCAGACAAAGCCCGTGTTCAAATCGGGTTTCGTGCGTGGCGCTCGGAATCTATGCATGTCGATGAGCATGTGTATAGAAAATCGGGTTTTTTATACATACGATGACGAGGGTGAATGAACATGCCCCCCATCTCCCCTCTTGATCACCTAAATCCAGCACGATTCGAGACCAACGCCATTCTCAAGGGATTGGCGTCGGCAAGTCGGCAGCTCGCGGAACTCAAGGGCGTAGCGGCTTCCATTCCAAACCAAGGCATTCTCATCAACACCCTGGGCTTGCAGGAAGCCAAGGATAGCTCCGCCATCGAGAACATCGTCACCACCCACGACGAGCTGTTCAAAGACGACTTCCAGCCGCAAGTCCCCGGCAGCGCCGCCGCAAAAGAGGTCCTGCGTTACCGGCAAGCCCTGCGTGTGGGTTTTGAACGGGTTCGAGAAAGCGGTCTATTGACCCTCAACCACATGCTGGAGATCCAGGAGGCGCTGGAAGAGAACCGCGCAGGCTTTCGCAAGTTGCCCGGCACGGCGCTCAAGGATGGCGCGGGTCAGACCGTCTACATGCCGCCCCAAGACCCGGACGAGATCCTGCGCCTGATGGGGGGACTGGAACGGTTCATCAACGGGGATATCCCGTTCGAGGCTGATCCTCTCATCAAGATGAGCCTCATCCATCATCAGTTCGAGAGCATCCACCCCTTCTACGATGGCAACGGCAGAACGGGGCGCATCGTCAACGTGCTCTATCTCGTGAAAGAGCGGCTTCTGGATATCCCCGTCCTCTACCTAAGCAGCCACATCGTCCGCACCAAGGGCGATTACTACCGACTGCTACAGGATGTTCGCGAGCAGGACGCCTGGGAGGACTGGGTGCTCTACATGCTGAATGCGGTGGAAAAGACAGCCATTCAAACCATCGACACCATCCACGCCATCAAGAATGCCCTGTACGACTACAAGCACCGCATCCGTGCCCAGCACAAGTTCTACAGCCAGGATCTCATCAATAATCTGTTCACCCACCCCTACACCCGGATCGAGTTTCTCGAACGGGATCTCCGGGTATCGCGCCTGACCGCCACCAAGTACCTGGATGCCCTGGTCCGAGACGGATTCCTGATCAAGCAGAAGAAGGGACGAGGGAACTACTACATCAACGTGGCGCTCACCAAGATCCTGATGGGAGAGCAGGCATGAGGTGCGAGCGACAGGAGGGGGACGCCATTATCTGCGAGCGGCTGGGGAGGTTCGGATATGGGGTCTGAAGACAGGGAAACACTGACCATCAGTGAGTTGCTATCCCGCGACGGTGGAAGTGTAAAAACAGGACCTTTTGGGACTGCCCTAAAGGCATCCGAATACACCGCGACTGGCGTTCCACTGATCTCCGTTCGAGAAGTTGGGTATGGCACTTTCCACATTGATGAAAGGACGCCGAAGGTTTCCGAGAAAACAACATCGAGGCTGCCTGAATACCTACTCCGAGAAGGCGATATCGTATTTGCCAGAAAAGGCAGCATCGACCGGTGTGCGATTGTGACGAAGCATCAAGAAGGATGGTTCCTCGGATCTGACGGCATTCGTTTGCGCCCACCAAATACAGTGATTCCCAAATTCTTGCTGTATGGATTCTTGTCACCGCAGTCTAAGCATTACCAGCTTCCTGCTCCTGATTTCCGAGTCGGAGAACTCCGGACCACTGCGGTGCTGTATGCCCATAAGGACTTCTCGGAGATGAGCAAGGCAGACCGTATTCGCGCCTGCTATCAGCACTGCACTCTGATGTATGTCACCAATCAGCTTATGACCAACAAGTCCCTTCGAGAGCGATTCAAGCTTCCAGAGAGCAAGACAGCAGTTGTATCTCAGACCATCTCAGCCGCCCAGGAAGCAGGAAAAATCAAATTGGATGATTCTGATACAACCTCAAAGCGCTATGCCCGCTATCTACCCTACTGGGCTTAGCTCATTCAATGACTACGATGGGTTACGGTGGGCTACGGTGGGCATGAGTTGATAAATAAGGCGATGTTCATTTAAACGCAAACCGAAGCAGCCAGAGACCAGACGAGAGAGCCATGACCCTCATCGATGAGAACACTGCCGAGCAAGCCTGCCTCGAATGGTTCGAGGAACTGGGCTATGAGCGTGTCTTTGGTCCCGACATCGCTCCAGGCGGTCCTGATGAGGAACGAGAGAACTACAAGGGCGTGGTGCTGGAGACTCGCTTTCGATCGGCGCTGGCTGCGCTGAATCCCGGTCTCCCATCGGGTGTGCTGGAGGATGTGGCACGTCAGGTCATTCACGGCAATGCGCCCAGCCTCATGCAGGCGAACCGTCAGTTCCACCGTTGGCTTACGGATGGCGTGCCTGTGGAGGTGCAGCACCAGGGCGAGACGCTGGGAGACCGCGCCAAGCTCATCGACTTCCAGAACCCAACTGCCAACCAGTGGCTGGTGGTGAATCAGTTCACCATCGAAGGTCCCAAGCAGAACCGTCGCCCCGATGTGATCGTCTTTATCAACGGGTTGCCACTGTTCGTCATCGAGCTGAAGAACCCCGCCGATGAGAACGCTGACATCTGGCACGCCTTCCAGCAGCTCCAGACCTACAAAGAAGACATCCCGGATCTGTTCGTTTTCAACGAGGCGCTGGCGATCTCGGATTACACGCTGGCACGCCTGGGCTCGCTCTCTGCGACCAAGGAGCGCTTCAATGCATGGCGCACCATCGATGGCATCACGCTAGACCCACTGGGCGAACATCAGCAGCTGGAGACCTTGGTGCGGGGCTTCTTCCGCCAGGACTTTCTGCTGGAATACCTGCGCCACCACATCCTGTTCGAAGAGGATGGCAGCACGAAGAAGATTGCCGGCTACCACCAGTTCCATGCAGTGCGTGCCGTGGTGCAAAGCGTCATCCAGGCAAGCGCACCTGGAGGTTCGAGGCGTGGCGGCGTGGTGTGGCATACCCAGGGCAGCGGCAAGAGCATCGAGATGACGTGCCTTGCGGGCAGCCTTATGGGTTCTGCCGAGATGCGCAATCCCACTATCGTCGTAGTGACAGATCGCAACGATCTGGACGGACAGCTCTTCGAGACCTTTGCGGGTGCCGCAGAGCTGCTGCGGGAAAGCCCGGTGCAGGCGGATTCTCGCTTAGATATGCGACAGAAGCTGTCCAATCGTCCCTCGGGTGGCATCGTCTTCACGACCATCCAGAAGTTCGCGGCAATGGATGAAGAGGAGACGATCCCCATCCTCTCCGACCGCGAGAACATCGTCGTCATCTGTGATGAGGCGCATCGCAGCCAATACGGATTCAAGACTGTATTTCGCGAGCGCACGAAGGAGGACGGAACCAAGGAGTTGGTCGCGACCAATGGTCTTGCCTTCCAGCTTCGACAGGCACTGCCCAACGCGACTTTCGTTGCCTTCACGGGCACGCCCATCAGCAGCGAGGACAAGGACACGCGTGCAGTCTTCGGCGAATACGTCCACATCTACGACATCGAGCAGGCGGTCCAGGATGGCGCGACGGTGCCCATCTACTACGAAAGCCGCCTCGCCAAGCTGGAGCTGCTGGAAGAACAGAAGCCCGTGGTGGATTCGGAAGTCGAGGATCTCACCGAGGACGAGGAAGAGAACACCCAGAGCCTCACCAAGCGCCGCTGGGCTGCCCTGGAGAAGCTGGTGGGTGCCGAGCCGCGCCTGAAGCAGGTTGCCCAGGATCTGGTGAAACACTTCGAGGCTCGCTGTGCCGCCATGCCCGGCAAAGCCATGATCGTCGCCATGAGCCGCGAGGTGTGCGCCCATCTCTACAAGGCGATCACGGATCTGCGCCCGGAATGGCATGACGAAGATCCCGAGAAGGGTGCCATCAAGGTGGTGATGACGGGTTCTGCCTCGGACAAGGCGCTGCTGAAGCCCCACATCTACACCAAGGAGATCAAGAAACGCCTGGAAGCCCGATTCAAAGACCCAGGCGATCCCCTGAAGTTGGTGATCGTGCGCGATATGTGGCTCACAGGCTTTGACGCTCCCTGCGCCCACACCATGTACGTGGATAAGCCCATGCGCGGGCATAACCTCATGCAGGCAATCGCCCGCGTGAATCGCGTGTTCAAGGACAAGCCCGGTGGACTGGTGGTGGATTACATCGGCATCGCCACGGAGCTGAAGCAGGCGCTGCTGGAATATACGCAATCGAAGGGCAAAGGGCGTCCCACCATCAAGGCAGAGGAAGCCCTGGCTGTATTCGAGGAGAAGATCGGCGTTCTGCGCGGCATGATGCACGGCTTCGACTACAGTGCCTTCAAGACCAAGGCTCTGGTGCTGCTCGGTGGAGCGATCAATCACTTGGCAGGTCAAACCGATGGCAAGAAGCGTTTTGCCGATCAAGTGTTGGCTGCCAGCAAGACATTCGCGCTGTGCTGCGCCCTGGATGAAGCCATTGCTCTGCGGGACGAGCTGGCGTTCTTTCAGGCGATCAAGGCGACCTGGTCGAAGGCAAGCAACCAAGACAAAGCACTCTCAGACGAAGCCAAGGAGCTTGCTTTGCGCCAGATCATCAGCGGCGCGCTGGTCTCTGACGAGGTTGTGGATATCTTCGCAGCGGCGGGGCTCAACAAGCCCAACATCGGCATCCTGACAGATGAGTTCCTGGATGACGTGCGCAATATGAAGCAGCGCAACCTCGCCGTAGAGCTGCTGGAGCGCCTGCTGAAGGACGATATCAAGGCACGTTTCGCCACCAACATCGTGCAGAACTTGAAGTTCTCGGAGTTGCTACAGGCATCCCTCACCCGATACCGGAACCGCAGCATTGAGACCGCACAGGTTATCGAAGAGATGATCCAGATGGCGAAGGATTTCAATGAAGCCGCCCGCCGTGGGGAGGAGCTGGGGTTATCCGGTAACGAGTTGGCGTTCTACGATGCCCTGGAAACCAATGAAGCCTCCGTGCGGGAACTCGGCGATCACGAGCTGAAAGCCATTGCTCGCGAGCTAACCGAGTTCCTGCGGAACAATCTCACGGTGGATTGGTCCGTGCGCGAATCCGTGCGCGCCAAGATGCGGGCGCGGATCAAGCTCATCCTGAAGCGGCACAAGTATCCGCCTGATATGGAGCTGCGGGCGGTGGAGCTGGTGCTGAAGCAGGCGGAGGCGATCAGCGAGACGTGGGTGGCGTAGCTGAGGTTCAGCGATTAAAAATCGCCATCTCAAGTTGCCTTTCTGCAGGGAGCTCCCCAAAACCAGGGTGATTTGCATCGAATTTTTCCCATCCACCAGCCGGAATGACAACGTCTTTGATGCCAACCTCGCCCCGCAGAACAGGCAAGATCACTTGATTTGAGACAAAGCGAATAATTGCCTGTTTCTGCTCAGGCGTGGACTCAGAAATCCCCGGCTGCTCAAAGCAATAGATGTACTTGGGGCGGCGGGTGAACTTGATCGACATCTTGTTCGCAGGGGTGTGGCGGTTGACCTTCATAGGTCCTCCTTGTGGTTCGGGTAGCTCGCGATCACGGGCGCGGGTTGGTTGACGCCTGCGACAGTTCTGGAGGCGATCCCCAGACCGGCGCGGCACGACCTGTTACCACCGCGCAGTTCGCGACATCACCACAACCACCCCTACCCCGCACGCCGAGCCGACATCGATAGGATTGAGTGCGGCGCACGCGACCCATCAAAACCGCGTATTTACATCGGCGGATGAAGCTCTGTTTCCCAGGCAAACAAAAGCCTTACCGGTTTGCGCTCAGCAAGCGGCAAGTCCTCCCATACGGATTGGGTCGCCTTCGCCTCGACTTCATTAAGGCTGGACGCCTCAAAGGAGAATCCAAAGCCGTTCTCGGTTAGCAGACGTCCAATAAAGATGTCATCTTCACGCCGTACAAGCACAACCGCTTCCTCCAGGCACGACACGGGTGCCCGATTGTGAAGCCGATATTCCGCTGGATCTGATAGACTTTCCGCCTTTCGGACACCTTCCGCATCCAGTGGGTCATGCCTGGTAGCGCGTAGCATCTGAAATAAATCTTGGACGATCTCAATAAAGCTATCTCCCCATGGCTTAACATGATCCGTCCAACCATAGATTCTTTCATATGAATCAAGGTATGTTTCGACAATTCCATATACACAATCACCTGAAACACAATCCTTATTCTTCATCACTCGATAGCGCCAACTCATAGCCTTCCACCTCAGATCGACACCATATGCCGTCATTAACACATTACAAATACGGACAAAAGCACCTTTCACAATCCAACAAACCAACTATCATCCATGTAGCGGAGCAGCCATGAATGATAAGAATGAATTTTCCGACATGATCAACCAAATGTTTGAGACGAGATCGCCATGCTACAAAAAAGAAAGGATCAAACCGATCATTGATGCCCTATTCAGCGCTTGGAGCAAGAATCCCCACCTCCGCCTAGGTCAACTTATCACCATATGTTCCAATAAATCTGACGTATTCTACATTGAAGACGATGTCATTTTGAATGGCATCCATGAACTCGACCAATCCAGCAGTTCCATGGAACCAAAGTAGACTACCCCTACCGATATTATATTTCTAATAAAAATCACAAAAAACCACTACCCTGTCTAGCTATCTTTGTTTCGTTCCATCAGGAATACGACCAACGTGATTGGTCAATATAAAATCACAATAAAACCAGCATACACAGATTAACACCATCGCAAGCATAACTTTACACCATTAGTCCATTATTAAGGATTATACCGCATCGCGCGACATCATAAGTGCAGTAAAAACCACCAATATACGACACACCCGAATCCAGCATTTTGCATGTGGCAGCGCCAACACCATCTGTGTCAGCGCGATTAGCGCGCTTGTGCCGGATGAACGGCGAGCGTGAAACAGCGAATACCTGTTCAAAAGTGAGGGTGGTACCTGATGGGGTCAGCGGCAAAACCGCCCTGGCGAACCCTAAAGATCCATCAGGAGATCGCATGACCACTCACCCGCTGCTCCGACAGCCTCGCCAATCTCATCGCCCCAACTCTTTCCAAGCAGCACCGAAGCCGATTCCACTATCTGGATGGAACCTGCGGGCTCTGGACATCTTTCGCGAGCGCCCACTGGCGGACCACATCGATCGCAATGCCGGTTGGCTTCAAGCACACCCCCACACATCCAATGCAATTGAGGCTGCCCTATTCCCAGAGTTCAGCCTATGCGGCATGGAGCCTGAAGAGATCCGCCGCCTTTTGAATCACGCCTTGTGGGATGCCGGGTATGTCCCAGACTGCGAAAACACAGACAACCCCACTTGGACCTGGACCGAGGGCAACTAACCACGTTCTGCGGATGCTCGCCCTACCCATCTCATTTTGGCGATGGGCGGGCTTGCCTCTGCTGCCGTGTAGGCATCTATCAATGACTGTTAACCACAATCCAAATTACCAACGCTACGATCGCATCTATGGGGAATTCATCTCTGGCGGCGTTCCTCTTGCCGGACTCTTTCCTGGTACCAAACAAATATTCCATGAAACCGCCAAAGAGAGCTTGTTGCTCCGCCTTCACGATGTAGAAGCCGCTATGGATACAGGGGCAAACGTCGGCGCCATAACGCACCAACAAGACCTTCCTGGCATCAATCCACTCGGTTTTTGGGATCTAGACATTGATGGTCCTGATCACGGACAAGACCTATCGCCATTTACCTATCGCGTTCGCCGGCAGGGCGAGACAGATCTCGCTCATTACTGGGCGCGGCTACCAGATACCTCAACGTCTATCGAAACATCTCTAAAGGGCAAGGATTACGATCTTTGCACATGGAACACGGTCATGCCGGGATCGATCCACGAGAGCGGCACCGTCTACGAGCTTGAGTATCTAGAGGACGGGGAATGGGTGCCCTGGGATGGTGAAGCCTTCACACTCGACATGCTGCCGGTGGTAAATCCAGAGCTGTATCGATCCGAGGAAAACCAACGCATTGCCAGACATCAGCACAAGATCACACCACTGCGTAGCAAGCGCAAAACGGAAGAAGCCGCACACATCTGGGTTTCTGCCACTAGCAGCAAAGAGACACGCATCAAAATGGCAAGGAACTACCTCAGCTACTACGCTTGGCGTTCAATATCAGGGATGAATGGGCATAACGCACTTTTGGTTGCAATGACAAATCTGCGCCTTTTCCATCGCCTGGAAAAACCATTGGCACTGAAACTAATCAAGGACCATTTCAATCCACGTTGTGTCGACATCAAGGGAAACCCCTGCCCTTGGTCCGATAGAGAGATTGCTCACAAATGGGATGAAGCTGGAAAACAGCAAGCATTTCCCACACTAGGTGTCAATAATCCAAAGGCACGCGCAAAACAAATGCGGATCATCCTTGAAGGCGAAGTAAAAGAGTTTCTGGCACAGTTCACTCAAAACGGTGGCAGAACGAATCCGACAGCACTTCGACTCGCTTTCATAGCTCAGCGTGGTGGAGAGGATGTGAGCCCAGCCGCTTTCGGGCGAGCTGTTTTCAAGGCGACAGGCATCAGAACGAGCACACCAAACGGGGAACGCGCATACCAGGGCTTCTCGCTAACAGAGGCGGGTCTGGGCTTTACCAGAAGAGTAGTTAAGGCTGCCTAGGCTGGAAAGCTTTCACATTCGACCAAGGATCTATGCTCAACAGGCATCAAACAGTAGTTGTTTCCAGTCAATGATGCACATTGACGATATAATCAGAAAATGCGTTCGCCTGTGGAGCACCAATGGGACGATATAACACCATCAAGGATTTCACGTTCCCATGTCCGAAGTGTGGGTTCGAAGTGACAAAATTTAAAACAATGGAGCAAGTAACCCAAGAAGGTGCAGACATTGAAGAGGTGAACAACTTCTGCTCCATATGTCAGCAGTGCGGCGCATGGATTGAGTTCACACGACATACAACACCGCGTCTTAACCTCACACCGATGGAATATGCCTCGCGTTATTTTCGACTGGAAGTAGACCTTAAGTTGTTTCAGCCCTCTCCAGAAGGTGATCTATAAAGGGCGTATACACATCGGTGCATAAACGCGAAGCCTCGACGTTTAGCGCCGGGGCTTTTGCTTATGCCTGCTCTGCGGGTGGTTCACCCACGACGAGATGCACTTGTTCCTTCAGCACCTTCGCTTCGCCGCCCCATTCAACGCGTATCCCTTTGGCGTAACGCCCATCCTGGAGCACAAACAGGGATGCAGTTTTGGATGTAGGGTCAGCAACCAAGTATTCAGGCACGCCCGCCGCTTCGTAGGCGTCACGCTTCACAGTGAGATCCTTTGCCGCGGTGCTTGGGCTAAGCAGCTCTACGATCAGATCCGGCACGCCTACGATGCCGTGTGGAGCGATTTTGGCGGGATCACAGACCACAACCAGGTCCGGCTGATAGACGCTTTCCTCACCGGGAAGGAACAAGTCGATGGGTGCGGCGAACACCTCGCAGCTGCCGCCGTGGCGCTTGCCTGCTTTCAGCAGAGTGTAGAGTTCAGCGCAAAGTTGGGAACTCAGCCGTTGGTGCTCCACGCTTGGCGCTGGCGTCATATCGTAAGCCTCGCCGTGGATCAGTTCCCAGCGCCCTTCCCAGGTCTGCCAGTCGGCTATGGTGTGGGGCGTGCTTAGTGAGCGTGGATTTTCCATCAGAAATATCCATCGGCGAGGTTGGCACAAGGCTGTGCTATTGGAGCAATAAAAACGCCCCTCGAAGGGAGGGTAATCATCATTGTGAGATCACACATATAATGACGTGGTGTGCCCCCATGCCGAGTCGGCTGAGCAGGCATAAGCACAAAGCCCCGGTTTTCAGCAGCGAGGCTTCTCGGTATCAACGGAAGCAAACCACTCGATAATCAGATAGCTCTTGCCACACCCTGTCGCCTGTCAGTGCAACGCACCCGTGCAGCTTAGCCGCAGCAAGGCAAATGCGGTCCCCAAGGGACAACCCAAGCCGTTTCCCATCGGGAGCAAGACGCACGCTTTCCAGCGCAATGGCAGCATCTACGTCGATGATATGCAGCGCCAGATCCCGACAGGCGCTGCAGGCATCTTCGTATGAAGCCCCACAACGAACCAATATCGTTGCAACCTCCGCCAGATTGACGCTCGTGATTGTGGCTTGGCGCGCGAGGAGCACATCGCTGACCTTTTCCCAGCCTGGTTCCTGCAGGAGAAATGCAATCACAGCGCTAGCATCGAGCAGGTAGTTCATTCTGCGAATTCCTTCCGGGCGTCCTCACGACGCTCAGCAATCAATTGATCCACCGCTGAGCTGCCATCGCTAGGGCGCAACCCCGCGCACCGTGCCTGCACTGCTGCAAGCTGTTGCTTGAGTGGCACCAGCCGAAGTGTGTTCCCCTCCACTTCGATCGTGATTGGTTCTCCATCATGGATGTTTAGCTCTTTCCGCACTTTGGCAGGCAAGATCACCCTGCCGCCGCGGGTAACCACTGTCGTCAGGCGCTCCATACATCCTCCAGCCATTCAAGTATAGGGCGTCATCCATCCAGCACAATTAGTCCATTTCATTATTCTACTCCATGCCACGCAGGTGCATCTGGCAGATAAACACGAAGCCCCGGCGATGAACCGGGGCACCTTTAACAATAACCCTTACAGAATTCAAAAACGCAAGGATTCCGCATTTTTAAAGTCAATAACCGCTATTGGCACAGGAATTGGTGACAAATAGATCATAGATTCTTTTTGTACACTGTCCGATGTACTCCGGTATCAGAGATTATCACCTTTTTAAAGCCACGAAACTTCAAATCCCCAATCTGCGTATTCATTAAATTGATCGCTTCTTGTGGCGTCATATCTGATTGCTTGGTACAAAATGTTAAAACAGTATCTTCGTATCCACTACAGGAAGCAGAAGTTGCACCAAGTCCCATACTTTCATAAAAATGATTCATGCGATCAACAACTTCTCTCCGCTCTCTTCCTGCGGCAGGATCGCCATATTTCTTGATGTCGGCATAATATTCAGCGATGTGTTTCGGCATATCAGCCTCTGCCGTCTTCACAAACAATAGAACCTTAGGATCATTCTCAGAATTATTGTTTTTTGCAAAATCAATGGCTTCTTGAGTCGTCATTTCATCACTTTTAACCGTCCAATAATAGTGGACATTGCTTTCCATATAGAATTCAACAGCATCTTTAAACTTTGTCCATAATTTTCGTTTTATCATGTCGCGATAGAATACAAGATCCTGATTGTCCGGATAACGCTTACACAATAATTCAAGATCGTCACGAATTAAAATAACAGTTTTAAACCATCCGCCAAGATGTCTATAATGATCATACTTGAATCGAATTGCATCATAACGAGATCTAGCCGATTCCAATTCTTGGGTACCCTTTGGAGGATCACAAGCAAGACAAACCAATAAGACACAAGGAACCGCAAACGGCAATAACCTAGACACAGTTTTACCCCCAAAATGTTATTGTTAAAATGTCCATGTATTTTGGCATTCATCACAATGAGCCTGAGTCATACCGTCTTTTCTGCTCAGACCAGTTGCTACAAGTGAAACCCCGCCCGTGAGGACTGCCGCAGTCGCCTTGCCGCCACTAATGCCAGCCTTTTTAACGACTTGCATTGTCCGAATCTTCCCTTTTGCCTGACAGTGTGGACAAACCATGGCTTCATTCAGTGGTCCAAATTCTTTTTCTGACAAATAGTTTAAACGTTCTTCCGGAGCCATTTTATCGACTTTTTCTTGCTCGTTTTTCTTGGCTGTATCTCCATCAGCAATTGAAACAATAACCATAATCACAAATACAACTAAAATAAAAACGATCGTACCACAGCAAAATCCACCACCGTCATCAAGCATTAGCAAACACATTATACACCTTTTATGAAAAGGAAATTGTCTCCATTTTGGTTTAGTTTAACGAACCCAGTCTCGCGCCAAACCAGCTATACAAGATGCAATTGGATAAGCCCCGCTATTATTTTTGCGCGGGTCACTCCACGGATAGATGAAAGCGCTGCTTGAATCATTTGGATTTTCTCCATTGATGAAGGCAATAGCCTCCCACTTGCGTTGCGTGATGGGTCTTGTGGCGCCCTTTGCTTGCGGTAGTTGACGAAATCAACTGCTGCTACAACCAACGCGTTCAAGTCGCCATTAAAGGATTCGACGGCATCCTCAATAAACCGACTTACCCCGCCTGGATATTGCTGGAGCTTCAAATAAACCGATTCTGGCACCGGACAGCTGACTGTACGCCGGAGTTGCCCAGCAAAAGCGTTGGTCAATTTGGACACATCGCCCCATAAAACCAATTCCTCAGAAGGGGAAACCACGGGGATTGGTGCTCCCGTGAGGTTCCCCCTTCTCGGTTTCTTCGTATTATGCGGTGGCATCAAGGCTCGGGATCAGGATCGAATACGTGATCCCTGATGCTGGCGGGCGAAAACGCTACGTTCAAACACCAATATTTGATACTTGTATGTGTTTCATTCTGATACTCGAAATGAAACAAAAACCGATACGACGGTGTCGGGCTCTCCGTGTGTACGATCATCGGCGGCTCCCCAGCTCATCGTTCAGGACCGTCATGCATTGATGGAGGAATCTGACGATCTCCTCGGTGATCCGGGCTTCCTGTATGCGACTCCGCCCGCGCATGAAACCGGGCACATCATCCTTGGTGAGCGCAAAGATCCGCTTCGCTGCAGCCCGCACTACCACGCGCTGGAAAACGGGGCTCTGACGGATCGCCGTGAACCCGTCTGCAAGTGGTTGCCGCCATGCACAGCCGCAACTCCTGGAGTGCCCGCTTTCCTCCGGGTGCACCAAATCTTGCGTGCTAACGAGCACCAGCGGCTTCCTCCAGCAGGTGCACATGCAGAGCCATCGCTCCCTCGGCTGGAATGGGGTGCGGTCATCGATCACATATCGCAGTGGCAGTAGCCGCCCGTAGAGGATGCGGTCGCGAAGGAGCAGTTCGCTTCCAGAGGGTGATGGCGGCAACTTCGCGAGGCGCGCCTGCGCCAGAAGCTCCTCATAGGAGATGCCATCCCAACCAATTTTATGACTATTTACGAGTATTCTCATATGCCATTCCTTTCATATCGTTTGCGATCACAGCTACGCCATCGGCAGGCTGCACACGCAGTTCTGCACTGGGTTAAGCGAGTCCGAGCTTGAGGCTGAGCGCGTCTTGGGCACGACGCTTGGATTCCATCGACTGCTCCACATAGATCATGGTGGTCGCAATGTCTTTGTGCCCGAGCATGTTCTGGATATCGGTTATCGGCGTGCCCGCCTCTGCGTGGAGCGTGGCGAAGGTGGCGCGTAGGCGGTGCTGAGTGATGTTGCCGAGTTTCAATTCCTCGCATACCCGCTTGAGCGTTGGCTTGCAGTACTGCGGGCGGTGGACTCCCCCAACTTTGTTCGGGAATACCCATGGGCTGAGGTTCTTCGGCATAGCCTGGATGGCATTCCAAACCCAGGCTGGAACAGGGAGTACCCGAGCTTCTTTCCCCTTGGCTTTCCCAACGGTGTAGATCCTCCTATCCGGATCCATCCACTCCCAACGCATGCCGAGGGCTTCGCTTTCACGGAGTCCAAGACCGATCATTGCCCGGATAAGGACTCGGATCTGGGGGTTCCTGGTCCTTCGATCCACGGCTGAAAGGAATTCCGTCACCTTGAAGGCAGAGAGGGTTGGGCGTGGCGTCTTCTGATGCTTCAGTGGTTTTACGTGGAACGGGACGGCTTCGATGTGTCCGACCAGCACGGCATAGTTCCAAAGAAGACTGACAACTCGCGAGACGTGATTCGCAGTCGCGACTTTAAGCCTTTTGGACAATATAGACGTGCGGATCTCCAAGATGTGGCAAGCGGTTACTTGGTCAATCCGAAGCCTACCAAGGGTCGGCAGAATCCAGTTCTTGGCGACTTCTCGAACGCTCCTCAAGTGAGATGGACTTGCCGTCGCCTCATGGTTGGCAAGCCATTCTTCGACGAGCTTTGAGGTCGAAGGAACCTGTTTGGGGAGACATGACTTCCCAAGGATTGCTTCCTTACGTTTCTCCTCTAGGAACTTTTTTGCCGTGGCGAAGTCTGTCGCCCGAGTGCTCCCCTTGTATTGTCTTCCCTTGATACGGAAGCAGTAGTGATAGGTCCCGCTTTCGTGCTTCGCGAGCCCGTTCTTAAACTTGTTGGACATTCGTCCCCCGCAAATGGGGGAAGCGGCGATGTCCAGCGTTTCGATGGTGTCGGCTGGATTAGGTGCAACAGAGGTGCAACGCCAGGCAGCGACCAACGTAAGTTGTTTTCAACCAGCAATAACAGCTGGTAGAGCAGCTGATTCGTAATCAGCAGGTCGTAGGTTCGAGTCCTATAGTTGGCTCCACCATAACCCCCGAAGATTCAACAACTTCAGGGGTTTTTGCTATCTAGGCATCAAAACGGGCGGGTCGCTCGTTCTACGTTTGTTCTACATGACCAGACGCCGCAGGGTCCCCAACACCGCATGGACATGGCCATGGGGAACGGTCTCAAGGAGTTCGATCACGCCCGTGCCCACATTTCCATACCTGGCCGCATCCAGCGCAGCCGATAAGGCTGCGATCTTTTCGGGCGCCCAGGCCGTCAGGTTCGCCAGGGTGCGATTGCGAACTTTCCCATCCTCACGGTAGGTCTCGCGCAGGAGGATGGTCGGTCTGGATTTCCGGTTGGGCACCACGGCAATGAACATGCCCATAAGTTTAGGCTATAGCCCATACTCAGCAAGCAACCAAATCCAAATCCAAATCCAAATCACATGGCTATATTTTGGCGTGCAACTTGCACATATCACAATACTGATGGGGACTTTCAGCGTTCTACACTAAAAACTTCGGACACGGAAAAGTAGAAGGAGGGCTCCCAGAAACAACAAGATAAAACCATTTTATAACAGATCGTTTTTCACAAAGGCTTCAAGAAATTCGACAACCTGTCTATCAAAATTCTTCTGGTTCATCTCTCGCCCTTGGAGTTTGAAGTGATTTACACCGATCTTCACAAGCTCAGCTCGAGCAATGGGCGATATATTAAAATTAACACCACCAGGAAGCTTAGAGAGATCCCCCAAGCTATCGAATTGTTTACTAGCAATGGCTGCCACGCGATCACATGTTTTTTCATCAAAGCCATCTGGAATTAATTTCCTATAGCCTGGCTTTTGCCTGTAGGGACAACTTACAGTTTTGCAGCGCGCCTGCTCATCAATCGTGGTCAATCCAGCCATACTGGCGCGGCTCATGCTCTGATAGTGTTCCTTTCTCTGGCAGAAAAGGTTGCAATTGTCATTCACAATGAAGGATAGTTTCTCCACGGGAAGCTGGGCTACTTTCTCAGGAAGATAGGCAAAGATTGGTATCATTACGACCAAATCGTAGATCTCACAGGCACGAAGATATTCTTCTATTTTTCCATAGGCGAAACATATGGAACACATGGTTTTGAACTTGGGATAGTTGCTCTTGACATGATACGTAAGCGCACGCGTGGCAAGCGTTACGCTGTTCAAATCATTTTCGAGATTCCGCAGAAGATAATTGCCATCCTCATCTTCAATGTCAACATTCTCAAGAACGTTGTTCAACGTCAGGTTGAATGGGATGCCATGGTCATTCAGCATGCGGACTCGACGGACAGCCTCCGGTAGATTTTCGACTGTCACATCGTACAACTGCTCATTCTTGGCGATGGAGTATTGAGACATCCGAGAGTTGTAGATGATGCGTCCACCATTCCACAACAACCCCTGTACCGCATCGTAGGCATGAATATGAATATTGCTGTCCAAGGATTTCATTCGCTTGGCAATATCGATGATCTGCTCCGTGCGCGTCAACCCGCAGGGGATACTGATGTAGTACGGCTTTCCCATGATCTTCTCCTTGCACCTATCCATCTATTTGCAGCAACAACATAAGCTGCATACCACCAATACCACAAATACAAGAGAAAAATTAAGCATCAAAAAATAACGATATTTCACATTCATCACCATGGACACAGCAGCACTCCCACGCACCATTCAATGCAGTGGGTACATTTTTGTTTTCCACCCCCGCGGAAGCAGGTTGTTTTCTGGACCAAAAGAAGAACGTCCCTCCCGAAAGGGGCTTTTGAGACGACTTCACCACCCCTGGTAATCCCAAAACCTTCACCGATTCAGGGGCCCCAACTCCAACACCAAGTGGCCTGGTCCCATCCAAGAGGATTCTCGACTTGCCTATGGATGGATTGGTCCATCAGACCCATAGATTTACGGGCGCGTGGCGGG
>Ga0116170_10001544_pt1 | contig 23185 bp, 26 predicted proteins | sample AD_JPNHW1_MetaG_FD_89797 | JGI IMG/M metagenome (GOLD analysis project Ga0116170, IMG submission 89797) | Active sludge microbial communities of municipal wastewater-treating anaerobic digesters from Japan - AD_JPNHW1_MetaG | ecosystem: Engineered > Bioreactor > Anaerobic > Digestate | place... | reverse complement strand
GTCGAGTATTCTCCTTCAAGGAGCTGGAAAGCGAAGACGACCTGGTGGAGGCCATGACCAATCACAAGTGGCCCAAATGCTACGGCTTCAATTATGGAAAGCACCTCTACCTGGGCGACTCCGACAGCGAGGCCAGCCCTGAGTATGCCGTCATGACCATCGACAAGACTGAGGGCCACCACGGCGTGCACGGTCGCGAAGTGGGACGCATTGCCCCCCTGGGAAAACCCGCAGAAGAGGTGCGAAAATTCATAAGGGATATGGAAGCCGGCCGTTACAGCAGCGAGAAGCCCGTCTTCGCTCAGGTCGAGCCCATCTGGCACCATAGCTGCCAGTTCTGCCGTCTCCAGGAGGACGAGTAATCATCTAATTTTTTCAATGGCGTATTAGAAGGAAAGATAAAGGACAAAAGACTGGGACTGGGCAATAGCCCTCATTTTCAAATAAAAATAACCAATGGCGACAGATTCCGCATCGCCGTGAACGTCAAATCCCAGGATGAGCCTTCCACTGTTCTCTACTATCTGGACGAAGACTTCCTGCACCCCATGCTGAATAAACTGGAGGCCCTCCCTCTGGGATTTACAGAGCTGGAGAGCAAACCGGGGGGCACAGCCTTGGACTTCATCCGGGGAAATCTCTTCGACACGGCCAGGATGAAGCTTCTTTCCCACATCGTGCCCGGTCCTGACAATGATCTGAACGAAATGCTGCAAAAGCATGTTAACAGAAGCATGGCCATGCAGTCCAGCCTGGTCTATGCCTTCGGCCAGAGATGGGGGCCGGAGCCGAACAAGCCGGACGACTTCTTCGACTTCCTCGGAAACGGCATTCACGACATTCACATGAACCAGGGCAACTCCGATAATTGGAAGAACGATGACGGCATATATCAGGACGGTGGCCTGATATTCCATTTCCCGGATGAGAAACGCTGGGTTGCCCTATTCCTGGCCTTCCAGTCCCAGTGCTTCCATACCGATGACGCCCACGGCCATAGGATTGCCGAAGCCTGCGACGCTCCTGCCGACGACGGTCGGGTGCGCATAGTGGCCGCCCTGGTCAACCCCCTGGGTGCCGACAAGGGATTGGAGAGCATAACCATCCTCAACGTCACACCCAAGCCCATAGACCTGAAAGGCTGGACTATTGCGGATAAGAACAAGAAAAAGATGCCTCTATCCGTATCTCTCAAAGCCGGCCAGGCCTCTACCATAAAGATAAAGGCGGGCGAAATCGATCTTCCCAACGAGGGCGGAATCATAAGCCTGCTGGACAAAAAGGGCTTGAAGGTGCACGGAGTGAGCTACACCGCCAAAGATGCAGCTCAAGAGGGCTGGACCATAGTATTCTGAGGCAGGGGAGACGTGCTGAGCCCGCGACGTGCTGCCTTTTCCAGGGCGTTTTCCTCCTTTTTTAGATAAAAATCCGGCTGATTGCCCTCCCATCTGGATAAAATTAATATAATGGTATTAAGTATAACAATATCCTGAATAGCATTCTGTAATGTCGGCAATACGGAGGGAATAAAATGGCAGAGACAAGAAACTTCGCCTTAAGGGACGAAAAGGGAAACGAAATCGGAGTCTTCACAGGAAAACAACCGAGACAAGCGGCACTCAAGGCAGCCAACCGGGGAATAACTGACATCAGGCTCAGAGAGCGGGGCACCAAGAAGGTACACCTGTTCAGCGGGGAGAGGGTTCAGGTGACCAAGCCCAAGGGCGCGCCTGCCTGGATGCCTGACAAGATCTGGAAGCCGAAGGTCAAGAAGGTGGGCGTGGAGAAGCTGGAAGACATTTAGAATTTGGGGTCCGGGATCGTAGGCATTTTTTTTCTTTTCGTCTGCTTTCTTTCGAATTCTACCCATTCCGGCCAAAGGTTATTTCTTTTCACCTGCCCCAACTGCATTCGGTGTTTCTCATGGAGGTACTCTGGCTCAAAGAAGAAGAGGTAATGTCCCTCTTGACCATGGATGAGGCCATATCAGCCGTGCAGAAGGCGTTTCACGATCACGGAATGGGCCAGGTGCAGATGCCGCCCAAATCCTATCTGAACTTTTCCAAGTACGGAGGCGACTTGCGAACCATGCCCGCCTATCTGATGGAGCAGGACCTGGCCGGGGTCAAAATCGTCAATGTCCATACTGCAAATCCGGAAAAAGGCCTTCCAACCGTCATGGCTCTCGTCATCCTCAATTCACCCCAAACAGGAGAGCCTCTGGCGGCCATGGGGGGCACATCTCTGACCGCCATGCGCACGGGAGCCGCCGGGGCAGTGGCCGCAAAGGCCCTGGCCAGGAGGAATTCCCGCATCGTGGGCATGATCGGCGCGGGAGTGCAGGCCAGAACGCAGCTTTTAGGGCTGTCCCGCTGCTTTGAGATCGATCGGGTGCTGATATTCGACAGCCTGGAGAGCCGCTCCCTGTCCCTGAAAGAGGAGATCCGGAGATTTCTGGACTGCGACTGCGAAATCGTCCCCACGGGCCGGCAGGCCTGCCGCTCTGATATCCTGGTCACGACCACTCCCACCCGCCATCCGGTGGTGGAGGACTCCTGGATCTCCCCCGGCACGCACATCAATGCCATCGGAGCCGACGCAGCGGGAAAGCAGGAGCTTGCATCTTCACTCACATTGAGGGCCAAGGTCGTGGTGGATGACATGGCCCAGGCGGTTCACTCCGGGGAGGTGAATGTCCCCATCTCCCAGGGATTGCTCCATCCGGAGAGCATCCACGCCCAGCTCGGTGAGATCCTGACCGGCAAAAAGCCGGGCCGCACAGATGAGGATGAGATCACCATCTTCGACTCCACAGGTCTCGCCATCCAGGATGTGGCCGTAGGCCATGCCGTCTACAGAAAAGCCCTCTCTCAAGGGTTGGGGCTGAGACTGCTGCTCTGATGCAGCCCCGCGTAGCCATGTAGCCGCAATCTATATCAATTTTGACATAAACGAGGGCCTGGTTACTATGGCAAAAGATAAAAAGATGAGCAAGGGTCCAAAAGATCGCAACAGCAATTACCAGATGAAGAATGGAAATGCCGTCTCCAAGAAAAAGGAGAAGAAGCCAGGGACAGCAGCTCCCGCCCAGGCCGCGCCCTCTTCCGGGCAGAAGCCCGCCGCACCCGCCAGGGCCGAGCAGCCGGGGGGTCTATTATCCGGCATCTCCAGCAGCATCTCCAGCGCCACGAGCAGCATAAGCAAGATGTTCAAACACTGATCAAACCGAAATAGCAGAAACTGAAATAGAAATAGCAAAAAAATAAAAGCAGCAGTCCCCGGAGGCTAATAGGCCCCCGCCGGGCTCCCAATTTCTTTTTATCCCTGCTCTCTGGTTCTGCTCTGAAACTCCTGCTGCACATCGCATCCCAGCTTGCCGATGGCATCGGAACGGCACTGCCGGCAGTGCTTCATCTGCTTGATGATCTTGCCCAGCTCCTCCTGGATCTTCCGCTTCTCCTCGGGCGACGGGGGCTTGATGTGAGCGAATTTGTACTGGGGGATCAGGGGCATAACATTGTGGATGAAAACGCCCATGGACTTGATCTTCCTGGCGATGTCAAAGACATGACCATCGTTGATGCCGGGAATGAGAACTGTGTTGACCTTGATGATCTTCTTGAGCCTTACGGCTTCCTCTATGCCCCTGAGCTGATGGTCCCGTAGAAGCGTTGCCGCCTCCAGCCCTTCATACCTCTTTCCCTGGTAGTTCACATAGTCGTAGATCTGCTGGCCGATCTGGGGATCTATGGCATTCATGGTCACTGTGATGTTGCAGACACCCAGGCGATCCAGCTCCTCGATCCTGTCGGGAAGCAGCAGGCCGTTGGTGCTGATGCAAAGGATGATGCCCGGATACTTCTCCCCTACCAGGCGCATCGTCTCAAAGGTCTCCTCATTGGCCAGCGGCTCGCCCGGGCCGGCAATGGCGACCACCTTGATGTAATGGTACTTCTCCAGCACCTGGTCGACCCTCTCCAGGGCCTCTTGGGGAGCCAAAACCTGAGATGTCACCCCCGGTCGCGACTCATTCACACAGTCGAAGTCACGCACGCAATACTTACACTGAATATTGCATTTGGGGGCTACGGCCAGGTGCATCCGGCCAAAGGAGTGGCAGGCCTTCTCGCTAAAGCAGGGGTGCTGCTGAATCCTTCTAAGCTGCTCCGGATCGTATGGAACCTCGGTTCCACCGACATTGGCAACGGGAAAAGTCTCTGTGCTCATGATGGGCTCTCCGCTTATATCCTGGAGGTCAATATAAAGCAACATATCTAAAAGACTTGCGTGCCGAAGCAGCCGGAAAGGGTAGCTGGATAAAGTACTTTAAGGGGGCAGGCCAAAGCCAAATTGTATGCCCGATAAGGACAAGCTTGTCATATGGCCATTATATTTCGATGCAGAGCGCTCCCGAAAGGATGGGAGGATGGTCCCTCTTCAGGATGCCGTCAGCAATCCCAGCCTGGATATGATCATCACCGCCGCCATCAAATCAGGATTCAAGCCGGAGATCGAACGGGAGAGAAAGCATCCCAAGACATGGCACCTGGAGGACGGGTCCGGCAGGATCCTGCTGGCAAAGAAGGGCAGCAAATCGGCGGCTTTGAAGAGGATCGCCGGATCGCTGAAGATGAAGTACAAGAAGAAAGGGCGCTAGATTATAATGCATCAGAGATTTGGTCCCATGAATACCATGATAAGAAGGTTGGTTCTCGATGTCTTGAAGCCGCATGTCCCCACCATTTTGGACCTGGCCACGGCTTTGGCCAAGGTGAGCGGCGTGTCCGGTGTCAATCTCAGCCTGGATGAGGTCGACCAGCAGACGGAGTCGGTCAAAGCCACGATACAGGGGGAGAACATCGATTTCGAGGGCGTGGAAGAGGTAATAAAAAACTTCGGGGCGGCAGTGCACAGCATCGACGAAGTTGTGGTGGGAAAGGAGATAGTCAAGGAGTTTGAGACCCTCCAGGAGAGATGATGAATAGGATCGTCGAGCCATGGGAGTGCTAAGATATGATCGACCTGCATACCCATACCACATTCAGCGATGGGGAGCTTATCCCCTCGGAACTGGTGCGCCGGGCGGAGAGCATGGGATACACCGCCCTGGGCATCACAGATCACGTGGACTACACCAACATCGAGCACGTCTTGAGCTCTATCAGCAAGATAAAGTATCTGGAGGATGTGCTGGATATGCGCATTCTGGTGGGGGCGGAGCTAACCCACGTCCATCCCGCCAAGATCGGACCTCTGGCCGACTTTGCCAGGAAGCTGGGGGCGGAGATCGTGGTGGTGCACGGCGAGACACCCGTGGAGCCGGTCCGGCCGGGCACCAACCTGGCAGCCTTGCAGGCGGATGTGGATATCCTGGCCCATCCCGGCTTCATCACTGCCGAAGAGGCGGAGCTGGCAAGGGACAACGACATCTGTCTGGAGATCACATCCCGCTCCGGACACAATATCACCAACGGCCATGTGGTGCGCATGGCCAAGCTGGCGGGAGCGAAGATGGTGGTGGACACGGACAGCCACGCCCCGCGGGACCTCATCAGCACCAACCGGGCCATAGAGATCGCCATGGGAGCCGGCCTGGAGAGGCATGAGGCGGCGGCCATAGTGGAGAGCCATGCATTGATCAACGACAGATGGGGCAGATAGGGGTTGAATCAATAGACATCATCGCCGTCGATATCTCCGGCCGGCATAAAGTGCAGGGCCGCTACGAGATGGTCTGCGCTGCCGTCTCCCTTCACGTCTCCCCCGTTTTTATTGAGAAGATCTATACAGTTCGGCTCCTGCCCCGCCTGGCCGACTCTCTGGACATCAACATGATCGCCGACTTCATCAGCGAGGCCTGCCTGTGCCTGCCCGGCACAATTGTGGCCGAGCCGGGGGACCTGTACAACCTGGAGATCTGGAGGGTAAAGAGCATCCTGGGCCGGGACTTCAAATATCCTGAGACCATAGCCGAGAGAGGAGCAGTGGAGATGGCCCATCACATATCGGTGGCGGGAAGGAGGTTGATTGTCAATGAGTGAAGAGAAGACTGCCGTCCTGCTCATGCGGGAGAGCCAGAATAAGCCGTCGGACCCCTACAAGATGAGAGAGCTGCGGGGACTGGCCCAGGCGGCGGGCTACTACATCAGAGCCGAAGTATCCCAGCGGAGGGGAAGGGACCACCGCTACCAGATAGGACGGGGAAAGATCGAAGAGGCCTTGTCCTTTTGTCCCGATAAGCTGATATTCTACAATCCCCTCAGCCCCGGCCAGGTCTACAACATCAGAAGCGAGTTTTCCGCGGCGGTCATCGACAGGTTCAATCTCATCCTGGAGATATTCGCCACCCGTGCCTCCAGCCGCGAGGCCAAGCTACAGGTGGAGCTGGCCCGCCTCAGCTACGACGCCCCCCAGGTCAAAAGCGCCCTCTCTATGAAAAAGCGAGGGGAGCAGCCCGGATTTCGCGGCTCCGGAGCTTATGAGCAGTCCATGTACCACGACATCCGGGGGAGGATGGCCAAGATTCGAGGGCAGCTACAGGAAGTGCAGAGCCAGGGCGAGGACCGGCGGAAGAAGAGGAGGGAGGAGGGCTTTGACCTGGTGGCCCTGGCCGGCTATACCAATGCCGGAAAATCCACACTTCTCAATGCCCTCACCGGCTCGGCCGTGATGGCTAAAGACCAGCCCTTCACCACCCTCACCCCCACCACCAGGGCCATGCCCATCTCAGGCCGGCGAACTCTTCTAACCGACACGGTGGGCTTCATAGACGACCTGCCCCACTTTCTCATCAAGGCCTTTCGCTCCACCCTCTCCGAGATCTCCGAGGCAGACCTGGTGCTGCTGGTGGCGGACATGAGCGATCCCCTGGAGCTGCTCAGGAAAAAGCTGGCCGCCTCTCATAAAGCCCTCTGGGACTGCGAAGTGAGGGCACCCATTGTGACCGTCCTCAACAAGTGCGACCGACTGGATGAGGCGGCAGCCGAGGAGAAGGCGGAGGGCATCAGAGATCTGGCACCCTGTCCGGTTATGGCCTCGGCCTCGACCGGTCTCGGCCTGGGCGTTTTGGAAGAGAGCATAATGCAGCGTCTAGAGCCGCTACAGGAGTACGAGATCAGCCTTCCCTACACATCCCAGGGCCTGTCCGAGCTGTCCCGGCTCTACAGGGCGACAGAGCTTCTGTCAGTGTCTTATGAGGAGAGGCTCATCGTGCGGCTCCGGGGCCGGGAGGAGACGGTGGCCAGGGCAGGCCTGGCCGGAGGCCGGCTGCTCTGATGGTTGCAGCTCAATTGATTGTTATTAAAATATAATAATTTTGTTGCTGAAATATATGTCCGAGATCATCCGAGAGCACTTCCAGCTCAAAGAGACCATTGTCACCATCTCCGCCAGGGAGGCGGGACACATCGATGCGGCCAAGCAGGCCATCCGCGTCCAGCGCTCCTATCTTGAGCAGTATATCCGGAGCGACCCCTTCTTCCAGGTCACCCTGGAGCCCTACGATCTGCCGCGGCAGTCTCCCCGGATCGTGAGAATCATGGCCGAGAGGAGCGCAGCCTTCGGCATCGGCCCCATGGCGGCTGTGGCCGGAGCCATAGCCGGATTTGCCGTGAAGGCCATGACGGACGAGGGCGCCACCTACGCCGTGGTCGACAACGGCGGAGACATCTGCATTTTAAACGACCAGCCTCTTTTGGTGGGAATCTATGCCGGCCCCTCTCCCATATGCGATCTGGCCTTTGAGATCCCTGCCCGGACGGAGCCCCTGGGAATCTGCACCAGCTCCGGGACGGTTGGGCCGTCCATATCCTTCGGCTTCGCCGATGCGGCGGTGGCGGTCTCCCAGGATATGGCGCTGGCAGATGCAGCGGCCACGGCTCTGGGAAACGCCGTGAGCGCCACAGGGCCCCTTGAGGATTGCTTTTCCGCCGTGGATCGACCGGGGATAGAGGGCGCTTTAGTCATACGGGGCGACAGGCTGGCCATGTGGAAGAAGCTGCCGCCACTCTTGCGCGCCCATGTGGGGGCGGAGAGGATCACCAGGGGATAAGACAGTGAGATATAAGTGAGATGAATGAATATTTCATCAAATCCATCGAGAGGTCAAGAGAATGATGAGACGCAATATCAGACAGAAGAGGCCTTTTCACGTCATGATCATCCCCACCATGGGCTGTCCATCCAAATGCGCTTACTGCTGGAGCTCGGAGGTCGGCTCGCCCATCATGAGCACAGATACGGTCAAGGATATTGTGGCCTGGCTGAAGGAATTCAGGAACGATCCGGTCACATTCACATTTCACGGAGGCGAGCCCCTGCTCGCGGGAGCCGATTTCTACAGGCAGGCGCTGCCCCGGCTCTCCGGAGAGCTGACCCACCTGGAGCCCAACTTCGCCCTGCAGACCAACCTCTGGAGGATGACGCCTGAGCTGGCCGACGTGCTGGCCGAGTACAGCATCCCCATCGGCTCCAGCCTGGACGGGCCAGAGCAGCTTAACGACCTGCAGAGGTCGGAGGGCTACTTCGAAAAGACCATGAGGGGCTATGAGCTGGCCAAGAGCCGGGGTCTGTCCGTCCAGTTCATCTGCACATTCACCTCCTATTCGGTCCAGTTCCGGGAGGACATCTTCAACTTCTTCCTCGATAACGGCCTGACCATGAAGCTTCACCCCGCTCTCCCCTCACTGAAAAGCGACGAGCCGGACAAATGGGCCCTCTCCCCGGAGAAATATGGCGATCTACTGGTCTATCTGCTGGACAGGTACCTGGAGAACATGGAAAAAATTGAGGTCAGGAACATCAACGACTACGCCCGTTGCGTCTTCACCGGTAGAGGGACGGTCTGCACCTTTGTAGACTGCATGGAGAACACCTTTGCCGTGGGGCCGGATGGAAGCATCTATCCTTGCTATCGATTTGTCGGCATGCCGGAGTATGTCATGGGCCATGTTCGCGACCGACCCAGCCAAAAGGATCTGGCCGAATCTGCGGCCGGCCAGCGTATGCGTCGCTTCAAAGAGCATGTGGACAGAGAGTGCAAAGGCTGCAAGCACATCCGCTACTGCCGGGGAGGCTGTCCCTACAATGCCATGGCCCCCAGCGACGGCGAGATCAAAGGCGTCGACCCCCACTGCCAGGCATACAAGAGGATCTTCGACGAGATCTCCGATCGATTCAACAGGGAGATGATGGGCTCCTTCGGCCTGGAGATGGGAGCATGTCCGGCAAAAAGCGATCAAGCTGCTGGCAGCCGCCCGGCCATCATGCCCCTGGTCCAAAAGCTGGCCTCGAATTAACCCGGAAGAGATCCGGATTCAAAATGGCCGCACGAAGATAGCCGGAAAAGAAAAAAAAGGGTTCTATCCCATTTTTTCAGTTCATCTGGTGCATCTTGTAAGGAGTCTGGTCAAAGGTCTGAACTGGTGAGGACGGAGACCAGGTGTCTTTCAGGAAATCGTAAATGCTCTCTCCGGTCCAGGCTACTGTCATGTCCTTGCCGGCAGCAGCGGCGCTGTAGGTAGGAGACTGGATAGAGGGAGAGGTGTAATTGTCATTGAGGAAGTCGTAAATGGAATAGGTGGAGCTCTTCTGGGTGGTGTTGTTTCTGGTCATATTCTTGAGGGTGCCGACGGCCTGGCTTGCCAGGGGAGCTGCAAAGGGTGTTGGTGTCCAGCTATCGTTGAGGAAGGCGGCCATGGAAGCTGTGGTGTAAAGAGCGTCTTGAGCCGGCGAGGCCATAGCGGCTGATTCATCCTTTAAAACCGGAGATGCAGGTTCGGCGGTAGCGGCAGGCAAAAGCCCGCCCAAAGCCACCAGAGCAATCAATACAAGTATAATATGTCTCATGGTGTCTGCATTATCCCTCAGGTATCCATAAAGCTTTCCGTCGGTTCAGGCGCCGGCGGAGCCGTCTTTGTCGTCCAAAAGGCCTTTCAGTTCAGAGGTTGTGGCTAAAAGGTGCTCGCTCAGGTATTTTGCCACCGCGGGATAATGCACCAGTCGGCAGTCGATGCAGCTCCAAAACCTCTTTCCCCTTTTGGTCCTGACAAACCTGCCAAGCTGCTCATCCTTGCAGGGGTAGAGGGGGCAGAAACAATGGGTACAGACCTGATCCTGAAAATGATGGCATGGATAATACGGACAATTGTCCCTGCCCGTGGCCTGCACCGGCCGGTCGGCTTCCGACCTCATCAGGCAGGGGTCATCCGTCACCAGGCCGTCTGCCCCCAGGCGGAGCAGCCAGGCCGCCTCCTCGGCGCTCTTTACCGTCCAGGGATAGACGGATATGCCCTGGCTGTGCGCCTCCTTGAAGAGCCTGGGATTAGCCCTTTTAGGAAAAATAGAGGATGCGTTTGCCCAGAGGGCCAGCTCCACCGGACGGACCGGCAGAGAGGATATGATGATGCCGGTCTTCAGATCGGATATCTCGGACAGCTCGCGCAGACTGGAATGATAAAATGAGGTGACAATGCAATCTCTGCCTCGCAGGGCCTCTGCCACCAGCCCCTCCAGCCCCTCCTCTTTCATCTCCACGACCACAGCCACTCCTAAATCCGCAGCCAGGTCCACCGCCTCTTTGAGGGAGGGGACGGCATTATCTCTCAGCTCCTCCGCCGATAGCTCCGCCACCCGCCCCCTGCCGCCCGTGGTCCGGTCGATGCTCTCGTCGTGCATCAGCACCAGCACCCCGTCGCGACTGAGGCGGACATCCATCTCGACATAATCGGCACGGCACTGTGCGGCTGCCCTAATGCCTTCGAGGCTATTTTCCGGGGCCAGTGCGGCGGCGGTCCGGTGGGCGATAACCTGAGCCATTGCCACTCCATTTGACCTGCAGAATATATTACCCTTTGGCTTTTAGCCTGCAAAGTATTATACTTCAAGAGGAGATCATTGCCATTGAATGGCTGAGAATCTTGAGAGGTTTTGCAACCTGAAGAGGGATATTGCAGAGATCAATATAGATCCCTTGCAACGGGGCGGGGTTCTGACGCCCCAGGCGCGCGCCGCTTTGCTGGAATGGGGAGACGGCTACTCGGTCTGCGACTTTTGCGAGGGCAGGCTCGATCACATCAAGAATCCCCCGGTAGAGGATTTTGTGCATACCGTCCTTCCCGACTTTCTGGGAACGGATGAGGTGCGAGTCACCCACGGAGCCAGGGAGGGAAAGTTTGCCGCCATGCATGCCCTCTGCGAGAAGGGCGACTGGGTGGTCATGGACGGACATGCCCATTACACCTCCATCCTGGCAGCAGAGAGGGCCGGCCTGAACATCGAGTACGCCAAATCGAGTGGAGCGCCGGGCTATGCCATATCGGCCGACGGTTATATTCAGGCCATTGAGCGGGCCTATGAGCACAAGGGAAATGTGAGCATGGCAGTTCTCACTTATCCGGACGGCAATTACGGAAACATCCCGCCGGCCAAGGAGATCTCCGAGGCCTGCCACGATTACGGAGTGCCGCTCCTGCTCAACGGGGCCTATGCCGTGGGAAGGATGCCTGTTTCCGCTCGCGATCTGGGCGCGGACATAATCGTAGCCAGCGGCCATAAGTCCATGGCTGCCTCAGGACCCGTGGGCCTTATCGGCGCCTCTTCAGAGTATGCCGGCCCATTGTTCCGCGTCTCAGTAGCCAAGAAGAACAAGGAGGTGGAGCTTTTGGGCTGCACCGTGCGCGGCGCGCCTCTCATAACTCTGATGGCCTCCTTTTCGTCTGTGGTGGATCGCATCTCCCGCTGGCCGGAGGAGGTGGAGAAGGCCCGCTGGTTCTCGACGGAGATGGAGAGGATGGGGATGGTGCAGCAGGGAGACCGGCCCCATAACCACGACCTCATGTTCTTTTTGGCGGAAAACCTCTTTCAGATATCGCAGAGCGCCAAGAAGGGGCGCTACTTCCTCTACAGAGACCTGAAGGAGAGGGGCATCTGCGGAATAAAGCCCGGCCTCACCCGCCAGTTCAAGCTCTCCACATTCGGTCTGTCGAAAGAGGAGCTACAAAAGGTGCTGGCTGCCTTTCAGGACATCATCCAGTCTCACAGCAAAAGCGTTTAGCCGGGGATATCCCTGAGATATCCGGGAAGCTTTATCATGATCCTTGCAAAACAAGCAGAAATACAGGGGGAAGAATGACGAATACGAATCACGCGATGATGCCGGCCCTGGCTGTGATCGCCGGGGCGCTGATCTTTGCTTTTATCTCTCCTGCCGGGGCTCAGGCGTTAGGGGCCGAAAACACGACCTCCAGCCCATCCATAATCAACGATAGTGCCTATGACTGGTTCATGAAGGGCATGGACCTGTACTACCAGGAAGAATATAATGACTCATTGCAGGCCTACGACAGAGCGCTGGAGTTGGATCCAAACGACTACGAGGCCTGGAACAACCGGGGAATCGATCTGGGCATCATGGGGCGTTATGACGAGGCCATTGCATCCCTTGAGCAGGCGGTGGCTCTCAATGACACCTATGCCGAAGCCTGGTATAACCTGGGCGTGATATATGAGTTCAAAGGATACTACTATACCGCCGTTCAGGCCTACAAGAAGGCAACCCAGATCAATCCGGAATACCAGAAGGCCTGGGAACGGAGAAACGTCGGCACGGATGCGGTGATGGCCCGGTCGCTCTCCTGCGCCTGTACCGATCAGATAGCTCAGGTCTGAGAAGAATCGAAATGCTTAAATATGATACGTGTTAGCATGTTACATGTTAGCATTTAGGGATGGTAAGACTTGAGCGAGATTGGCAAGAGAGTTCGAATGGAAAGGATCATGGATCGAGACAGCGGAAATACTGTTATCATACCCCTGGACCACGGCATATCCGTCGGCCCCATACAGGGTTTGGTGGACCTGCCGGAGATGGTCAACAAGGTCGCCAGAGGCGGAGCCAATGCCGTTTTGCAGCAGAAGGGAATGGTCAGGCACGGCCACCGGGGCTACGGCAGAGATGTGGGCCTGATTGTGCACATGAGCGCCTCCACCTCCCTGGGACCAGATCCCAACAATAAAGTGCAGGTCTGTCTGGTGGAGGAGTGCCTGAAGATGGGAGCAGATGCCGTGTCGGTTCACATCAACATCGGCTCAGAGACCGAATCCGACCAGCTCTCCATTTTAGGGTGCGTCTCCGAACGCTGTGACTTCTGGGGCATGCCGCTGGTGGCCATGATGTACCCCCGGGGCAAATCCATAGCCAATCCCAATGATGTCGAGGTGGTGGCCCATGCCGCCCGGGCCGGTGCGGAGCTGGGGGCGGACATCATCAAGACCAACTACACCGGAGACCCGGATAGCTTTAAGCGGGTGGTCAATGGCTGCCCGGTGCCTGTGGTTATAGCCGGAGGCCCCAAGACAGAGACCGACATGCAGTTTCTGGAGATGATCGAGGGCGCATTGCAGGCCGGGGCGCGGGGAGTGGCCATCGGCAGAAATGTCTTCCAGCATAAGGATCCCGTGAAGATGACCCAGGCCATAGCCGCCATAGTAAACAAGGGCAAAACGGCCGACGAGGCCATTAAAATACTGGACTGAAAGAGCATAGCCAGAGAGCCATTTCACCACTCTGTGCCTCTGTGGTTAAAAACGTCGTTAGACACTGGTTACAGCTGAATGCCCACGGACTGTAACCACAGAGGCACAGAGCGCACAGAGGACTCACAGAGACGAACGTGTCAATAATCCACAGGAAATAGCGAAGAGCCAAATATCGAGAAGAAAAAAAGCGGAGGGAACTGCCCGCCCGGAAGAATTCATTTAATCCCGGCGGGCATGAGCCTTCCGCTTCAATAAAAATGCCCCGCCAAAAATTGCCAGCACGGAAAGAATGCCGGGCAAGGGCGACTTTTCGCTCTTATTTTTGGGGGATGCAGCCCCCTTGAAGCTGCTGGATTCGGCGGTCTTATTTCCGGCCCCATTGCTTGCGGCATCATCTGTGGAATTGAGGGGCAGGCCCAGCTCGGCAGCTCTGGCAAAGGCATCCTTCGCCTCATCATCGCGCTTTAGCATCTGCAGAGCTATGCCCCTGTTATTCCAGGCCCTGGCATATGCCGGGTCGATCTCAACTGCCCGGTCGTAGGATGAAACCGCCTCCTCGTACCTGCCCAGGGCGACGAGAGACTGCCCTCTGTTGTTCCAGGGCCAGGCGAAGGCCGGATTCTGCTTGATGGCTTCGTCATAGCTCTTCAGGGAGTCGTTGAATCTCAGTAAAGCGGCCTGGGATATGCCTTTATTGTTCCAGGCTAATGCATAGGCCGGATTGATATCGATGGCCTGGTCGAAGGACTGGATGGCGTTTTCGTAATCCTCCAGGAGATACTGCACCCAACCTTTGCTGTTCCAAACGGCGGCATTTTGGGAAGCGACCTTGAGGACGCGATCATAGGACTGCAGCGATTCATTGTAGTCCCCCAATGCCCTCTGTGAATTGGCCTTGCCGTACCAGGCATCGGCATAATCGGGACTGATTTTTATAGCCTGATCGAAGGCTGCAATGGACTTTTCATACTCCCCCTGATAGGCCAGTGCCAGGCCCTCATTATTCCAGCCCAGGGCAAATTTTGGATCGGAGGAGATGGCGCGATCATAATATGAAATCGCATCCTCTGGACGGCCCTGGATGTAGTATATCCACCCCATATTATTCAGGGCCTGGGCATAGCTCCCATCGATTGATACTGCTTTTTCGTAAGACCGGAACGATTCGTTGTACAGGCCCATATAAAAGAGGGCATCGCCTTTGAGATACCAGATCACCTTCTGTCCGGGGTCCATGTCCAGGCTGCGATTGTAATAATCTGCCGCCTCCTGCAAAGATCCGTTGACAAATGAGGCATTCCCTTTTAAAGACCAGTAGGAGCTGTTCTCCGCCACGATTTGAGCCCCCATGCCGGGAGAGATGATTTGAATGGAGAACAGAATCAGGCCAACCAAAATTATATATTTCACAATATACACCTTCATTAAGCTCTTGGATTGCTGAATCAGGATGAGGCTGAAAAATTAAAGGGCAAAAAAATTTATTGAGGCAGCAGAACTGCTGCTGCCTGCATTGCCCAGTCGATGAATCCATCCGGGAAGACGCCTATCCAGAACACAGCCAGCATGGTCAGAACCAGGGCGGCCACGTAGCCCTTCTGCTCTGCCACCTTGGGGCCGGCTGGGGCCTTCAGATACATGTAGCTGATGATCCTCAGATAGTACACCAGCGACAGAGCGCTGTTCAGAATGGCAATCACTGCCAGCCAGGTGAGGCCGGCGTAAATGGCCGAGCTGAAGAGCACGAACTTGCCGATGTATCCTGCGGTGGGTGGAATGCCCGCCAGCGCAAACATGAAGATGAGCATGCAAAACGCTGTTATGGGCGCTCTTTTGGCCAGGCCCGCATAATTGGATATGTCGTCCGGATCATTTTCGCTGGACGCAGATACCATGCCTGCCACCTGAGCCGTTCCGATGAAAGCCCCCGTCTTCATGAGGGCGTGACCCAGGATGAGCAGCAATGCCCCGGCGATTCCCAGTTGATCCGCCGGCCAGGCTCCCAGGTTGAGGACATTGACCGGAGCCGATCCGTAGGCTGCACCGACGACCACAAAGCCGATGGCTATGTAGCCGGCCTGAGCTACCGATGAGTAGGCCAGGATGCGGCGCACGTTGTTCTGCCAGCAGGCGGCAAGGTTGCCCAATGTCATGGTCACGGCTGCCAGTATGGCGAAGGCCATGTACCACTCCATGCGCAGGGCTACCAGGGCGATGAGAAGCACCCGGAAGGCTGCGGCAAATCCCATCTTCTTGGAGCCGGCAGCCAGCAATGCGCTGACCAGGGCCGGCGCTCCCTCGTAGGTATCAGGAGCCCACATATGGAAGGGCACCAGCGCCATCTTGAAGGCGAATCCCACGATAACAAAGAGCAGAGCCACCAGTGTCGCCGGGCCGAAGTCGGCCAGGGAGGCGGCGGCTATGTCTGCGAGCCTTGTAGATCCGGCCATGCCGTAGAGCAGCGAGAAGCCGAAGAGCATGAGCGCGGAAGCGACGGAGCCGAAGATGAAGTACTTCATGGCCGCTTCCAGGTTCTTCTTGGTCTTGTCAAAGGCCGCCATGGCATAGGTGGAAAGGCTGGCCAGCTCAAAGCCCACGAACAGGGTGACGATATCAATTGAGCTGGACACGATCATCATGCCCACCGTGGCAAAGAGCAGCAGAGCATAGTACTCCTCTGCACCTTTTCCGGTGTATTTTGACTGCGAGGCTATGACCACCAGGAGCGACACAATCAGGAAGACGGCCTTGAAGAACTGAGAGAGCGCGTCCACTGATATGCTGTCAAAGAAGAACAGCGCCGGCTTGGCAGTTAGATTTGAGGCGACGAGCCCCAATGCCGCCACTATGCCGGCAAGGCTGAGGTATCCCATGAGCTTGCCGCTGTTTTTCATCAGCGATCCCAGCAGCACAATCAGCACTGCCAGGATTGTGAGCAGAGCTTCTCCCCAGAGGGGCTGGTAATGCATAAAGTCCACTTCAGATCACCCCCCCGGTGACGCCCATCTGGGCAAGAGTCATCACAGGCTCCATAACCTGGGTAGCTGCCGTTCCCATCATATCGGTAATCAGCCCCGGCTGCAGGCCGAAGATCAATGAGAGTACTATGATCATGGCCATGGAGAACAGCTCGTAGGCATGCGGCTCGTGCACATTCATATATTTCTTCAATATCGGTCCGAACATGGCCTTCTGCATGGCCCAGAGGTGATAGGCCGCTGTGGTGGCCACGCTCAGGAAGACCACGATCATGGTGTAGCTGGGCAGTGTTGCATAGGAGCCGGTCAGGACCATGAACTCGGCTACGAAGCCGCTCATGCCCGGCAGTCCCAGGGAGGCCATGAATCCGGCCATCATCAGGACGGCGAACTTGGGCATGCGATCGGCGAGCCCTCCCAGGTCGGCGATGACCCGCGTCCCTACAACGTGCTGGATGGTTCCGGCGGACATGAACAGGACGCAGGTGATGATGCCGTGCGAGAACTGCTGGAACATGGCTCCGGTGACAGACATCCAGGTGAAGGCCACAGCTCCGAGAGTCACAAAGCCCATATGGCTGACGGACGAATAGGCCACCAGCTTCTTGATGTCCTTTTGGGCGAGTGCCAGAAATGCTCCGTAGACTATGGAGAGCACTGCGATTATGGCGATGATGGTCACAAATGCCTTATCGACATTGGGCAGCATGGGCATGATGATTCTGAACAGGCCGTAGCCGCCCATCTTGAGCAGCAATGCCGCCAGTACCACCGAGCCGGCGGTGGGTGCCTCGACGTGAGCATCGGGAAGCCAGGTATGGAAGGGAAAGGCCGGCATCTTGACCAGGAATCCCAGCAGAAGCCCTGCGAAGATGATGTTAAGCAGGTCCGTCGGGAAGATGGTCTTGTCGGCAGTGGCCGCCAGGAGAGTCAGCATGTCGAAGGTTCTGCCACCCTCAGGGGTCTGATAGGTGAAGTACAGGGCAAAGATGGCCAGCAGCATCACCAGGCTCGCCACGTGAGTGTAGATGAAGAACTTGATGGCTGCATAATCCTTTCTCGGCCCGCCCCAGGATCCGATGAGGAAGAACATGGGGATCAGCACTACCTCCCAGAAGATGTAGAACAGGAAGAAGTCCAGAGATGTGAAGACTCCCAGCACGCCTACTTCGTTGAGGAGAAGCAATGCAAAGTACTGATTGGGCTTGCTCGTCTCTCCCCAGGAGTAGATTATCACCAGGATGGAGACGATCGTCGAGAGGAGAACCAGGGGAAATCCTATGCCGTCAACGCCCACAGTGTACTTGACGCCGATGGATGGAATCCAGTCGTAGCTCTCCACAAACTGCATTATCTTCGATGTTTTGTCGAACTCCATGTACATTTGCAGGGATAGGACCAAAGGTATCAGCGAAGCTATCAAGGCCACGAATTTGGCCTTGGTCCCCGCAAAGAAGGATACCACAGCCCCCAGGAGCGGGATGGCAATCATCAGCGATATGGCGTTGCCGATCATATCAAGCCCACCCCCTTACCCAAAGAAATCACAACCACCAGGACCACAACTCCCAGCATAAGCGCGGCAACGTAATTCTGCACGATGCCGGTCTGAACCTTTCTCACATGCTGTGCAAAGCCGAGGACCCAGGCAGAGAGCCAGTTCAGCCAGCCGTCCACCAGCTTGATGTCGATAACATTGCAGATCAACGCCGTGCCGTAGACCAGCGTCTCGGCAAACCAGCCGGTCAGGATTTCATGCTGGTAGTAGCCCTTGAGCAGCATCTGACGAAGTGGATCTTTGTCACCGGTAACCTGGCTTGGATCGAATTTCTTGATTTTGTCCCAATAGAAGAGGCCAGCAATCAAAATGCCGCCTATAGCAATCAATATTGGGAGATTATGTATATACCATGGTATACTGTGTTCCTCTTCTCCGCCCAGCTCTTCTTCCGAAGCAGCGTGGCCTTCTTCAGCAGCTCCATGCTCCCCTTCAAGCACATGCCCTCCGATGACAGCAAGCTCTGCAAAATCGAGATCATAATGCTCGAAATTGGAGTCGAGATAACTGTAGAAGTCTCCCTGTGCTGCAACTCCGAATCCAAAAGCAAATACCGCAAGGATCACAAGCGGTCCCAGCATTACCCAGGGCGATTCGTGTTTGCCGTAATTGGATCTCTCCTTGCCTGTAAATACCGAGAACCACATCCTGAAGGTGTAAATGGCTGTTAGAACCGCAGCCACTACCAGGAATATGTAGGGCAGGAAGTTGATCATTGTGCCGTACTCATAGGCGATCAGTATGATTTCGTCTTTGGTGAAGAATCCCGTGAAGAAGGGGAAACCAGCCAGAGACAGTGAGCCTATGAGCATGGTATACATGGTCCACTTCATGTACTTGCCCACGCCGCCCATCTCCCTCATGTCATTGGTGTTGACGGCGTGAATGACAGATCCGGCACAAAGGAAGAGAAGCGCCTTGAAGAAGGAATGTCCGATGAGGTGGAACATGGAAACACCCACCGCCATGGCTCCAACTGCAGCGCCAACTCCGAGGCCTGCCATCATGAAGCCGAGCTGAGAGACGGTAGAGAATGCTAAAACCCTCTTGATATCGAACGCCGTAAGACCCATGGTGGCGGCAAAGAGAGCCGTGAATGCGCCCACAGCCGCTACTGCCGTGAGCCCGTGAGGTGCGGCATAGAAGAGCGGGAACATCCTGGCCACCAGGTAGACACCGGCTGTAACCATCGTAGCCGCATGGATCATGGCCGAGACCGTGGTTGGGCCCTCCATGGCATCAGGAAGCCAGACATGCAATGGGAACTGACCAGATTTGCCTACCGCCCCTCCTAAAAGTCCCAGGGCGATGAGCGTTAGTTGATCCGCTGGAATCTCCATTAGATGGGCATAAATTATCGGGAACTGCAAGAGATACTCGCCCGGCTTGAGGGCAATGTTGAGGCTGGCCAGGTTGTTGTATAACAGGATTATTCCAGCCAGAAAGAGAACATCTCCCACGCGAGTGGTCAGAAATGCCTTCTTGGCGGCAGCCGCCGCAGAGGGCTTTCTGTACCAGAATCCTATCAAAAGGTACGAGCACAGCCCCACCAGCTCCCAGAATATGAAGAGCTGGAGAAGATTATCGGCATAGACCAATCCCAGCATGGAAGCTGAAAACAGGGCCGCCTCTGCGAAGTACCTGGCTGCGCCGGGATCGCCGTTCATGTACCCATTGCCGTAGATGTGGATCAGTGTGACCACAAACGACACCATGAGCAGCATCACCAGTGCCAGGGGATCAATAAGTATGCCCACGTTGAAGTTGGCAAACCAGGGCATGGATTGATGCACGATCTCATTGGGATAGGTTTCAGTGAATATCCCCAGTGATACTATGAATGCGCCAAGGGTTGCCAGGACGGTTATGAAGCCGCCTCCTCTGGGCAAATTCCAGCCTAGGAAAAGGCATAGCAGGAATGCCAGTACGGGAAGCGCCACAATCAGATACGCATAATCAGCATACATTCCTTACCACCTCATGGCGTTGATGTTGTCCAGGTCGATAGTTCCATACAGCCTGTACAGAGCAATCAGTATGGCAAACCCGACGCCTGCTTCAGCCGCCGCCAGCGCAATGGAGAACAGGGCAAAGACCTGACCGTTCACATTGGGCTGCTGGGCTGAGAAGGCGACGAGATTGATGTTGGCGGAATTGAGCAATAGCTCGATGCACATCATCAGCTTGATACCGTTCTTTTGAGTGATGAGGCCGTACAAGCCGATGGTGAACATCGTTGATGCCAACAATATGCTTAGCTCCAACGGTATCATCGGTAAATTTCCCTCCTTGTCATCTATTGTCGCCCTCCTCAGGCAATCTCCTTTCGAGCCACCCATACCGCACCGACCAGGGCAGCCGTTAAGACCAGGGCCAATACCTCAAAGGCGAAGACGTAGGATGTGAATATCTCAAACCCAATGTCTCCAATGCCGCTCTCCGGCAGCCTCAATCCTTCACCCGGCTGGTACGAAAGAGACTGCTGCTCCTCGACCATGCCCCAGTCCGTCAGGGACAGGGAGGCAAATAACGCAGCCAGAAAGGCCAGGGTCATGATTATGATCTTATACTTCACCATGGGACTCCTCCATGATCGTCTTTCTCGTGAGCATCACTGCGAAGAGCAGCAGGACTCCGACAGCTCCGATGTAAACCAGTATCTGAGCCACGCCCACAAAGGGAGCACTCAGGAATATGTAAAGAGCTGCAACGCCTGCAAATGTTCCCAGCAGGTAAAGGGCGCTGTGCACTATGTTCCTGGAGAGCACAGTCAGAGCCGATAGGAGCACGATCAATGCCGCTATGGCCAGGAAAGCCGCCAGCTCTATGACGAAGCCTATGTCGTAGGCCAGCAGCTTATCGAGTACGGTGCTCGCCCAGGGCGAGAACAGCACAATCAGCCCAAGTCCTCCAAATATGATACCCAGGGCGGCGAGCAGCACCAAAAGCTCGAAGATCGAGCGAATCACATTTTTGCCCGACTTTTCCGACATTATGCAGCACCCCCTTCCGTGGGCTTGGCAGCCGCACCATTTGCCTTCTTGGCGGCAGCCCCTTCTTTGGCGGGCTTTTTAGCGGCACCCTCTTTTGCCGGGCCGTCTTTGGCAGCGGAAGCCTTCTTGGCAGCCGCCGCGGCCGCCTTCTCGGCAGCAATCCTCTTGGCCTCGGCCTCCAGGTCAGCGACCTCTTTGGCGGTGAACCTCTTGGTCGCCAGGAAATCTGGGCCCTTTATTATGTCCTTTCTGGTCCAGCCGGCCATGATGACCTTCTTGCCCATCTTCAGGCACTCCACCGGGCACTCGTCCACACACAGGCCGCAGAACATGCAGCGACCGTAGTCTATCTGAGGAAACTGCAGCTTCTTGTTCTTGAGGGGACTGCCGAACTTGAAATTGACCATCTCGATGCAACTGTTGGGGCAGACCCTGGCACAGGTTCCGCAGCCGATGCATATGGTGGCGTCCAGCTCATGAATGCCTCTCTCTGCATCAGGAAGCTCCATCATGAACTCAGGATAGAGCCTGGTGACTTCGATCTCCCGCGTGGCGGTCTTCAAAGGCCAGGTGAAGTTCTTTATCATCTTTCTCTTCAACATCTCAATGCCACCTCATGCAAAGTAAGACCCGATTAAGACCGCCCAGCCCAGATTTACCAGAGAGAGCGGCAGCATCCACTTCCATCCCAGGTCGGTCACCTGATCGATTCGCAATCTGAAGAGCGCGGCCCTGATCAATATGATGAACCATATTACGATTATGACCTTCATGAGAAGCCAGATGAGCGGCGAAATCATGTCCAGAACCGGTATGGGTATGATCGGCCCGTGCCAGCCTCCTAAGAAGAGCAGCGACAGCAGGATGGACCCCAGAAGGAAGTTGTTGTACTCCTGGAAATAAAGCAGGCCCCAGCGGATTCCGCTGTACTCGGTGCTGTAGCCGCATATGATCTCTTCTTCAGCCTCGCTCTGATCGAAGGGAACCCGTCCCAAATCCGTTACCAGGGCAATTATGAAGATTATGAATCCCAGCGGCTGAGCAAAGGCATACCAGATCGTCTGGCTCTCCACAATCTCTACCAGATTGAGGCTGTGAGCCATGACAGCCACCGATATGACGCAGACGCCCATGGGAACTTCATAGGCAATCATCCTGGCCACACCACGGAATGCTCCCAGAATGGAGTACTTATTGTTGGAGCTGTAGCCTGCCATGAAGACGGCTATTGACATTATGGATAGGGCAGCTTCCACATAGAAAGCGCTGATATCCATGTTGGCCACGACCAGAGGGTAATCCTTTCCACCGATATGCAAAGCCCCGAATGGTATGGCAGCGGCGACCAGCATTGTGCCGGCGGATGCAATGATTGGTGCCCAGACGTAGACGCCCTTATCAACCCCCGCCGGAATGACATCCTCTTTGGTGAACAGCTTGACGGCATCGGCTCCGAGCTGAAGTATGCCCCATCTTCCGCCCACACGATTGGGACCAAACCGGTTGCAGAAATCGCTCATTACCTTTCTGTCGGCCCAGATCACCAGCATGGCGCCCACATTGACCACGGCTGACAGTACCGCAGCACCTATTATGCCAATGATCAGGGTGAATATCGCCGGCTGCTGGGCGGCAAATTGAGTGATGATCTCTATTACTCCGTCCAAATCCTCTCCCTCCTACCTGTCCGACTCAGATGGGCAGCCGTCCATGCTTCCGGCGATTGCCACCGCATCTGCAATGTATACTCCTTCCAGAAGTGGAGTCAAGGTCTGGAATGTAGCGTAGAACGGCCCTCTTACCTTTACCCGGTATGGCTTGTCGCCTCCATCGCTGATGACATACATTCCCATCTCGCCCCTGGGGTCCTCGACCCTATAGTAGGCCTCGCCTGCCGGGACCTTCTTGGGGATCTTGGCCTCGGTCTTAATGGGTCCGGAGGGAATTTTATCCAGACACTGCTCTATGATGTGAATGCTCTCCAGCATCTCTCTCAGCCGGACGTCGATCCTGTCTGCCGAGTCTCCCCGAGTTCCGGTTATGACCTTGAAGTCCAGCTCCGGATAGACCAGTATGGGATCAAGGTCATAACCGGAACTCGGGGAGACTCGGCAGACAGG
>Ga0116170_10001543_pt1 | contig 23193 bp, 22 predicted proteins | sample AD_JPNHW1_MetaG_FD_89797 | JGI IMG/M metagenome (GOLD analysis project Ga0116170, IMG submission 89797) | Active sludge microbial communities of municipal wastewater-treating anaerobic digesters from Japan - AD_JPNHW1_MetaG | ecosystem: Engineered > Bioreactor > Anaerobic > Digestate | place... | reverse complement strand
TAGCCAAACAACTTACTCACCCAGGCGCGCGCTACAGAAATAGCCAGCTTGAAGGCCATGGCGGCGTAGTAAAACCAGTTAAACAAGAAAAAATGTTCACGAGAAAAGTGTTTCCGATAATACCGAAAGTACGAGCGGTGCCACTCAAAAATGGAGCGGGTGTTTTGCGTCTTGCTGCCGCCTTCGCCGCCAAAATGGGTAATCTGCGAAATTGGGACGTACATCACCTTCCAGCCCTTCTGCCGGGCCCGCAGGCAGTAGTCACTGTCTTCCTGGTAGGCAAAAAACTGCTCATCAAAATCCCCCACCTGCTCCCAGGTGCTCCTGCGCAAAAACATGCAGGACCCGGATACAGCTTTTACCTCCGCGATTTCATCCTCGGGTAACCAGGCCTGCAGGTAACCGTTGAGCGCCTGGTTGCGCGGAAAAAGCTGGCCAAGTTTGAAAAAGTAACCAAAAACTTCCACCGGCTTTGCCTCCCCGCGCCGGGACTGCCTCTGAAAACTTCCGTCACCATTCAGCACTTTGGGGATGCTGATGCCCACATCGGGGTGTTCACGCAGGAATTCCACCTGGGGAGTGATGGCATCTTGGTCCAGATGGGTATCAGGGTTGAGGATGAGGAAGAATTCTCCTTGGGCGACATGCAGCGCCTGGTTGGTGGGTCGCGAAAAGCCAAGATTACTTTCATTACAGATGAGATGGATTTCAGGATGGTCTTGGGTCAACATTTCGACAGTGCCATCCTTTGAGCCATTATCCACGACAATGATTTCGTAAGAAATCCGTGGTTGGTGGCGTTCAATGGAACTAAGACATTCGCGCAGGAAGTCTCTGGCATTCAGCGTTGGTATGCAGATACTTAAATCCATGTCGGACCCAGTTTCACAATTGGTTGATTGCATTATAACCCGACGAGTAATGACCGCGCAAAGCCTAGAGAACCGGCATCCAGATTTCGCCGCCGCGTGGAAGCACCGCGCAGCGCAGTTTGCCATGCTGAGCCTGGGCTTCAAGCCCGGTAAACACACCCCTCAAGCGATATTCGTGGCTTGGCTGCTGAGAAGGCAGGTCAACAGTCACACACTCCAACGGGTCTTTCCCCCGGTTGGCAGTCACAATCAGGCTTTCTTCCCCCAGGAAACGCTGGTAGACCAGGGTGTCCGGCCCATAATCCAACACCTGGAAAGCGCCTTTGATGAGCGCGTTGCTGCTCTTGCGCAGGGCAATCAATTTCTGGTAGAAGCCAAACAACTCCATGTCCCACTTGCCCCTGTCCCAAGGCATGCAATTGCGTGAGCCGAAGCCCGGCTCGTTCATCAGCCCCAACTCGTCGCCGTAATACACACAGGGAACGCCCGGGAAGGTGAACTGCACGATGGCAGCCAGGCGCAACAGATCCTTATCCCCTTCCAGGCTGGTCAACACCCTGGCGGTATCGTGGCTGTCCAGCACGTTGAACTGGGTTAGCGCGATGGCCCAGGGTATGGCGGCCAGGTTTTCCAGCCAGGATTGGACCATGGTGGCGGTTTCCCAACGGTTGCCGGCCACAAGGTCGTTTTTCCAGCCTATCGCGTCCGCCCGGAACGGCCGCAACCAATGCAACAGTGGGTCACAGAAGCCGGCATAGTTCATCACGCCATCCCAACCATCGCCTTGCAGCTGTGTTGTGGCGTCAAAGAAGTTCTCTCCAAAGATGTATGCATCCGGCCGGGTCTGTTTCACGGCCGCGCGGATTCCGCGTACAACCTCGGCGTTCAGCTGTTGCTGGTTATGCCGTCCGAGCATGTTGGCCACATCCACCCGCCAGCCATCAGCAAGAAATGGCTCCCTCAGCCAGCGGCGGAAAACGCTATCCTTGCCGGCATAAATAAGCTCCCGCAGCATCGCACTGGAATAATTGAGCTTGGGCAAAGTGCCGATGCCCATCCAGGAAGCATGACTCTTGTGCGCTTTATCGAAGAAGAAGTATTCTTTTTCAGGGCAGTTAGCGTCTTTTTGCGCGGATTGGAACCAGGGATGCCCGGCCCCGCAGTGGTTGGGGACAATGTCCAAAACGTAGCGCATACCCTGTTCACGCAGGCTGGACGCGAGGTCGACCAGGGCCTGGTCGCCGCCCAAGGTCGGGTCGACGTGTTCATAGTCAATCACATCATAGCGGTGGTTCGTCCAGCCGGTGAATATGGGGTTAAGGTACAGCGCGTTAACCCCCAGCTCCTCGAGATAATCCATTTTTTGGCGGATTCCTGGCAGGTCGCCGCCGTAAAACGGCCAGACACCTGTTTCCACCGGCGGCTCCTGGCCCCAGGGCAGGGTCAGGCGCCGGAAGCCGCGATATGGGTCCGCGTCGCCAGTCGGGTCATTGGCCGGGTCGCCATTATAGAAACGGTCCGGGAAAACCTGGTAGAAAACGGTCCTTTCAAGCCAGGGGATTTCCGGCAGGTCTGCCAACAGTTTGAAATCAAACAACTCGAACGGAATGGCCTGGCCCACACCCAGCGCGTTTAGCCACCAAACCTGGTCTTCCGCGCACAGCCCAAACCGGTAGCTGACGCGGGGTTCATTCACAAGCAATGGCGCGGTCCATTCCCGCCATATTCCGCGGGCTTCGCCTGGTTGCATCGCGGTGAATTGCTGCTCGCCATTTGGAATGGTTCGCAAAATAATCTGTGACACGGGCGCGTCAATTGGTAGACAGAGCGCAATCTGGACCGTTTCGCCCAGTTTGGGGTGGGGATTGGAGACAAAATCAGGCGTTCCAAAATGACCAGCTCGCTGAGCCCAGTCCGGAGGGGTTGGTGGCATAATAGGTTTCATAGGGCTCTAATAATACCAACAATTTCCCGCTCAGGTAAAATTGATTGGCGTCTTAAGTCACCCTTTTGGAGGTCTTGCAGTGCAATTACAACAGATACAGGCTTATTACCACGCCCGCGGGCTTTCCTGGCCAACACCCAGAAACGCCCTGCTGTTTTTCCTTTCTGAAGTTGGCGAGCTGGCCCAGGCCTATCTCTGCCGGGAAGCGGACACACTCTCGGATGAAGATAAGGCTTTGTTGTCGGAGTTTTCCGCGCGCGGCCTCCAGGCGGACGAAATCGTCTCGCGCGTGCCGGGGTGGATACGCAACAACGACCGGGCCCGCAATGAAAACGTCATCCACGAGGCAGCGGATTGCGATATGATGCTTTCAGTCTTCCTGGAAGCATACGCCGGCCTCTCCCCCGACGAAGCCCTGCTGGAAAAAATGTCCCTCAAGTTGGGATACCCCGCCCAAACTCTCCTTGGACCGGAAAAGGATGCCGATGGAAGCCATTGAGAAAAAGCGAGTCCTGGTTTTCCTGGGTTTTGCCTTCGGGATTGCCTGGCTCATAAGCCTGGCCATATTTCTTACGGGTGGCCTCGCGAACAGCCCCATCATCGTGCCCGAGCTTAACTTGAGCCTGGCCTCGGTTTTAATGGCCGTAGGTCTGATGTGGGCGCCCGGCTTGGCGAACCTGCTCACCCGGGCAATCACGCGTGAAGGCAAGGCCGATTTACGTCTCAGGCCAGCCACCAACGAAAACTCGGGCAGATATTGGCTTTTAGCCTGGGTGTTGCCCGGGATACTGACCATCCTTGGTGCTGTCCTGTTCTTCGGTTTGTTCCCGCGCTTTTATGACCCAAACCTTGGCGTCATCAGGGACCTCGTCAGCCAATCCCAGTCGGCTGGGCAATCCGTCAGCCTGACTCCCTGGCTGGTGGTTGCCGTCCAGGCCCTCCAGGCGCTGGCGATGGCCCCAATCCTAAACGCCTTGTTTACGCTCGGGGAGGAATTTGGTTGGAGGGGCTACCTGTTACCCAAGCTGATGCCACTCGGTCCCCGAAGGGCTGTACTGCTCAGTGGGCTAATTTGGGGGGTGTGGCACTGGCCGGTCATCGCCATGGGGCACAATTATGGGCTTGATTACCCTGGCCATCCATGGCTGGGTATGGTAATTATGGTGGTCTTCTGCGTGGGGTCCGGTGCCATTTTGGGTTGGCTCACAATTAAGGAAGGCAGCATATGGCCGGCTGTGATTGGACATGCCGCCATCAACGGCATCGCGGCGATTGGCCTGCTGGCCGTGCGCGGTACCCCCAGCACCTTACTCGGGCCCACCTCCGTGGGACTGGTTGGGGGGACCTTCTTTTGGCTGCTCGCGGCGCTTTTATTTATTCTGCCCTCCGCCTTCAAACCGGGCCAGGCCAAGCCACGTTGGGTTTCAAAACCTATCGAAGAGGCCGGCGACGCAGCCAAAAGTCAGACGCGTTCTAAAGACGGTGCCTGAAACACAACGCTTGGCTAATATGCTCAGGCTTGAGCCAGGAGTTCCTTGTAAATTGACAGGTCAGCTTGTGAAAAACAGCAGAAAATGACCTTTTCCAGGCTTGAGATATCGCGCAGTACTTCCTGGGTTGTTTGCACCGCGATGGTGGCCGCCTCTCTGACCGGGTACCCGTAGACGCCCGTGCTGATGGATGGGAACGCTATGTGCCTTATCCCATTCGCCGCGGCGGTATCCAGGCAGTTCCGATAACACGCGGCCAACACGGCTGGCTCCCCGTGCTGCCCTCCCCACCAAACCGGGCCTACGGTATGGATGACGTAGCGCGCTGGCAGTTGGTAGCCCCTGGTGATTTTTGCCTCTCCGGGTGCGCACCCGCCCAAAAGGCGGCACTCTGCCACCAGCTCCGGGCCGGCCGCGCGATGAATGGCGCCATCCACCCCTCCCCCACCAAGCAAGCTTGAATTGGCAGCGTTGACGATGGCATCCACCCGCAATGTGGTGATATCGGCCAGGATGGCTTCAAGCACGGCGCTCATCAGGGTTAGCCCAACGGAGCGTCACTGACCAGCAACGAGATCTTTACGTCCCCTTTGGCGTATTCACGGCCAGCCTCTGGGTAGGGGTCCACTGAGACCAGCGAAATGAAGAGCGTGTCGAGTTGGTAGCTGATCTGATCAGCAGGGTCAACGCCCCCTAGGGTGAGTTCCACAGTTTCAGCCTTGGCACCCTTGACGCTTACCTCAAGCGTCACGGTGACTTTGCCGGCCCAAACGCACTCGACCCCATTTGGACAGCGACTGTCCTTCACTTCAACCAGCCTGACCTGCAGGTCTAAACCGGAGGCTGTATCCTGCCCAGCCACCGCGCTGAGAACAAAAATCTCGTCCTTGGTGATGGTAACCGGCAGGGGTGTTTTCTGGCTGCCTGGCACCACGCAGGCGCCCACTAACAAGCCAAGCAATACGGCTGTAAGAAAGATGCATTTTTTCATACGCGTCCTTTTTTTAATAGCGAATTTTTCTCAATCCACTCCCGGCCAATCAGCCTTCGTGCAGCGGTTTAAAGCCTTCGCCGAGAGCCTCATTGGCCTGCCCAACCACCATGAAGGCGTCCGGGTCACATTCGTGCACAATCGCCTTCAACCGGACCACTTCCGCCGCTGTGACCACGCAATAAACGATTGGGCGGTCTTTCCCGGTATAGCCGCCCTTGGCTGAGATGATGGTCGCGCCACGGTCAAGCTGGTCCTGGATGGCCAGGATAACCTTTTCGGTCTCATCGGTAATGATGAAAGCACTGCGAATGACGCTGGAGCCCTGGGAGGTGGTGTCCGCGGCCACCCCGCTTAGGTAAATCATGAAAAGACCGTAGAGCGCCTTTTCCCATCCGAAGAAAAAACCGGCCAGGAGCACCGCGAAGGAGTCAGTTAGCAGGTAAGCCATCGAAATGGAAATTCCCAGCCGGCGGTTAAGCACGCGTCCCAGGATGTCTGTGCCACCACTTGTGCCGCGCCCCAGGTAAACAATGCCCAGGCCAACCCCGAGCAGCATGCCACCATACAGCGTGTTCAGCAGGATATCGGAGGTGATTGGAGATGAGCCCGTCAGGGAGATAAGCAAGTCTGTGAAAATGGAGAAGGCGGCGATGGAGAGCATGGTACGCAGCGCGAAGCGCGGCCCACCCAGGTATCGCCAGCCCACGATGAACAAGGGGATGTTTCCCAATAGCACAACCAAACCAATCGGCCAGCCGACTGTGTAATGCAGGATTTGGGCAATACCACTGATGCCACCGCTGACCAGGCTGGCAGGCACAAGGAACAGGCGCATGCTTAAAGCCTGCAGAAACGCGCCCAGTAGGATGAGCAGGTAGTCTTCAATGGACCGCCAGCTGAAGTCTAGCTGCTTGAAAAAGCTTATCAATTTCTCTTTCACACGAACTCCCAAATATTTAATCTGAAATCAATGCCAGATTATACCGCCTGGCCGGGTTGGTTCTGCCACTTATGCCTGCCCCTCCCCTTATCAGCGGATGATCATGGGCAGTAACAGGTAAGAGGTGATATTAGGGTCGTATATAAATGTATACAGCGTTGTCCAGGCACTCCATATGCCATGTTTATCCTGGGTGCGGATGCGCAGGTACATGGGCACACGCGGCGCGACGGCTGGAGGGTTTAGCCGCGTCGCGTTGGTGAGGGTGCCCGTGGTCGCGGTGGCACTTGTACCCCAGTAAACCTGGTAGGTGTCATTTTCGGCTAGCCCGACCCCCGCGTCGCTGGCACCCGTCCAGCTAAAATCAGGGTCGGAGCAATTCCCCTGGGGCAGTCCGTTGTAAGCCATGCAGCCAGGGGATTGCACGCGTGGGTTGATGGGAGGCTCAGAATCGACATAAAAAGTAATGGTCTTGGTGTCCTCCCAGTTGTTGACGTTGTCCACGCTCAGGTAGCTGACCGTCTTCTGCGCGCTGCCGGCCACCTGGAACGGGGCCGTATACAACTGCCAGGCTCCCTGGTCCACCTTGTAGTAGCTGGCCTTTACCCCCACCGAATTATCCGTGGCCGTGAGGGAGACAGTGACGGGCGTCTTGTACCAGGGCAATATGCCAATCGTTCCAGAAATCGAGGCGTTACTGACCGGGTCGGTAAAATCGGCATGCAGGGGGCCCGCAATGGCCCCATCCAGAACATTGGAATCGATATTGATGGTGACGCCACCCCAGGTTTCATCGTGCCCACCCGCGTACTGATGCAGCCTCTGATGAAAGTCCCAGTAGCTGGCCGGTAGGCAACCAACGTTCCATACGGTTTGGTTTGGGTCGTAATAGGTGGATGACCAACTTGCCAACCAAACAAAATCCGGCGGTGGGGCGATTGTGTAGAGCTGGTAATTGTTGATATTGCAGGAGGAGCCATACAGCCCCGAATAGATATTCAGCTCATGCAGGCGGGTGGTCCAGCCATCAAGGAATGACCTGACCGCAGCCTTGCAGACCGCGTCCCCCGAAAAATATTCAAGGTCGTAATATACCAAGGAGCCACTCCCGTCCGGGTTGGTCATCCCCAGTGTCTGCAGGACAGCTTTGGCCTGGTTGGCATTGTCCACCCCCTGCTGATAAGCTTCAGCCGGGTCGGTAGAGAATTTGCGCTTAAACGTGGTGCAGGGCGCCTGGGGACCCACCCAGGTGGGGATGAAACGCCAGCCCCGAATATACATCTGGCTGACGTAATTGGCCGTCAGGTCGGTATTGGCGCAGGCCCGGGCAATCCCGCCAATATACATGTTGACGTACTCGTACGGGCTGTTAAAAAACCAGGTTTCCAGCTGGCTCAATGTGGGGATATCGCAGGCATCAAAGCCCTGCCCAACCACCTTCTTTACCCAATAATTGACTGCCTCGGTTCCCGGCATACCCTGGGCATCCAGCGTTTGTTCCCCAGATATGCCAATTTCGGATTGCGTCTCTGCCAAATCAACCAAACCCTCCACGATGGGAAGCGTGAGCGGAGCCCAGGTGAGCCCGCCGTCACGGGTTTCGAGGATGACAGCCTGCTGAACGCAGTCCTTTCCCTGCTTTTCCGTGGAGCCAAGCGTATCGCACTGTCCGTACTTGAATTTGGCCCAGGCATGTGAGGGGCCCGAGCTGGAGAAGCTGCCCAGGGCTACATCCGCCCCGACTGCCAGCGCGCCGTTCACGGTTGATAGCATTGAAAACACGTCAGCCTCTGGGAGCGCCCAGGTTTCGGGTCCGGAGCTGGTCATCTGAACTGGCCATACCGCTGTACCAGCCATTCCTGTAGCAAGCTGCTCAACACCTATCCGCGCCCACGAACCATCACCTTGCAGCAGGTACCACGAGACTTCCGAAACCGCCTGTTTTTCTTGCGTAATGACCGGAAGCCAGGCTTGCCCATTATCCGCAGGCATTGGGAGCAGCAAGCGCGCTGATAACTCCAGGCCCAGCATTGTGCCATCCAGTTCCAGCCAGCTGGCTCCCGCGTTCGTGGTCATAAAAAGGGCGCCATCCCTGAAGGGCTGGCGCATGAAGCCCAGCCTTTCGTCCAGGAAGATCATTTCTTCGGCGGCTGGGGCTTCGAGTCTATCCCAGCTGGCGCCACCGTCCTTGGTCCCAAAAAGCCAGCCCTGGCTAAAGTTGACACCGGTTCCCTGTTTGAGGAGCAGCCAACCATGGTCGCCATCGAGCCAATCCATCTGGACTTCCGCCAGGGGCATATCCTCTTCGGACTGTGCATCCAAAACAGGCTGTTGTCCGGCTTCTTTCCAGATCTCGCCGCCATCCTCAGTTCGCCATAGTCGCCCACTCTGGAGGCTCCCCGCAGAGCTAAAAGCCCAGCCTGTGCCATCCGGATTCAAAGTGACTGCCTGGAGGTGAGACCCGGGAACCAAATCTGGGGTGATATTACGCCAGCTATTTCCAGAGTCCCCGGTTAGGAACAGCTGGTCTGAGAGCAAGAACCAACCCTGCCCCGGCGCAAACAGGCCAAAATCCGCCGAAACCAGGCCAGACCACCAGGCGGGGGTCTGCCCAATCGGTTCCATCCTGGGTTGTCCATATCCCTCTGATAGCGGCAAGGCACCGAGTAGCAGCATCAGTGCCAGCGCCAGCCTGACCAGAATTTTTGTTTTCATAAAAATGCTCCATCACAGGCCTCATTTTTTGGCCCGTTCGTGTGGGTAATTGGCTGCAAGGTTTATTCCAAAGGTTATCACGGACTCATTTGGACAGGCCTGTGAAGAATTTCAACGTATTCCAAAGCTGAAAAGTAAGCTTGACACTGAACATTTGTTCTGTTATTATAAATGTGAAACCAGTTAATAGTGACAGGTAGAAAGTCGAGCAAAATGGCACGGAAACGACGCGGTCTCAGCCCAAGGCATCAAAAAATCCTCAGCTTCATCGAAGCCTATCAAAATGAGGCGGGGTATCCCCCATCCATCCGGGAAATTGGCACGCAAACCCAAATCAGCTCCACGTCGGTGGTCAACTACTATCTTAACCAACTGGAAGAAATGGGCTTCCTGGAGCGTAAAAGCGGCGTCTCCCGGGGGATCAACCTGCTTAAGACCCAGAGCAGCAACGTGATCCAGAACGCGCGCAAAACCCTCTCCAACCTGGCAGACCAGCTGATTACCATCCCCCTGGTAGGTAACATCGTCGCCGGTGAACCAATGCCCGTTCCCGCTTCTGATTTTAGTTATTACGATCCCGATTCCGGGATTGATATCGCCCGCAGCCTTTTGCCCGCTTCCGAATCTGAAGACCAACTCTACGCCCTGCGCGTGCATGGCGATTCCATGATTGACGCAATGGTGAATGACGGTGACATCGTAGTCATGAAGAAAGTGGACCGCGCCCGTAATGGCGAAATGGTGGCCGTTTGGCTCAACGACAGGGATGAGACCACCCTGAAGTACTTTTATCTCGAGAACGGACGGATCAGGCTGCAGCCCGCCAACCCAACCATGCAACCCATCTACATCAACGACCCAAGCACGGTTGAGGTCCAGGGCAAGGTCGTCCTGGTCATCCGGCAAATAAGCCATAATTAACATGTGACTATCAAAACCGTGCTGCTGGCAGTACGGTTTTTTTATAGTCTGTAGTGAACTAATTCGGGAAAAACTACTTAGCTTTGCTTGTTGCAATGATGGGGTTGAGTGACTCATCGGCAAAAGCCGTTACCCTAATAAAATACTATTGAGGTGATAAATGTTGGGAGCGATTATTGGCGATATTGTTGGCTCACGTTTTGAGTTCAACAATCATCGTAGCAAGGAATTTGAACTCTTTACGACTGATTGCGCTGTTACGGATGACACCGTCATGACCCTCGCGGTGGCGAAGGCGATCATGGAAACAGAATTGCAAACACATCTGTTTACCGACCAAAATACGGTAGACCGTGATTGCCTGGGCGTGCTTTCGGCTCTGACCATGCAGTACATGCAGGAACTTGGCCGTCGTTATCCCAATGTGAGTTATGGGGGGAAGTTCAGTGACTGGCTTTTTTCCAATGAACCTCAGCCTTACCATAGCTTTGGCAACGGTGCCGCTATGCGTGTCAGTCCGGCCGGGTTTATCGCGCGCAACCTGACAGAGGTCGCCAGCCTTTCTGCCGCTGTCACTTCTGTCACGCATAATCACCCAGAGGGTTTGAAAGGCGCCGAGGCTACCGTCGTGGCAATTTTCCTCGCGCGGGAAGGCGCCACAAAAGATGAGATCCGCAAGACAATTGAAGAAAAATACTACCCCCTGGATTTCAGCATTGATGAGATCAGACCAGGCTTCAGATTTGATGAGACCTGCCAGGGAACAGTACCTCAAGCCATCCAAGCGTTTCTTGAATCCGACTCTTTTGAGGATTCCATTCGCATTACGATTTCTCTCGGCGGAGACAGCGACACAATTGCCGCCATCACCGGTGCGATTGCCCAAGCCTATTACGGGATTCCCGATGATATCCATAATAAAGCCCTATCTTTTCTAAACGATGATTTACGGGCAATTTTCAATGCCTGGGAAGACTTTGCCGGATTGTGTTTTGAGTGAATCAAAAAACCGCCCGGAAATAATCCTGGGCGGTTTTTACTGGTTTAGTATTGGAATTACTCAAGCCCAACTTCAGCGCCGGCAGCTTCGAGCTTGGCCTTGGCGTCGTTGGCGACTTCCTTGGTGACCGCTTCGAGGACCTTGGCGTTGGCAGTTTCGGCCATATTTTTGGCTTCAACAAGACCCAGGCTGGTGAGCTGGCGGATGACCTTGATGACCTCAATCTTCTTGGGGCCAGCGTTTTTGATGATGACGTTGAATTCAGTCTTCTCTTCAACTTCTTCAACAGCAGCGGCGGCAGCGGGGCCAGCGGCAACGGCGGCCACAGGCGCGGCGGCGGAAACGCCCCATTTTTCTTCCAACATTTTCACGAGGTCGGCAGCTTCCAAAACGGAAAGTTGGCTCAGTTCCTCAACAAGTTTAGCTAATTCAGCCATTTCTAATTACTCCTATTTCCTTTTTCTTTATTGTTTCTTTATACTAAGTTATTTCAATTAGGCAGCCTCAGGCTGCTGTTCGGTTTTCGCTTTGATGACCGCGGCCAGGCCACGGGCAGGTTCAGCCAAAGTGCGTACGAGTTTGCTGGCGGGGGCCAAAATGGTACCCATCAACATGGCACGCATCACGGGCAAAGTGGGCAGGTCGGATAACGCGCTGACCTGTTTCACGGTCAGGTTGGCCTTATCGAGATAGCCACCACGGACCTGGAACGATTCATTACCCTTAACGAGCTCGGTCAGGGCTTTCGCCACCGACGGGGCATCTTCAAAGGCGAAGACGACCACGTTATTACCTTCCCAGAACTTGGGGTCATACACGTAGCCGTGCTCTTCCAATACCCGGGCAAACAGGCGGTTTTTCACCACATGCAGTCGGCCATCCGCTTCACGCAGCTTGGCACGGGCTTCATTGACGGTGGGCATGCGCATCTTGCTGTAGGAAAGCACAAACACAGCCTTGCTCCGCTCCAACCAATCACTATACTGTTCAACAATCTTTTCTTTTTGTTGCTTAGAAAACGCCAATGTAAATTCACCTCCTTCCGGTGAAAATAAAAATCTCTTTCCGCTATCCACCGCGGAAAGAGATCAACCAGGCATCATCAATGCTTGCTTCTGACCTCCACCTCGGCGGGAAATTAAGCCGTTAACGGCACCAGCTTTCTTAAGTGAAGTGTGCTTAAGGCACTATTCAATTGTTCAACCCGGGCATTATACCACACCGGTGGCTGTCGCCCAGGAAACTTCAAATTAGAGCTGTTCGGCTTCCATCGCCATGGCCGTGTTGGGGTCAACTCTGACACCAGGGCCCATGGTTGATGCAACCGTGACCTTCTTGATGAACAAGCCTTTGGCTCCGGATGGTCGGGCTTTGCGCACGGCGCTCATCAGGGCTGCCATGTTCTCGTGCAGCGCTTCAGCTGTGAACGACACTTTGCCCAACGGCACATGGATGTTGGCGCTTTTATCCAGGCGGAACTCCACGCGGCCGGCTTTGGCGGTCTTGATGGCCTGGGCGATATCGCCCGGCTGCACAACGGTGCCAGCTTTGGGGTTTGGCATCAGGTTGCGGGGGCCCAAAACACGGCCCAACCGGCCAACCTTGCCCATCATATCCATGGTACCCACAGAGACATCAAAGTCGGTGTAACCACCCGCAATACGGGCGATTTCTTCGTCAGTTTCAGCCACAAAATCGGCACCAGCAGCACGGGCGGCCGCGGCCGCTTCGCCCTGGGCGAAGACCAGCACACGCACGGTCTTGCCCAAGCCATTGGGCAGCACAACAACGTCGCGGATTTGCTGATCGGCCTGGCGAGGGTCCAAACCAGTGCGCATGTGAACTTCCACAGTCTCATCAAACTTGGCGAAACTGGTGGACTTAACCAACTCCAAAGCTTCCTTTGGACTGTAAAGCTTGTCGGTCTCAATCTTCTTGCTTGCGTTTACAAAATTTTTCCCGTGTTTTGACATGAATACTCCTTGGTGGTCATAGCGGGCCGGGGAGCCCTCCCACAATCATTATCTCTTGATTAATCGATTACCGTAATACCCATGTTGCGGGCGGTGCCTTCAAGCTGCTTGACGGCGCCTTCGATATCGTTCGCGTTCATATCCTTGAACTTGACTTCAGCAATCTCACGCAACTGGGCGCGGGTAACCTTGCCCACTTTTTCAGTTTGCGGGGTTGCGGAGCCCTTGCTAATCCCGGCGGCTTTTTTCAGCAGCACAGGGGCTGGCGAGGACTTAAGTTCAAACTTAAAGGAACCATCCATGAAGATGGTGATTTCCGCGGGGATAATTTCACCGGCACGGTTGGAGGTGCGGGCGTTGTATTCCTTGCAAAAGGCCATGATGTTGACACCATGCGGGGCTAACGCGGGACCAATTGGCGGTGCTGGATTCGCTTTTCCAGCCATAATCTGTAATTTGACGACTGCTTTTACTTTCTTTGCCACGAATATATCTCCTTTGTGGTGCTAACGGGTCTATCAAACCCTCCCACGAATTTCCGGAATGTTCCGGTTTATGCCTTTTCCACTTGCAAAAAGTCAAGCTCAACGGGCGTTTCCCGCCCAAAGAAGTTGACCATCACACGAATCTTGGAACGCTCCATGTTGATTTCGGCTACGGTTCCGCGGAAATCATTGAACGGACCATCCACAATGCGCACCCTGTCGCCCAGCTTGTAGCTGACCTTGTAGGTTGGCGCTTCATCTTCCATCCGACGCAGGATTTGCGCCACTTCTTCAGGGCGCAGCGGGGTCGGTTCGTCCCCCATGCCAACAAACCCGGTTACGCCGGGCGTATTGCGCACCACAAACCAGGAATCCTCGCCTAGCACCATGTTCACCAAAACATAACCCGGGAACACATGGCGCTCCACAGTGCGGCGTTTGCCATCGCGTACTTCGATTTCTTCCTGGGTCGGGATGACCACGTCGAAGATTTTGTCCTTCATGCCCATGGTTTCAATACGCTGCTCAAGGTTCTTGCGGACCTTATTTTCGTATCCCGAGTAACAATGGATAACAAACCACTGGCGGGCTTGATCGGGCGTGGTTGATTTACCCGCGGCTGGGGCGGCCTGGGATTCCTCGGAAGGGTCGGCTGCGATACGGGGTATCTGCTCTTCTTCCGCGGGATTCATCGCTTTTTCATTCATTTTTTTATTCGAGCTTTCGGCCATTTTTTGGCCCTCTTTCTAAAAACTAAGAAACCAGCAACCCCACCAGTCGCGAGAAGACAAAGTCCATCAATCCAAGCAATACGGACATGATGACAGTGACGATGAGGACTATCCTGGTTAGCGCTAGGGCCTCCTGGGTGGTTGGCCAGGTAACCTTGCGCAACTCGCCGATTGTCTCACGCCACCAGTGTTTGGTCTTTTGAAAAATATTGGGCTTTTTCTCGTTTTGTGCCATCAATAATCTCCTGGTTGACAACTCAACGCCGTAATACCTACGGCGTTGACTTCTTTCAACAGGTCAGGTAGGAATTGAACCCACAACCCCCGCTTTTGGAGAGCGGTGCTCTGCCAATTGAGCTACTGACCTAGGTTAGCCCTCCCGAAGGAAAGGCTACTTGACCTCACGATGCACGCGATGCATACGGCAACGCGGGCAATACTTCTTCATTTCCAAACGGCCCGGGTCGTTTCGGCGGTTCTTAACCGTGGTGTAATTGCGTTCCTTACACTCGGTGCAAGCCAGGTGAATGACTGGGCGAACATCTTTCTTTTTGGATGCCATTTTCGTGTAGCGTGGCTGCCTCTTTCAAGCCAGCCACGCTTCCTCCATCTTTTATTATTCGATAATCTTCGTAATCTTGCCAGCACCCACGGTCAGGCCGCCTTCGCGGATGGCGAATTCGGAACCCTGCTCAAGAGCAACCTTGCTGATTAGTTTAACTTTCATGCCATTGACATTGTCGCCTGGCAGAACCATTTCAACGCCTTCGGGCAGGGTCACATCACCGGTCACATCCATGGTGCGGATGTAGAACTGGGGACGATAACCAGTGAAGAACGCGCTGTGGCGGCCACCCTCTTCACGGCGAAGGATGTACGCGGAGCACTCGAAGGTGGTGTGAGGGGTGATGCTGCCGGGTTTGGCAATAACCATACCACGCTCAACCTGGTCGCGATCGATACCGCGCAGGAGCAGGCCAACATTGTCGCCAGCCATACCGGAATCGAGCAGCTTGTGGAACATTTCAACACCGGTGACAACCGAAGGCATGCTCTTGTCGCGCAGGCCAACGATTTCAACAGGTTCGTTGACTTTAATCTGACCGCGTTCGACACGGCCGGTCACCACGGTGCCGCGGCCTTTAATCGAGAAGACGTCTTCCACGGGCATCATGAAGGGTTTGTCGAGCTCGCGCACAGGATCCTGGAAGTAATCATCCACGGCGTCCATCAATTCGCAGATGGGTTTGTACACGGGATCGTTGGGATCGGTGGAGGCGCTGTCCAGGGCCAACTTGGCGGAGCCACGGATAATCGGAACCTCGTCGCCAGGGAAGTGGTTCTTGGTCAGCAGTTCGCGGACTTCCATTTCCACGAGCTCAAGTAGTTCGGGGTCATCCATCTGGTCGGTCTTGTTGAGGAAGACCAAAACAGCGGGGACTTCAACCTGGTGGGCCAACAGAACGTGTTCGTTGGTCTGGGGCATCGGGCCGTCGGGAGCGCTCACAACGAGGATTGCGCCGTCGACCTGGGCCGCGCCGGTAATCATGTTCTTGATGTAGTCACGGTGGCCGGGCATATCCACGTGGGCGTAATGGCGCTTCTTGGTTTCATATTCAACATGCGTAATGTTGATTGTGATACCGCGGGCTTTCTCTTCCGGCGCGTTGTCAATTGTGTCATAAGCGCGGAATTGACCATAGCCACGCATGGCCTGGACCTTGGTGATTGCAGCAGTAAGGGTGGTCTTGCCATGATCAATATGACCCATCGTACCGATGTTCATATGGGGCTTTGACCGGTCAAATTTTTGTTTCGCCATCTTTTCTCCTAAATAAATACTTTCATTTTTCTCATTTTTCGGCAAAAGCCCTCAATGGGACTCGGACCCATGACCTCATTCTTACCAAGAATGCGCTCTACCACCTGAGCTATGAGGGCAGCCGTGACTTCACCTCACTCCCGTGAGATGAAATGGACGGTGAAGGATTCGAACCTCCGAAGGCCTCTGCCAGCTGATTTACAGTCAGCCCCCGTTGTCCACTTGGGTAACCGTCCAGACTTACCATCGGGCGCCTGCTCTTTACCCGCTGGAGATTGAAATCGACGGGTGTCAATCTCAATCGCGAACGTGTAAATCTGAGCCGACGATGGGAATCGAACCCATAACCTACCGCTTACAAGGCGGTTGCTCTACCATTGAGCTACGCCGGCGCCCTTGTTATTCCTTTGTTAAAAGTGCTTTCACAGAACGTTTAGTATATCAAGATTTGCATGCTTTCGCAAGACCGATTCCTAAACCAGTCTCATTTAACAATGCGTGAGTCTATCAGGATTGCGCCCTTTCGTCAAGAACAAGAATCACTTTTCGACTCATTCGCCTCAGCGTCAAAACGTTTTCCAAATAAGATGACCGAGCCGGGGATGGAAACCAACTCCTCGAATCCAAGGTGACGGTAAAACGCCTGCGCGCGGCGGTTTTCCCACCCCACGCCCAGGAACACGCCGGCGCTGCCTTGCTTCCGCAATTCGTCCCACAAACGCTGGATGAGCAGCCTTCCCAGGCCTTTGCCCTGGGCCCGGGGTAGGAGGTCAATATGCAACTCCGAGGGATACTGCTCCGCGAATTCAGGGACCTTAAAAGGCTCATGAAGAAGCATGACCAGCTCCTGGTCATGCGGCGTGCGAGTCGTGCCTGCACCCTCCACCGGAAATTTCTCACGCAAAGCCGGCAAATATTCCCGCTCCGCCCATTCCAGGGTCTTCCTGGCATCCAGCGCGGAAAGGGTATAACCGCACACGCCTTCCTCATCCTCCGCGACAAAACAACAAGACAAATCGTGCCTGAGATAGGGGTCCACATACACAGCCGAGAGCAGTTCGGGATAATGATAAAGAGCGGTGCCGTCCGCGCCGTTATCCCCTGTTTTTAGGCAAATCTCATGGATGGCGTCGCGGTCGTTCGCGTTGGCTGGTCTGATGATGACGGTCATGTCCCTCCTAACTTTCACCCATGCCAATCCCGCTAAGGCAGTGTCTTGACGAGCCCGTCCAGCATTTGCTGGCGAATACGCTCAAACAGGATTTGCTTACCCGCGGACATCAGGTTTTCGTCGACAAGGGTCAGGTCCACGCCTTCACCGAGTGATGAAATTTCTCCGCCCCCAATGATTGTATTCACCGCGTTGACAACATCTGCACTGACGCTGCTGCTGAGCACGCCCACCCAATCGGCTTGGGTTTCCAGCCCGTTCTGGCCTTCAACCCCAACCAGGCGCACACCCTTGGAAGCCAGGTAGGTAATTAATTCAGGGCTGCTGATTTCCGGCTGCACAAAAACGCCAGAGATGGCGTTCGTGAGCAGGGTGTCTGCGGCGGTTTGCCAATCAGCCTGGCTGGCAGGGTCTGTCACTTCCACTGCCAGTGGATAATACATCACCGGCGCGAAGCGTGAACGGCAAAGGCCACAATAAAAACGCGCGCCAGTGATAAATCCACCGCTGTATTGTTGGCCAAGCGCTGTTCCCGCCTGGCTGATGACTCCCACCCGGTACTCCGGCGTGACCAATGCCAGCGCGTAGCCGGCCAGGAAAGCAGCCTGGTCTGGCGTGGCGGTGATCGCGCTCATGGGGTAGAGGTTGGGCACGGCAGTGCCGGCTGAACCAAGCACGGAAATGACCGGTACGTTCGCGGCGGATTGCGCCAGCGTGTATGTTTCATCCGCGGAAGCCAGGCTGACCACCACCCGCGTCATCCCGCCTAATTGAACCGGGGAGAGTTGGTCCACCTGCAAAAATGTCAGGTTTTGCTCTGACGCGTAAGCGTTTAGCTGGCCATTGAGGTCTTGGGCCAGCGATCCATTACCATCAACCGGCGTCCACAGGATGATGTCTGCCTGGATGTCGGCTGGAACAACTTCAGTGGCCGTGGGAACAATCTCTTCGGTCACGGTAGGCAGCGTGCTTTCCAGGGTTGGGGCAATCACGCTCGGCGTTGGGGTCTGGGAATTCGGCGCCACACAGGCCGAGAGAAACAACAGGGCCACTAATGTCAACGCGAACCAATTTTTTAATCTGCTTTCTTTCATGTCCCATATTCTACCTTATGGCTGCCAAGTTAATGCGCTGCGCGCGTGGCTTCTGTACAAGTTGCCACCCTGTTGGCTGCATTTGCCACTTAGGCATAAAAAATGCAACACACTCCCTTAATCAAGCCTGGCCCTAAAGCCGGTTGGTAACCATCAAATTTAACAACGGGATGTACCTATGAGCCTGCCTACCAGCGAGACCAATCCAGATAGCTTCCTCCGCCTGCCTTCGGACCAAAACCGGCAGATACGCCAGATTATCCGTGGCGCTGGTGTACGGGACCTCAAACAGTTTTTAAATGACCTGCGCCGCCGCTCAACCCCCCAGTTGGGGTACTTTATGGAGCTGGTGGTTTCTGCCGGGCTACTGTTCGCGGCCATCCTGTTAAACTCTTATCTGCTGCTATTCCTGGCTGTGGTGTTCACGCCGTTTCTCTCCCCCCTGCCTGGCATCACCAGTTCGGCAGTCATCCCCTCCCTCTCCCATCTCGGCAGGTCAATTCTGACTCTCTTCATCACCAGCGCGATATATTGCCTGGCCGGCTGGCTGGCCGGGCTCGCCGTGAAGACCTCATCCCCAACCTCGGAAATGCCTTTCTCGTTTGTGTTACAAGCCAGTTGGCTGGAGTGGGCCATGGTGTTGTTCTCAGCAGTGCTGTTGGCGGTGTGGTTCGCGCGCCGCTCAGAAATGACCCGCCTGCCCTCCATCGTGATTTCCCTGCTGGTCATGATTCCATTGGCCCTGGCCGGCTGGCAGCTTGTCTTCGTGGCCACACCAACCTGGCCTGAAATCCTCACGCTGGCCTTCGGCCGCCTGCTTCTGGCCTTACTTGCCCTCATGGCCACCTTCTGGGTCATTGGCCTTGCCCCGCGCAAGGCAATTGGCTGGGTGATTGCCAGCCTGCTTGTCATCCTGGCTGTCCTGGCCGGCTATAACGTCTTCAGTCCACAGGAACAACCCGCAGTGGATGCCATCAGCGTCCTTCCCACGGAGGTCTTTCCGCCTGTAATACCCACCACCAACCTGCCGACTCACACACTTCCGGCACCATCTGAAACCCCCACACCGTTTCCCTCCGCCACCCCCACCTCCACGGCCGTGCCAACGGACGCTCCAACAAGCACGCCCGCGCCATCCATCGCCCGCATCACGGCCGCGAACGGTTTGGTGATGCGCGCCGAGGCCAACACGCAGTCCCTCATCCTGGCGTATATCAACTATGGAGACGAAGTGCAATTGCTCGGGGAACAGGCCACCTGGGGCTCGTTCGTTTGGGAAAAAATCATTGCCCCCAATGGAAAGACAGGTTGGGTACCCAACGGTTACCTGGTGATTGTCACTCCCGAAAATTGAGTTGAACTATTGGACCAAGAGTTCCAGGTTTTCCCTGGGAACCCGAATCACCTGCTCATCCGCGCGTTTGACTACCACAGGTTGTAGCACCAACCCACTGGCGAATTTTTCGGCCGCGGCTGGGATTTCCACCACTTCCCCAACACTGCCCGTGTAGGGCATGCCCAGCAGGCGCACCTTGCTGCCAATGCTCAGGGTCTCAGGGCTTTCAAACAAGCCGTGCACCTGTTCGCTCACTTTGGGGAGGAACACCTCTGGGAACGAATCTGTTTCAGGTTCCCGTTGAAGCGCATTACTGTAGACGACCTGGCCATCCAACACCTCCAGCACCTCGCTGGTGATGGGGTCAATGCGAATATCCCCAAACCCTGAAAGCAAAATAACGGGGATGGGCAACCCCCTGAGCTCCGGCACCAGACCTGGCATCGCGGAACAGAATACCAACCCTGCCGGTTTGCGGTTAACAATCCGGCGCAAATTCTCAAGGCGTGGGCAGGTTTCCAGGAAGCAAATCTTGCCCTGCATGTCCGGCCAATTACCGTTGCGATCGGGTTTGGTATAGTCAATCTCGGTCACCTGGAACGGCCCAGCGGCACTGAGCCCATTGCCCCAGGCGCCTTGTATGAGCGCGCCTTGCGCTGAAACAACTGCCCCCCGGTCAGGTATCACTTCCACAATCGTCCCCGGGATGGCAGTCGAAACCTGCGCCTTGCGCTCTCCCAGGGCCAGTGTCACCTTCCCCTCACGCACCGAAAGAACTTTCCCATCTTCATACGCGCGGAAGATGCGCGAGAAGAGGCCGTTTTTCTGCGCAATGACATCCCCCACCTTCACCTCTTCACCAGCCAGGCGTTTCATGATTTTTTCCATTTGACCTGGCTTCACATGCAGGGAGTTGACCACGTCAAACACCTGGAACCTTCCAGGCAGGTCAACTTCCGCGATGGGTTCGCCCGGGGCCACACTCTGGCCAATTTGAACCAATACCTTGCCCTTGCAGGGAAGCACATAACGTCGTAAAACAGTCTGGTCTTTGCTAATGCGGACTACTTCCATCTCATCCCCCCAGTTCCCAAAGCCAGTCGTTGATTTTCTCACTGCGCGCCGCGTCATCCTCAGGCAGAGAAAGCGGACGGCCACGTGCGTCGATGACCACGCCAACTTTTCCGGTGGAAACGCTCAACCAGCCCCCCAACCCAACCAGCCCCATGCCAACATCACTGTCTGAAGCCGGGGAGAGGTAGATGTGCGCCGGGGTTTGGGGAAGGAGTTCAATTCGCTTTATCTCCCCTTTGGTAAGCGTGTAATGTTCACGGGGGGACTCACCCTCATCCACTTCAACCGAAATCACCTGGTCACCAATTTTGCCAGGGCTAATCACGCTGACCGCCGTGCCAAGGTTGATGAAGATGCCTGAGTCAATCACCTGGATGGCGACCAAGGGTTCCACTGCGGCCAGCGACCCCAACGCGGGCATCAGCTGGTCTTTGTCCAGCACGAACGTGGTGATGCCGTGGGGCAGAATGCTATCCAAACCGGTGAGAAAGACCTGGCGTTCCGTCGGCATGCCAGTCAGGCACGCGCCTGAGAGCACAATGGGTTCAAAGTCACGTCGCAGTCCCACGGATGGGTCGTAGTTCAGGGTGGGGAATACCTCCGCGACCGAGTTGAGAGCGTTTTGGATGCGTACGCGTGCCCAGGCTTGTTCAAGCGCGATATCCTGCAGCGTCGCGGGGAGGATGCCCGGATGCGCCTGCTTGTTGTACAAGGCGGTCGCCAGCCATTCTTTATCCAAACCCATGCCAATCACAGCCTGTGTATGTTGGATATCGCGGGTGGTCAGGCTCGTTTGATGGCGTCCGCCCATCACAAGGCCGTCCTGAACCACAATCACGTCCACGCCACCTGCGCCCACGTCCAGCGTAAGCACTCCTTTACCATTGGTGTTCATGCTGTTCATGATACGCGTGGTTCGGGTGGTCGCGAAAGTGGTGGGGATGACGCGCTGACCCAGCTGTTTCTGTAATTCCACCAGGCCGGGGATTTGCCCTTCGCGTACGCGCGCGAAAGCCGCTAGCATGGCTTTCCAGCCAACCTGCAGGTCTTCCTGCTCCTCCAGGGGCTGGATGTTTCCGGCCAGATGAAGATCAGGGCCTGCCTCGAGCTCTCTTTCCGCGTATTCAGCCAGGGAGCGATTGCCGGCATAAACAATCTGCGGCTGAGCCAAGCCCGGCAGGTTGTGATACACCACCCGGATGTTTTCAATGGCGGCCCGTATGCGTTTGCTCGCACCTTCGTCAAACCCTCCGCCAATAACAAAAAGTTCAGATTGGGACGATATAAGGTTTTCAAGTTGGGCGGTGTCGTTCAAATCATCTTGGAGGTTGATTTCCATCACCACTTTGGTATGGAACAAACTCACGAGTCTGCGCAACGCCGCAAGCGAATAGTTTTCCGAAACCCCGATCAGGGTCGTGCGGATGGGCTCTCCCGCAGAGAGGCTCAAACCTGCACCCCTCACGCCAATTCTTCCTTCTGAATCGATGAGCAGGTGTTTTCTCGGGTCCAGGAGGTTAATGCCTGTTTCATCCTGGATTTTCTCCACGGCAGCAATGAAACCCAGCCGTACGTCCGTACGTTCGCCCACCGTGGAAGGCGACTGGGCGGAAGCGCGCAAGCTGTATGCGTCATAGGCGTCATCAAATAGCCAAACGCGGGTATTGCTCCTGCCGATGTCAACGCTCAAGTAAAAGTTTGGAGCCACGTGAATTCCTCAAGTTTTCAAAGCAAGCTGGTGATGAAATCCTTGACCCAATTCAACTGGGAAATCAAGGCGACCAGTGCTGTCATGTACAGGCCAATGAACAAGGCGCCAAATGTGATGCCCATGAAAATTTGCCCAACGCTGGACATGCCATCCAGCAGGCTTCCTCCACCAACCTGTTTCACCTGCTGCCTGTGATGGAAGAAGAACAGGGTCGCGATGACGCCCAGCAGGATTAACACACCCTCAATCACCCCAGCCCAATTAATCTGGCTCGCTTGCATGAGCAAGGCCGGGCTAAACCGGCCAATGGTGGCCAGCAGCTGGGGTGCCAATGTGCCCCGGCTGACGCCAAACAGCGCCAGTGCGGCCAACACCCCGCTCAGGAAAGCCAGGGGGATTTTGCCCGCCTGGGAAAGACGCGGGGAAAGCATCAACGCGAGCAGCGCGCAAAGTACGAGGGGCACCAGGGCCCAATAAAATGCGGGCGTCCCAGGAGTTCTAAGCGGTACGTAAAGCAGGGGGATAATGACCTTGGTGATGACCACCGCGGCGGAAAAGCCGGCCGCCACGCCGATCAGCACGTACAGGCCAACGCGGAAGAAAAGGTTATCACCCAGGATGTAGCTGAAAATCATGATGGTCAGCGCGACGCCGACCAGTCCCAGCGCCAGGTCCACTGAACTCATTCCTCACCCCGCTTTTCAATTTGCTGGAAAGTATCCTGGTCGGCTTTCACAATCATGCCGAGCAGCAGGAGAACAAGCAAAACCAACAGCCCCACCTGGAACACGCGCGCAGGGAAGTATGCGCTTTCCGCGCCTTCGCCCGCCTGGTCTTCCAACCCCGCGAGATAACCGGCAATTTGCCCGGAATCGTAGTACGGCGCGAGCATGGGCGCCGTCTGCATGGTGCTCACCAC
>Ga0116170_10001541_pt1 | contig 23209 bp, 25 predicted proteins | sample AD_JPNHW1_MetaG_FD_89797 | JGI IMG/M metagenome (GOLD analysis project Ga0116170, IMG submission 89797) | Active sludge microbial communities of municipal wastewater-treating anaerobic digesters from Japan - AD_JPNHW1_MetaG | ecosystem: Engineered > Bioreactor > Anaerobic > Digestate | place... | reverse complement strand
TTGCTGGGAGCTTGGTTGTATAGAGTGCGATAGTTAGAGAGTCGAGTTGAAGTTTGGTGGGGCTTGGTATTGCAGGGAAGTTTAATAGCGGGGGAGGGAGGGGGAGTGGGGGTGGGAGTGAAATGCTCAGATGTGCACTGTCCAAGTAAGATCGTTTCTTTTTTCCGCCAAGGCAAGTCCTTGTCGAGAAACCTGTTGGAACATTTTCCTCCCTGGGTTGTCGATGCGGGAATCCTTTTCTACCATTCCCGAGCCTCAAACGCATCATCAGGAGTCTGTCATGAGCCACATGTGCGAAGTCACCGGCAAGAGCCGTTTGGTCGGGAACATCGTTTCGCACGCCAACAACCACACCAAGATGGTCCAGCGCGCCAATGTGCAGAAGAAGCGGATCTTCGTGCCGGAGCTGGGCAAGTGGGTGGTTGCGCGTGTTTCCGCCAATGGACTGCGGACCATCGCCAAACAGGGCGCCTTCGTCGCTCTGGGTCTGAAGAAGTAAGAGCCGGTTTCGGATTCGGCCCTTCCGGCGGGTGAAATCCCGCCGGAAGGGCTTTTTTGATGTCTGGAGGGCGTGTGATCCACGACGAACTCATGGAGCATCTGAAAGCGGCGGCGCCCCTGGGCTTCGTGGTTGCTGGATGGTTCATCGGGATGCTGCTGGATTCCGTCCTTTCCGCGCGCCTGCGCCGCTGGGCGGCGAAGACCACCTGGCAGGGCGACGACGTCATCATCGATGCCTTGGCGGGGCTCCCCAAGTGGATCTGCGCCATCGTGGGCTTCCACATCGCCCTGTTCGATCTGCCCTTGTCCGGCGGAATCGCCACCTGGGTCCAGAAGGCCACCCTGATGACCGGGGTGATGGTGGCCACCGTGTTCTGCGCGCGGATGGCGGTGGGTTTCGTGGGGGTGTACACCCAGGGCATGGAAGGCGTCGCCCACTCCACCTCCATTTTCCGGTCGCTGGCGAAGGTGCTGGTGTTCGTGATCGGTGGGCTCATCGCCCTGCAGTCGGCGGGGATTTCCATCGCGCCCATCCTCACCGCTTTGGGCGTGGGTGGCTTGGCCACCGCCTTGGCCTTGCAGCCCACCTTGGCCAATCTGTTCTCCGGCATCCAGATCCTGGCCAGCCGGACCATCAACCCTGGCGATTTCGTGCGGCTGGACAGCGGCGAAGAGGGGCACGTGCTGGACATCAACTGGCGCACCACCACCATCAGGAGCGCCACCAGCTCCATGGTGATGATCCCCAACTCCAAGCTCGCCACCGTGGTGGTCACCAACCACCACTACCCAGATCGCGAGATCGGCGTGCCCCTGACGGTCCAGGTGGCCTACGGGTCGGATCTTTCCCGGGTGGAAGTCGCGGTGCGCGAAGTGGGGGTCGAGGTCCAGACCCAGCTTTCCGGGGGAGTGACCACCCACGTCCCGGAGGCCCGGTTCTCGGCCTTCGCCGACAATGGAATCCAGGTCGCCATTGGCCTGCGAGCCACCGACCCCACGGAACAGGGCTTGTTGCGCCACGAGTTCATCAAGCGTCTGGAAGAACGTTTTCGCCGGGAAGGGATCGAGATTCCCTACCCGACGCGCGAGATTCGGCAACGTCCTTGAGGACAGCCCTCTCGCAAGTTGTTGTGAAGTATTACCTTTCCACCCTCTTTTCCGTTTTGAAAGGATCCAACCATGGCCGTACCGAAGCGAAAGCATTCGGCCCAACGTCGCGACAAGCGCCGCACCCACTACACAATCAGCGCCAAGAGCCTGGCCAAGTGCGACCACTGCGGGCAGCCCAAGCAGCCGCACCGCGTCTGCTCCAAGTGCGGCTTCTACGCGGGCCGCGAGATTCACGAGCCCATCGCCGACTGAGTCGAGGCATCCCGTGATCCGCATCGCTCTCGATGCCATGGGTGGGGACCTCGGGCCGCGTGAAGCGGTCCTGGGCGCGATCCAGGCTCTGCAGAAGGCCCCCGGCCCCATGGCCGTGGTCCTGACCGGAGACGAACCCGTCCTGCGCGATCTGATCGCACAGTGCGGTGGCGCTGGCCTTCCCATGGACGTCGTCCATACCACTCAAGTCGTCGAGATGTCCGACACCCCGACGGTGGCCCTCAAGACCAAACCCGACAGCTCCCTCACCGTTTGCGTGGGATTGCAGAAGAAGGGCGTGGTGCAGGCCTCCGTCAGTCCGGGGAACACCGGGGCCATGATGGCGGCAAGCCTCATGATCCTGGGGCGCGCTGGCAAGATCAGCCGTCCCACGGTGGCCACGGTCCTCCCCACCGCCACCAACAAGGTGGTGATGGTGGATTCGGGCGCCAACGTGGACGAGAAGCCCTTCCAGCTCATGCAGTTCGCCGTCTGCGGCGCCATCTACTCCAAGCACGTGCTTGGTGTGGACGCTCCGCGGGTGGGGCTGCTGAACATGGGCGAGGAAGACCACAAGGGCACCGAGGTGGTCGCGGAGACCTACAAGCTCCTGAAGGCGAGCAACCTGAACTTCGTGGGCAACGTGGAAGGTCACGACATCCCCAAGGGTGGCGTCGACGTCCTGGTCACTCCGGGGTTCACGGGCAACGTGGTCCTGAAGCTCTACGAAGGCATGGGCGAATACATGGCCCACACCTTCCGCAAGGTGGCCGTGGGAGCTGCGTTCGATGCCATCTTCGAGACGTGGAACTACGAGAACGAGGCCGGCGGGCTCCTTCTGGGGCTGGACGGGACCTCCGTGATCATGCACGGTCGTTCCACGGCTCGCGCCTACGTGTCCGGACTGCACATCGCCTACCGCATGGCTGCGGCCTCGGTGCATCGAAAGATCGCCGCCGAGATCGAGACCTTGGAGGTCCCGGCGTGAGCATTCTCGCCGGGATCGTGGAGATCGGGCAGGCCCATTTCGGGGAGCACGTCTCCAACGACGCCTTGGCCGCGATGGGTGTGGATACCTCCGACGAGTGGATCCGGTCGCGATCGGGAATCGAGCGTCGGTGGTTCATCGGCAAGGACGACCCTCGCAAGACCTCCGACGTCGGCGCCGAGGCTCTCCAGGACGCGCTTGCGCGCGCGGGGTGGGCGGCCGACACGCTGGACGCCATCGTTTGCGCCACGTCCACGCCGGATTTCGGGTCGTACCCGGCCACCGCGTGCGTGATCCAGGAGAAGGTCAAGGCCAGAAACGCATTCGGAGTGGATGCCACCGCCGCCTGCACGGGCTTCGTGGTGGGGCTGAACATCGCCTCCAACTACATCGTCGCCGGCCAGTGCAAGCGCGTGGCGCTGGTGTGCGCCGAGCTGAACTCCCGCATCCTGAACTTCCAGGATCGCAACACCTGCGTGTTGTTCGGTGACGGAGCCGCAGCGGTGCTGCTGGAGGCACGCGAGGATGGTTCCGGCGTGCTGGGTTCCGACCTGAAGAGCGATGGACGCCTGGTACACATCCTGGACGCTCCTCCCGTGCGCATGGATGGCAAGGCGGTCTACCGCTGCGCGGTCACCGAGATGCCTGCCATTTCCCGGAGGCTCCTGGGAAAGCACGGCTTGGCCGTTGCGGACGTGGACATGCTGATCCCGCACCAGGCGAACATCCGCATCATCGAATCCACTGGACAGAGTCTGGGCATCCCTCCCGAGAAGGTGATGGTCAACGTCCAGGACTACGGCAACACTTCTTCCGCCACGATCCCCATCGCGCTTCGCCAGGCTTTGGACGAAGGCCGCATCCACAAGGGCGACCTGATCCTCTCCGTCGCCGTGGGCGCCGGGATGATCTGGGGCGCCAACCTCATCCGCTGGTAGGATCACCCATCATGAAGACCATTTTCCTCTTTCCGGGGCAGGGCTCCCAATACGTGGGCATGGGCAAGCAGTTGGCCGACTCCCATCAAGGTGCCAAGCGGCTCCTCCAGGAAGCCGACGACATCCTGGGCATCGCGCTTTCCAAGATCCTCTTCGAGGGTCCGGAAGAAGAGCTGAAGGCCACCCAGAACACCCAGCCCGCCCTCTACGTGACCTCGCAGATGGCCGCTCTCGTCCTCAAGGAACAGGGAATCGCCGCCGACTTCGCCGCGGGCCACTCCCTGGGTGAATATTCCGCTTTGGCCGCCATGGGCGCCCTCTCCTTCGCCGACGGTCTGCGTCTGGTGCGCCTGCGTGGAAACCTCATGGCCGAGGCTGGCGTGCGCCGCCCCGGTGCCATGGCCGCCGTTCTGGGCATGGACCCCCAGCCCCTGGAAGAGGCCATCAAGAACGTGCCCGGCTGCGTGGTCCCGGCCAACTTCAACAGCCCCGGCCAGATCGTGATCTCCGGTGAAGTCGCCTCGGTGGAGGCGGCCATGGAGGCCTGCACCGCCGCCGGCGCCAAGAAGGTGGTCCGTCTGCCGGTGTCCGGAGCCTTCCACTCGCCCTTGATGGAATACGCCCTGGAGGGATTGCGCGAAGGTCTGGTCAAGGCCACCTTCCAGAAACCCACCGCCGCCGTGATCGCCAACGTCGACGCCCAGCCGCACGACAAGCCATCCGAATTCGCCTCCCTCCTGGAGCGCCAGCTGGTGAGCCCCGTGCGCTGGATCGACTCCATGAAGAAAGCCATCGAGCTGGGTGCCACCCGCGCGGTGGAAGTGGGTTCCGGCAAGGTGTTGATGGGGCTCATGCGGGGCATCGATCGTTCCATCACAGTGACACCCGTCGAGTCCGTCGAAGCCGCACAGGCCTTGGCCGCATCCTGAGGATCCATCCATGTCCAAGCCTGTCGCCCTGATCACCGGCGCCCACCGCGGCATCGGTGCGGCCATCGCCAAGAAACTCGCGAGCGAAGGATTCGCCCTGGCCCTGGCCGCGCGTTCCTTGGACGCGCTCAACGCCTTCGCCGCCCAACTCGCCGCCCAAGGGGCGGACGTGGCCGTGTTCGGATGCGACGTGTCCGATCCCGCCCAGGTGGATGCTCTGGTCAAGGGGATCCAGGAGAAGTTCGGTCGCTTGGATGCCGTGGTGAACAACGCCGGCATCACCCGCGACGGTCTTCTTCTGCGCATGAAGGAAGAAGACTGGAACGCGGTGTTGGACATCAACCTCAAGTCCGTGTTCCTGGTCTCCAAGGCGGCGCTGCGCCTGCTTCTGAAGTCCAGCCAGGCACGCATCGTGAACGTGTCTTCGGTGGTGGGCGTCACCGGGAATGCCGGCCAGACCAACTACGCCGCATCCAAGGCCGGCATGATCGGCTTCTCCAAGGCCATGGCGCGCGAATACGCCACCAAGGGCCTGTGCGTGAACGTGGTGGCTCCCGGATTCATCGAATCCGACATGACCGGCCACCTCAACGAAGCCCAGACCGCCGCCGCCCTGGGGCAGATCCCCGCCGGGCGCATGGGCACCGGCGACGATGTCGCCGCGGCCGTGTCCTTTCTCGTTTCCGCCTCGTCCGCCTACGTCACCGGCCAAGTGCTGTGTGTCGATGGCGGCATGGCGATGTAAGTTTTCACCCCAACACCAAACCAGGAGTACATCATGGCGACTGAACTCGAAGAAAAGATCACCAAGGTCATTTGCGACAAGCTGAGCGTGACCGCCGACAAGGTGGTTCCGGAAGCCAAGTTCGTGGAAGACCTGGGTGCCGACAGCCTCGACCAGGTTGAGCTGGTCATGGCCCTCGAAGACGAGTTCAATCTCGAGATTCCCGACGAGGACGCCGAGAAGCTCAAGAGCGTCAACGAAGTCCTCAGCTACGTGAAGAGCAAGCAGGCCTGATCGTTGAAGCCGGCGTATCGGCCCGCTCTGGGGGAATCCGGGCGGGCCGTGCTATTTTGACAGCAGAGGTCTAGACAATGTCGCAACGCGTAGTCATCACAGGTATGGGTGTCGTCAGCCCGGTGGGTTCCACGGTGGAAGCCTTTTGGGACTCCTTGATCCACGGACGCTCCGGCGTGGGATTGATCACGCACTTCGACACCAAGGATTTCTTGGTGAAGGTCGGTGGTCAAGTCCAGGGATTCGACGTTTCGAAGGTCGTGGATGCCAAGGAAGCCAAGCGGTTGGATCGTTTCCTCCAGTACGCCATGGGCGCCGCGGTGGAAGCCGTGACCAATTCCGGACTGCACCAGAGCCCAACGGTCGACAAGACCCGGGTGGGCGTGGTGGTGGGGTGCGGCATCGGCGGTCTGGGTACCATCGAAGCCAACCACGGCGTCCTGCAGAGCCGCGGTCCTTCGCGGGTGAGCCCTTTCTTCGTGCCCATGTCCATCATCGACATGGCCTCGGGGATGGTGTCCATCCGCTACGGGTTCATGGGCCCCAACTACGGTGTGGTGTCGGCCTGCTCCTCGGCCGGACACGCGTTCATCGACGCCGTCAACCTCATCCGTCTGGGCAAGGTCGACGCCATGGTCTGTGGCGGCACCGAAAGCTGCCTGACGCCCACCGGCGTGGCGGGATTCACTTCGGCCCAGGCCTTGTCCACCAGCTTCGCCACCGAGCCCCACCGGGCCAGTCGTCCCTTCGACAAGGGCCGTGACGGGTTCGTCATGGGAGAAGGCGCGGGCATGCTGGTGCTGGAAAGCCTGGAGCACGCGAAGAAGCGCGGGGCCGACATCCTCGCCGAGATCTCCGGCTACGGCATGACCGGCGACGCCTACCACATCACCGCTCCGCACCCGGAAGGCACCGGTTCCATCCTCGCCTTCCGCGAGGCGCTTCGCGACGCAGGCATCGCTCCCGGCGAAGTGGACTACATCAACGCCCACGGCACCTCCACTCCGCTCAACGACAAGACGGAAACCAAGGTGTTCAAGGAAGTCATGGGCGAACACGCCTACAAGGTGTCCGTCAGCTCCACCAAGTCGATGACCGGCCACATGATCGGGGCGGCCGCCGCGGTGGAAGCCGTGGCCACCATCATGGCCATCCGCACCGGCATCGTTCCTCCCACCATCAACTTCGAGACTCCGGATCCCGAATGCGACCTGGACATCACGCCCAACGTCGCCAAGGAACGGCCCATCCGCTACGCCCTGAAGAATTCGCTTGGATTCGGTGGGCACAACGCGGCGATCGTCTTCAAGCGCTGGGAGGGATGACCACGGCCGTAGCCTTCCTTCGGCGCCTGATCTCTCCCATCGCGCGGCGGGTGCGTCGCGCGGGTGGAGAGCATCGGCTGGCGACCCTGGAGAAGGCCATCGGCCACGTGTTTTCCGATCCGGGGCTTCTGGAGCGCGCGATGGCCCACCGCTCGTGGATCAACAGCGAAGCCCTGCCCCTGATCGAATCCAACGAGCGCCTGGAATTCCTGGGCGATGCGGTCCTGGACATGGTGGTCACCGACCATCTCTATACCTCCCGCCCCACCGAGGACGAAGGCAAGCTTTCCAAGATCAAGGGCTTGGTGGTGTCGGCCAAGGTCCTGGCCGAAGTGGCACGGGGCATCTCCGTGGGCGACCACTTGAAATTGTCCCGCAGCGAAGAGCGAGGCGGCGGCCGCGACCGCGAAAGCATCCTGGCCGACGCCTTCGAATCCATCATCGGAGCCATCTACCTGGATGCCGGCTACCATCCGGCCCGCACGTTCCTGATGCGGACCCTGGTGTCCAACTTCGACCGATTCCTGGCCGACCAGGAACTGGCCAACTACAAGAGCGCCCTTCTGGAACACAGCCAAGGCAAGGGTTGGGGAGCGCCCCACTACGAAGTGGAACGCACCGAAGGCCCCGAACACGGCAAGCGTTACCACGTCCTGGTGCGTGTGCGAGGCGACATCTGGGGGCGTGGCCATGGCCCCACCAAGAAGGACGCGGAGCAAGCCGCGGCGCGCGAAGCCCTGGAATCCAGGGGCATCCACACCGTCTGAGGTCGCCAGCCTAGCCCCCCCCCTCCCTCTTCCGGGAGCTGGATTCTGCCTACCTCCCCCCCGGCAAGAATGATCCACCTCCCCCCTTCGCAACCCCTTGTCGGGACTGGAAATGCCCGCCAGCCGCGGGAAAAATCGTTTGGCACGCCTTTGGTTTAGGGATGGATCCGGAAACGGACTTCCAACTCCCAACGCCAAGGAGGCGTCCATGCCACATACGATCGGGATCCTGCGCGCCCTGCTGGCGATGACAGTTTGTGTCTCCGCCGCGGCCCCGCTGCCCAGGGACTTCTCGCTGACCGGCGATCGCAAGAGCCATCGGGTGGACGACGTCATCACGGTGAAGGTGGGCGAGGACAATACCGCCAAGAACACCGCGGGCACCCGAACGCAGAGCAAGAGCGACGCATCCATGAGCGTCGCCGAAGGGACCGGGCTCCTCGGCTTCATCCCCGGGATGGGCGTCAAGAGCGCCCAGGACGCCGACTTCAACGGCCAGGGCAACACGGTGCGCCAGGGCTCCATGCAGGCCGTGGTGAGCGCCCGGGTGGTGGAAGTGCTGCCCAACGGGACCTTGCGCATCGAAGGCACCAAGCAGGTGGTCATCAACGACGAGACGGAGGTCCTATCCGTGGCCGGACTCCTGCGGCCGGAGGACATCGCCTCCGACAATTCGGTCTCGTCGGGACGGCTCGCCGACGCGCGGATCTCCTACAGCGGGCGCGGGACCACCGCCAACGCCCAGGAACAGGGGCCTGTCGCCCGCTTCTTCGACTGGTTGTTCTGACCATGCGACACCTACTGCACATCACGGTCCTGGTCGCCTCGCTGGCCCACGCCCAGATCCGCATCAAGGACCTGGCCGACGTCCAGGGAGTGTCGGTGCAACGTCTGGTCGGTTATGGCCTGGTCGTGGGGCTCAGCGGCTCGGGAGACGGCTCGGGATCGTCGGCCACGGTCCAGAGCACGGCCAACCTCCTGCGCAACATGGGGCTGGAAGTGGATCCCAACCATCTGCGCACCCGCAACGCCGCCGCCGTGGTGGTCACAGCCGATCTTCCCGCCTTCGCCAAGCGCGGGGGACGCCTGGATGTGCGCGTGAGTTCCCTGGGCGACGCCCGGTCGCTGACCGGAGGCGTGCTCCTGATGGCCCCCCTCAAGGGCGCGGACGGGGAGATCTACGCCCTGGCCCAAGGAGCCGTGGGCACGGGTGGGGCGGTGAGCCAAAGCCAGTTCGGAGCCTCGCTCCAGCAAAACCACGGCGCCACCGGGATCATCCCGGCGGGCGGCATCGTGGAACGCGAGAACCTCGCCTCCAAACTCGACGACGGCCCGCTGCGGCTGGCCCTGCGCGAGCCGGACTTCACCAACGCCCAGGCCATGGCCGAGGCCATCTCCAAGGAGATCGGACCCGGCGCCGCGGTGGCCGAGGACGCCGCCACCGTGCGCATCACGGTCAAGGATCCGCCGCAGGGACGCACCGCCCTGGTGGCCCGCCTCGAAGGTGTGCGCATGGCCGTGCAGCGTCCGGCGCGCGTGGTGGTGAACGAACGCACCGGCACCATCGTGGCCGGATCGGACGTACGGATCAGCGAGGTGGCCGTCACCCAAGGCAGCCTCACCATCCGCGTGGATCCCACCTGGAACACCACCCAGCCCAACGCCCTTTCGCAGGGAACCACCCGCACGGTGGCCAATCCCTCCATCCAGACCCAGGAACAGAAGTCCCAGATGCAGGTGTTGTCCGCCAACACCTCCGTGGGCGACCTGGCCCGGACCTTGAATTCCCTCGGGGCCTCGCCGCGCGATCTGGTGGCGATCCTCCAGGCCATCCACAAATCCGGTGCTCTCCAGGCCGAACTGGTCCTGATGTGAGCACGCCCATGAACTTCCGGCAATCCACATTCGAGCAAGCCATAGGGCGGGTCGGGAACGGGGGAAATCCCCGGTCTCGCCGGAGACACGCGCCCGCCCAACGGATCGAGCAGCGGCAGGGAAGCCGTTCCATCCAAACCAGTCCAATCCTGAACAGGGAGGTTTCCCGTGCGCATCTACAATAACGTCAACGCGATCAATACCCAGAACACGCTCCTGATCACCAACCGGGACATGTCCAAATCGCTCGAGAAGCTCTCCACGGGCCTGCGCATCAACCGGGCCTCCGACGACGCGGCCGGCTTGTCCGTGTCGGAAGGCCTGCGCACCCAGATCCGCGGCAGCGACATGGCGCGGCGCAACGCCAACGACGGCCTGGCCATGCTGCAGATCGCGGAAGCGGGCACGCAGCAGATCACCGACAGCCTCCAGCGCATGCGCGAACTGGCCATCCAGTCGGCCAACGGCACCTACGCCAACACCGAGCGAAGCTACATCGACCAGGAATACCAGGCGCTGGCCTCGGAAATCGGGCGCATCGCGCTGGCGGTGACCTACAACGGCATCCCGCTTCTGGCCACCACCAGCTTGTTCAGCTTCCAGATCTCGGCGGCGGCCAGCGGTACCAGCTCCACCATCAGCTTCCAACCCATCGACCTGTCCACGGGACTCTCCTTCGGTGCCGTGAGTCTCCAGACGATCGCCCAGCAATCGATCAGCACCATCGACGCGCTCCTGAACTCGGTGCTCAGCCTGCGCGCCCTGGTGGGTGCCACCATGAACCGCCTGGAAGCCACCGTGACCAACCTGGGGGCCATGATCACCAACTACTCGGATGCCGAAAGCCGGGTGCGCGACACCGACTTCGCCATGGAGACCACCCGGTTCACCCGAAGCCAGATCCTGACCCAATCGGCGAACTCCATGTTGAGCCAGGCCAACCAGCTGCCCAACAACGTGCTTTCGCTGCTCCAGTAAGGGAGCGGCGCTTCCTGGAAAGAGTTCGACCGGGCTCCCTCCACCCTTAGCCGGTCGAGCTTCCCAAGTCCCTCCCCGGGTGTACCCGGGGAGGGACAAACGTTTGCGGCGCGGGGGTGTACCTTTTGGCTTCCGCCCGGATCGGGCAACGACACCTCATGAACGCAAAACGCCACTCCATCTTCCGGTCGCCCCTTGGGTTCCTCTCCGTGTGGGCCTTGGTGTTGGTTGCCGGTTGCGATTGGCGCAGTTCCAATCCGCCCCAGGAAATACCCGGTGGTTGGGATCTCTCGCGCCTGGACCAGGGGCCGGAGGGTTGGTTTCCTCGGCAGGTGGACAAGGGGCGGATCACCCCCCCGGACACCGTCCGTCTGGACGATTCCCTCTGGCTGGAAATCCAAAGCGTGGGCGGCGAGCCCAGCCGGTGGCGCCGCAAGGTGCGCTGGCGGGCCGACGAGTTTCCCAGGCTCACCTGGAAATGGGCTCTCGACCAACGCCCCGACAGCAACGACTACCTGTCCCGATCGCGTCCGGCCTCGGTGATGGCCGTGGATGTCACCCTGGCCTCGGCCTTCGGATTGCACAAGACCATCCGCTATTCGTGGAGCGCCCGTTCCGATCGGGGCGTGGTCCACCTGGGCGATGGCTGGCACCCCAAGGTGGTGGTGCTGCGCGATGCGCGCGATTCCATGGGGCCATACATGGAGTCGGTGAATGTCTGGGACGATTTCGTGCGATTGTGGGGCTTCCACCCCCGCTATCAGGCACTGTCCATCGCATTGGCGGTCAACGAACCCAATCCCAGGAAAACCATGCGGGGGCGTCTGGGCCCCATCTTCGCCCGCTCGGGCAAGGAGCTTGCACCTTGAGCCAATCCTCCTACGACGACCGCCAGGACCACATCCCCACGCTCCCGACCCCGGAGATCGAAACCTTCCGGTTCATGTTCCCGGGCTCGGAAACGGTTCTGGTGGTGGAGACTTCCGAGTTCACCTGCGTATGCCCCAAGACGGGCTTGCCGGACTTCGCGAGCCTGAAAATTCGCTACCGGCCCAAGGAACTTTGCCTGGAACTCAAGAGTTTCAAGGAGTATTTGCTCTCTTTCCGTCAGATCGGGATTTTCCACGAACACGCAGTGAACGTGTTCAAGCGGGATCTCGTGAAGGCATGCCAACCCGAGTGGATGGAGATCACGGGGATCTTCAACGCACGGGGCGGCATCACCACCACAGCCATTGCCACCTACGGAGACGTGCAGCCATGACCACCTGGAACTTCAGCTCGGGCCCCGCCATCCTCCCCAAGCCCGTCATCGAGAAGGCCGCCGCGGCCATCCTGGACTTCAAGGGTTCGGGCATCGGAGTCCTCGAATGCTCCCACCGCTCCAAGCTCTACGAGCCGGTGGTCGCTTCCGCGGAAGCGCGCCTGCGCAAGCTGATGAACATCTCTAGCGACTACGCCGTGCTGTTCCTGCAGGGCGGAGCCAGCCTCCAGTTCGCCCAGGTGCCCCAGAACATCCTGGCTTCCACCGAGACCGCCGACTACACCGACACCGGGACCTGGGCCTCCAAGGCCATCAAGGAAGCCAAGCTGTTCGGCAAGGTGAACGTGATCGCGAGCTCCAAGGAAGCCGACGGCACCTACAAGTCCATCCCCAAGGACCTCAAGCTCACTCCGGGTGCCAAGTACCTGCACGTGACCTCCAACAACACCATCTTCGGGACCCAGCTCCACCAGTTCCCGAACGTTCCCGTGCCGCTGGTGTCCGACATGAGCTCGGACATCTGCTCGCGCGTGGTGGACGTCTCCAAGTTCGGCGTCATCTACGCCGGCGCCCAGAAGAACCTGGGCCCCTCGGGCGTCACGCTGGTGATCGTCCGCAAGGACCTCCTGGGCAAGGTGGATCGACAGATTCCGACCATGATGGACTACCGCACCCACATCGAGGCCGGCAGCATGTTCAACACCCCGCCCGCGTTCGGCATCTTCGTGCTGGACCTGGTGCTGGAGTGGCTGGAAGGCGTCGGCGGCATTCCCGGGATCCAGAAGATCAACGACGCCAAGGCCGCCAAGCTCTACGCCGAGATCGACCGCAATCCCTTGTTCCAGGGCACCGTGGCCGTGGAAGACCGTTCCCGCATGAACGTCTGCTTCGTGCCGGTCAAGAAGGAACACGAGGATCCCTTCAAGAAGCTGTGCCTCTCGCGCGGGATGGTGGACTTCACCGGCCATCGCTCCGTGGGTGGCTTCCGCGCCTCCATCTACAACGCCATGCCCGAGGCTGGCATCGACGCGATGATCGAGGCCATGCGCGACTTCGAGAAGAGCAACGGGTGATCCGATTCGGGCGTTCGCGCCCGTTTTCGTGTCCCAATTGCGGTTTCGAGGGGCGGGCTCCCGTTAAGGGAGCCGGCCCGCTGTTGTGGATCGTGCTGGTGGCGGTGGCCTGGAACGCATTCCTGTTCCACCGGGCGGGTCTTGAAGTCCAGGCACTGATCGCCGCTGTGTTCGCCCTCCTGGGTGCTTGGGGTGCTCTCCGCCTGCCGCGCTGGGTGCGCTGCCCCGCCTGCGGTTGGCGCCACCCACTGGGCAACGACGAACTCTGAGCCTGTCCGCCCGTCTCCTCGACGGGCGGCATGGCGATTTCCCGTCGGCCCCGCCGGTTGGTCGGTCTATATTTCCCGCCCGTTCATGGAGCGATCCCACACCGATTCCAAGACTTCCCGCCTGTCGGCGTGGGAGCCGGTCCTGTCCTCGGCGGCGGTGCTCGCCGTCCTGGGCGGATTGACCTGGTTGGACGGGCGCGGTGTCTCGCTTCCCGGCTCGCGTCCGGTGGACATCGTGTCGCAGTTGCGCGTCGGACATGCGCCATCGGACACCGTCCCGATGGTCGCTGCGCTTGCCGATTCCATCGATGCCGCCGACACCGCCACCATCGCGGGACCGACGGATTCCGTCATCATGCTTCCCGATCCTTCCACGCTGGACACGGCCGGTGTCGTCGCCATCGAGGAGTCCCGGGCTCTGGAGCCGTTCTTCCGGGCGCTTTCCGCCAAGGGGCGCACGCGGGTGGCGTGGTTCGGTGATTCCTTCACCGAAGGCGACATCCTGGTCGGCGATCTGCGCGAGTTCCTCCAGAAGAGCTTCGGAGGTTCCGGGGTGGGCCTGGTGGCTCCCACCTCGCCGGTGGCCAAGTTCAGGGGGACCCTCAAGCAGTCGTTCTCGTCCAGTTGGAAGGAACGCAACATCATGGCCCACGGTGGTCCCCGGATCCCGGTGGGCATCGCCGGACGCGGTTCCATGCCGAAGATCGGGACGGATTCCGTCCAGGCATCCTGGGTGGAGCTGTCCGCGGCCGACCGCGGCGGAGCCCGCTCCTTCCAGCGGCTTCGCGTGTTCCTGACGGGAGGATCCGACAGCGCCGACACGCTTCGCGCCACCTGGCATGGCGGATCCAAGTCCGTGGGGCTGGGTCGGGGAGCGCCGCGCGAGATTTCCGTGGATCTGCCGGATGTCGACCATCTGAAAGCCTCCTTCGAAGTGCGCGACACGGTATCGGTGACGGCCATGGAACTGGAGAGTTCCCGGACCGGAGTGGTGATCGACAACCTCTCCATCCGCGGGAACTCCGGCATGGGGATCCTGCAGATCCCGGAAAGCCAGCTTTCCGACATGCACCGGAGGATGGGGTATTCGCTGGTGGTGCTGCAGTTCGGCGCCAACGTCGCCGACACCACCATGGCCGGCTACGGCTGGTACCGCGACCGTCTCGTGCAGGTGGTCGAGCGCGTCCACCAGGTCTTTCCCGGTGCGGCCGTCCTGATCGTCGGCGTGGGCGACCGGGGCGTGCACGGCCAGGACGGCCGCATCGTCTCGCACCCGTCCATGGTCTCCATCGTCGCGGCCCAGCGCGGTGCCGCCAAGCGCACCCAAAGCGCCTTCTGGGACATGCGATCGGCCATGGGCGGCGAAAATTCCATGGCCAAATGGGCTGCGGCCGGGCTGTGCGCCGCCGACTACACGCACATCTCCCCGCAGGGTGGACGTCGCCTGGCCAAGGCCCTGAACAAGTCGATCCTGGCGGCATGGTCCCAACGGGAGCCCAGATGAACCTTCGCCTTGCCCTCGCCTGCGCTGGAGTCCTGTGGGCCGACCAGCCCCCACCGGTGCTGGAAACCCAGGCCCTGGCCAGGTTCGCCCGGAAATTGTCCGACACTTCCGGGGTGGTGCGCGTCTACCACATCGGCGATTCCCACGTGCAGGGCGCCGTGTTCGCGAGCGAACTGCGCCGCCTGTTCCAGGCCGGGGTCGGGGATGCGGGGAGAGGCCTGGCCTTCGCCCACCGCAGCGTCGGGACCAATGGATCGGGGGAGATGGTCTGGACGGGCGACGGTCCCTGGGTGGCATCCAACGCCCTGCGTCGCGAGAATTGCATGCCCTGGGGGATGGCGGGTTGGTCGCTGGCTGGATTGGACTCCACGCGCGGACTGCAGCTGGCTCCCCGCGCGAGCGCGCCGGAGGGGATGTTCCGTTCCCGCACCGCCTGGGTGCTGGGCCAGGGTGTGCGGATGGAGGCGGTCGATTCGTGCGACTCGCTAGCTCCCACCGTGCGCCGGTGCACCTTCCCGGAGCGCGACACGTTCCGCCTGGTCCTGGATTCGTTCCCCGCGCGGTTCGACGGACTCCTGCTGGAGAACGGACGCGATGGACTGGTGTGGGCCGAGGCGGGGGTCAACGGGCTTTCCTGGAACGAGCTTTCGCGTCCGTCGCGGATGTGGGAACAACTGAATGCCTGGGCTCCCGACCTCGTGGTCGTGTCGCTGGGCACGAACGACGCGTTCGCCAAGGGGTATTCGCCGGAGTCGTTCCGCGCGGCGGTGACCGCGGGAGTGGACAACATCCGTCGTGCCGCACCCGGCGCCGAGGTGGTGCTGGTCCTGCCGCCCGACCATGCGCTGCGGGTGCGCCGTCGACGCTACGCCGACAATCCCCGCATCCTCTCGGTGGAGTCCGTGATGCGCGAGCGGTGCGGCGAGCTCTCGGTGGCCTGCGTGGAGCTGCGGTCCCTCCAGGGCGGAGCCGGAGCCTGGAAGGAATGGCTCGCGCGCGGGCTCCTGAATGCGGACCATGTGCACTACACCGCGGCAGGCTACCGCGAGCAGGCCGGATTGATCCACGGCGCCCTGATGGACGCCCTGAAATCCCTCCCCGACAGCCTGGTGCGCGCGGCAGGATCCCCCGTGGACTCCACGGCGTTGGCCGTACGCGACGCTTTCCTGCGTGGACAGGATTCGCTTCTTTCCACGCGCACTTGGAGCGAACCCAAGATCCAGAAGCCCAAGCCGCCACGCAAGCCCAAGCGGTTCCGTCGCTTTCCGCGCTTCCGGAGGCCGCGTTGAACCTTTCCACGCTGGGGGCGGTGCTTTCGCCCGATGGTACGCCGCTGGTCTTCCCTTCGGGACTCTTCCTCTGGGCATTCGCGGCCTTCGCGCTCCTCCATGCCCTGGTCCGCGAACAGCCCACGGTCCGCAAATGGTTGTTCATCGGATTCTCCCTATGGTTCTACTGGCGTTCCAGTGGGGTGTTCGTCGGGCTCCTCGTGGCCACCACGGTGGTGGACTACTGGCTGGCCCGGGCCATCTACGCCACCAAGTCGACCGCCATCAAACGGCTGTGCCTGTTCTTGTCGCTGGGTTCCAACCTGGGCGTCTTGGGCTGGTTCAAGTACGCGAACTTCGCCCTGGGCACCTGGGCCCAGGCCACGGGAGGCGCCTTCCAGCCGCTGGACATCGTGCTGCCGGTGGGAATTTCGTTCTACACGTTCCAGTCGCTTTCCTACACCATGGACGTCTACCGCGGCGAGATCCGGGCCTTGACGCGCTACCGCGACTTCCTGTTCTTCGCGAGCTTCTTTCCGCAGCTGGTGGCCGGACCGATCGTGCGGGCCAAGCACTTCCTCCCGCAGATGGCCGCCGACCTGCATCCCTCCGGATCCGATCGCGCCATGGCGGTGCGACTGATCGTGGCGGGCCTCCTGAAGAAGATCGTGGTCGCCGACTACATCGCGGTGAACTTCGTGGATCGCGTCTTCGACGCGCCCCTCCTGCACACCGGTGCGGAATGCCTCCTTGCCGCCTACGGGTACGCCATCCAGATCTACTGCGACTTCTCCGGATATTCGGACATGGCCATCGGGATCGCGCTGTGGCTGGGCTTCCGGCTTCCGGTGAACTTCGATCGCCCCTACGCCGCGACCACCCTCACCGACTTCTGGCGCCGCTGGCACATCAGCCTGTCCAGCTGGTTGCGCGACTACCTCTACATCGCCTTGGGTGGCAACCGCAAGGGGAAGTTCCGCACCTACGCGAACCTCGCCCTGACCATGCTCCTGGGTGGGCTCTGGCATGGGGCCTCTTGGAAATTCGTGCTGTGGGGCGGCGTGCACGGCCTGTGGCTGGCCCTGGAGAAGTTCCTGGGGATCCCCAGGCGGGTGGCGGGAGGCTTCTGGAAGAGCGCCTTCTCGTGGGTGGTCACCTTCCACCTTGTGGTGGCCCTGTGGGTCCCCTTCCGGGCCAGGACGCTCCAACTGGCGCTCGACCTGTATGGACAGATCCTGACTGGCGTGGACGCCGCCCTGCTGGGACGGGTGGTCGCGGCCTTCCCGCCGGTGTTCGCCGCCATGGCCGCGGGCTACGCGCTGCATCTGGCCCCCCACGAGTTGGATCGCTGGTGGGAGCGCAGGCTCGATGCCGCCGGCTGGGTGGGGCGGGCGCTTCTGCTGGCGGCGGGGGCGTGGGTGGTGGTGCAGGTGCGGACGGCGGGCATCCAACCCTTCATTTACTTCCAATTCTGACCCGCATCTCGCGGCGCAACCTTCCCTCCAAGGACTGATCCGCACCTATGGTCTGACGCGCGCCGCCCTGAGCGAAGTCGATGGGTACGCCTTCGGGACCGGGACGACTCGTTTCGCTTCGTCTGCATCCACGATCTGCGGGTCAGGGTACGGTTTCGCATGGGGTGGAGTTTGGTTGCCAATTTTCGGCATCGCTTCACTTGCCGTGGAGCTGCATTCGATTGCCGGTGGCCCGACATCGCTTCGCTGGTCGGGTGGGGGCAGATGCGGATGAACGGCCGGAGAATGGCCGACAAGGTCTCCTGTTGAACGATGCCAGGAGTGATTCATGAATCGCCGCATGAAACGACGATGTTTTCGCTTGCGGCGGTGGAATGGTGCTCGAACAGGGATGTGTTATAATGGCTTCTTGATCCTCTCCAATTGATTCCCGAACCATTCCATTCAGAAGGTCCCCTTCCATGAAATCCTGCTCCGCATTTGGGTTCCCTGCCGCCTTTGAGCTCGCTTGTCTGTTGGCTTCCCCGAACCTCCTTGCCGCCGAGGTACGAGCATCCGGGAGGGTCCTCGATCTCAATGGGTCTCCAGTGGCCGGGGTGGTTGTGCAAATCTACGGCAGCGACGAAGTCGCCACCACGGACGCTTCTGGCGACTGGATCCTGGGAACCGGGACGAACATGCTACCTCGGAAGGCTTCGGCCGCATCGCTGCCGCTTGGCAACTTGCGTTTGGAGCAAGGGCGAATCCGGGTGGGGTTCCAAGGTTTTGACCCCCAAGGGCGAGGTGTTGCGAACTCTTTTCCTGCCCCTGGTCAGGTTGCCCTACGGCAAGCTCTCGCGGATACTTCCAAGGACACCCTGGTGTTTTCCAACAATGGCAAGGTTTTCCTCCGGGACACCCTCACCTCGCCGCGCACCGGGATCGTCCGGATCTACGACACCACCTGGAACGCGAAGATCATCTACGGCTGGTTGGAAGACACCCGCGATCTGAAGGTTTACCGCTCGGTCAAGATCGGCGGCAAGATTTGGATGGCGGAAAACCTTGGCTTCGCCGGAAAGAGCCCGGAGTTGGGGGTCTGCTATGGCAGCGAAGACTCCTGCAAGCGGTATGGCCGATTGTACAAATGGACCGAAATGATGTCGCTGGGTTTGGCCTACGACACCACCCTCTGGAACGGTGCTGCCACCGCGCACGTCGGGATCTGTCCCGGCGGATGGCATATTCCGACCAAGTCCGAGTGGACCGACCTCCAGGTGGCCGTCGATCCCGACAACAGCTACGACGGGAATCGGCTCAAATCGCCGTTTTTCTGGCAAGGCTCCAGCCATGGCGAAGACAAGTACGGATTCCGCGCACTCCCCGGCGGCCGTTTCACCGGCGGCAACCTCGAGGACGGGGGAGTGTTCGGGTACTGGTGGAGTCGGACGGAAAATTTCCGGACTTCCGCCGAATTTTTCGAGATGTACAGCCACAACGACAATACGATGCTGGATAACATCAACAAGTTGACCAAGCAATCCGTCCGGTGCGTGCTGGATTGACCGGGCGGCCACGGCGTTCGCTTCGAGGGGGCACCGCGTGGCGTGGTGGTGACGCAGCCGCCGAGGCGGATGGTAATATCGTGTCTCCACTCCAGACGTTTCCGCGGGCGCCAGTCGCCAGGTTGACCTTGCGAAAGAGGCGTTCGCCAGGAAGACGAATGGATTCCACCACCACCGGGACCACTCCTGGAGTCGCCTGTCGATGAATCGAAGACTTGCCCTGCTTCTGGCAGTAACGGCCATCCTCCTCGCGTCGATCCAATATTTCCTTCCAGGGAGGCAGTTCAGACCCTCGTCCAGCTCGGCGGCCGACCTGCTTCGACCCGGCGCGGCAAGGATCGCCGATCCGGAGCCGCTGACGCTTTTTCCGAAGAAGGCGGCCGGACCCCAGCGGATGGTTCAGGTGCCAGCCCTCGACACATTCCTCGTCGCCGGCATCGATGGGAAATGGTGCGCGATCCGGTACCGAGGCACCAACGGTTTCGCCGATTGCGACGAAGCGCGCATGAACTCCATCCCGCTGGATAGTCCGGGTTGGCGGATCTGGTTGAGGCACAACTACAAGGCCGACAGATGGCAGTTCTGGGTGCTGAACGTATCGTTGATCGCGTTGCTGGTCCTGCTTCGTCCAGGGTTCAGGCATTTCGAACGGAGGATCCTGCGGAATGGGGCGGGGGGCGCGCCGGGGCGTTCCGGTAGCCGAGTGGGACGATTCCTGTCTTCCCTTCTCCAACCGAACTTCGACCATCTCTATTTCCTGTGCATCCTGGCTCCCGCGGGCTGCATCGGTGTGGCGATGTTCGACAACGACGCGCTGCTATCCCTTTTCCAGTTCAAGTTCGACTATGTCCTGCACGGTCGAGGTGCCGCCGCGTCCATCCTTTCGGGAATGTGCCTGGCCGTGGTCGTCGGGGTCGGATTGGAGATCGCCGGAGGTTTCCTTGCATACGGTTTCAAGCCGGGAATCCTGCGGGGGATCGGCGTCCTGGTCGCGGGGGCCCTGACCACGGCCACGACCATCGCCGCGATCATGCCAGCGATCTTGCTGCTCTGCGGCTTTCTGGCCCTGATGGTCTTCGGGAGCATGGGCGGCGCAAGCGCGCCTTCGAGGAATCCAGGAGGCAGGGCCGACGATTCCTACGAGGGTGTCTGCCCTGCCTGTGGCGGAACCGGTAAGACAGGAACCTCAGGCTCGGTGTTCGGAGGATGCGGTCGCTGCGGAAGTACGGGAAGGGTCCGGCACAAGCGGTGAGTTGCCGTGGGCCCAAGCCGGGGCGGCAAGCCCGGACGACTGTGGCTGGGAGGGGGGAGTCGTTGGCCCCGCGGGACGATGTCCGCTGGGTGCACGAGTCCATCCCAAGAGGCGAGGAGGGAATCGGATGGCCATTGCCTTCCGAACCCGATGTCGCTTCGTTGGTCGGGTGATGGGTGCAGGAGGTGGATTGCACCGGAGGGCGGAGGAGGTGGATGGCGTGCGGGATTCGATGGTGGCTTGGGATTTGCCCCTTGGCTTCGGGTGCATGCTGATGGGGGGCACATCGATGATCGGTTGTGGTTGGCGGATTCCTGGGGTCGTGGGATTGTGGGCTTGCATGGGATCGGCACAGGCGGCACAAGAGTACCCCGGAGCTCTATGTGGAAGACCATCGGTGGATTCGGCCGCAACGGAGGTGTCTGCGCGGGACGCTCCCAGGGAATGCGTGGTCCTGCTGCACGGGCTGGCGCGGACCTCGAAGTCCATGGGGAAGATGGCCAAGGTGCTGGAGGACAGCGGGTATGCGGTCCGGAACCTCGATTATCCTTCACGCGAGCACCGGATCGATTCGCTGGGCGACCGTGCGATCGGCGGAGTCCTCGAACTTCCCGGGATGACGGAATATGACAAGATCCACTTCGTGACCCATTCCATGGGCGGAATCCTGGTGCGCAGCTACCTGGCCAGGCATGCCGTGGCGAACCTGGGTCGAGTGGTGATGCTGGGGCCCCCCAACCACGGAAGCGAAGTGGTGGACCATCTGCGCGGTTGGTGGGTCTTCCGGAAGTTGAACGGGCCTGCAGGCGGCGAACTCGGGACGGATTCCGGATCCACACCTGCCGTCATCCGGGACGTCCCCTTTGACCTGGGTGTCATCGCGGGAGACAGGTCCATCAATTGGATCAACAGCCTCATGATCGGCAAGGCCAACGACGGGAAGGTGTCGGTGGAAAGCACGATGCTTCCCTGGATGAGCGACCACCTCGTGGTCCATGCCACGCATCCTTTCATGATGCGCGATCGGGAGGTGATCGAGAAGGTGGTGGAATACCTGCGGACGGGAAGGTTCACGGCCAGCAGATGAGACAATGCGGTTCGGGGTGGCCGGGGACGGCGACGATAAACGGAATTTGTCGATGGGCGTTGGAGGGGGCGGGTCTGGCAAACGGGCGGGGGAGGTGCTAGCTTCGGGTGCGAACCCAATTCCGTCCCTCGCGGGGGAAAGGCCAGCCCTATGGTCCATCGAACGGGAATCGAAAGGTCGCGTCGTGCCTCGAGGTGGGCGGCGACGCTGGGCCTGGCTATGGTCGTGCTTGTCGTCTCCGGTTGCTTCGCGACGTCTGGTCGAACGAACTTGAGGACCGGCTCCGAAGTGGACTTGCTGAGCAGCCTGGCGCCGGATTCCATGCGCGTGAGGGTGCTCCACGAAATGGAGAAGATCGAGGGCTACCAGGTGACCAGGGACGATGGAGACGTCCTGGAAACCACCTGGAGGGAAATCCCCGGCAAGACCACCGGGTTCTGGTGGTGGAAGCGCAAGTGGCTGGCTCGGGTTTGCTTCCAGGTGGCTCTGGTACCCAAGGCCAATGGCGACCGACTGGCTTCGGGTGTCCGGATCACCGGCCAATACGAGGAACGCCCCAATGCGAACTTCCCGTGGAAACCCGGGACGATCCAACAACTCGATGACGAACTCGATCACTTCAAACCCCTGCTGATCTCGCGATTGCGGGATTCCGACAAGGCGACCGCACCATGAAGACCTCCCTATTGCAGGCGATCCTGAGCATCCTGGTGGTCTCCGCGTTCCTGATCGTGACCACGGTCGTGGCCTTGGTCCCCATCCTGGGGGGATATCCCCCCGACACCTACACGGAGCATCTCAAGACCTTCGCCTCCCTCTACTCCGGAGTCGTGGGAATCGTTGTGGGGTACTATTTCGGGCGGAACAAGGGCAAGGCCGAATAGGTTGTTTCCGCCGCGAAGGTAGGGGCCCGGACTGCCTGGAGGGGGCATCGGACGGGAATGGGTGTCGTCAATCGCACAATGGGGTATTGTCGAAACCACAATGGGCTGTGCTCGAACATGCCTCGCATCCAAGGAATGGTGCCACGCTGTCCCCATTTTGAGGCGAATTCCCTGGCGAGGATCGGCTTCCGAACGTATTCATGAAAAAGAATCCGTCGGCAACGTGTCCGACCAGAAGAAACGGGAACCCAAATGATCGGGAACGCCTTGGCAATCCGCCGCATCGTCCCTCTGCTCCTGTTGGGAGCCGCGATCTCCTCCGCCGCGCCCAACCCCCGCTTCCATGTGTTCCTGGCCTTCGGGCAGTCGAACATGGAGGGAGCCGTCAACAATCCCGAGTCCCAGGACAAGGTCGTGAACCAGCGATTCCTGGAGCTGGCGGCGGTGACCTGCAACAGCGGGAGTCGTTCCCTGAAGCAGGGAACCTGGACTCCGGCGATCGCGCCCATCGTGCGGTGCGATACCAAGATCTCGGTGGTGGACTGGTTCGGCCGGACCATGGCCGACAGCCTGCCTTCCACCGACACGGTGGGGTTGGTGGTGGTGGCGGTGGGGGGCACCAAGATCGAGGGCTTCGATCTGGACAAGTACAAGGCCTACTACGCCGCCCAGGCCAGCTGGATGCAGCAGTTCGCGGCCAACTACGACGGCAATCCCTACGGACGGCTGGTGACCGTGGCCAAGCAGGCCCAGGAACGCGGCGTCGTCCGCGGGATCCTCCTCCATGCAAAAGACGGCTGAAAGCGGCCGGTCGCGTCGGTTGAAAGCGGCCACCTCGTCGCGGAACAAAGCGGCCACCCGAAGACGGCTGAAAGCGGCCGGTTTTGGTTACCGGTCGATTTGCCCTC
>Ga0116170_10001540_pt1 | contig 23233 bp, 21 predicted proteins | sample AD_JPNHW1_MetaG_FD_89797 | JGI IMG/M metagenome (GOLD analysis project Ga0116170, IMG submission 89797) | Active sludge microbial communities of municipal wastewater-treating anaerobic digesters from Japan - AD_JPNHW1_MetaG | ecosystem: Engineered > Bioreactor > Anaerobic > Digestate | place... | reverse complement strand
ACCACGTTGTCTTCCACCCGCGTCGCCTTCCCCACGAAGGTGATCCCGTTGTATCCGGTCCGGTCGAGCTCGTTGGAGCGGATGAGGGTGGAGTCTCCGTTCATGGCGATTCCATGCCCTCCGCAGCACCCATCGCCCATCCCGTCGGGTCCCCACGGCTCCAGAAGGGCCGTCTCCCGGATGACGTTGGATTGGACCACCGCCCGCACGCCATGGCCCACCACGCCATTGTTGGCGGAACCCACGAAGACGCACGAGGCGATCCGCGCCTGGGCCCCGTCCAGCTGGGCTCCGACCAATCCGGGATAGCGGAAGACAAGGTCCATCGCCTGGACGCCGGTGCCGCTGGAGAGGATCCCGTGCTCGGTGGATCCGTACACGCCAAGGCCACGCAGCTGGACAAAGGAACGGTTCCCGAGGTCGATGGCCCGCGGTCGGATGGCCGCCTCCACCACCGCAAGGGAATCGCCGGGGTCCGACCAGCGCAGGAGACCGTCCGCCGCCGACTGGTACCAGGTGGGGCGGCTGGTGGACATCCCCGCGGCATGGTTGGAGAAGAACACCCGTGGTTTGCCGTCGGCGCGGGAAACGAGCTTGCCGGACAGCACCACCCGACCCGCGGTGGACGACCGCACCCGGTGCGTCTCGAGGGTCCACGGCGAGGTCCGCAGATGCACGGAGGCTCCCGTCCAATCGATGCTCGCGGCCGCACCTTGCAGGACCAGGGTGGTGTCGTCCTGGATGGAACCGATCTCCACCCAGCCCGTGTCCGGAACCCGCGACACCGGCAGTCGCCAATCCCCGATCGCCACCATCTTGACCAGGGCTCCCCCCGGCACGGTCGCCGAGCGGATTCCGGATGCCTTGACCCCGGCCAGGGATTCGCTCCCAAGGATCTGGGGGCGGACGGATCCCTGGCCGTACGGGGCCACCACCAACGGAGCGGCTTCCGTCCCCGACGAGCGCAGGACCAAGGTTTCCCGCCACAGGCTTCCGCGCTCCAGAAGGATGGAGTCTCCCGGCTGGAAGTCCGTCGCGGCGACCTTGGCCAGGGTCTTCCAAGGCTTGTCCACCGACCCTGCCTGGGTGTCGTCGCCGGCGTTGGAAACATGGTAGGAACGTGCCCAGGAGATGGGCGACAGCGCCGATGCGAGTGCGACCATGGGGACAAGAGGTGATTTCATCGCGGATGTTCTTTGGGGAAGGAATGGAATCCAGGGTGCCCCTGAAAACGTACCATCCTCTTCCCCGCTACGTGGAGGATCCCAGCTCGAGCGTGAGCACCAGCATGTCGAACAATTGGATGCCTTCTTCGAAGATCGGATCCGGGTAGTTGTCGAGGAAGAAATCGCGCTCGATGCTCGTGACGCGGAATCCCTGCCTCTGGTAGAAGGCCAATTGGTAACCGAAGGTCCCGGTTCCGACGACCATCCGCGCCACACCGCGCTGGCGATGGAAATCGATGACCCACTTCAACAACGCGGTCCCCCATCCGGATTTCTGCGCCTGGGTCCAAACCGCGATGCTCATCAATTCATGCGCTCCCTCGCGCGTCGGACGGACCACGCACGCTCCCAACACCGCTCCATCCCGCGAAAGGGTGAAACACCTGGACGTCTCCAGGTAGGAACGGATCTTCTCCTCGGACGGGTCGGCCAACAACAGCAGATCGATCGGCGCCTCGCTGGATGGGACCTCCTGGATCTTCACGGACATATCCAACCGTTTCCTTTCCACCTGGATCCCTGGCAGGGCGCTTTCGTTGTTTCCGTAGGCTTTCCATCGCACCACGGCGGCAGGGCTCAAGATAGGCGCACGCGCTCCTTCGCATCTTTTGGCGGCAATGACCACCGTTCCACCACCTCTTCCGTCCACGGAGCTTCTTGGATTGGACCTGCCCTCGCTGGTCGAGGAATTCCGCGCACGCTGGGGCAAAGGGGAATACCACGCCCTGGCCTTGTTCCGAAGCCTGTACCGTACCGGCAACGCCGATCCTATGGGTCTGCCGGAATTCGCCCAAAATCCCTCCCTGGCGCAGTCGGTGGCTACCCGGTTTCCCGTCCGCCTGCCTCCGGTGTGCGGTCGTTTGGGAGACGGGACCACGTACAAGTTCCTGCTGCGGCTGGTGGACGGTTTGGAGAGCGAGTCGGTGGTGATCCCCATGAAATCGTACACCTCCCTGTGCGTCTCGTCGCAGGTGGGCTGCAAGATGGGTTGCGCCTTCTGCGAGACCGCGCGATTGGGCCACCTGCGGAACCTGGAAGCCGGCGAGATCGTGGCGCAGGTGCTGGTGGCCCGGCATGTCCTGGAGGAACCCATCGAGAACGTGGTCTTCATGGGCATGGGCGAGCCCATGGACAACCTGGAGAATGTATTGAGAGCCGTGCGGATCCTGAGCGACCCGCGCGGACTGGCCATATCGCTGCCGTCCATCACCATCTCCACCTCCGGCCATGTGGACGGAATCCGTCGCCTGTCCGGTCTGGCCGCGCTGCCGGCCCCGGAAGGATTCCCCAGGCTTCGCCTGGCGGTGAGCCTGAACGCCCCCGATGACTCCCTCCGCTCGGAACTGATGCCGGTGAACCGCCGCTGGAACCTGTCGCGTCTGCGGGAGGCGCTGGCGGAGTTCCCCTTGCCGCGCCCACGCGACGCGATCTTCATGGAGTACGTGCTGCTTCAGGGCGTGAACGACTCGGACGAACACGCCGACCGGATCGTGGACCTCCTGCGGGGCCTCAGGACCTGCGTGAACCTGATCCCGTTCAATCCAGGGCCAAATACGGCTTTCCGCCGCCCTTCCGACCAACGGGTGCGGGAATTCGCCAAACGCCTCCTGGACGCCGGCCAGCGTTGCCGCCTGCGCGGCACCAAGGGGATGGACGCCATGGCCGCCTGCGGACAGCTGGGGAATCCGGACAGGAAACGACGAATCCACGATTGAGCAAGGGATGGGGCATGCCCCCAGGAAAATTCAGGCCGATCGCGTGGCGAGGACGCGCCGGATGATCATCGAGACCACGACGATCGCGTTGAAGACGGCCATGTATTCCCAAAAATCGGCCATGAAGGGGGTCTCGCAGGGAGGACACCATCGGAAATCCATACAGGCTTCGCACTTGATGGAGCGCTGGTCCCACACGTAGTTCAGGCGAAGGAGGATGCAGCCCGCAACCCAAACAACCTCGATCCACCACGTCTTGAGTAATCGCATCATCTGGTCCGACCTCCGATCCAGGTTACGCCTGGCCTTCCATGCATAAAATCATCAAAACTTGTAGTCAAGCTGAATCAATCGCTCGAAGAATCCCATTTTATGATAGAAGCCCAAAACAGAGTCATGGCCATAGGAAACGGTAACGATCACCCTCCCGCATTTCCTTTGCTTGAACCACTCCAAATGCCGATCCACCAAAGTCTTCCCGAAATTTTCCTTTCGGATTTTTTCCGCAAGAAACAAGGATTCGATTTCTCCTTTCTTGCCATGGATGCTTGATAAGCAGTACCCCAATGCCTCATCACCGTTCGTGACGATTGACAACTTGAAATCATCCTCAGGCACGCCATCGAAGTCTCGAACGCGGTCTTCAAAGGCGAATGTTCGATAGTGATCCTTGAAATAGATGCTGTCCTGCAGGTGAATTCGATTCAGCTCTTCCCAAAGGCTCCGAATCCTCACCATCTCGCTCTTTGGAATTTCGGAGATCACAGGATCCATGGATTTCCCTCTTTTCCGTCCGCTTCGATGATCGTCATGCATCCTCCGTGCGAAGTGAGCAGGCTACCGCAACACCTGTTATTTGGGCCGAAGTCCGTATTTGAATTTGAAGGCTAGCAAAGAAAGCCCGTCCATGGAAGGCCTCTTCAGCAAAGGATCGTTATGGAAATAGCCTTTTGTGGTCACAATGCCGATATGACACGTACCGCTCCCAACGCAATTCCCATCTTTTCCAGCTTTGTAGCGTCGTGTCCAGATCACCACATCACCGGGGATCAAACTGTCTTCGCGATCGATGCGTTTCCAATTCTTCAGCGAAGACTCGATTTGACTTACGCCAAGAACGACATGTTTCATGGAGCCTGATTTTTGCAGAACAATGGACGCAACTTTTGCGCACGCCCATTGTCCCTTCTTGGTATCCGCGCCATTGGTCAACACCCCAAACAGGTACACGGAATCATTCCGCATCACCATTTCCCCCGAGTCGATCGCTTGAAGCCCCAGAACATTCAATTTGCTTGAGGTCAAATTTGGACCAACCGCAAAAGAATCGCAAATCCATGCAAAACATAGGAAAAGAAAGAACTTGGTTGAGGAAGCGGTGATCACTTCAAATCCGCCCGATTGAACTTTGCCGCTTGAATTCATTCCGTCCTATCCGATCGCACTGAAATTTCATATTGGCGCTTGCCCAAATGCACTGGCAGAAATCACGATCAAAAATTGCAAAAGAAACGAAATCACCAACATCCCTTCAAAAAGGCCAACGAAAATCGAAGGATAATAGAGAAAGTCTTTCTTGCGGCGCAGCCCAGGAAAAAATGGCATCACAAACTCAATGCAGAGAAATACTGGCAGAAATGCAAGGAATACAAAGAGTGTATTCGCAAAAAACACAGACAATCCAGTCAAAAGAATCAGAAGAAACATCAGTACCGATACCGCGACACGCACCATCAATATCCTGGGAAAAAGCTCCCCCTTGCTTGACCACCATTCAGCATCTTCACGTTTCGCCGAATTCCATGCAATCGACACAAAGAGTGGGATGACAGATACCACGTTCACAACCAACAGCAATGCTGCCACAAGAAGGATCGATTTCATCAAATCAGGGCCCATGGTGTTCCTCCATGATTTGTTCTAGGGATTGGGCATGCCCGATCTTTACGGGTGGGATTGCGATTCCAAATATGTTTTCCATTCAAGCAAAATCTCGGTTGTTGACTTGATTGACTCCGGATCTTCGCTTAATCCCATCCGCTCGACTGAAATATACTTTAGGTACGTTTCAATGCCTGCGGCATCACCAGATTTTACGAGTTGAAAAATTTGAGGGAGATAGGAATAGTATTCATCGCGTGCCGCAGGTTCCGATGACACGCCGATTGGATCCCAGATGTAATGAACGACTTCGTCGATCCTCTGGTAAAGCTCTTGATCAAATTCACGCAGCGATTGCCCCAAGGCTCACCTCCTTGTTCCTTTTGACTGGTGCTTTTGCTTGACATACACATGGCAGTTGGTATCGATGATCGGAGTATTATTTTTGCAATCTGACATGTTGATTGCCAAATACATCGTATCTGGAACAATTCGCCTTATGACTATGTCACCTTTATCTCTTCCGGCATAATACAATACGAGATGTTCGCCACAAGAATTGGTTCTCAGGTGGTATAATATCAGAGAATCGTTCGGCAGCCCATTGCTAAAAGCAACAACAAACGAGTTTGCGAAATATCCACGACGCGACATGCCTGTGACATATTGATTGTTAAACTTCATTGGAGATACCCGACTCTTTGACTTCCGGATTTCAAAGGTATCATACGGCCAGATTCTGGGTAGCATTTTAAATGAATCTTTTGGCGCTCCATACTTCCCTGTATTTCCCCAAAGGCCTTTGATCGAATCAAAAGGAACATCGATTGAAACGCTTTCTTCACGACTTTCGACTTGAGAAAACAAAAGCCCTACGATCAGCGCAATCCCACGTATCATTCCCGCTCCCCCCTTCCGCAATCCAGAACTGAACATGCCAGTCAAACTAGCTTCCCTTCGCATCGGTGGTTTTTTGAACACGCGCAACAAACCATTCCCTACAGTTCACTTTCAATATCGACGCATTTTACAACCCAATCGGCATATGTGTCGAATACATCGCTGTCGTCAGGAATAACGCCTGTCGATATATACTCATCCAACGAACTTGCGGACATCCAAATGACACTTAAATCATAATCGTTTTCGATCACTCTCTGAACGCCAATCACCACTCCAGCATCCCCCCAATCGTTGAGAAATAGAACATTTTCCGGCAGCTTCAATGCGGACCTAAATCTAATCGTGTCCAAATGTGATCTTCGCAAATTATCAATGCCAGAACAGCGCGTAACACCAAATTTCCGCAAAATCCATTTCATGGTCGAAGGAAAATGAATTCCAAGCAATTCTTCAATATCGCGAATTTCCAACTCCGACACTTTAATGCCGCGAAACATATCACAATGATTATGCACGAAGTCCTTAAAATCCTGATCGTTCATACTATCCCTCTGTTTGGAAAATCACACGGCATTTCCAATGATCTCGCGAATAGGAATAGCAAAGCGCTGATTCAATCGCATGACGGTTTTCCAGTGTACATGATTACAAGCACACAGTTTCGCTTAAGTTGCTTTCTGATTATCGATCCGAGGTGAAGTAAGCTAGGGATATTTTCCTTTTCGTTGTACATGTCGATATTGGTTACTCGTGAACTTTTCATCTTCGGGTAGTTTGTAACGACCAGCATGATGTCGAGCGTGTCTGAAATTGATCCACAGATGTCTTCTTCCCAAATCCCATTCAAGATGCTCGCAACTTTTGTGACTTCCTTGGTTTTGACTACATACGATGTATCAAATACAAATTTGAGTGGCGGATTGAGGGCTGTGTCTCGGCGAATTTCAAGATATGTCGTATCGAAGGCGCTTTTTTGCGTAGAACCTTTTGCCCATCCTGCGGCCCACAGCATGAAGATCGCAATGGCTATTCGTTGGGTCAAGGTCTGCATCAGTTGGGTTCTTTTGTGTATTTGTTGAATAGGAATACTAGGCATTCTGCGAATCGCACCATTTTCCGCGAAGCATTCATTTTCCGATTTTTTCGATGATTGAAGCGAGTTCCGATAATGCAGAAATTACATACTTGCAATCTGCTACCTTCCCAAAGCCATAGCTTGCATGAATAAAGGGGATTCCATTTTCGGCAGCCGCATCCAAGTCGCCTTGAGTATCACCTACATACAGCGGCTTGCCAAGACTGTTTCTATCCATGATCAGCTTGATGTTATCTTGTTTTGGCATCTTGGTGTTTCCAGAGCACTCGAAATCACCAAAGTACTTGTCAAGCTTGTGGAAATCGAAAAATGACTCAATGTATCCCGATTGGCAATTACTTACAATAAATAGCTTGTATCTGTTGGATAGCTCTGAAAGAACAGAGTCCAAGCCGGAATAGAGTGCCCCGCCTTTGCATCTGATCACGCGCAACTCCTCGGCGAAGCACATTTCAATCAATTGAATCCGCTGAGATTGCGATAGATGCGGGAAAACATGCGCCCCAATCAAATCGTGCTGCATGCCGAAAACGCTCTGCAGCTTTTCTCTTGTTATTGGCTCAGATCCAGAAGCGTCATTGTTCAATATATTTGTCCATGCGAGTAGACACGCTTCGGTGGAGTCCCACAATGTGCCATCCAAATCGAAGATGATACTGTCATGTTTCGCATGATGGAACTTTGCTGGTAAGTTGCTTGTGCTACTCATTTCGCAGCTTTCAGTAACCCAGCATTTCCCAGTCGCGTCGTTATTAAAGCCGAGTCAGGCTTTTCAAAAGGACCAAGCATCGTACACCCACCGCTGCTCAGAAAACTAACCCCATCCATCGCAGTTCACAGAAACTTCCTTCGCCTTTCCATGAACAAACCGACACACGCGTCCTGAACCCCTCCCCGCCGGCAAGGGATCGGGCATGGTTCGACATGCTCACCACAAGTGCCCGATCCCTACGGGCAACGGCGGGGCTGGTGAACTGACTCGGTTCGCGGAGGTTGGCCCGTCCCCCTCACCCACTCATCGAACCTCTTTGCAGTCGTCGCCGATCTTTGGCGGGCTTGTTGTTTGAAGAATGAGGTCTAGTAATTTTGATTCTTCACGGGAATCTTTTATTTTGATTTTCCGGAAAGTGCGCCCGGATTTACTATAGAACAAATCGTAACATCTTTCTGCTGCCGTACACATGGAGTCGATTGGACTTGCGCATATGTTGATATTTGCTCGATTCGGATGCTCATATGCATTTACGACTCGGAGTAGAATCACATTTGCCAGCTTGGGCACCGTGTCAATTATTCTTATGTTCCATTTTGTTCGCTGCTCAATCAAATGATCGTCTGTTATTATGAGTCTTGGTGCATCCCTGTCTTGGGCGCTTCGCATAGGTGATTCAAGAACGAATACCTCCATTCCTTTTTGAACTTTCAGCTCAAGCAAAAAATCTTCGATTGCTTGCCCAATGAATTCGCTTGAAATCTGGTCTATTGGACGCCAAAGAAGGGTGCTGTCCATTGCGAAATCATGGCTGCGGAGATTTGACTTTTTTGATTCCTTACGATAAATCCGGTTGCCAATGGTGATATTTCTCTTTTTTTTTGCACCAGTTCCACTTTGAATTTGTATGGGATAGGGTGGTTGTAACCTGTGACCGAATCGAATACGCTGTTTGTTGGAACGCAATAATCACATCGAACGAGTGAAAATACTGCGGAGTCGTTCGTTACACCACGCTTGATTGGACCCGCATAATAGCTGAAGCCGCCATCGGAGGATGAGTAGAATTTCCTACCCTTTTTTAGAATTACTGGAGATGTATGCATAAAGAATGAGTTATTTTCGATGATAATATGCTCATCATCGCACATGATGGATTCTGCTGTGCTTGCACGATTATTTGGAAGACATTTTGGGTCAAGCCATTCATATGCCCCATCTTGTACAGCCGCATTTGCTATTCTGCAAAGGGCCACAAGGATGATGAGAGCATGAATTATCATCATGGATGTTTCTTCTTCCAATCAATTGCGATATCCGTTTTCACTATTTCACCCGAGACTTTCGAATTTGCGCAAAAATGAACTTGCAAACATGTTTGGGGTCATCTTTGCACGTCTTCAGATTCATTTGAATTGAATTCAATTGCATTGAGTCTGCAGCTTCGTCCACGTGCTTTATGAGCATATTGCGCGTTTGGCTTGTCATGCAATCAGATTGCAATGCCCGCAACTCAAGTTCCCAGTTTGACGACAGCTTTGAAACAACGAAATTAGATGTCGCCTCGGAGTGGGATCCATCATCACATTGAGGTTCAAAGTATTTGTTCATCCATTCTTCAAACTGGCAAAAATCCGAAACATCAGAAAGAGAACGCTCCATCAGTTCGCATTTAATCGACTGAAATTGATTCGTATCACACGTTGCATCGGTGATCAGTCGGGAACTATGAATATATCCAAATGTCAGTGCCCGATTGTTCATCACGGCAACGCGAGCCCAACCGTTATCCAGCAATTCCCCAGTGACACATCGACCAGATTCAATCGTATACTCGATTTCTGATTTAACATCAGGATCAGCTCTCATATTGCATTTTCCATCAGGATCAGAAATTCTGAATTGACGAAACGGCGATGCAAACAACGTTGTTGCGAGGATCACTTGAATGTAGATGGATTTTTTCATGAATGATTACGCATACTTATTGGCACCGAGGTTTTCATCAAATTCAATCTTTTCTTCATCCGATAATTTGGAACGATGGTATCGCAGCGAAAACCCGCCATAGATCGTGCCATCATCATTGATCATCCAATCCACAATTTCATCTGGATGAATATTGAAGGATTGGCCAATAGAGAAATTTTGGAAAAACTTTGGGACTTCGCACATTTCAGCCACAAATCCATCGCCATGGATGCTTGTGTTGATCAACCAAATGAATGCGGAATTATCCTTTTCAGTCAATTCTATCTTGAGCATTGCACCAAATAAACCAGATCCATCTTGCGGCAGTTTTCTCCGGAAATCCGAAAGCGTTTCTTTTGCGCGTCGCACCGTTTCCAAATATTCAGCGTCCTGTTTGTTGAATTGAACAAAGCGAGGACCTGGATCCATCTCGGGCAATCGATTCAGTTCTTTTCGAAGCATCTGCCACGAATACCACAGATTTTCTGGATCGACATCAATATATCCGCGGCTTTCATCCATTTTTCTCGCATCAACCAATTTCATCATGATGCAAGTTGCATGATCTCGGATACGGATGACCTCTTCGTATCCAAGCGGCGTCCCTTTCTTATCCTCTGCATTGATCAGCGTCGCCGCCAAAGAAGGGATGAAGTACGGAGTCAATTCCGGAGATTCCTTTTCCATATCGATTGCTTCCGCTCCTTTGGGTTAAGGCTCGATTGACGATGTTCTTTTGCAATGGCGAAGGATGTTGGTGCTCAGGAAACTAACCCCATCCGTCCCAGTTCACAGAAACTTCCTTCGCCTTTGCACGAACAAACCGACACCCGCGCCCTGAACACCACCCCGCAAGGGATCGGGCATGCCCGATCCTACGGGGGGCAACGGCGGGGCTGCCGACCTGACCAGCGAAGCGGCGTCGCCCTTCGATACACTTCGCCTTCGGCGAAGCACTCAGGGAACGACGACGCTTCCATTCCCTCCCCCCCCCAATCAAATGCCGCGCCACAGCGAGCGGAGCAATGCCGTAAACTGGCAATCAACTGCAGCAACAGCACCGACTTCTGCTAGAGAACTGAGGGGGTCCGGGGGGCTTGGTTATTGGAACGGCCAGTGCCATGAAGATACCGATCGCGTCGCTGATGCCATCGGCGTCAATGCCTCAGTGATCCTTCCACGCACAGGTCCAGCCAGCCACCATGGCCGTTCCAGTCCATGCCCCCCGGCGCGGGAGTCCAGAGGGACAGCGCTGTCCCTCTGGCCGCGGTCACGGGGCGCGGCCGCCCCGTGAAAAGCCGGACACGCAGTGTCAACAGCCTCGCGCAGCGAAAATACTCCTCCGCATTTTCCGCGTATCGTTTGGAATCAGGCAGACTGTGTATTCGAAACCACTTGGATGAGATTTGATGTTTTAATAAAGGCGGTATTGGTAGCGCATTCAGAAAGGCTGAAGACCACTGCTTTTGAAATAGCCCCATTTCCGTTATCGCATTTGGTTTATTCATATAGCCTTTGACGCAATCTTTTTCCCTCACTCATTCCCCTTCTCCTGGGGATAGGATCTCGCCTTCGCGCTTGATTCGTTTTGCCGAGACGAGTCGGTCGATCCTGGCGCTCATCGCGTCACTGATGTTCGCTGCCGCACGATTGAAGCCGAGAAGATCCAGGGCGCTGGAGAGGGCCATTGTCCTGTCGATGGAGAAGGAATGGTGAACGATCTCCAGGATCGCCGCATCCAGCTCCTGTGGTGCGACCAACTCGATCTTCCGCTCCGATGGCTCCAAGGCGCTTCGGTTGCGGACCGTCGCGCTCCTGCTTGGATCGGCATGGAGAAAGTCGCCATCGACCACGAAGGCCTTGGACCGGTTCCCACTCTCGATCGCGGTGTCGATCCGTTCGGTGATCCTGTTCCCAGCGCGCGAGACATCGAACGCCTTCTTCAAGCGTTTGGTCACCTCCGACTGGTGGATGGGAGATTCGATCTCCACGACGGATTTGATCATCCGGACCAGCTGGTCGATCGGTGCTTCGTGCAGTTCGGTTTGGGAGCGCCACTTTGGCAGCTCCGCTTTCCGGTAAGGGATGGACGCGCACACGGGTTCCCGATCCGGAGCCTGGATCCGCTCCAGCTTGGGAATCCGCGCCAGCGATGCCGGAACGGTCTGGACGGGAATTGTCCCCGCCGCACTCTTGGCGGATTCGATCGCCGCCACGACCTTCGCGAGCTCCTGTTTGGGATTCCGGAACCAGTCGGTGCTCCAGATCCGATGGAACCTCCAACCGAGGCTTTCCAGCACGCCCTGTCTCAAGCGGTCTCGGTCGCGGGCCGAGCGCGAGCTGTGGTAGGCGGCCCCATCGCACTCGATGGCCAGCAAGTAGCGGCCGGGAAACTCGGGATCCTTCACCGCGATGTCGATGAAGTACCCTGCGGTCCCGACCTGTGGCTCCAGACGGTATCCCTTCTCCCGCAGCGCGTTCAGCACTTCCTCCTCGAAGGGGGAGTCGGGTCCCTTTCCGGTTTCACGGGGCAGGTCCAGCTCGCCGGTTTGGGCGTATTTCAGGAAATGCTTGAGGACACGGAGCCCTTGGCTGGACGTGGTTTCGAGTTCCAGCTCGTCGGCGCGGAAATTGGAGAAGACTTCCATCCCCATCTTCGCGCGACTGATGAGCACGTTCAGCCTCCGTGCTCCCCCTTGGTTGTTGATGGGTCCGAATTCCTTGGAGATCCTTCCCGACTCGTTTCGCCCGTAGCCGATGCTGATGAGGATGCAATCGCGCTCGTCCCCTTGGACATTCTCCAGGTTCTTCACGAAGAATGTCTCGGTTGGGTGGGCGTTGTTGAAGAAGTCGTTCAAGTCCGGCCGCGTTTTCCGGAGAAGCTCGATCTCCACCAAGATGAGATCGCGCTGCACGACGCTGAAGGCGACCACGCCCAAGGACAGCTGCGGCTTCTGCTCCGCGTGATCGATCACCGCCTGCGCGATGGCTTTTGCCTCAGTCCTGTTGGTCTTGGTCCGGCCCCGGTCGTAGATCGCTTGGGGGTTGCAGTGGAATTTGAGGCCCGTCGCCAGGGGGTTGGCGCCGGAAGACGGGAAGACGACAAGCTTCCTGTCGTAGAACTCGACGTTGGACACGGAGATCAAGGACTCGTGGCGGCTGCGGTAATGCCAGTTCAAGGTGCGCTCCAGGGCCCCCCGAGCGCGGAACAAGGACAGGATGCTCTCGATGTCCGAGGTCGTATTGTCTTCGTCGTCGAGGTCGGCATCGCGACCGAAGAAGTCCGTGGGAGGCATCTGCTGGGTGTCGCCGACCACGATCGCCTGCTTCCCCCGGAGAAGGGCCCCGAAGGCATCCACGGACTTCACCTGCGACGCCTCGTCGAAGATCACCACATCGAACTCGAGCTTGCCCGGAGGCAGGAAATTCGCGATCGACATCGGACTCATCATGAACACCGGCTTGATCGCCTGGATCGCGCGCCCCGCCTGGTCGATCAGTTTCCGGATCGGGAGGTGTCTTCGCTTCTTGTTGAGTTCATGCCCGAGGATCTGCATCTCGCCAGGTTGGTTCCGAGCCGGCTTCCCCTCCCAGATGGCTTTTGCCAAGCCGGTTTGCGCATGCACAAGCGACTCGAGATCCAAGCTCCTGAACTGCTCGACAAGGTGATGCTGTTTCACCGCATCGAACTGGGAAATCTCCGGGGTCTGCGCGTATGCGGCTTCGATCAAGCCGCCATACCAGGTCAAGTCGAACGTCGCCGTGAGTTGTTCGGCGCTTAGGTCCCAATGGGCAACCAAGCCCACGAATTCGCCGAGCTTCTGCGACGACAACTGGTTGGACAGCTCATTGAACCGCACCTGTTGTTGTGCGGCGGGAAGCTCATCGAGCCAACGCTGCAACCTCGCGCGGACCGCATCCTCGGGCTCGGTGAAGATCGACAGGGTCGCTTCCGGGGTGTCAAAGCGCAACGCCTTCAAAATCTCCTGGATTGCTTCCCGGAACCGGGACATCGCCTGGCGGACGTCGTCGATCTTCGCGCCAAGTCCACCGACATCCGGATCGCCGGAAAGGAAATCGATGATCGCCGGAGGAAGCGTTCCGTCACCGAGCTCGTCGTAGAGGGCGATGATCCAGTCCGAGACCACCTGCAGGACATTCCAATCCGACTCCAGGCGATTCCACTGGGCGCCGAACAGAGCCTCTCCGAGGGGGACTTCCTGGTCGTAGGCCGCTTTGCACTGTTGATGCTCCAGGATGGCATCCACCAGAGCGAGGTTCTCCGTGTTCACTTTGGCGATGGGAGCTTTGCACAGCCCTTGAAGCTTGGCGAAGGAGCCGCGGTACTTGCCGGACAGGAACCTCCACCACTTGCCACCGATGGCCATGAGGTTCTGTCTGATGTCCAGTACATCCTGGGACCAGGCCTGGTCGATCAGAACGCTTCCGTACTTGGACTTCAGTTCGGACATCTTCGATCCAGCATGGATCAAACGGCGGATGGAATCACGGTTGGACTGCCAATCTTCCGAGGTCAGACGAATGCCCTTCAGCTTTGGTGCTTCGGTGGCTCGTTGGGCGGCTTTGCACACGACATCCACATCCATCAGGGTCGCGGGTCGGCCAAGGCGGATGGTCTGGGCCAACTCCACCGTGGAGACCCCGATCTGGTCCAGCATCCGGAGGCATCGCCCCAGGTCGCTGAAGATGCGGGACTCCTCGATCGGAGAGAGTGCCACGATCTTGCTTCCCCAGAAAGGGTTGTCTGACGGCTTGCCATAGGCCTTGACGTGGCGTGCGAGCTCTTGGATCTGCTCCCTGGCGCGAAGGAAGTCGTCTCCCGTCCAATCCTTCATCAGTTGGACCGGCCAGCCAACGATTCCCGGATTTGTCCTCTGGACCTGGAGGTAGCGACCGAGCGAGGCGATGAAGGACGTACCGCTGGCACCGATCGGACCATTGACCGCCTCGCAATAGCGGTTGAGTTCGTTCCGGACCTTCCGGAGAGTTTCCAGATCCCTGGTGCCATCCTTGACGACCGGCGTCCCTTGGGACAGGGTCCGATCCAGTTCCTTCAGGACCGATGCCTTGTTCGATTTGTGGCTGTGGAGCTCCAAGACCGCATCCCCTAGAAGGCACTCGTCCAACCGGCGTTTCACGACTTCCAGAGCCGTCATTTTCTCGGCCACGAACAAGACCGTCTTCCCTTTGCCGATCAACTCCGCGATGATGTTGGTGATGGTCTGGGACTTCCCCGTTCCTGGTGGCCCTTGGATGACCAGATTCCGACCCGCGCTCGCTTCCAGGATGGCGACCGTCTGGGTGCTGTCCGCATCGCGGACGAACTTGACCTCGCCTGGCTGGATGATGCTGTCCAGATGCACTTGCTCCGAGACGTGCGGATTCTCCTGGAATCCCGCTCCGAGCAAACTTCTCAGGATGGGGTGGTCGGTGGGCTGCTTGTCGGTGGGCCAGACCTCCGGATCCAGGTCGTTGTACATGAGGAATTTGCCGAACGAGAAGAATCCAAGGTGGATCTCGTCGGGCACCACCTTCCAGTTCTTCTGCTTGTCGACGCAATCGGAGACCTGCTCGTAGAAGGACGACAAGGCGGGAAGGTCGTCCGAATCCTCGCAGGATTCGCTCTGGTACTCCGGTAGATCCAACTTGAAATCGGTCTTCAGGCGGGCGGCCAAAGACAGATTCTGCACCAAGCTGTCATCGGAGAAGCTCAACCGGAACTCGTTTTTGGCGCCCTTCCGAGTCAATTCGACAGGCACCAGGAGCAATGGAGCCTTGCGTGTCAGATCGGAGGATTCGGATTCGTACCAATGCAGGAAGCCAAGGGCCAGGAACAAGGTGTTCACACCCTGCTCTTCCAGATAGGTGTTCGCTTCCGTCTGGATCTTCAGAAGGCTCAGGAACAGCTTGTCCTGCGCCAAAGCCGTCTGGAGCACGGTTTCGCCGCCGCGCGAGGCCCTGAACAAATCCACCTCCGCATCCGTCGCGGAGGAGTCATCCGACCAGGAAGTCGTGTCCAGCTCTTCGAGGAGGTTCAGGGTTTCGGTGGAATCCTCGGGATCGATGTGCTTGGAGTGCTTGTCGGGTGCCGAGGCGAAGGACATCTCCTTCTTCTGGACGAACATGGTCCTCAACACCTCTTCCGACCGACACCCAACGACGGCCAAGCTCTTGGAGCCCGGCCGGAAATTGACCATCGTGTTCCGCAAACCGATCTCGAGCAAGTCCTTCCGACTCCCCTCAAGCCTCTTCACGAAATCGAAATCAGACATTTGCAGAACCTTCTCGGAGATTTCTTACATAGACAGCGGCGGATCATTCCATGATAATCAATTCATTACGCAACGGATACTCATACCGGCATAGCCATTGATATTTCCGCCCGAAGGGTCCGCCGGTGGTGATTTGTACAGTGCGCCTTGATCCAGACGATACCAAATCGACACGGCGAGTCGGCGTTTATTTGGATAACACCAACAAGCTTTTGGAAAACGCATTCCACAGATACCTCAATTTGGGAAAACAGAACATTTAAGCAATTTGAAGCTTGTCGAAGAGAATGACCGCTGAACTTCAATCTGGCCTTCAATGTGGAAATTTCGGTAGATACCAAATCAGAGATCGAGCTAAAACGATTACCTTTTCGTGTTGACCCGCCCGCGTGGATAACGCTGATCGTATTCTGCGTGGCATTACCTGGCTTATTCGTATCATTCGAAATTTCAGAGGAATACATCATCCCACCGAGGAGGAGCAGGTTGAGAAGACTTGTTTTGGATTTCACTGTCAATTTCTTTGTTTAGTCCTGTATACAACGCAGCGAAAATCCGTGGGATTTGTAGTACCGATTTGCCCCCATGTAGCCATATCCGAGCTGTTGAACCCAAAAACAAGCGTCTGTCGCTCCGCATTCAGATGAGGTCCAAAAACTGGCTCTATTACCCTGCCGCTCAAAAAAACGCCCATCCCAATATCGATCCCCAGCGGGAAGGATCCGAAATCCGAAAAGATCCGTTCCTGAATAGACCCCAAATCCTAGCGAATCTGGACCAATTACGGAATCAATCGGAGCACTCCATCCATCTTTTGACATCAAAGCCGCCCCACCATGAAATCGCGGCACCCGGGGATCCGAATCGACGATCGTTAGAAGATCTTGCCACTCCGAATCCTGGGGGACATGCCACCCAACCGGACAGATTCCTCTGCGGGAAAGCGTGTTTCCGGCCCATCCCATGGAGTTGTACTTGGGATCCAAAGCCATCGCAGCCGTCCACTGGTATAAACGACCATAGAGATCACAGTTGCGAAGGTCGGACTTATATGGATCGAGGGTACACCATGAGCTATCCACCTTGAAGTTCAAGTTTTCTGCCATCCAATTCTGGTTTCCGATGGTCACAGTTCGATAGACCTGACCGTCGCGGTTGTCATACAGGCTGCCGTAGAGAATGGTGTCATTCCAAGCGATCGAAGAGTCGGCCCCGATGACCACGACAATTCCCGAAGTATCCAGATTCACCACGGGTACCATTGCGATGACCCTGGAATTTCGGGTAAACCGCAAGGTGTCGACCACGGTTTGCGATCTGGCAGCCAGGACTGGCCGTTGCGGCAAGGGTTGATCATTCGACATGGACTGGTCCGATCCTGGCTCAATTCCAAATCCAAGATATGGCCCCACCAGGACGGTTTCCGTCGTTCCGTTCACGGTCACGCGCAACCACGAAGCTCCGGTCGAGGTCACCCTGAAGGGCAGGTCATGCGAGCCGACATCCAAACGCGCATGGGCGAAGCGTCCCAGCGAGGCTCCACGCAAGTCGAACAGTTCCAGCCTTACGGCGGATGGAACAGAAAGTGTCAAGCAAATGGAGTGCCCGGTCCAATGGAACGAATGAGCTGGCGACGATCGAGGTGAAGTGCTTGCCACCCCGGAAACCAACCACGCCCCTTGCGAATCGCTCGTCGCGCTCAAGCCGGTGTGCACGAGGGTCACGTTCACTCCCGAAACGGCGTTGCCGACACGATCGGTCACGGTCCCGGACACGCTGAAGCCATGGCTGAGATTCGCACCACCCAACATGGCAACCAAAGCGAGGGTGATTGGATTCATGGTTCAATCTTTCTGCGATTGCTTGAGAGCAATAAAGCTTAGTTTTTTGGATTCCGCTTAGTTGGCAGCGATGATTTCTCGGCGTCACGCCACACCGCGGAGCGCGGGGTGAGACTAATGGACCATATTCACCGCGTCGCGGGGAATCGGCAACAAATAGCGACCGCGGTCGTGGTTGAATCCGATTCGTTAGCCATTGTAGTTCATATTTTCAGCACCATTTAATCGTACTGTTGTAATTCCAGCTTCATTTTTCCCGATGCAGAAGCATTTCATGTCTGCAACTCAGAAAGTGGAACTAATTTTTTATCAGAATTCCTTTGTATGAATTGTTCATCCATTCTATCGACGAACAGAATGCCATCCAAATGATCCGTTTCATGTTGAATGCATCTTGCAACTTCACCAGTAAATTTGCCTGTACACTTCTGCCCGTGTCGGTCGAAATACTCAAATTCGATTTCTTCGTATCGAGGAACGTTTCCAGAATAGCCAGCTAATGATAGACATCCTTCGCGCCCAATAACGCGTCCGTTCCCCGAAATGATTATTGGATTAACCGCTTCAATAGTTACGCCTTCACAATCCATTACAAATACACGGACAGTTCGTCCAATTTGAGGAGCAGCAAGTGCTGCACCATCATTTCGGCTGGCTAAAATTTTCCCCATTGAATCCAGTAGACGCCATAGATCTTTGTCAAACTTCTTGACTTCTTTGCATTTTTCTCGCAAAACCGGAAATCCAAATCTTACAATTCTATCTAGCATATTCTCTCATCCTTGGTCTTGCTGCGTTATGATTTGCGATTTCACATAATCAAAATATCGGCCCTTTTTATAATCAAGCCACTTCTGGCGATACTCGATAGAGCGATCTATCGCCAACTTGAAGTTTTTGAATGGACTTGGCGCGTTCAGAATTCTCAATAAGTGCGCTCGGATATCATTATCTTCAACTCCCATCGCAAAATCAGCCATAACATTGAACGACTCGCGCGAATTCATTGCGTTAAAACTTATAAATTCGGACGAATTTTCTTTGACTTCGTCAATTATCGAGTCGGATTTTTGACCAATAAGACTCTCTTCGTCATCAAAAAACGCGGCCACTTCGCCTGAAGAAATGTTGAGATAGCATTTCATCCCGCAGTCCAATTGATCTGCTATTTCTTCTATGGTTTCGTTCGATATTGATATCATGAGATTCTGTTACTATAGAACATGAGGATATTGCCATTCATTCACGGCCGAAGGCTGTTCTCGTTGATCTGTAGCTGATTGAACATGAAAATCACACCATTTTTTGTGTTCTGCAGCTGATCTGCTGCTCATTTTGGTGATCACAATAATCCCCCCGGGAGGTGTGCCAAACGCCCCTGCGATTCCTGGGGCGATGTCATAGACCTCGGAAATATCGTTACCCTCAAGTCTCGCAGTTTCAACAACGACTTCACAAAATAGGTCTTTCGCTCCATAGGAAACCCAAAGGTCGTAGCTGTCGTCGATGATGGCTCATGTCAATCAACTGCAGCAACTGTAGCGATTGTTGCGACAGAACTGAGGGGGTCCGGGGGGCTTGGTTATTGAAGCGGCCAGTGCCATGAAAATGCCGATAGCGACGCTGATGCCATTCTCCTAGTGCTGGACGATCCGCATCTCCCACAGGCCCAGCAAGCCACCATGGCCGCGTAAGTCCAAGCCCCCCGGCGCGCGGGTTCCCAGGGGACGCGCGCTCGTCCCCTGGGTCCGGGGATGTACAGAAGGGGCGGATCGCGCCCTTCTGTAAAACAGCACAGGACGCAAGTCCTGATGAATCAGAAAGCCTCGCGCAGCGAAAAGACCCGACCCGCGGCCCCCCCCCCCTCTCGCGGAAACCAAATTCCGTCACCAAGAGTGGTTCAATTGTCCTTGAGGCAGCGTACGCTATACCCGTCCTTCTTGGAGCTGCCGTACCATCCCAGGTCGTTGCCGCTCGGGGTCAGGCCGCGGAACGAACCGAGGTTCGGGTCCTTCTCCGACGAGCTCCAGAAGCGGGCGTACGCGCCCACGTTGTAGAAGCGGCCGTCGATGTAGTCGCGGTCGCCCGCCGGGAGGGCGCGGAAGCCGTAGGAATCCGTGCCGTTGCGACCGCTCCAGCCGTTCAAGGACTTGAGGTTCGTGGCAACCGTGTTGGCACCACTGACGTTGGCCGCAAGGATATCCCACTCCGCATCGCGCGGAAGATGCCAGCCACTTGGGCAAACCCCTTGATGGGGCGTCGTCACTCGCGTGCTGCAGGTCATGGAATTGCACGAATCATCCAACCTCAACGCCGCGGACCATTGGTACAATCGGCCATACTTCGCGCCGCTGTCGTCACTCCTGTTGTACCACCAGGAACTGTCCACCTTGAAGTTCAAGTTCTCGGCCATCCACGTCTGCGTGCCGATCTTGACGGTCTTGTAGATCTGTCCGTCGCGGGGATCGGTCAGGCTGCCGTAGGTGATCGAACCGTTCCAAGCCGACGTGTTGATCGACTGCGGCCCCTTGAGACAGCGGACGCTATGACCGAGCTTCTCGGATACGCCGTCGCGGAAGAGGTCGACCGTGCCACCGAGCATCCCACGGCGCCAAGCCAAGCTCAGGCCCGCGACCACCTCAGAGGAGCTCCAGAAGTAGGTCGAGCCGCCCAGGCATGAGAAGTTGCCGTCGTTATTCAGCTCGCCCGCCGGGAGGGCGCGAAACCCATAGGCATCCGTGCCATTGCCGGGATCTCCCCAGCCGCTCATGGATTTGAGCTTCGTGGCAGCCAGGTCCGCACCTCCGACATCTTTGGCGAGGGTATCCCACTCCGCGTCGCTCGGAACGTGCCACCCGCTTGGGCAGATCCCCTGATGGAGCAAGGCCCCGCTCGCAGTCCCGATCGTGTAGCTGGAATCCAACCCCATCGCCACCGGCCACGTGTATAGACGACCGAACATCGGGCACAATTCCTCGTTGTTCTGGAAGCACCAGGAATTGACCACCTTGAAGTTCAAGTTTTCGGCCATCCACGTGCGCGAGCCGATCGTCACGGTCCGGTAGGTTTGGCCATCCCGCGCATCGGTCAGGGTTCCGTACACGGGGTCCGCGTTCCAGGTGGTGTCGAACTCGCGCACCATGCCCGAACGCGATTGCGAGACCGTGTCGCGCAAAAACCGCCGCCCCTGCCAGGAATACACGAGGGAGTCCATTGCGACATCGGTGGCACGGGAAGCCCAAATGCGAGAAGCCAAGGAACCGGTTGCCGCCAAGTCTCCTCGGCGTCCCAGGAGATCCGCACCGTCGAACTGGACAACCAACCGACCCCCTCGAAACCGAAGATGCCCCGAAACCGGCGACGCAGCCGGGTTACGATGTCTCAGCCCCATCGAGCCCGATTTCAATGCCCAAGCACCGGAAGCGTTGGTGACCGCCGAATCTCCGGAGTTGGCCAGCCGCACGACCACCCCTGCTTTGGGGCTGCCGTCCGTCTCCAACACAGTGCCCGATAGCTCCAGCGAATGGGACGCCACGCTCAGGGACAGAAGCCATGCGCTCATGGGGATCGCGGGTTTCATGGTTCCTCGTTTTGATTCAAGCTGATGCGTCATCGGATCATCGCAGGACCGTTCCGTGGCCAAAAAGTACACTGCCATATGAAAATCACACGACTCAGCAAAGAAGGGCTTTCCAGCGGCGGCACCCCAACCAGGGCGATCGGGGTCGAACGATCAAGGTCTTCGCAAACGATTCCTTTGGCCAATCAACGAGCCTGGATCATGGTGGAAGCGGCTTGTTCTGCAGGGTCTGCGGCTTGATCCATGATGATCACATTTGATTTATCCTATTCCTATCACTTTACACCATCATTCATGATTGACTCAAGTCGCAGCCAAATCATCATGGCGCATTTGACTTTGCGTTTTTTATTGAATCATCAACTCCTTTTAGGAAGTTTGGGATTCCAGTCGCAGTCAGATTGCTGATATAATTCTCCATAAACTCCCACTTTGGGTTGCCATCTTTCATGCAGATATTTCGATAGCAAGCGATCATTGATTTTAGCCCAGCTTCAATACACCTGAGCCTTGAATCATTAGCTTTTGCATCAAACGAGCATGCAATTTGAGCATAAGTGTATTCCCAAAACAGCACGTCAAATTTCGCATATTGCTTCTTGTTCTCCATAAATCCTGGGATATACCGGGTGTTGTGAGCCGCTTTCACATATGGAGCGGCACCTACCCAAGTGTAAAGATCTTTCAATTGCATCATCACATTGGAAGAATGGGGGTTTTCTTGAACCCAAGCAACCTTTTCCTTGAACAGATTTTCCGTTGCTCTAAATTCCGATTCCGTTTTCATCACACCAGGAAATGGCTTCGGCGGCATAGTTTCGCAATAGGCCACATAAGTAAGAAGCATGGCAAATTGAATCATAATTCTGAACTTGATTATAAAGCTTTTCATCGCATGCTCCGTGGTAAATTGTGTTTCTTTGTTGTTTGTTCACGTCCGGATGCCGTTCTGTTGCTCATTCGCAACTAGTCCCCGCGGCGAGGGTGCTCCTGACGTTTCCTGTTTACATGTCGCACCAGCGGCAGACTGCCTAGACAATGGCGTGATCATGTAAATGGAGCGTGTTAGAACACCTTGCATTCTCGTCCAGTATGGTTTCAAAAGAACTAGTCGCAGCAGCATGGTTTCTGGAGCCTGATTCTCAAATCATGGAGAATCTTTCCTTCGTGCGTTTCTGTGATCGTACTGCTGAGAACTTTGTAACCGCGTCTTATTGTCCTGAATGTATCAAGTTCTGCAGCGATACTGTACAGTATCGCTGTCTTGTTAAAAGCAGCATGGATTTTAGCGCTTTGATTATCGCCAATCACTTTGACGAGAATATTGTCTCCTCCATTGCTGAATGTTTTGCCGCCCCCACGATAATCGAGCACAATGAACGTATTCGTTATTGCTCCACTTGAATCGAAATCAAGCTTGTACTTATAGTCAAAAGTGAGCATTGAGAAGGAGTGATCAAATGAGAGTTCCGCGCAGTGTGGCAGTGTGATTTCTGATGGGGTAGTGTTGGCTTTTAGACTCTTGGGGATTGAATCAAATTTCACTTCAATGTAAATTAGCTTCTTGAGTTTAACCTCAAAAGCGGGCTTGTCCTGAGGTGCAAATGGATCGTCAATTACCTGGGCTTTGCACGGAGCAATAAATAGCAAGCATCCAATTGTGGTCATGAGTCGCTTAAAATTGCGTGGTGCAGCTACCGTAATTGTCGCCGAGTCGACCTTTCCTGCCGAAGTGATGGCGGCCGTCGGCCGCTTATGAAGTGATCTTTTTATGAGTCCGCCATTCATCAGTTGCATTCTAAATCCAGGTATTTGTTGTTAATCCGCCGGAGGCCAAACAATTTCGTATTCTTGTTTGTGTTATCAGGATGCTGAAAAGCATCCCATTTTCCCGCCCAAATTTTCCTGCTGAGGAAAATTTGAGGAGGTTTGCGTGAATGTGATGGGTTCCGTCCCTGGCTCTTCTGGGGCTCTATTTGGGCACCCATGGCTCGATTGGCCCTCATCGGGCTTTT